>ERZ1292629.1143-Hain-H43-01um-R1-1143-length-27026-cov-16_pt2 | contig 12100 bp, 13 predicted proteins | sample MGYA00564399_ERZ1292629 | MGnify/ENA primary metagenome ERZ1292629 (study PRJEB36523, sample SAMEA6512636) | groundwater metagenome | collected 2019-01-08 | study: AquaDiva: Metagenomics assemblies of 32 groundwater samples | reverse complement strand
AAAAAGAATAAATGATATGGCTAAAAAAAACAAAAAAGCGAAAAAAGTTAAGAAATTAGTTGAAATAGAGGAAGATGTGGAAATTGAAGAAGATGAACCAAGAGTAGAACCGTCTGTTATTGAAAATGAAGAGGAAAAAAAAGAACTTGCCAAATTGAAGGAAGTTGCGAATGAATTGGCAATAAGAAACATTGCCATAGACAGCAGGTTGCAAATTTTAATAGAGCAATTAGAGAGAAAATTAAATTAACCGCCAAACCCAGTTAATAACTGGACGGCAAAAACAAATGGAAAACCCAAACCTTAGCGGGGACGAGAAATCTCAAACCCCTCAAAAGACGGAAGGAGAGCCAACTCCTGAAAAAACATCAGAGCCAACAGCGGAGCTTCCTGTTGAACCTGAAATAGATTATAAAACGAAGTTTAGCGAATCTACGAGAGAAAATCAAAGAATTCTCAAAGAGAAAGCTGAACTTGAAGCTAAGTTGGCTGAAAAAGCCAGCGAAACTTCTCTTGAAACCGAGATAATCTCAAAATATCCCGAATGGGATATGATGACTGAAACCGAAAAAATCCTGCTTAAAAGGCAGGAAGAGACAGAAAAAAAATTGGCTCGTTTAGAGGAAGAAAAACAATGGCAAGAGGATTTAACCAAATCCATTGTAAAATTTCCTGAACTTTCAGAACAGACAGAGGAATTTAAGGAGTTTTGCTCTCAATATCCAAAAGGTGTTGATATGGAAACTCTGGCAAAATCCTTTCTGTTTGATAAAAGACCAGCAGAAGAAAAACTCCGCAAGGGATTAGAAAAGCCCAGTGGAGGAACGAAAGTTCCTATATCTGACGGCTGGAAGTCAGAAGATGTAGCCAGATTAAGAGAAACAGACGAGAAAAAGTATTTGGAATTAGTCAGAAAAGGGATTATCAAAGGAAAAGATATTAAATAAGCGCAAGAGGAGATAAAATATAGATTAAAATGTCTTTAAGTAATTTTGGGGAAGCATTTGCGGCTAATACCCTACGCAAATTCTACTCCAATTCAATTGCCCCAAGTATAACCAATAGTGATTACGAAGGGGAAATTAAAAAAATCGGTGATAGGGTAAATGTGTTGATGTTTTTGGAAGACATTTCATTGCTTGACTATTCAGTCGGCACAGATATGTCAACCCAGCATCCAGCAGACACGGAAGCCCAGCTTACAATCTCGCAGAAAAAATACTATAACTTTGACATAGATTCTGTTGACAAACAGTTCACCTATGTTGACGATATAGATTCTGCCTTGATTGACAACGCGGCAAAAGCTCTTGAAAAGGAAGTAGATAGATTTGTTCTATATAAAATGGCTGACAACATTAAGGCTGGCAATTATGTCGGTATTAACTTGTTAGTTATTGGAGATGGAGCAGATACTTGCGTTTCTATTGCAACCTCTGCCACTGGCGGTTCAATTACTATTGATATGGGTTCTGTGAATGGAGATGGCACAGTTGAATCGGTGAACATTGATGGAAATGGAGTAAATGATACATTATTTTATGGCGGATTTACAGCGGCTGATATTGGCAAGCCAGTAAGGTTAGTATCTTCAAGCGGTTATGCGACTGATTGGTATCGTATTACAGCGGCTTCCAGCTCAATACTGGCAACGGTTGAGAATTGGGATTCAGCGGTTTCTGCCAATTCAAGCGGATTAGTGGCGGCAGGAGACATTCTTTACGGTTTACACGGAGCAGGATTGCAGAACGCTGATATGTCTGAATTTAATGTCGCTTCAAATGGAATTGGCATTGAATTTCAAGCGGCCTTGCCTACTACGGTATCTTCATCCAATGTGTATGGAGCAATCGTTAATCTAAAAGAACGACTGGATAACGAGGATGTTCCTATGACAGATAGATATTTGGTAATTCCGCCTGTAATGCAGACAGCTTTATTGCAAGCATCTGAATTGCAACCAGACATTGCTATGTATCACGACCAAACAGTTGTGAACGGCAAAGTCGGCAGAGTGGCTGGATTTGAGATTGTATTAGCTACCGGTTCTAAATTATCAACCAGAGCAGGACACTCAAAATCAACTGGTCAAGGAGCAGAGACGGTGGTAACGGCTGGAACGACATCTTATCAGATTATTGCCGGACATAAATCATTCTGCACTTTCGCCCATAAATGGTCTGAAAGCAGAGTGGTTGAATCCCAACTTCAATTTGCCAGACTCTATCAAGGTCTAAACCTTTATGGAGCGCAGGTATTGAATTTGAGAAGAAAATCTGGGGCCTGTCTGTTTTGCACTTTCTAAGTCTTGTGAACTTACTTAGCTCTTTTGCGAGAGCTAAGCTAACTTCAAAAGATGTCAGATTTTATACCATATATCATATCCAGTTTCCGCGGAGGTGTTAGCGATGAGGATTCTGTTGGTATAAAAGGTTCGTTTAAATACGGGCAATCACTTTCAATACACAAAAGAAGAGATAGTTTAACTTGCGGACAAACAATGTTGCCAATAGGTGTTGGAACTGTGGTTGATTTTGTAAAATACTTTGTTTGCGGTTCTGATGGTTCAACTTATGCTTTTGGAGATGCTGGTAAAATATACGCTATTACAGGCGATTCAGACCATAAAGTCAGTTTAATGCACACAGAAACTCTTGGAGAAATTAAAGGCGCAGGTGAGTGGGGATTAAATGATGGGACATATCATATTTATTGGTCAGCCAGCACTGCAATAGCCAGAAAAGCAAAATCAACATCTGGTTATAATGATTGGGGAGATGCGGCCGTCTGGAAGAATGAATTAGTGGGTTCTGAAAGTTATCATCCGATGAAACGAGCTTGCGGAGCTTTTATGATAGGCAATGGTGATTATTTGGCAATGTTAGAATTTGATGGTAGTTGGAATCCGATCGCTATGAATATAGAACCCGGCAATGTGATTAAGTGTTTGGAAAGCAGAGGCGATTATTTGATAATGGGTTCTGAAAACAGGGATTTAGCCGAAGAAGGCCATATTTGGAAATGGATTACTTCGGCTGTAAATTATGTAGATAAAAAGAAAATCCCAGTTAAGGGAGTGAATGCTTTAATAGACGCAGAACTTGGACTTTTACAGGGTGGAGAGGACGGAGAGATATTTATATCTGATTTTGCTAACATAGAGCCGCAAGTGGCAGTTCCGGGCGGAGGTTATTCTTTGGGTGGTTCGGCGACAATAGATAACGATCTGGCTTTGTTTGGTATTTACGGAGGAACTTATCCCGGGCTATGGTCTTATGGCAGACGGGCTAAAAATAGACCTGTTGTTTTAAATCAAGAATATAGATTAAGCCAAACAATAGCGGGAAATACTTTAACGGGAGTTGGGGGAGTAGTAAGCAATAATGGAACAATTTATGCTGGTTGGAAAACAGCGGTTGCTTATGGCATAGATTGCGCCAGCTCAACCACAAAAGCCACTGCTTTATATGAGGGATTAGAATTTGATGGTGAAAGTCCGCATTTAAACAAGTATTTCAGGGATATTCATTTAATTTTGGCTCCATTGCCAGCTGGAACTTCGGTGGCTGTAAAAATAAAAGCAGACAAGGCGGCCAGCTGGATTGATTTGAAAACCGCTGATGGCAATACAACATTTACAACGACCGATGCAACAGAGGCAGTATTTTTAGCGGATATTAAAGCTAAAATTTTAGAGATAGGAATTACTTTAACGCCAAATGTGAACACATCGCCAGAAGTATTGGCAATTATAACTTATCTTGAAAAAGAAACATTTAATTATTAAAAATTATGGCAACATTTAGCGAACTAATAACAAATGTAGTAGTCAAAGGTTCAATAAGCACTACTTCCGCTTTTTATACTGATGCTCTTATTGAAAGAGAAGTAAGCAATGCTTATAGATGGGCTTCGGCTTTTCATAAATGGCCTATGACAGAATATATGGATAAATCAGGAGTTTTTGCGGCAGGCACAGAGGAAAACTCTTATCCAAATGCAGGTTTTCGCACAGATAGCATAAGAATTTTGAAGGTGGGAGATGACAGATTTAGAAAAATAAGATTTGAGGATTATTTAATTTTCAGGGAAGATGAAAATTCTAATACAGAAAAAGTATTTTCTGATTATGGCAGAACAATCTATATCAATCCGAATTGTGTTTCTGGGACAATATACGCTTATGGGCAACTGGGAGTTTCTGACTTTGCTTCAAGTTCAAGCACGAGCGTGTTTTCAGCAGGCGAGCCAGAGGGGGATGAAGCAATAGTGGAAAAAACTATAAGCAATTTAAAACCCAAAGCGGGAAAACTGCAAGAATCGGCTGATTGGGAAAATAAAGCAAGAGTAAAATTAGAAGAATTATGGAAAAGAATACAAGCAGAACAATATGCCTATTCGCCTAAAAATAAAGGAATGTTTGAGCGTTTAGATTGCGTAGAGGGCGAGTGGTATAAAGATAAAAATAATCCTTTGCAGTGGTCATAAAATTATGCCAAAAGTTTTAACCAATAAAATAAAAGAAGATGAGGGAATAGGATATTTATATGACAAAGAGGGTCAGAAAGTTCCTGTTTCAACTGTAAACAGGGAAGATGTTAATACTTTAATAACCCAGTATTTAGCGCAAAATCCAACTTTATTTTCTCCAAAAATAATAGGTAAATATCTGCAAATGGATGCTAATGGAGATATAACTTTTGGAAATTATGCAGGGGGAGCAGGAGTGCAATGGAATCAATCAGCAGGAACTTTTACAATCAAGGGCGCATTATCTGCCGGCAGTTTAGATATTCCCGACACTATTACAGCAAATTCATTTCATGCTAATACGGATGGAGATACTTGGTGGGGAGCCACAGCAATAGGTTCGGCGGTCGCAAAAGTATTAAATACAGGAGTGGCTACTTTCGCTGATATAACAATAACAGGAGGCTCAATATTAACATCAGTTCTTTCTGGTTTAATAGCTCAAGGAAATCTTAATGTAGCAGACCGTGGTTGGACACAAACTTCTGCTTTCTCTGTAACAGACGCAGATACAGTGGCTTGGGGAGCAGGAACTTTTACATCGGCAGATGGCACAGCATACACAATTTCAGCGGGAAATACTGGAAATATGACAGCAAAGACATATATTTATTTAGATACTGCGGTTTCTACCACTGCTTATCAAACTACAACAACATCAACAACAGCAGTTGGAATAGGAAAGGTTTTAATAGCCATAGCGCAAAACGCAACGACTGAAGCGACATATAAAGTAATGCAGGGACAAGGCGGAGAGAATATAGATGCGGCAAATATAGTGGCAGGTTCAATAACAGCCAACGAAATTGCCGCTAATACCATAGTGGCGGGAAACATTGTGGCTGGAACTATTACAGGAAATGAAATTGCCGCTTCAACAATTACTTCTGGAAAGTTGTCAGTTACATTATTATCTGCCATATCTGCCAATTTAGGAACAATTACCGCTGGTAGTATAAATATAAATGATGTTTTTACCGTAGATTCTTCTGGCAATACAAGAGTAAATAGTTTAGAAAGAAATGATTTTCATTGGTGGACTATGTTTGAAAGCATAGATGGATACGCACAATCAATATCTGGGGCAGGAACCATAACTTGCAATCCGCAAAGTGTTGATTTTGTAACAGGAGCAAATAATACAAATTTTAATGCGTTGCAAAAAATACATCCTGCAAGCAGTGATTTTTCTTGGGATAAAGACCGAAAATTTAAAATGTTAGTTAAAGTAGATGAAAACACAACTATATGGTGTAATTTTGGAACAGGAAATAATTTAGTTTATGGAGGAAATACAGCAAGGCATATAGGGTTTTATTTCATAAATGGGCAGATTTATTCAACTGTTGCGAATGGAACTACAGAATCATCTACTGCAAACATAACGACATATTCTACTTCGGCATACGTGGTTTTAGAAGTTAAATTTACCGCAGGAAGTAAAGCAGAATTTTATGTTAATGGATTGTTAAAGGATACACTAACGACTAATTTGCCTTCTGGGACAACAGATGCCGAGCGTCTTTTTGAGCAAATGATATACACATTAGGAGGAGTAAGGAATATGCATATAGTTTATTGGGATTTTTGGCAAGAGAATTAAAAATTATTTATTAAATAAATTTAAAAAACAAAATGCCATATACAGGAATAAATCAAGAAATTAGTAATTTATATTCTACTACTGTTTTTGGACAAACTTCTGATACAGTTAGACAACTGCAACAGAAGTTAATATCTGCAGGATATGCGATACCAGCAGGCGCAACAGGATATTATGGAGACCAAACAGAAGTAGCTCTGAATCAATGGAAAAGTAAATTGCAACCACAACAACCAACACAACAAACACCTCAAGCTCAACAAGTTCAACAACAAATTGAATCTTTAAAACAACAAGCAATTCCTTTGATTCAAGAAAAGATATCTGGATTGCAAAAACAAGTTCAAGAGCAACAAGCACAAGCACAAGCTATTGCATCTGGTCAAGTTAAAAACATAGGAACGCCAGAAGCTCCTTTGACTGTGCCGTTGGGAACTCCAACGCCACAAGAGAGTAATCAAGCATTTCAAGCCCAACAGCCTGCTCCTGTTTATCAACAAACCCCACAACAACCAGCGCAACCTGCTCAACAACAAGGACAACAACAAACATATCAAGTAAGACCCGGGACGAACTTAACTATTGCCGCCAGAGAAATGGGAATTAACTTGCAACAGCTTTTAGACGCTAATCCAGAATACAAAGCTAATCCTAATTTTGTAAGAGCGGGAGCTATTTTAAAATATCCTCAAATTGGGCAACAAGGGGGTTTTACTGGACAGACAGGGCAAATTACCACTCCGCCGCAAACTACGCCCACAGGGGCTTCTGGTGCGTCTGGCGAGGGTGCTGGAGGGGGAGTAGGCGGTGGAATTGCCCCTACAACAGCACCCATTGATTTTATTGCAACTTATACGAAATCATTGTCAGATTTAGGTATTCCAACAATTAAAGTTGAATTTGAAAAAATCCAAAAACAATATACTGATTTACAAAACGAATTAAATAGTGAATTATCGGAAGTTGAGGAAAATCCTTTTTATAGTGAAAAATTAAGGGCAGATATGCGAAACAAAAAAAAATCTGAATATGAAGGCAGAATTGGAATTTTAACCAATCAAATGCAATTATATGACAATCTTTATAAAGAGGGAGTAGCACAAGCTCAATATCTTGCAACGGGACAAACAAATTATCAACAGCAAGCGTTTGAAAATTCATTAGCCAAAGCCGAAGCAGAAGCCAAAATTTGGGATATTTATAATCAAGATAAAAAAAATTACAGCAATTATAAAGAAGTGCAAGGAGGTCTTTGGGATTTAGACGAAAATAGATGGATTATTCCACCAAAAGCGGAAGCAGAAGGTGCGGGTAAAGATGAGGTGATAACATCTCAATCACAATATCAAATAAATGCAAATCAAAGAATTTTACAAAGTATTGATGAGTTGTTGCCAAGAGTTAATGGAAGTATTGTCGGCCCGGCTGGATTGACGATGTCTTTTATTCCAGGGACTGATGCTTATAATTTTAAAGCAGAATTACAAACCTTAAAATCAAATATAACTTTTGGAGCTTTGACTGCAATGCGAGAAGCGAGTAAAACTGGTGGAGCTTTGGGGCAAGTTTCTGATGCAGAAAATAAATTGTTAGGGGCGACTCTCGGAGCTTTGGATATGGGACAAAGTCCAACTAATTTTATGGCTCAACTTCAAAAAATACGAGATAGTATAAATAGGTGGAATAATGCCGCAATGGGGAATATGCCCGCCAGTCAGCAATCTGGTGGCAATAATGACCCATTCGGAGTAAGATAATATGGCAGAAAAAATATCGGTTAAACAATTTGGTCAAAGAATAAAACAGAATTTTCCTCAATATAACGATATGGATGATTTTGATTTAGGTAGCAGAATGTTAGGAAAGTATCCTGTTTATAAAGATTTGGTAATGTATGACGCAAGATTAGATCCAGAAGCCAAAAAAATAATAGCAGAGGGACAAAAAGCACAAGAATTTTTATCTAAAAGCAAACCAGCTCAAATAACAGAGGCATTTATTAAAACATTACCAGAAACTGCATACGAATTTTTGTTAGAAACACCATTAAAATTTACTAAAAGCGTGATTGAAGCTGTGCCGACATTAGTGGGGCAGAAAACTCCAAATTTAGGCGGATATGTTTCACAAGCTAAACAAGAATTGCAACAAGGAGCTACGCCTTTTGGGTATAAAGCATTTGTAAAACCAGCGGTGGGAACTGCGGTATCGGGATTGGCTACTTTGGGTTTAGTAAAGGGTGTTTCAAGTGCGGTAAGTAAAGTAAAATCATTGGGAGCGGAAAAAACAGCATTACAACAAACAATGTCGCCTCTTAATAAAAAAGCAAAAATTGATGTCTTTGAAAAATCAGGAAAACCTGGGGGGGTAGTTGAAAAAGGTGTATTTAAAAAATATAGAGTTCAACCAACTACTTCTGATATTAAAGTAGCCCAAACAGCACAGCCATATATTGTTAAAAATAATCCAGTTAAAAGCATAAAAAACATAAATAATGAAATTTCAAGAGTTTCACAAAAAGAGGTTTTTCCATATTTAAAAACAAATAAAAAGGCGATTAGTTCATCTGAAATGAATATACTAAAAAATCAGATTAAAGAAATAAACCCAGCTGATGAAGTTTTGGCAGACCCAGTAAAAAATAATGCTTTTAAGTTAATGATTAAAAGAGTTCTAAATAGAGTTTCTAACGCAAAAGATGATTTGAACTTATATGAAAAAAGAATTTATTTAGACCAAGAATTGAAATCTGCAACCAATGGTAAGATTTTTGATGATACTGGTATGCCAAAACCCGCTTATGAAGCATTTAAGGAAGCAAGAAGAATAATAAATAATTTTATAACAAAACGCCTCCCACAAGGAGAGACGCAATTTGCCGATAAATTGGCGAGAGAAACAGATTTATTTTTAGCAAGAGAGGGGGTAGCTTTGAATAATTGGAGAACTGCCGGAACAAATATATTTCAGAGGTTTGCAATGAGACATCCAGTTATAATAAAGGCGGGGAAATATGGAGCAATAGGAATTGCTGGAGCGTTAATAGGAAAAAATATTTCTGATTAAAGAAATTTAATTCCTATAATTATTCCAATGACAAAAATGATTATTGCGGTGATAGGAGAGATATTTGAACTAATAGAACTTTCGTGTAGGTCTCCATTTCCGTAAGCATTATAACTTCCGATTTCTTGTTCTGATAAGTGTTTCATAATTTTTTGAATTAAACATTTTTTTACCAACATAATAATATAGCAATTAAATGGCCGCCTCAACTTGCGGTAAAAGCGGCCACTTAATACGCAAGTTGAATAATTTATTTCATCTTACAAAATTAAAAAATATTTGTCAATACCATGCCAATTAGAGGAACTTCCATAGATACATTATTGCAAACATTTGTCCCCTATACAGGAGCCACCGCTAATGTTGATTTAGGAATATACAATTTTACCACCACTGGCACGGCCACATTAGGAACAATCAATTTTGGTTCTTCAACAGGTGTTTCAGCCACCGCCACAAACGGCATACTTACTCTGGCTGGCTTAAAAGCCGCAGGCAATAATGAAAATTTGCTTTTAGATTTTGAAACAACAGCCAATAGTATAATTATAACTTCTGGCACAGGAGCCAACACTTTATTCTTTAATGGATGGTATCTAAAATATACCAATGGTTCTTTGATGTATGACCAATCTACAAGATTTCTTTTTCAAGCATCTGCTGGAAGATTTGATGTTTTAAATGAAGTAGGCAATAGATATTTAATGATAGTTGATGTAGGCGTTTTAACTCTTTATGACCAATCTGGGACTGTGGACTCTAATCGTTATTTATTTACCGATACAAGCGGCGGATTAACTTTAAATAAATCTACCAGTTATTTCGCTCATACTTTTGACAGCGTAGAATACTTTGCGGGAGCGGCTAACGACGCTTACTGGACTTATGACGGAACAAATATGCTTTTAGTCCCTGACGCAGTAGGAACAGGCAAGGTTATAATCTCCACAGCTCAAGCTATTGCTTTGACAATAGGCAAAGGAACAGCGGGAATTGATTATCAGCTTACTTTTGACGGAGAGACCAATGACGGAGTTTTAACTTGGATGGAAGATGAGGATTATTTTCAATTTTCAGATGATATTTTGATGGCAACTACGGAGAATATTTATTTTAGAGACACCGCTATTTCTATAAATTCCGACGCTGATGGATTTTTGGACTTAAAAGCCGATGCCGGCATAAGATTTAACACAAATTTTATTGTTGGATCCGCTGGAACAATTACTGAATATAACAATGTGGCCACCGAAGGATACGGAGTTCCAGCCATAGTTGACAGCGTTCCTTTGACAGAACAAACAGCGGTAATTCCAGCGACTAATATGACAAATGCTGGAACCGCTGGATTATACAGAGTTAGTTTTTATCTTGACACAAGAACAACAAATGCTGGGGCAGGAACTATTAGTTTGCATATTTTATGGAATGACGGAATAACAGCAAGAGATTTATCTGCGGGAGCGATTTCTTTGACTGCAACAGATTACAATCAAGGAGTTGTATTTGTTTATCTTGCCAGCGGAAGCGTTCAATATCAAACAACAATTAGCGGCATCTTTTCTGGAGCTGTTTATGATTTATATCTGAATGCGGAAAGAGTATTATAAATTTAAATTAAAAAATATGGAATATAAAAAAATAGACGATAATACAATAGCGGAAATAACAACAAAAGAAACACGATACACAATTTCAGAAATTAAAGGGAATATTAAAATAGCTCAAGAACTTATTCAAAAATATACACAAGAAAAATCCGATTGGCAGATAAAATTAGATGAAGCTATTAAAATAGGAATTAAAATAACTTAAAATGGAAAATAATAATTCCATCAGAGATTTATACAAGTTAATAATGGAAATCAAAAATGATGTTGGAGAAATGAAAGGCATTTTGAAAGGTTTGCCCTGTATAGACCATACTAAACGATTAAACGAAATAGAAAAAGAAGTAGATCAGCTTGTTGGAAAATCAGTAATAATAGGAAGTATTTTTGGTCTGATAGGAGGATTTGTTTTAGCTGTTATTAGTTGGTTTTTAAAAAATAAATAGTTCTTTTAAAAATGATAACTGATTTAGTTCTGGGTTGGTTGAGTCGTCCTGCACCAATAGGACTTGGGGCATATTAAAATCCTTATATGTCCGACTAATAACATAGGTTGAAAGTCCTTGAGCAATTATGCCAGTGAAGGCTCGGCTGAACTCAAAAGGTTTAAAAATAATTGTAAAACACCGACCCAGAACCAAGTCAGTTATCACACATCTTTTCAAAAAGGACTTTCAAATAGGAGGAATAGGCGATGCCAGTGGCAACAGACGCAAGAGAAATCGTAATCAATGGAGCGAGAAGCGTTTTCACGGAAGACATCACAGACGATATGGATATTGAGCGTTTGCTCCGTCTGCTTCTGGCCGAGACAATGGCAAGGAATGAAGTCGTTGTCATCATCTGTGTTGGCAAGGAGCAAAAGCCAGTAGTGGTAATTCTTGACACATAGGAGGGACTATGAAGCATTGAAAGTTCAGTAAAAAGGGGCGGAATAGCCAAAGTCCAAAACGGACAGGCAAAGGAACAGACCATTTGATTGGTTTTATTCCGCCCCCTCATTTTTATGCCAAAAACAAAAAAATCAGACAGAATAAGACAGGCAAATAATCCGCCTAAATCGGAAAAAGCCCGTCAGAATTTTATTAAAAATAATATGAAAAAGAAATGAAAATCTACATAGCAATACGCAATAGTTTGATTAGGCAAAAATTTGGCGTTGAAAATACGGTTGCTTCTGTAATGCCTTTTTACAAGGAATTAGGACTTTTAGGTCATAACGGTTGGGATTGGATGTGTCAAGATGGAGATAAAATTTATTATGATTGTGATATAGAAGGCAGAGTAATTG
>ERZ1292629.3500-Hain-H43-01um-R1-3500-length-12103-cov-6_pt1 | contig 12103 bp, 24 predicted proteins | sample MGYA00564399_ERZ1292629 | MGnify/ENA primary metagenome ERZ1292629 (study PRJEB36523, sample SAMEA6512636) | groundwater metagenome | collected 2019-01-08 | study: AquaDiva: Metagenomics assemblies of 32 groundwater samples | reverse complement strand
CCGGCATATTCGCCGATTCGAGTGCAATCAAGGCCGACTGTCCCAGAGAGCGGCCTATCTTCTGCAAGGGCGTGGCGGGTTTTACGGTAGTCGCTGGCGTCGTGGTGGTGTAGCCATCCGGGTAGACCACGTGCCAGTTTGTGCCGCCTCCGAGTGCAGGCACTTCCGTTATCTGCGCCTGTTGCCCCAGAGACATGGCCCGTCTGTTTATCTTGAGGGCCTCAGGCGGCGGCGGGTTGCGGATGACATTGGGCCGGTTGGCGATCTCCTGTGCCTGCTGGAGGCGCGTGCCGAACTCACTGGCTATCTCTGCAACTCGTTCCCGTGTTAGTCCGAGGCGGTTGGCCGCTTCCCGGATGCGTTCGCCTATACCCTGGCCTATCGCAGCGTTGGCGGCAGTGAAGTCGGGCTCAGGCATGGTCAGCGCAGTCGGCGCGGTCGGCTGGTACTGCGCCTGCGGCGGAACGTCCATCCCGCCTCCCAGATAGATGACCTGCGGTGGGCCGGGCGGGGGCTGCGGCTGGTTTGGATTTACAAGTGACGAACCCGCAAAGGGCTGCGGTCGTGCTGGTTGTCCGTAGTCAGCCGACTGCACACGTACCGGACTAGGCGGCAGCGCCCTGACGCCTGGTGTGTAGACGGGCTGGGGCGGCCCTACGTTTCCCGGAGTCCACGATCTGACGCCCGGCGCTGGCGGGCGGTAGGGTGAATAGGGAGAGGCCGGGTTAGGCGGCCGGGAAGGGAAGCCGCTGGTGCTCGGCTCACGCGGAGGCGGCCGCTCGCCGGGGACGTACCCTCCACCTACATTCCAAGCTGGCATTTATTGACCGTAGGCCTGTGCCGTGTATTGCGGGTAGTAGTCTCGCAAGGCCGGAGGTATCGTGTACGGATAGGCCGCAAGTTCGGCGTAGTACTCGTCCGGCCCTCCCCAGTCTCCCCGCGGATTTCCATACATACCAGGAAACGGCTCGTTAAGGTAGCTGCCCGGAATGCTGACGTTCGGCTGAGGCGTCCCCGACGCGCTTCTATAGAATGCCCGTCTCCCAAATGGATTGCTGGCAAGATAGTTGTAGACGTGACCTAGCTCGTGTTGAAGCGAGGGCATATCAGACCGTGGAAAACGGACCGCTAACGAGCCTTGTCCAGTAAATTTGGTGAGAAGAGATCCGCTGGTGAGTCCCCCCTGACTCGGGTCGTTGTAGCTGTAGCTAACGCGGTTGCGAAATAAATCTTGGGCCGCTGGTGTGTAGATGCCAGATGTTATGAGAGGATACACCTGCGCCCTTGGGTCTAGCGGCAGGTTGGGATTGGCCGTGCCCGACCCCGGAAACGATCTACTTGGCGGATTGGGAGGCCCGTAGTTAGCAGGCTGGACGCGCGGAGGCCCGTAGGTCGGGGGCGAGTAGTTCGAAGGCGGCCTGACCGGCATAGGAGGCCTGAATGCTGGCGCCGGCGGTGGCCCCTGGCGAAACGGCGCTGCCTGTGGTGGTCTGAACACTGGCGGGAAATAGCGAGGAGAACCGGGTCGCCCATAAATCTGCCCCGGCCCCACCATTCCCGGCATCCCCGGATTGGTGATCGGCATCTAGCCTCTGAAGATGTAGTTCATCCACGCCCGCATAGTTGGATCGGCAATGGCTCGCGCCATATTCGGGTAGACACTCTGCGGACCCGGCGGCGCATAGGCCATGTTCTGCGGCGCGTAGGAAGTCTGAGGCGGGGCGGAAGCTGACGTGGGCGGCTGAGACGTCGTAGTCGTCTCCGGTGGGGCGCTGGCATTCTTCTTCTTGGACGGCCCTTCGTGTTGTCTATCCCTCGGCTTATTTTGCCCGAGTCCGAGACCGCCACCGCCGCCGCCTGGGTATCCCATGCCGTAATAACCTCCGCCGGTTATGTGGGGATAGCCATAGGGCATAGTTGCGCCGCTCATGTAGTAGTTGCGCTCTTCGTCACTCATGTTGTAGTCCCAATTGAGGTCTGAGAACATATTGGGCGGCTGCCATCCGATGCCGGGCATCCAACGGTTTGTCCCCTCCGGGTTCCAGTCGCCAGGGTTGGGCTCTGAGGGAGGAGGAGCATAGCCCCCTCCAGGTCGGGGAGGTCCACCCCAGGGTGCGGTGTATGCGCCGCCTGGTCCGATGTTTCTGCCCGTGTTGGGATTGAAGTTCCCTTGCATACTGATGGGCTGGCGCAGGTCTATATTGGTTTGCTGAAGACCTGGCATCCCATCGTCTACAAAGTGTGCACCCCCCGATGCGTCAATGTATCGAATTTGTCCCATCTGTCACCTCCTACGGCAGCGGTCGCCCGCGCCTTGCCTGCATCGCGATCACTTCCGGCGTCGCCTGCATAGGCTGCGGCGCCTCCGTCATAGTCCCCATCATCTGGCTCGGCATCGTTTCCGGCGCCGGCCCAGCCACCTGCCCCGGCAATTGCTGCATCGGCCTGACGGTTTCCGGGATTTCCTGGTCGGCGGCGATCTGAGCCGCCATCTGCGCCGGGTCCTGGCCCATCATCTCCATGCGAGCCGCTTCCTTGGCCGACTCGATTATCTGTTTGAAAGTCTCGGGCGTCAAGGTGCGTTTCAGCTTCTCAAACTCCGCGTCCGGGTCGGGGTTCATCTCCTTCTCGGCATCGGCTATCAGGTCTTCGTTCTCCTTGCGCCAGCGATACCGCAGAGCATTGGCCTTGATGTCAAGAATTTCCTTGTCGGCCGCTGCGAGCGCCTGCATCTCAGCACGCGCGACCATCTCCTCTGGGTGAGCGTCTTTCCAGATAAATCTGTAAATGTCTCGTTCCGAGGCGTGCGGCCTTCCATCAGGCCCTGGGGCTCTGAGCATCTGGGCTATCTGCATCCGCTGCATCTGGTCTTGCTCGGCCGAGGGTTGGATGCTGACCTCGACGTGGTATCGCCCGTCAATCTCGGCGGGTGTGATGGAGAGAGGTTTTATTGCCATAGAGCCTCAGAACCAATCGGTGGCTTGGGTTTTACTGCCAGTCTGCTTTCTTGACACGCGCGGCGTATCCGGCTTTTAGCTCTAGCAACCTGCTCATCATCACTAAGGTCCCCTAGCATAATCGCCAGTCTGTGGCGTTCCTCGCCCACGTACCAAGTGCCGGTTATGGCTGGGCCACCAATATTGTCGAATACGTCCGTGACACTGTTTCGCATTACCCAGGTAATCCCATCCGCATCTTCTGAGTAGACGTAGGTTATCTCACTCATCGAAATCTGCCGGCACTTCCATGTTCGCCCCGGTTGCGCTTCCGAACTTCTCTGCTACCCTGAGCACGTTGCCCATGTGGTCGCCCACGGCGCGCGCGAAAGACGGCACCTTGTCCTGGACGGCGCTCGTCACCTGGGCCATGACCTGTGAGTAGGCGAACCCGGATTGCAGACTCTGCGGCTCTGCTCCCCAGGCAGTCTCCGGCAGCGTGGCGAGATTTATGTCGCTTTTGAAGAAGGCCATTAGCTGAGCGAGCATCGGGGCGTTGACCTGGACGTTGATCACCTTCAACTCCGTGCCGGGCGCGAGAGTCTGGGCGACCGTTCCGGGATTGTTGGGGTCTATGATGATGGCTTCGCTATTTGGCCCAACACCGTACAGCAGCGGGTAGAAAAACAGGTTGACGCCGGTCGCCATCTTGGACGCCAGAATGTACATCTGCTTGATGTGCTCGACAACCGGCCCAACAACGCTCTGATACGCCCACTCAGCGGCCGCCATCGGCGTGTCCATGCACTGCCCCTCGGCCAATGGGACGAAGCCCAGGTTGTGCTCATTGGATAGGACCAGGTTTTCCTTCTCGACAACCGAGGCGTAATACTTGTCATCCCAATACTCAACGACGGTCAGTTCGTCGTTGTCCTCGAAGTCCACCATGAAGGCGGTAGACTTGAGCCGCTTCGGCGCCGAGGCCTTTAACTTCTTGAACTGGCGGCGCAACTCCCTCGCGTACATCGTGTACTCTTTGGTGTACCACAGGATTTCGCCCCTGCCTCTGACCGGGAATATCGTGGCCGGGTCGTCTACGATGGTCTCGATCGGAACGCGGTCTGTGTTCAGCCAATCGGGGCGGAAACGAACCTCGTAGCGGCAGACGCCCCGGACGAGATACCACCACAGGGCGTCTCGGTGGGGGTCACGCTTCAAGTGGTACATCGTCTGCCGCCAATAGCCATCCTCCCAACGCTCAATCAGCGAACAGGCCTTGCTTTCCTCTGTACCGTCCCGGCGAGGCATGACGCGCTTCCGCATGGAGGCTTCGACCTGGAGCATCTGCCGCAAACGGTTAACGATGGCGCCGGCCAAGACCGGCTGCGTCACCGCGACGTCGGCGGTTGCCGCGTCCCTCTTGTCCTTCGGAATAGGAACGCCAGCCGTCATCAGGGCGACAACCTGGTCGCTTCTCCTATTGGCCACGTCGTAGAGGCCCTTGGCATGGTCGTGCTGCTCCATCACCTCGGCGGCGGTAGCGGGCTTGCTGTCAGAGATTGGCAAAGTTCACCTCTTGCGCTTCACTTTCTTTTTCTTCGGGACAATCTTCGTTCCAACTTTGGCCTGAGCCACAAATCAAGCGGCGTGATCAGCGCCGCCCCAATCATTGCAGCGAGTATGCCGAATCCCCAACATGTTAACCATAACTCATACGGCATGGTAGGCAGCCTCTATCGCCCTCATCGGGCTTGTGGGGAACATGGACTTCTTCTCCGCGAATGCGTCCTCTTTCCAGAGGGCGTGCTGGGCTGTTCGCCAGCCCCAGTAGGCGGCGCTGATGGTGTCGTCGCTGGAACCGGCCTCTCCGAGCGTAATCCACTCGTCTCGGAACAACCTCAGGCCCGGAGTCATAGCATCGCTCACGCGGACGCGCCCGAACTCGAAATCGGGAGCCATTGCGCTCGCGCGGGCAATCGTATCCTGAGTAGCCGTCATGGGGATCAGCGGAAGCCTTGTCCGGCGCAAAAGAGACTGGTAAAACGGGTCACCGACGCCGTTGGTCTCAATTCCGATGCGTTTTGGCCTATCAGAGGCCGATTGACGCTGCATTTCTTCTTCCGCTTCGAACTCTGTCCAAAAATCAGCGTAAATGTTGTCTAAAACCAGCCCAAAAGGGGCGATGCGCCAGCAGGCAATCGCAAATCGGCTTCTTTTCCCACTTTTTCTGACCAGATCGACCTTTTTGAAGGCCGGATCGACCCCCCATACGCAGGGCCACGTCCTTTTTATCTCTGCCTGTGGGAAATCAACCAGCCAATCGGCCTTCAGCACGGTTCCAAGCAGCGCCGTCGTGTCTCCGAGGTACTGCAAACGGAAATCCGGCGTCCCGGTCTCCATCATTTTCGCTTCCAGAAGTTCAATCGGCCTCTGATCGGGCCAGTACGAAACCTTTTCCCCAGCCTCGTTCACCGTCCAGGCCGGGTGCTGGAAGACTTTGAAGTGCGGCAGGCCCATGACGTAGGCGATTACGTCCTTTCTGTTCCACCTGGTTTGCTCAATGTCCAGGAATGCCTCACTCGTAACCCTGCTCAGGGCCGTATCCTTGAAAAAGCCGACCGTATCATCGCATACGGTCTGGCTTGTCTTGCTCTCGCGGTCGTGTATGTCGTCCAGCGACATCCTTCCCGTTATCCGCACGCCCGCCCACACCGCCGCCCCGACCCCGCCAGCTATCAGCGTCGGGTCTTTCTGGCCTGCCGTCAACTGAGCCCACTCGCCAGGTGCGTACCGCGTATCCTTCACCCACCATCCGAACCTCGACCACCCCCTTTCCTTGTCCGGGACTACATGGGGAAACGCCATCGCCCACCCCGGATTGCCCTCGATGCAGCCCGATATGACTGCCCCCATCTTCATAGCACCGGCGTCAGTCGCCGAGACCACCCCGTTTGACGTGTCGGGGTGCTTGCCTATCCACCAGGCGTCAAGTATCTCCGTCCAGGTCGTCTTCGCGCTGTCCGGTGGCGCAACGGTCGCTACCCGTTTGTTCGTCAGCCGTTCCTCGATCCACGCCCTGTGATGTGCCGCTGGCCTCAGCCCAAATACCAACTCCCCAAAATCTGCTACCGCCTCGACGCCCTCCCCCTGCGCCGATGCAGCCAGCAGTAGCCGGTATCGGTGCGGCTCCGGTATCTCCAGCAGGGGAGACGTGGAGGAAAGTTCCGGAAGAACTTTGTCAGCCAATCTCTACCCTATGGGGATACTTGCCGTGCGCGGGAACCTCGGTGACGGAGTAGTTCGCAAATGTCTTTATCCATTCGCCATCGAATGTGTATATGGGCAAATCGCCCTCCGCCTCCAGTATCTCCTTCAACTGCGCAATCAGCATCGAGACGGTTAGCGGGCCGGTCTTGGGCGAGTCAGCGGTCATCCGGCAGTTCCCTGAAGTGATGCCATTCGGTGTATGCGGCAACTAGTAGACCGCGCCCACCTTCTTTCCCCCGGTCTTTCCAGAAACGGAGTGTGTGATCATCGGTAGTGGCTGTCACGTAGTCCGCCTCCACCATGTCCTCATGCCACTTTGTCGGTTTCTGGAGATTTGGCAGCTCATAGTACACGATGTTGTAGCGCATCAGGATGTCCTTTCGGGTTCGTTCTTCGCCTCAGCATAGCCCGGAGCGTGGCGTCCATGAGTGCGCAGATCTGACTTATCTCGCCGCTGAACAGTTCTCTGCAAGCCACACCAGCAGCAAACCATCACTGCGTAGGGCGGGTCGGACGCCAGCAAGCGACCTGTGTCGTGCCAGCAGTGAATCTCCCCCCCATGACACTCATTGTGCTGCGTGACATCGAAGACAGGTACTTCTTCAGAGGACCAGATCACGGAACCCGGAGAGATAGGCATGGGAAAGTCCTTTCTGGAATTGGGAGAAAAGTTTGTTGCGCCAGTATGGCGGCAGCGGTAGTTTTGATGATGTTGGTGGTGGGTGCCAGTGTTGTTGTTGATAGCAGTAGCGGTCATTACCAGCAGCGCCAACTCGACATAACTATCCACCCCACGCCACCAGCAGCACGAACGCATAGAACACGGCCAGCACAGCAGCAGCAGGGGCCGGGCCAGCCGCTCGGTAGACCATGACAGCGCCGGCTCCCCAGAGCAGACCGAAGGCAAGCCCGACAGCCGCGTACATGGACGCCAGGCACAAGGAAACTAGACCGTCCCTGTTAAGTAGCAATAAGTTACCCGTCCTCCTTGTCACCTGAGCCCAGCTGGACCGGCTCCGGTCCGACCCCACCACGCGCCGACCGTAGCTCGGCCAGCAGCAGCCGCGCCGCCTCTGCGTCGATGTGGATTGTCACGCCGCCGGCCCCGGACCCGTCCGCCGCGCCCGCCACCTGCGAGGCATACGCGGGCAGGTAACCCGTCGAGGTCCCGACGAACTTTGCCGCCTGAGTACTGCCCCATGCCTCATGGTCCAGGGCAATCTTTGACTGCTCAGCTACGACCGCGCCCCAAGCCAGAAGACCGGCTCGGTTGCGCGACTTTTTTGCTTCTTCGGCAATGGACGGCGCTAGGCTCCCGGCCACGTTGGTAAGCGCAGCCCGGGCCACAGCCTCGGCACGGGCCATACGCACACGAACAGCAGACCGTCCGGTTTCGCTATTCCAAGGGGGTGTAATGCGGCCGCGCCCGTGAGAAGGCACGATAAGCCCCCGTTCGTCAGGGACAGGAGCAGGCTTCGGATATCGTTCTTCGGCCACAGGTTAGACTTTCCTAATACTGCGAGAAACCATCGTTACGGCTATTGACAAAGTACGCGATTGCGCGTATGATGATAGCAAGGAGACAACCCAATGAACTACTACCGAAACGACCCGTACTGGACAAAATCAAAGTTCACCCGCAATTGCATGACTCGTAACTGTGGCCACCTCATCCGCAAGGGTGAGCGCGTATGCTACTTCCCCACGGGCCGCGCGACGTTCTGCAAAACATGCGGTGAGGCAGAGTACAGCCGCTTCCTGTCAGCAGCCGGTGACGAGTGCGGCACGCCATACGCGAGCTAGTCCAATGCGCCCCGCCGGAGGCCTGGTATCCGGCAGAAAGGTTTACCCATGAACGCCAAGACCACCATCGCCAATGAAGCAAAAGATCACCTGCTTGAGGTCCTCAAGCCCGGGGACACGTGCAACACCATACTGCGCCACGTCTCCAAATCGGGCGTGGCCCGAGCCATTTCTGTACTCACGTCAGACAATACCGACATCACGTACTGGGTTGCGCGGCTCCTTGACTACCGCATCGACCAGAAAAACGGCGGTCTTCGCGTACAGGGCTGCGGCATGGATATGGGTTTTCACGTCGTTTACAGCCTAGCCCGTCGGCTATGGCCTACTGGCTTCGACACCTGGCCCGGCTACTGGCGCAACGAACCCATGACCTTCGATGCCGACGGCGGGTACGCGCTCAGGCATAGGTGGCTGTAATGAACCCGCCTCATCTCTGCCAACCCGAATACCGACACTTCGACATGCGTGAGTTTTACCGCGCAATCAACGCTATCCCTACCTCAACGGTTGCCGACACCGCGCTGATCCGCTCGCATATCGCCTACTGGTCTAGCACAGACCAGGCAGACCGCGCCACAATCGCGCCCTCTCGCGGCCACAGTTACCGCGTGAACAAAACTGTCATCGTCAATATTACCGACCACTACGACCACCGCTACGGCGTCACCGGATGGAATACCGTAGGAGTCTTCCACCAATGAAACGCCAGCGCATACACTCCGCCCCCGGCTGGAAGGCCCCCGCTATGTTCCCGCAGGGTGACGACCTGCCCCTGTTCTCGGGCACGCCCCAGCCGGCCCAGGTCAAGGTCTTCAAGCCCGATGACAGCCGGACAGTTGAAATCCAGATGTTCCCGGCCGCGCCCTGGCACGTCGGCGACCGCTTCCAGGCCTACAGCCCGGACACCGACAACGCCACGGCCCGAAGGTTGTACGTTCAAAAGCACCACGCCGAGCCCAGCCGCGTCATTCACACCGGCGGCGCCATCCTGCTCGGCCCTATTCCCATGAAAGGATAACTCAATGTCAACTCAACACACGCCCGGCCCTTGGATCGTTACGGTAATTGCCGGAGAACCACATGTCGGCACTCCCCCGCAGTCGCTGACACACATAATGCGCGATCTCATCTGCCTACCGTACGGCACAGAGCTTAACAACGGCAACTATAAGGAGTCCGCCTTGGCCAACGCCCGCCTCATCGCCGCCGCGCCGGAGTTGCTACAGGCCCTACTCGCCATACTGCAAAACTTCGACAGCGGCGACCTCAGCATACTCTGGACAAACGACGAGCCCAACCCGGTCAACTTCGACTTTGCCCGCGCCGCCATCGCAAAGGCCGCCGGCAATGCCTGACTACCTCACCGTCCCCCAGGCCGCAGCCATTCTCAAGCTCAAGCGCCGGCAGGTACAGGTCTATTGCAAGTCGGGCCGCCTGCCGGCCCTGCGCCTGGCGAACGGCAACTACCTGATAGACCGCGCCGACCTCGAAGCATTCGCCGCCCTGCCCAGAAAGCGGGGCGGCTACCGTCCGAGGCGTCAGCCACCGCCCGCCCTGGCCCCGGCATCTTCGACAGCGACACCAAGCGCGTAAACGCTGAGGGCCGCCACGACAGCTTGTACGGCCTGCCAGACCGAAATCTGACCGGGGAAGTAGGCTGCCGCCACCGCTACCAGAGCGGCGACAAGCGCCCAAAATTTGCGTGACTTGAGTAGGTCGAGCAGCTTTTGCATGAGGATGTCTCCCGTTGCGCCAGGCCCAGGAGAAGGGCATGAAAGGCCCCGCCGGCGAGCCTGGCGCCCATTGGGCCGGCGAGGTTCATCGTAGCACCGTTTTCGCTACGGCGCAAGCGATAGGAAAGTCTAACAAAAGGTACTATTGCAGTTTTACCCGAACGGGCGCATAATAAACCACGGTGGGTGTATGCCAGTTTCACCACCGCCGCCGGTCACGTTGCCCAAGAGGTGGACTGTTTCCGGCGGCACACCAGAACAGGAGAAAACCCCATGAACCCCATACGCTGGCTCTACGTCCGACAGATAGACAACACAATCGCCGTTTCCATTGGGCGCATCGGGCATACGCGCCGCTACTCCATTACAGGGGCCAAGTACCAGACCCTCACCAACGCCACAGTCAAGGCCGCTCGCGATAGGCCCACGGCTGAATTTTATCCGTCTTATGACTACCCGGGTTACTACCTTGAGTTCCAATAGAACAGGAGAAGACCCCATGACCACAGCCACGGATGCCACGGCCCGCAGGAACGCGGCAATCGCCAGCTTCGAGGACGCGCCCGCCCTCAAGCCATCCCGCACCATCGAGGCCGAGCTTGAATGGCGCAAGGCCGAACGAAAGCAGATGGTCGGCGTCATCGAGCGGCTCACCAGCGAGAAAAACGACTTGAAAATCGAGCGGGCACAGCTCGAAGACAAGATTCGTCTGCTGGCCAAGCGCCTCAATGACGTTGAGAAGGTCTTTAGGCAGGAGTACATGCCATGACACTCGTCGTAACGTTTGACTGGGGCGGCGCGAAGCCATCCGCTGGCGCCTGGACATTCCTCAATCGCGGCCGGGCCCTGCATTGGCTGTGCAACCATGAGGCTCCGCCCGAACGCTTTGGGCACACATGGCCGGGAAGTCTCGTCTTCTGGCACGCAGGACACGTCCAGGTGGTCTTTAATCCAGTAGACTACGAGTATCAATTCGGAGATTGACATGATCATGGTGCCGAAACGCAAGAGGGCGTACTACGCCAAACTTCCACGGCGCATTCACGGGAAGGGCGAGTGCCAATGGCTGACAGACGAAGGCGAGAAATGCACCAAGTCTGCCACGATTGAGGACATCACATACCCGGACCATGAAACAAGACACGACGCTAATTGGATGGCCGTCCGCTTCTGCTTGGAACACTGGCGGACAGCAGACGGCGGAATGACAAGGGGGTTTGACGCCTGACACCGGGCTGGCGACCCGAGCTATATCCCAAACCCAGGAGACAACATGAGCGAGAACAACGGCAAAGAAGTGGTCAAATCCAGCAGCGCACTTAGCCCATTCGGAACACGCGAAGAAGTACGCGAACTCATGGTGCGTATGCAGACCATGCTGCCAGGAGGCATGAAGCTCAATAAGGGAGAAATCACTGCCCTGGCCCAAGCCTCCGTGGCCCACGGGCTGGATCCCCTCAATGGCGAAATATGGATTATCCCCGGTCGAGGCGTTATGATAGGCGTCAAGGGCTTGCGAAAAAAGGCCCGCCAGCAGGTGCAAGGCAACTTCTGGATTGACTTCCGCGAGATTACCGACCCTGACACCATGCAACGATGGGGCGTACCCGACAAAGCCCTGGCCTTTGAGGCACGACTGTTTGACACCGAAAACATTCGGACCTACGTCGAGACCGTCGAGCGCATGACCAAGGCTGGTATTCCATGGGACGGCGTGAAGGGAATGCTCGGAGAACGGCCTTACACAACCGGCATAGGTTTCGTGAACACCGGAGAGCCGACCAAGATGAGCCGCGTCCAATGCGCCATGAAGCGCGCCGAGGCCGACGCCCTCAAGCGTAGATTCGACGTTCCCTTCGGATTATCCGTCGAGAGTGACACCGATGAGGTTGTATACGGCGGGGATTGGTCGCCCGGTGTCATTGAGGGAACGGCTACCGAGGCAGTTGTAGACAAAGTTCCCCCGCCCGAACTGAGCCCAACGCAAAAAGAATTTGCGCGCCAACAAGTTGAAGCCGGACGTCAGGCTTTGTTCGGGGAAACGCCAGGCGACAATGCTAAGTGGGTCACCGCCATGCTTGAGATAAAGGCTACCGAGGCGCACATCCGGGCCGCGTTGCACACGCCCAAGGTCAGCGAATGGCTCAAAGCCGACCCGGCCCGCACGCTGGAAGATGCCATTGGGCTTGTAGCTCAAGCTGTGGGTGATTTTTGACACAGATGCGCGGCGGTGTGGAAGGAACACACGGTCAGGTTGGCAAGCCTGTATTCCTGCTGCTGGCCCAACTTAAATTGCGTCTGTTGGGAGTAACACGCAGTAGCCGGTACTCAAGCCCGGCCCGCGCAACTGACGGCCACCAG
>ERZ1292629.3497-Hain-H43-01um-R1-3497-length-12117-cov-6_pt1 | contig 12117 bp, 9 predicted proteins | sample MGYA00564399_ERZ1292629 | MGnify/ENA primary metagenome ERZ1292629 (study PRJEB36523, sample SAMEA6512636) | groundwater metagenome | collected 2019-01-08 | study: AquaDiva: Metagenomics assemblies of 32 groundwater samples | reverse complement strand
TTCAAAAAGGTCCGCCGCCATGCCCGCGCAATCGCCAACATTGTCTCCCACATTGTCCGCGATGACGCCGGGATTTCTCGGGTCGTCTTCCGGTATGCCGGCCTCAACTTTCCCCACAAGGTCGGTGCCAACGTCGGCCGCTTTGGTAAATATTCCTCCGCCCAAGCGGGCAAAAATAGAAATCAAACTTGCTCCGAAACCAAGACCGAGGAGAGAGGAAACATCTTTGGTAATTAAATAAAATCCGGTAACGCCGAGGAGAGCCAGCCCCACGACAAGGAGTCCCGTTACTGTTCCGCCCTGAAAAGCGACAGAGAGCGCTTCTGCTAGTCCCGTGCGGGCCGCTTCGGCTGTTCTCACGTTTGCTCGGACCGAAACATGCATCCCTATGTAGCCGGCGAGAGCGGAAAATATTGCCCCGACCGCGAAACCCAAAGCGGTGGTAATTCCCAGAAAAAACCATAATATCGCAAAAATAATGACGGCAAAGATACCTATGGTTTTGTATTGTCTGTTTAAATACGCTTCTGCTCCTTCCAAAATAGCTTTGGCGATTTCCTGCATTTTTTCGTTTCCCGCGGGTTTTTTCAGGATGCTCTTTGCCAGAAATAGAGCGTAAACGATAGCCAGTAAAGACGAAGTGAGGGCGAAGGTGATGAATGGATTCATGATGTTTTTGCTAAAAATTATTAAAAACACGCATTTTTTTGCGCAATTTCATACTAACATGTTTTACTAAAATCGCTATACACTCATATTACATTTCTGCCTAGGCAGAAATGTAATATTTTTTATGTGGACTCACGGGGAGTCGGACCCCGAACTTGGCCATGCCATGGCCACGTATTACCGCTATACTATGAGCCCTAACTAAAGTCGACTTATTGTAGCGGGTTTCGGTGCGGGATTCAAGAAAAAGAAGGGAAAGTGGGCAGATGCTTCGCTATCGAACTTGTCGTGATTCATCGGTCACGAGTTACTAAGTGTTTGTTTGTGAAAGCATGACCAGAGCTTGATTTTAAATATCGCTCAAAATTATATGCGAGTGTTTTATTACTAAAAGCACAGCACCAAGAGATTTTATAAGGAATTTTTGATTTATTAGATTTAGTCTCACCCTTATTATGTTCTTCAATTCTGTTTTTTAAATCAGTTGTGGTACCAACATATCTAGACCCATCTTTTTCGCTCTTTAATATGTACACATAATACATAATAAATAATTATATCCCACTTCACGCTAAGCGCTACGCGGGATCCTACCACTTCTTAGCAATTAATCTATATTCTATATTACGCCTTAGATTTTTTGCTTTCTTTAGGTGCGTGCACCGCGAAGCTAAAAGCCGCCTATTACAATAGGCGGCTTTTAGCGAAGTGGTGGAAGTGGGCGGAATCGAACCGCCGTGCAAAAGAAATGTTTTTATGAATTTACAGCGCGTAGCTTGTTTTTTCCGCTTGCGCGGGTCTCAACGATTGAAGTAGGGAACAAGCAAAATCTTCAATCGTCCAGTTTCATTTTTTCGGCTTTGCAATGAAACGGTTGCATCGCCAAGTTCAAAGTGTATTACACCTCGTTGCAATTATTGAACACCCTTGCAACAGATGGCTTGCGGCTAAATAAATTTAGGCGCGAGCGAAAGCAAAATCACTCATCGCAAAATACGGTGAGACAATTTTACCAAATGCGGTTTTAGCATTTATGGTTTGCGCGATTTTTTGCGAGGTTCGCGCGCCTCGGCATTGCACATAAAAACGATTGGCTCTTGTCTAGGCCGATCACTCCCTTAAATAACTTTTAACAGATAACAAATAACATATAAAAATTTATAACGAGAGAATCCAACACCCTTATTTGTTATATGTTATTTGTTGATCGTTACTTTTTCAACGTTCTTCCCAACTATCTCTCGGTGTCGCGTTTCTTTATTGATTGGCGTTTGTCGGTTTTTTTCTTGCCTTTGCCTACCCCGATAGAGAGTTTTAACTTACGCCCCTTATTATACACCGATATCGGCACAATTGTCAATCCTTTGGTTCCTTCAGCCAAAGATAACTCCGCAATCTCTTTTTTCGTAAGAAGCAACCTGCGGTTGCGATAGGGATCATAATCTTTCGGTGCGTTAGCCGGTTGATACGGCGGTATATGGGCGTTAATTAGATAAACTTCTCCTCCGCGCACGATTACATAGGCGCCCTCCAGGGAGCCTTGTTTGTTTTTCACCGCCTTTACTTCAAAGCCGAGAAGTTCCATGCCGGCGTCAAACTTTTCTCCTATTTCGTAGTTAAAATACGCTTTTTTATTTTCTATTAAAGACATGGCTGATTTTTAACGAGCGAAGCGACTTAAAAATCGCCACCCCGCCTTACTTTTGCGGAAATGTTATACGCATCGCGCGTGGCCGAATAGGCCATATCTTTTGGGGCGAAGCGCGATGCCACAATATTGTTTTCTAAATTTAAATTAATCATAAAATTAAATCGATTGGCGCAAAAGTAAGGCTGGGGTTTTAAAATTGTATCACACTTTGCGTAGTCTGTTTTTAATGTATAATCAAACAGATTTCCTCGCAGCTCTGCTGCGGGGTAGTTGATTGACCCTACTATTTATGCCTATAAAATTTCCCGGAATGGGGATGAACAAAGAGAAGGATAAAGGGCCCAACAAAAAGGCGCCAAAGACGAGCCTTCTTCAGCTTGCAAGCAACATACTTACGGTGGTTATTATTTTCATGCTTTTGTCGGGACTTTATTCATATCTATCCGACCCGTCCAAAAAACAGCAAGAGATTCCGTTTTCGGAGATAGCTTCAAGCATTCAAAACGGGCAGGTGAAAAAAATTGAAGTTGAGGGAGAAGTCTTGACCGTGCAATTCGCCGACGGTTCCACCAAAAAATCAAAAAAAGAACCCGAGAGCTCGCTCTCTCAAGCTCTTTTAAATTACGGAGTGGAAAAAGACAAAATATCCGCGGTTCAAATAGGGATAAAAAACAATCGCGGTTTTAGTTTTTGGTTTGTCAATGTTTTACCGTTTCTTTTGCCGGTTTTGCTTTTTGTCTTTTTTATCTGGTTTTTGTCCAGACAAGTCAAAGGCGCGGGAATGCAGGCGTTTACCTTCGGACAGTCCAAAGCGCGAATTATTGACCCTTCGGACAAAAATCAGCGAGTAACTTTCAAAGATGTCGCTGGAGCCAAAGAAGCCAAAGAGGAGCTTCGGGAGATTGTTGAGTTTCTAAAAAATCCCAAAAAATTTTTAGACATCGGGGCGCGCATACCGAAAGGGGTTCTCTTGATGGGCGCGCCGGGGACGGGGAAAACTCTGCTCGCCCGCGCGGTGGCAGGGGAGGCGGGCGTGCCGTTTTTCCACTTGTCCGGTTCGGAGTTCGTGGAAATGTTTGTCGGGGTGGGAGCTAGCCGAGTGCGCGACCTTTTTGCTATGGCCAAGAAAGCCGCTCCGGCCATTATTTTCGTTGACGAAATTGACGCAGTCGGCCGGGTTCGCGGAGCTGGCGTGGGCGGAGGGAACGATGAACGCGAACAAACCCTAAATCAAATTTTGGTTGAAATGGACGGATTTGAGCCTACGGAAAAAGTCATTGTTATTTCTGCTACTAACCGCCCTGATGTTTTGGACCCGGCCCTTCTCCGCCCCGGCCGTTTTGACCGCAGGGTAATTCTTGAGTTGCCCGACAGAAACGACCGTGAGGAAATTTTGAAAGTTCATTCCACCAAAAAACCATTCGGGGAGGATGTGAATTTGCGCACCATTGCCGAACGCACCCCCGGATTTTCGGGAGCCGACCTTTATTCGCTCATGAACGAAGGGGCGATTTTGGCCGCTCGCGAAAACCGCAAAAAGATTTCCCAATACGACCTTGTCCGGGCGGTTGAAAAAGTGATGCTTGGACCGGAGCGCAAGAGCCATGTGCTTTCCGTAAAAGAAAAAGAAATTACCGCCTATCACGAAGCCGGTCACGCCTTAGTTTCGTCCGTCTTGCCGTTTGCCGACCCGGTGCACAAAATTTCCATCATAGCCAGAGGTTCCGCGGGGGGCTACACACTCAAGCTTCCCCTTGAAGAAAGAAGATTGCAGTCAAAGAGCGAATTTTTGGACGACATTGCCGTATCTCTCGGCGGATATGTGGCGGAGAAAGAAATTTTCGCAGATATAACCACCGGACCGTCAAACGATTTGCAGGTGGCAACGGCGCTCGCCCGCGACATGGTTACCAAGTACGGCATGTCGGAAAAAATCGGCGCCATGGCGCTTGAAGGAATGGGCGGGAGGGTAATGTTCGGCGCGGGAGTGGCGGACGGCGAATATTCCGAAGTAATGAGCGCAAGAGTTGACGGCGAAGTGTCTCAAATCATGGGTGATGCGTTTAAAAAAGCAACTGAAGTCATCAGGGGACACCGAAAAGCGCTTGATGCCATTGCTAAAGAACTTGTCGCAGTAGAAACTCTTGAACGTGAAGCTTTTGAAAAACTTTTAGTCGCCAACGGCATAACCCCGAAAAAGAAAGCGGAGATGAATTTGGCAAATGTTAACGAATGAACAATTAACAAGTGACAAGTAACAAATAACTAACAACCCCATTAGTAGGGCAAAGCTCACTACGGGGCAGGCGACTAACTATCTACGATGAACGCAAAAACCAATCTCTATAAGTTTTTTGACCGGTTTGGCATAGCTGTTTTTCTCTTTCTGTTTTTGAATTCTCTCTATTACATAAAAATAGGGGAGGCAAGCTGGGACGTATACGTCCGTTTGTTTATCGGCGCGGGCGGATTTTTAATAGACGGCTATTTAGTATTTTTCTATAGGGAGGGTAAGTAAAAAAGGCGCTTTACTTGTATATAAAAAACGGCCACTAGACTAAAGTGGCCGCGGTGTTTCGTGATTGGTTTCCGGCTAAATAGCAGGCTAACCAACGGTGGGTACATCCCAAAACAACTGAACTGCGCCATTTGCCACGGCGTCGGAGACGTTCCCGAGACCGCCGACGCCGATGATGGCGATTTGGCCGTACTGGCCGTCTACGAACATGGTTCCGGCTGCATCGTCGTAGTAGACATCGGAGATTTCCCTTACACCGAAAGACCTCAAGTCGAGGATGTCGCCCTCGCTTCGGTTGAAGTCGGGTAGCTCGAGTACTCCGGGAATGGCGCCGAATTCGGTATAACTCGGTCCGACGGCAAACCTGTCGGCTCCCGCGCCTCCGAGAACGAGAGAGTCATTTGCGTCGGCATAGAGCGTGTCGTTCCCATTTCCGCCGAAGAGCTTGTCCGCGCCCTCGCCGCCGACGAGAACATCATTCTCGCGACTGCCCACGAGAGTATCGTTCCCCGCTCCGCCGTCAAAGAATACGCTTCGGAGCGCGAGACCTAGGTCATCCCCATCGCCCAAATTGCCGTAGTTATTGGGTCCGATAGAAACGACGACATCGTTTCCTCCAAAAGTGTTGACGTTCTGGTTGTTTCCAGCCATGAAGACGAGTTCATTACTGCTGTTTCCTTCAAAGGTTGTTCTGTTGCCCCACAAAACAATCGATCTAAACATCATTACCTCCGCTCAAAAAATGGCATCGAGCGATGCTCGATTAACCGAGGTTATTGGTAACATGTTGGTATATCTTTGTCAATATCAGTTGGTATCAGTCGGTTATCCAAAGCGATTTCCTCAAATCGCCCCGCATAGCTGAGCGATTTTTTCTTCTTGGGAAAATTGTTTGCCTTGAGTTTCAGAGTTGGATATTCTCTAATTCGCACGAATTAGAGAATAAGAACTAGTTTGCGGACAGAGATTGGATTGGATAGTATATATTCACACGCGCGTGTAGCTCAGTTGGTTAGAGCATCGAGCTTATACCTCGAGGGTCCTAGGTCCGAATCCTAGCACGCGCATAAATTGCTTTACATATTTTTGTAAGCGGGGTAGGTTAATGAAAGTTTGAATATTTTGACACCGTGAATTCCAAGAGGTGAATTATGGCGATAGCCGACAGTCTTCTCCGAACGCATGTGCGGCAAAGCAATCTCATCGAGAACATAGTTGCGTTTCCCAGTGAGCCGTTATACGAAGGACATTTGGAAGCGGCGCGGATAGCGGCAAGAGGAATCATCGTTCACCCGAACCAACTCCACAGACTTGTATGCGAAAGCGTCTACCCGATGAGACATTTTGCCGGCAGATATCGAACCTGCGATGTCGTGGTAGGCGATAAAATTATGCCCCGATGGGAAGAAATTCCGCCGTTAATGAGCCGGTGGTTGGAAATGGCTGGCCAATTTGTCGAAATAGAAAGCAGTTATTCCGAGTATGCCGCCTACCTACTCCACGCGTGGTTGTTGTGTATTCACCCGTATCAAGACGGGAACGGACGGACGGCTCGGCTAGTCTGGAATATGTTAAGGGTAAACAAGAGTTTTTCCTGGCATATCGTCCTTGCTAGCGAGAAGCTTGACTATTACTCACAGATTCGTTTCATAGAAAAAAATGTTTTTAGAAAAGAAAATCCCGAAGCCTGTCCAAACCGATGACGCCCGAAAATGGCGTCATTTTTGTACTACACTCGAATGTTTCCCCCCGCAGGTTTTCACATCAAGACCAGCGCCCGATAGGATATAACCTTTTTGTATGTTAAAGTAGCTAATCATTTAACATTTAATAATTTTAAAAAAGAATATATGAATTACGATACAATTCCTAGCGCCGATGTTATCAACAAAACCGCAGACACCCTAGGCGGACAGGGACTCCAAGTGTTTACGGTGGAGAATCGCGCCGAAGCTCTGGCAAAAGTAAAAGAACTTATCCCCGCCGGAGCAAGCGTTAACAATGGAAGCTCAACCACCCTTCTAGAAATCGGATTTGTTGATTACTTGAAAGGCGACGCGCACGGATGGAATAATCTTCATGCTGCAGTCTTGGCGGAGAAAGATCCTGTGAAGCAAGCACAGTTACGAAAGGAGAGCGTTTTCGCGGACTATTATGTCGGCAGCGTACATGCCCTCGCGGAAACAGGAGAAATGTTAATCGCCTCGGCGTCTGGCAGTCAGCTGTCTTCTATTGTGTTTACCTCCCCCAATTTAATTTTTGTAGTCGGAGCCCAGAAAATAACGCCGACACACGGGGACGCGATGCGACGCCTAAAAGAATATGTTGTCCCGCTTGAGGACAAGCGTATGAAGGATGTCGGTATGGGGGGGACAGTTCTTGCCAAGATAGTCACATTTTTGAACGAACCCGCGTTCATGGAGCGCAAGGTACGGGTGATTCTTGTCAAAGAGAAACTTGGATTCTAAATCATACAGATCTGAAAATACGGAAGAAAAAATACCCAACATTTGTGGGGTATTTAAAATCGTCTGCAAGGCGCGCTCCAGTCGTTCCCGCCGCCCGCAGGACCGAATGGCGCGTAAAGTTTTTCCCACGGAACTTTTCGCTGTTCCCGCACTTCCTTTATCGCCTCGTCAGCCCTGTCCATGGCTTTTTGAAAACTCGCTTGTCCTTCCGGCGTAGCGAGCCATTCTCGAACCTGCTTTGCAAGATCACGAGCCCTTTCACGAACATGCTCATCGTGTCGCATAAAGTGTCTCCATGTCTCTAGTCTACAAATATTATAACATTGAGCTACTCCAAATGCACAGAAGTTTTTTTGTCGCCTAATTCGTGTTTAAGAAGGGGATGACTGTTTAGTTCCGGGTCTTGTTTCAGAATTTCGGTCGCTTCGGTTCGCGCCGCTTCCACCATTTTTATATTTTTTATCGCTTCCATTCCCAAGTCGGAAATGCCCCATTGCTTTACACCAGAGAGTTCGCCCGCTCCGCGGAGAGCCAAATCAAGTTCGGATAATTCGAATCCATTTTTTGCCGTAACCAACGCTTTTAACCGCGCCAGAGTTTTTTCCGTTTTAGTTTCGGAAAAGACAAAACAGTATGGCTGGTGCGTGCTTCGTATGACGCGTCCGCGAAGCTGATGAAGTTGAGCGAGGCCGAAGCGCTCCGCGCCCTCTATCACAATAAGCGTGGCGTTTGGCACATTCACGCCGACCTCAACGACCGAAGTGGCCACCAAAATGTTTGTTTCTCCCCGCGCGAATTCTTGCATAACTTTTTCTTTTTCCGCCGGTTTCATTTTGCCATGCAAAATATCTATGGAAAATTCCGGGAAAACTTTTTCAAAAAGACGTTTTGCTTCCGCCTTGACCGATTTGGCGATGAGAGCCAGTTCTTTAGCCGGGTCGGGCTCATCAATGCGCGGACAAATGACATAAGCCTGCCTGCCGGCTTTCAATTCCTCGCGGATTTTTTCATAAGCCCCTTCGCGTTTGTTGGGGGGGACAATTTCGGTAACGATTTGTTTTCGGCCGGCCGGCATTTCGTCAAGCAAAGATAAATCCAAGTCTCCGTAAATAGTTAGGGCGAGCGTGCGGGGTATTGGGGTGGCGGTCATGGATAGCAGGTGCGGGAGCGGGTCTGATTTTCGCGCCAGTTTTTGTCTTTGGGCGGTTCCGAAGCGGTGTTGCTCGTCTATTATTATGTAAGCCAGATTTTTAAACTCAACGGATTTTTGTATAATGGCGTGCGTTCCAAGAAGGATGGCGATTTCACCGCCCCTCGCCCACTTCAAAAGTTGCGTTCGCGAAATATCCGTCCAGCCGCCAGGGTTAACTTTTGACGGAAATTTTCGGCAACCGCTTCCGGTTATTAGCCCTATCTGTATCGGCAGATGCCCGAAGTATTTAATGAATGATTCAAAGTGTTGGGCGGCCAAAATTTCCGTTGGCGCCATGTACGCAACTTGGAGCGCGCCGAAACTTTGTTCATTGGGCCGTGTCGTTACTGCGGCAAAAGCGGTCGCCGCCGCCACGGCGGTTTTGCCGCTGCCAACGTCGCCCTCAAGCAATCGCGACATCGGCCGGCCGCTTCTGAAATCGGAGAGAATGGTTTCAATGGAGCGAATTTGGGCGGACGTTACGCCGAAAGGGAAGCGCTTGGTGAATTTTTCCATCTCCTCTCCTTTTTTATCTATGATGAAACTTTTGTGTTTTGCGTATTTTATTCTTTCCATCTGGCGAGCGAGCTGGATGAAAAATATTTCTTCAAAAGCAAAGCGTTTGCGCGCCATTTCGCGGTGCTTTTCTTTTTTGGGCGAGTGTATCCAAATGAGCGCGGTTTTTAAATTCGGCAAATGATACTTGTGGAGTATCGGAGCAGGTATTGGGTCGGTGATTTTGTCCAAAGTATCGTTTTGGAGCACTTTTTGCATCGTGTAATAAAACCAGCGCGAAGTAATGCCGCGGCTTTCCGGGTATATGGGGATAAAAGGACTGTCCGCTTTTTTGCCGAAAAGGGAATCACCTATATCTATGGGTAATTCGTTGGTTGTTTCGATTCCCGGATTGGCAAGGTAAGGAACACCTTTTCGTTCCATAACTTTGCCGGAGAGTTTGACCGTACTGCCGGCCCTTATCATTTTGGCGATATACGGCTGATTGAACCAGACAATTTTTATTTTTCCCGTATTGTCGAAAATTTCTCCTTCCGCCATGGATATTCTTTTGCGAAAGGCCTTGCCGGTTTTTAATTTGTTTACTTGTCCGTAAATGGTGGCTTTTTCGCCAACGGTAAGATTTTCTATGGTTGTGATTTCGCCTAAGTCCGCGTAGCGCGACGGGAAATGATACAAAAGGCCGCGGACTGTTTTTAAGCCCAGTTTTTTTAGAGCTTGTTTTTGCGTCGGGGTTAAACGGAAAGAGTTTTCTATCAGCGCGCTTGGTTGCATTTCCGCAATTATATCAGGTTTGGCGGTTGGTGCGGGCAATCTTATTGGCTGGTATACTTTATATAGTTTACATAGTTCAAATTTGAGAGAGGAGAAAGTTATGGAAATTAACGTATTGGGATTTTTGGCCGACGGTTTGTCCGGCTGGCCGTGGTGGGGGATTGTTCTTTATACAATCGTGATGACCCACATCACCATCATGTCGGTAACACTTTTTTTGCATCGAAATCAAACTCATCGCGGAGTGGAACTTCACAATATCGCCAGTCATTTTTTCCGTTTCTCCCTCTGGCTTACGACCGGAATGGTGACAAAAGCGTGGGTGGCGGTCCATCGCAAACATCACGCCAAGTGCGAAACAAAAGACGACCCGCACAGCCCGCAGATAGAGGGAATTTGGAAAGTTCTTTTTGAGGGGACCGAGCTTTACAAAAAAGAAGGACAAAAAAAAGACACGCTTGCGAAATACGGCATCTTGACGCCCGATGACTGGTTTGAGCGAAATGTTTATACCAAACATCCGGTTCTCGGTATATCCTTCATGTTCGTGATTGATGTCGCTTTGTTTGGCGCAATCGGCATAACGGTTTGGGCGGCGCAGATGATATGGATTCCTTTTTTGGCTGCCGGTGTTATAAACGGCGCTGGGCATTATTGGGGATACCGCAATTTTGCTCCATCGGAGCGAAACGCGAGTACCAACATCGTGCCGTGGGGAATTGTTATCGGGGGGGAAGAGCTTCACAACAACCATCATCGTTATCCGATTTCTGCCAAGTTTTCTGTGAAGCGGTGGGAGTTTGACCTCGGCTGGCTGTATCTTCTCGCATTAGAACGGCTTGGTTTTGCGAAGATAAAATGGCATCGTGTCGCGCCCACCCTTGAATAAAGCAAGAACAAGCATCGCCCACCCCCTTCGGGGGTGTTTTTTTTGCCATTCCTTTACTCGATTATTTCGTTTGCTTCAATTATTTTTTTGTAGGCGTAAGCCGAAGAGCGGGGCTTTCTTTCTAAGGTTTCGTAATTTATTTCAACAAGCCCGAAGCGAGGCCAGAAACCTTTGTCCCATTCAAAATTATCCAAAAGAGACCAATAAAAGTATCCGCGGACATCAGCTCCTTCGCCGATGGCGCGCGCTATCTGTTTGAGACTTTCTTTGATAAATTTTTCGCGCTGGAAATCTTTTTTGTCGGCTATGCCGTTTTCGGTTATATAAATTGGCTTCTTGTATTTTTGCGCGCGTTTCAAAAAATGATATATGCCTTCCGGATAAATATCCCAGCCCACGTCTGTTGTCCATGAATTACTATTTTTAGTATCAATAAACCCCCACTTGCCATCAAAGAAAGGGCTCCATTTTATATTATCGGTATGGTAATACTGGATGCCAATAAAATCATTTGTGTCGTTTATGGAATCAAGAAACCGCCAATTTCTTATATAGTCCAGAACTTTTACCAGCAATTTGTTCCAAATGTGATTTTTATACGGGAGCATATATACGGCGTAGTGAGATATTCCAACTGAAGCATCGGGATTTTGCTTGTGTATTAGGTGGTAAGTCTTTCCGTACGCGCTCATCAGGTTTTTGAAAGCACAGTTAGCCGAGAATAATCCCAGTTTTTTTTGCGGAGGAAACGCGCCCTGGAGATAACCCATTCCTATGTATGTTCCCGGCTCGTTTAACGGCATCCAAAACTTCACTAAGTTTTTATATTCTTTCGTGATACGTTCCGCGTATCGCAAAAATCTCGCGGTAGTTTTTTTATTCTCCCAACCGCCATCCTTAGACACCCAAAGCGGATTGGTCCAATGCCACAGCGTCACAAACGGCTCAAGTCCGCGCTCTTTCAGAGCTATTAAAACTTGGCGGTAGTGTTCAATTTCACGTTCGTCAAATTTTCCCTCCTCCGGTTCAATACGGCTCCACTCAATGGAAAAACGGTGGGCATTGTGTCCCAGAGATTTTGCCAAATCAAAATCTTCTCTGTAGCGATTGTAATGGTCACAGGCCCTGCCTGAAATATAATTATTCAGGTCGGTCGCTTCTTTCTCTATCTCCTTCCAATTTGGCAGGTGACCAAACTTACCGCGCGATTCCTTGGCAAGGCGCGAAGCGTTATTTTTCTCCCACTCGGTCCAGTCGTTGGAAGTATTGCCCTCAACCTGATGAGCCGAAGTGGACGCGCCCCAGAGAAAATTTTTCGGGAATTGATATTTCATGATTCTAGTGTATCAGAAAAAACATACCGCCATATGGCGGTATGTTTTTATTGCGGTGTCTGTTTGAAAATATCCGAACGGAACTGGCTGGGCCCCGCCTGCGTTG
>ERZ1292629.3496-Hain-H43-01um-R1-3496-length-12117-cov-9_pt1 | contig 12117 bp, 14 predicted proteins | sample MGYA00564399_ERZ1292629 | MGnify/ENA primary metagenome ERZ1292629 (study PRJEB36523, sample SAMEA6512636) | groundwater metagenome | collected 2019-01-08 | study: AquaDiva: Metagenomics assemblies of 32 groundwater samples | reverse complement strand
GCTTGAACGTGCTACGGCAGCTTTGGTTCCGTGACGAAATGCTGTTACTAGCTGATTTCATTCGCCAGCACGTTGGTTGACAAATACGTATGACGTGTGGTAGGATCGAAGAATCACAGGAGATACAACGTGCCAAACTTCCCAACTGATCGGAAAGCTATTCCACTTTGCACTGGGGTTCTAGACTACTTTCCAGACGCGTTGATCGCGGTAGCAAGGGTCTCATTTGAAGGGAATAAGCAGCACAATCCAGGAGAGCCGCTACATTGGGCGAAAGAGAAATCTACTGACCACGCTGATTGTATCATGCGGCATCTTGTAGAGCGCGGTACATTGGATTCCGACGGAACCTTGCACAGTGCGAAAACTGCTTGGCGGGCGTTAGCACTCTTACAAATTGAGATTGAAGAGGGGCGGAAATGAGAGAACTGTATTCTAAGCGCCTAGTCCACGTCATCAAGGACTTCAAGGACCAGCCAGTAGGTAGGTACAATGTGTTCGTACATGATGTGTTTGGAGATAAGGTAGTTATCACATGCGATCAAGTTGACGTGACGCCAGTAGCTATCGTGTGCAAGCGAGAAAGTGACAAGCTGACTGATAAGAGCGGCGTCATGGTCGCTGTCATCCCAGCGCGTGACATTGGGTGGGGGATCATTGAGAACGCCCGAGTGATCCATATGACTGGTGAGGAGTGGGAACAGCATAAGTTTGACGAATCAAAGGATCAGCTTGAACTCTATACAAGGCTGAATAATGGCGAGAAAATCGTGAAGGTTGCAATTACACCTGATGGCAGGCAGTTCCGGTTACCTATTGAGACAGGAGAAGCGGAGGCGGTTCGAGTGAAGGAGTCGCAAAAGGATACGTCAGTTGAACCTGACTCCAACGCACAGTACGGAGTCCCTCGCTCTCACATCTAGGAGCCATCATGCCATACCTTGCAAGGCCGTGTATTGTCTGTACGAACATCTTCACTCCGAACTCGTGGGGGAAAGGGAAGCTTGATACTGGAGGAAACTTCACTACTCATTGCGCGAAGTGCCGCCGGAGTGTGAAGGCCGTCCTTGAAGCAGAAGCACTGCCTTCCGATACGCCTGTTGCGCACAGGCTCGCTGCGCCTTTGACCCAAGTAGTGTTTGACCTTGAGACTTGGGGGCTCGACCGTGGCTGGGGCGTCACGCTCGTTGCGTCGTTCTTGATTCATGGTGGAGCAGAAGGCCCAGTGAAAAAGACCTTCGCGTTGCGTGATTACCCAAGTTGGAAGCGTGGGATTCGCTCAGACGACAGCGGGATCGTCCAGGACATCTTTGCGACTTTAAAGACTGGGCAGATCGCTTACGCGCACAACGGAGAGTACTTTGATATTCGATGGCTGCGGACGGTTGCGTTAAAGTATGGCTTTGAAATGCCCCACCTGAAGCTAATTGACCCTGCACAAATCGCCAGGAGGAAGTACCTCGTCGGGCGTAATAGTCTAGAATCTATGGCTGACTTCATTGGACCACGTTTTATGGCCCTTGTCAACGGAGGCATTAAGGGCCTACAATCACTCCAGAAGATGCACATTACGCCCGACACCTGGCGCTCTGCGTTGCTCGATAATGACCAAGCGGCCTGGGAAGTTCTTATTGCCCGTTGTGAAAGTGACGTAATGCTGTTGAACAGCGTCGCATCGGCTGTCACCGGCGACGTGGGCATGGTGGATTACATGGGTAGCTCACGGTGAGACCATGCCACTACAATGGTTCTGTTCCGATTGCGGGAGAGAACTGGACTCGCCGTGGGACAAGAACCCACAACATCACGATGAAGAGTGTATTCACTACCAGACGCTTTATGACCCACTGGACGGCGAAGACGTAGTGGATTACATGGAGAGGCTGCAACGTAAGCTGCGGAGGGTATGATGAAAAAGCTGTTTGCTTGGGGCTGGATGATTAGTGTTTTGGTAGGCCTCCTATATTTAGGTGTCCCAGACTCTATCGTTGGAAAGATACTCTTATTAGTTTTCGGGCTTAGTGGGTTTATCATGCTGACAGTATTGGCAATTGAAACGATTACAGAGGATTTGTGATGCCGTACATTGAAAGCGATCACAGGTTCACGTTCATGGAGAACGTAGAACGTTGTATTGACTGCGTCGAGAAAATTGGAGATATCAATTACATCATCACCTTACTTCTCCACCGCTGGTTGTTACATAACAAAATGAGTTACGCTTCCCTGAACGCACTGATCGGGGTGCTGGAATGTGCAAAGCTAGAACTATACAGGATGGTTGTAGCTCCGTATGAGGACCAAAAGCGCGCAGAGAATGGGTCTGTGTCGCACTTGGACAGAAACTAAGATGCGCTGGATAAGTAAAGCCGACCGTCAACATGAATGGCATCCGTGGTTTGCGTGGTATCCTGTGAAGCTGTGGTATCCTGTGCATTCAAAATCTAGTGTATGGTTAGAATGGGTCGAGCGCCGAATTTTATGGAACTGGGCTGGTAGCTGGAAGGAATACAGATAGTGGACTGGCTGTGGTGGGTACGTTGGTTCGCAGCGCAGCTAACGATTGGGGTGTTCGCGTACGCTGCACTGAAGTTGTGGAGAGTGCTATGAAGTATATCTACATCGCTGGTCCTATTTCAAAAGGCGACCAGCCTGTAAACATACGCCAGGGAATAGATGCAGGACTTCAACTATTACGTCTTGGATACTGTCCCTACATCCCACACTTAGATTTTCTGTTGCGGTTAGTTAAACCTATTACGTGGGAAGAATGTCTCGCGTGGGATGAAGCGTGGCTACTGAAGTGTGACGCACTGCTCCGACTTCCTGGAGAATCGAAAGGCGCTGACCGAGAGGTTCAGTTTGCATTGGCGCACAAGATACCTGTCTATTTTAGTATTGAACTTCTTGGAGCTAGTGGTCTAAGTGCCATCTAATGTGCTGGTCCAGTGTGTCCTTGACTTCAGTGATCCGGCCTGACAACCGTTCCTCAAGGTGATACAAATGGTTGCTGATAATTCTCCACGCGACGAGCAGCAGGCCAATCCCGCTGATAATATCACCGATACTGAAGGTCCAAAAATTGTTCATCGCTTGCCTCGTGTTATTCGTATAGGACTTGATACTGTTATAAAGGTGAAAATCATTTCACCTGAGCGTATGAAAGAAGTCTCGCCTGATAGTGATGTGCTGGACGGCCTCTGGCACGACCGCACGCTCACGATATTCGTTCTCAACGAATTGGACCTGGAAGATCGCTGGGAAATCTTCCGGCATGAATTGCTACATGCCATTCATGACCTTGATCGAGAAATTCGTATCAATACTTCCTCGACTGACGCCGCTGTTGTTGTGTCTTCTGCTGCTCTGCCAACATTGGCCCCACCACAGGAATCCGCTTCGTAATCTGCCTGCCCATGTACTTCATTGCAGTCTCGTACTTACGCTTCTCTTGAGGTCCACCAAAACGGTGTTGCCCAAGACGCACGGCACCTGTCGTAAGCTCAGCAACAGACGTAGCTGCGGGGCCAATGGCTGCTGAGAGCAGTGCTTCCTTCCCAAGAGCAGCAGAGCGTGCAAGGTCAGTGACGATACCGATGCCGCCGACGTAGAGGGAGTTCTCTACAGCGCGTTGGAGTAGGGCCTTTGGGTCTTCCCAGTCAATTTCTTTGAGTTCGCGGCCACGAGCGAAGGACTGAGCGCGCTGTGCCCCTTCACCGGCAATAGGGAAGACTGCTACCATACGCGCGAGAGGCCGCCAGTTGCCTCGTTCAATGCCTTCTTTGAACACTTCCTCAATGATGGTTCGAGACATACGGGCTGCGAATGTCTTCATTTGAAACAGGACGCGCATGGTCGCGTTGGCACGCATGATGTTGGGCATAGCTGTAGGGCGGGCGAGCATCTGTGTTTGGTCTACGATGGCCCAGGCACCGTTCCGCATGTCAATTTGGGACAATTTGCCCCGTTCCAGGATGTCGCTAACGTCAAGGCCAGCACGCTTGAGCCAGGCTTTTTCCCAGCCACGGAGCGTGCCTGACTTCTCAAGGCGTGTGTTGATCTCGCGCATCCGGTTGAGGCCAGCACGAGCAGCGATGTTCTGGTTCAGCCCACCTTCTACGAGTTCAAAAGGCAATAGGACCTTTTCAGTGACCTTAGCGAGCTTCCCAGGCGCTGCACCAGCAATCTCACGGTGAATAGCTTGCATACTGGCCTTGTTGAGGAGGCCAAGTTCATCAGCCATTTGGTTGATGCGGCGGTCCTTAATAGCGTGAGCGACAGTCTGTCCGACAGCTTTAGCTGTGTTGCCAACCCCAGCGACGAGCGCAGTCACAGCAGACTGCGTGGCGTTGGAGATGAAGGACAGGCTCATCTTCGTCATAGCCTCGAAACTACGCATAGTGTCGGCCACGGCGTTTGGTGCGTGGCCGAGGGTGAGGTCACGCTTCAACGCTTCCTCAATGTCCATGCGAACTTTCGGGCCGAAGTCAGCCATCAAGCGGTTGAGCATCCCCTCACGGCTGACAAGTTTCTCACCTTTAGGACCGAAGGCGATGGTACGGCCCATGACCTTCCCGACGTTGTTGGCACGGCTCATGACAGCTTCGTAAGGATTACGTATGTAATCATTGATGTCGCTTGTACGTGCGTGCTGGGCGCGCGAGAGCCAAATCTTCTGCTCCCCAGCGATGATGTCAGGCTCAAGCTGGACCTGTTTGCCAGCAGCGAGGGCCTGCGCCCTGCCCTTCTCTGTGATAGCTGTGACCTGCTCAGGAGTGTACTCACGAGGGAAGAACGGGCCACGCCGAGGGCCAAACGGTCTGACACGCTTACCACCACGAGGACCGGCTCCAACGATCATTGGGTTCTCATACTGCTCGAAGGCACGAGGAATGACGCCGCGTGTACCGTGAAAGACTCGACGGTATTCTGGCATTAACTCTTTGACAGCCTGCGTCGTTGGTGCGTGCCATTGGACAGCTCTCTCAGGGCCGAAGCTAGTTACAGTCTGCCCAGTAGTAGGGTCAGTCATTTCAAGCTTCGTGCGGTACTTGGACTCAGTGCCCGCAGCCTTGTCCACCCACTGCTTCGTGCGGCTGTTGTAGAATTGGAGCGATGCTTTCTCGCCTGGAGCTAACTGGGACTCAGGGATTCGTTCAAGGTAGCGGTATGGGTCTACGGCGCGTGTGAAATCCTCAGCTTCTTCAGGAGTTAACTTAGAAAGTCGAGCGGCCAAACCTTCCTCAGTGAGCGTGCGTTTGCCAGCTTCGCCAGCCTTCTTCGACCAGCGAGGGCCAGTAGTCTCAGCGAAGAAGCGTCCCCATTCACGCTGAGCAGTTCGAGGAGCCTGAGCAAGTTCGCCCGCAGCCTCAGAGCCCTCAGCCGCGAGGCGTTGGAGCGCGCCTTCAGTGGACCGGATGCCTTGCTGGGCAGCGGACGCGATGCTCTCAGGTGTGGCCTTGAGTGCACGTCCTGGGCCAAGAGCAATCTTCAAGAGACCCTTACGTGCGGGACCAATACCGCCAGCGGCCAGGGCTGTAGCGAGTGGTGCCCACTCTTCGTAAGCGATGGGCTCGCGGCCAGGGATTAGCTTGCGTTCAAGGTCTGACATGGCGCGGCCAGCCTGGGAGACGACAGCACTAGCAGGAGACAGCAACACGTCAACAGGGCCGCCAATGATACCAAGCGGGCGAGTATATCTCGCCAGAGGTTCACGCCAGCCTTCTTCAGAGCTAGGTAGCTTCCAAACGGACTTTTCTGTTCCAGGAACAAGACTCTCAACACCTTCTAGAAACGCCTCAGTCCCACCCCGCGCGATAGTGCGTGTGCGAGCAGCCCAGTCCCTGAGATATTCTCCTGGTGTTTCAGGGGTTGGAAGTTCGCTCAGCTCTCCTTTTGGTGCAATTTTCGGTGCAGTAGAAGGTGCGGCTGCGCCTTCAGCAGAGACACCCCAAACATTAGGGTCAAGGGGCTGATTCTCTCCAGCAGTATCTCCCCAAATCATTGGGTCCAGGGGAGTTTCAGTGGGGCTTTCGTCCTCAGTCTGAAGTGAGAACGGGCTTTGCTCCTGTGGAGTAGCTTGTGGAACCGCAGGCGCAGTCTCTAGTTTTGCGGCGTCTCCCCAGACCATTGGATCGAGTGTAGCCATGATTACCGCCCAAAGTTCTGTTTAGCTGCTTCTTCAACTGCTGCTGGCATTGGCTTCCCGTCAGGGAAAAACATCTCAGGGTGCGATGTCTTGAGTGCAGCAATAGACCTAGGCATGTTCAAGACACGTGGATCATTAGGATTCTGTTTCGCAATGGTCTCACCCATAACAACTGACGGATGCTTCACAGCGGAAGCACTCTGACCACGTTCAGACATAAGTTGCTGTTGCGAGCGGCGCATTGCGTCAGCCCAAAGCTGTTCACTGTTGGCGACAGGGTTCCCACCAAGCTTCTTAGAGACTTGCCAGTTGCCACTGATACGCTCGGCAGCGTAGCCTTCGTCAGCAAGGATTTGCTCAGCGCGCATTTCAATGAGGCGAGGGCTAGGAGGCTGGCCCATACGCCATTGCTGAGTGTTCTCAGCGCCAGTCTGGAGGCGGCGTTCACGCTGACCAGCGCGGGTGGACTCAGCCTCGGCACGCTGTTCACCACGGATGCCCTTATAGGTCTTTAGACTTTCCTCTGTCACTGGTGTCCCAGGAGGAAGGCCATAAGCTGCACCAAGCGCTTCCATTGCCCGGCGATTCTGTTCCTTCTCAGTAATAGCGTCAAGAGCCTTCAGTGGCTCTGCCATGAACGCGCCCTCTTCAGCAGCAGGCTGGCCCACGAATTTGTCAAAAAGCGCGAGGGTGTCCTGCTGACGAGGATCGAGTTGAGCAATTCTGTCCGCTGTGCGCATCCGAGACGCTGAGGCTGCTTCAAGGTCATTCATAAACCCAGCAGCACCACCATAGCGCCCGCCACGGGCACGGAGGCTCTCAGCAGCGAGGTCAGCCCGAAGGCCTTCAGGCGTGCGGCCTTCCTCTATTGAGTACGTACCAGAAGGGCCAACAGGAGCAGTACGCACGTTTTCTACTGGAAAGTTAGCAGGGCTTTGGTCAAACTCACCAACACGCCCTAGAGAAGTACGTGCAGTACCAAAAGCGCCCTCTGGCTGAGATGCAGCAGGAGATTCTTTGATAGCCGAATACAAAGGACTTTGCATAATCGCCTGTGTTCGGCGGATTTGTTCAAGCTCTTCGATTTCCTCAGGAGAAATCCAACCATATGGCGTAGGCATTTTAATTACCCCGGCCAGTTAGATAGACGGCTTACACCAGTCCCTGCGCCCCAGTCACCACGCTTAGGCACGCCACGCACGCCAAAGTGCCCCATGAGGCGGGCCTGTGCATCATTGAGACCGCTAGGAAGCCCAATCCGGTGCGCCAGCAACACGTCCGCGATGCCGCCGCTGCCAAAGCCTTGATTGCCACCTTCTTGTGGCATACCACCGAACGTTGCACCAGGGGCTCCTTCCCTACCAGCCTGTCCACCGTACTGTCCACCACCACCAACACCACCAGGACCAGTACTAGTCCGCTTCGTGTAACTGGACGGCCCAATCATCTGCCCAGCGAGACCAGCTTTACGCCCTGCTTCAGCTTGACTCCCCTGGAAGATCGCGGACATCTTTGGCAGAGCAAAGTTCTGCGCCTCAGAAGTCATCATAGCCTGGAGGTCAACACCGGGCATAGCACCACCAGCACCAGGGCGACGGCCCTGCTCCGCAGCTTGGGCACGAATCTGCTCAAGGTATGGGGCCATCATCGCGGTCTTGTTCTGCTCGAACATTGACTCAATATCCTGGCGGCCCATACCGTAGTTACCGCCGCCAGTGACGGCGTTGTATACGCCAGAATACTTCGAGGGGTCGAATGGTGTGGTCTCAGACGACATCTCGCCACCCATCCACGGGAACCAAGGAAAGTTAGGCATTGTGTTCTCCTACACGAAAAAGATGATGTAGCACACAGCGTTTGTTGTATCGCATTTGAGATACGCTGTTGTTGTAGTCCAGGCAGTCCCACTCTCGTAAACGCGGCTCCCAAGATCGCGTCTAGCAACTATATAGCCTCTTGGAATTACGCCTCCACCGACAGAATTTACTAGTTCATGTGTCACAGCAAGTTCTGTGTTAGGCGATGCGAACGTAACTGTGATAATTGTGCCAGAGAAGTTACCGCACTTCATGGCCCAAGCCTCGCGTTACGGAGGGCTTCCGTAAGCATCCGAATACCCTTGTAACGCTGATACGGTGAAAAAGGCATGAATGAGAACGCCCCACCAGGAAGAGTTGGCAGCGCCGGGATCGTCGCTGGAACTGAGACGCCAGCGATTGTCAGGTAAAAGTATGTATTCACACCGGCACCGCCGCCGTCGTTCCCGTTGGCAGTGTAGTCAGTACCGACTTCGAAACCGTTTGTGTTGGCCGCTTGGATAACATCTCCCAAATCCCCAGTACCAAGTTTACTCGCACTGTCGCCGCCGGGGTTAGGGAGTCGCACTGCACCAGTGTTGTTGTTGGCAGTTGAGTGCCGCTTCAACCATACCAACTTCGGTTCAATGGCTGGGCTAGTCGTAATATCCCGATTGTCGTTGTTGTCACCAACATAACTGCCAACAGAAATCTGCGTGCTGTTGGCGGCAAGGATGAAGTAATAATACGTTTCATTGAGCGTGTTGACTGTTGCAGCGCCCCCAACAGTAAATCCTCCAACAGCGAGTGTTTGGATGCGATCTGCCGCGTATCCTAATGCACTGTTAATTGCGAAGCTATTATCTCCAACAATCGTGGAAGTGCGCCACACGCCAGTATTGCCTGCACCGGCCCCGTGCTGAACGAGACAGAAAACAGGCGTCAGTGTTGTAGTGATGAGCTTACCATCAATTCCATCCCCGGTATAGCTCCCATATTCTAGTATTGCAGTATCCGCCGCAAACGCGATGTAATAGTACGTTGCAAGGTTTGCATTTACATCCCCTGACGTACCAACTGTGAATCCGTCGCTATCGAGGCTTTGAATACGGTCAGTGAGGACATCACCACCGCTCATATCAAGCGAGACATCTCCAGCCATTGTCGCAGAGCGCCACGACCAAATGCCTGTGGACCGCACGATGATAACGAGAACGGGTGTAAAACCTATCCCAGTAATTGGCCTATCATCTGCTCCATTTCCTGTGTATGTACCTGAGGCAATGTTCACTAGAACACCACTACGGTCCAAGCAACTGTTGCCACGCTCGTCCGAAAGTAGATATTTGTTGAAGTGAAAGTAGTCGTCCCATCATAAAGTGATGCAGCTTTGTCCTGCCGCACGGGGAAATAGCCAACTGGGGCTCGATTGAGCTTATGTGCTACTGTGTCTTCAGTGTTCGCAGTGCCATTGCTAGTGAACACGACGTACACAGCATCTAGGTTGCCAACTTTGTCGGCGTCCTGAATCGCTCCGTCACGGCTGGTCAAGCTTAAGTTCAGCGCGGCCCAGTAGAGTTCTTGAAGCTGCCGATTGTAGAGAAATGTCTTATTCGGCGCGTTCTCGGGAATTGGGATAGGCTCTTCTAATATAATCAAGGTGTCACACGAATCGCGGCGGCATCAATGGGCCGTGCGTACACGACGAACGGAGGCTGTAACTCCATTTTCGTGGCGGTGCTGCTGAAGCGAATCTGGCACCACACAGCACGGTCGCCAATGCGGTTCTCACCATACTCACCAGCAGCAGTCATTGTGGAAGTCTCAAGAGTCTCATAGGCATCAGCAACGAGGCCGAGCAACGTGTCACCTTGACGAAATTCAATGAGCATTGTGCCAGAGTTCGAGAGCCACTGGAGCCACGCCATGATCCAATCACAGCCTTGGGCTGTTGCGACCATAGGTGGAAGCTCCAAGGCGTATGAGATGCTTGTGCCAACGAAGCTCAGGTTCGAAGTGTGGTTTTGCGCGTAAATCTTGCGCGTGGACTCGTCAATGGTCTCAAGCTGCTCAGCGCTAGAGGACGTAGTACGAAACACGGTCGGCGTCGTGAGGCCACTGACAGGCAGCCACGCATTATATTCAAGGTCCAAGCGAATCACACGGTCATTCACTGACTGTCCAGACCGCCGCCACGTCCACCAAAGTTGGTTGCGAGTGTAGAACGGTGCGCCAACGACGTACTGCTCAGCATTTTCGTCCACAGTGAGGTACGCATCAAGCGGGAAACTCATTTTTGTAACAGACGTACCGTCGTACCTACAAATCTCACGCTTCCAGAACCAGTACAGTGCGTTTCCACCTTTCACAATACTGCGATGAGATGAAATACCTTTCTCGTCTGTCACTTGGTTGCTGTCGAAACGGTATGATGGGTATGTTTGGCCCACAGGCGAACCAGAGATCGAGAAAACATGGAAATCAGTGCCGATAGTAAGCTGGTTATAGAACCGTCCAGCCCCAGTGATCGCGTTTCCACCGCTTTTGATGGCTGCGTTGGCCAGTGTATTGTATTCCAGCGAGATGCCAACAGGAGTGAAGTAGTATATGTCAGCCTGCATCCCAAAAAGGATGTTTTTCCACTCACACAATACTTGGACGGCTGGCATTGTGACATTATAGACGACATAAATGTCATCCACGTTCATGCGGAGTGTCGCGGCAGCGTTATCATCCACTGCGAATGCGAAGGTGTCAATATTGGCGGCGTTGAACGTGCCGCTGTCAGTACCGTCAACGGCAGGGAGGTAGCAATCGTACCATGTGCCAGCAGTTGGGGTTGTATCGAATGCCGTGCCATCCTTGTCACTGTCCCACACAGTCATAGGGAAGTTCAACGTGACTGCTGAACCATCTGTCAGCAGCACACGAGTATTTGTGGTATCTGGTGTCCCAGTATTACTGAACATTACCTTGAAGTGGTAGAAGTCAGTTCCCGGTGATTTGTCACTTGCGTAAGCAGTGCCACCACTCTCACGAGCGGTTGTAGCATCAAAGTTCGCCGCAGGCGTGAATGTCATTGTAGCCTGAGCGCCAGTGGACTCGACGTAAAATGATCCTATACCCTCTTGAAAGTTTGTTGCGTCAGCTGTCTCACCTGCCCATAACCCCGCTTCGTCAGTTTCGCACTGAGCAATAGGCTTGGCCCCGTGAGGGATTAACGTATCGTTGTCGTAATAGTACACACCGTCAGTAGGATTAGAAATAAACAGATACGTACCGTACTGTTGATGTGACCACCAGTCTGTCGTGCTTAGGCCCCGGCGTAGCTCAGTCGTTGCCCCGCCAGTGACTCGGAAAATCTTGCCATTGTTAGTGCCAACAATGGACACGGGCGCACCACCCGCAGAGGACTTATAGTCACAGTGCAACTTGACAGTGCTCGCTGCATCATACGCCACGTCCTGATCTACGCCATCGCCGGGCATGGATGTCGGCACGCCGCCACGCAGATCAATGTTATTCATCGTGGTAGCGAAGCCTTCAGGACAGGACGCGGGCGAGCCCCAGGACCAGTAGCCCTTGTTTACGTCTGCGACAGTGAAGACGATTCGCCCGTCAGGGAGTTGGCTCACTTGAGGCATTAGTCAAAGTCTCCACGAAGAAGTTTCTTTTTCAGGGCTTCGTTCTCAGTGGATTCGCCTTTACCCTGCGCAGTAAGTTTTCGATAGTTCGCAATATAGGCGTCAGCAGATTTACGAATCTTATCTTTCGTTACTGGGTCAGTGCTGTGACTCGCTGACTTCAAGATTTCTTGGTATCGCTGCGTCACGGATTCAGGAAGGCCTTCAAAAAAAGCTTTCCAGTCTCGTTGGGAGCGTGAAGCGCTACCAAGAACTTCACGTAAATCTTCAGGAATACGAGAAATTCCACCCGGCGTTTCTCGTGCACGATTCCAAAGTTCCTCTAAAGCCTGTTCTGGCGTCAGTTGAGGAGGCTTTGGTAACGTGGAAGGCGCTGGAAGTCCACCTTTCATTGTCGCTTTCATCGCGTGACGCTGGCGTTGAATCTCTTTAGGGGAGCGTCCGTAGCTTTCTTCAAGAAACCTGAGCACTTTATTTCGGTCAACAACGTCAACGAGTTCTGGGGTTGCGACAAGGTTGGGGAGAAGCT
>ERZ1292629.3493-Hain-H43-01um-R1-3493-length-12129-cov-6_pt1 | contig 12129 bp, 16 predicted proteins | sample MGYA00564399_ERZ1292629 | MGnify/ENA primary metagenome ERZ1292629 (study PRJEB36523, sample SAMEA6512636) | groundwater metagenome | collected 2019-01-08 | study: AquaDiva: Metagenomics assemblies of 32 groundwater samples | reverse complement strand
CCCAACAAGTGCAAACAGCCGTGTTCAGCTAATTCTTCAATTTTATTCTCGGAATCGCAAATCACGATATCACCCAATCTGGTAATTCCGTCCGGGTAACTAGTATCAAAATCTAGTGGGAATGACAAGACATTGTGATATTTACCATCAAGTAACTTTTTCATTTCTGTTGCACTACACTCAAAAATATTTACTTCGTACTCACCCGTTATTCCATGCTCACGGACAGTTTTTTCAATAATTGGCGGATTAACTAATTTTTTCATTGACTATTTTTGCAACTAGTTTTCCATCTGCATGGCCCTTAAACATAGGAGCTACAATCTTCATGGCTTGACCAAAGTCTTTGGGTAAACTCAATCTCTCAATCTCTTGTTTAACTTCATCTTCTGTCATCTGCTTTGGTAAATAGGCTTCCAATATCGCAAGCTCAGCTTTTTCCCCTTCGGCTAGCTCGGGGCGGTTGTTTTTAGTAAAAATCTCTATTGACTCCCGTCTCTTTTTGGCTTCGACACTAATTACAGACAACACCTCATCGTCCGAAAGATCGTGCTGAAGATCAATTTTCTTATAATTTAGGGCAGATAAAAGTAACCGAAGAGTATCACGGCGTACGGTATCACCATTCTTAATTGCGTTTGTTAGATCCGCCAAAATCATAGGATGGACCTCCGCCCGCTACCGCGGGCCTTTGTCCTGGCCTGTTTGATCTGAGAGGGTTTGTAATAATGCTCGCGCTTCTTAAGCTCGAGCAAAACTTCGTCGTTTAAGACTTTTTTTCTAAAATCAGCAATTAGTTTATCATCGGATTGACCGGGCTTTTTTTTGACTACTGTAGGCATGATGCTTCCATTCCTCCTTTCAAATGATAATGTAAATGTGGTACTTCCTGAAACTTTCCAGCATTTACCAATACTCTATATCCGTCAGATATACCAAACTTTTCTGCCATTTTCTTAGCTATAATTTGTATTTTACCCAATATTTGAACATCATCATCTTTTGCAATTTTCAGACTTTCTATGTGTCTTCTTGGCACCACTAACAAATGAACTAATGCTTCGGGTCGGTTTGACTTAAAAACCACAACCTCATTATCTTCATATTCTTTAGTTACAGATACCTCACCTGCTACAATTTTACAAAAAACACAATCATTCATAAGAATATTATAACCTATCGGAAAATTATCGTGTGACGGAGATTGCTTCGGAGAGCTCAGCATCTGGAGCAGCCACGGTAACTCGGTTGTTTGTCGCACTCTTGACGACGGTATAACCCGTAGTATAGGCTACGGCACAATCAGAGACAGAAGCCCCATTGTTTGTCAAGGGATCAGCGGGTAAAGCTGCTAAATAATTAGAGACTAAAGAAGCACAGACATTCGCAGCAGAACTGGAGACCGCCTGAACAATTGTCGTAATTCCTGTAGGTAAGACCCCTTTGTTATCAGCGGCATACTGATGAATGGCATTAAGGATCGAGTTTACATCGCTTCTCCTCTTGGTATTATTGGCCAGTGAAAACTGTCTAGAGGGATTAATGGCAACTAAGGTAATAACCAGAAGAACTGATAAAACACCTATAACAACCAAAAGTTCGATTAATGTAAAACCTTTTTTATAATTCTTGAGCATTACTATTATTTAAAGCTTTTTTAAAAACATTGTCAAGGGGCAATTTTGCCAAGAGTAATTATAATATCAAATTGAGTCTGGGAATTGACAGTAACAGTAGGAATTGTATGCATCTCGGAGACTATTTTTATAATATTGGTCTTTATTTCAGTCGTAACCTTGGGTGAAAAAACCACATTGGTTGAAAAAGACAGAGGAGCATCCCCTGCCAAAGTCTGAGCAAAGTCAGACCCAATCAAAGTTTTTACCAATTTCCCCGCAGTCCCGGTAACTTTTGAGGCATTGAAAACTTTCATTGTCAATTGGTCAGGCGTTACATCTGGTATAGGAGTCGGGGTAGGACTGGGTATGGGAATCTCGATTGCGGTCATTCTTTCGGCACGGTTTTTGGCCTTAACCAGAGCCAGTTGTCTTGTTGATTTAACTTGCCAGACTAAAATCCCCAGTCCCACCAGAGACACGACTACTCCCAAAATTGCAAATAGAGCGGCAATCTTAGCATTATTATTTACCCATGAGGCCGAAGCGTCTTTGACAATTGGAGAAATAAAACTATTTTGTCTAATAATCTCCATTTGATTTTCCAATAAACGGCATGAGGCAGAATCTAACTCAGAAGCCACTCCCAAAGGGGAAAGAGTAATCTCCGGAACGACTGCCGTTACATTAAAACCACATTCGGAAAACGCCTGGCGAATAGATTCATATAGTCTTCGATTTATAACCACTAGATGGTATTCGTTTTTAATTTGAAATAACTTGTAACTCGGATGAGAAATAGGAACACAATCAATAAATTTCTGTATTTGAATAGACATTGCTTCATCGGTGGCATGTTCGAACTTTTGTACAAAACAAATATCCGAATCGATTACCATGATCATTTCGGCAGGTTTTAGTTCGTGTTGCTTTACAAAACCCGCTACTTGGACAGTTAATTTTGGCAGGTCAACAATATCCATGTTTTGCAGTAAACCCTGCTCAAAAACCATTTTCAAAACTTCACCCCGGGCTGGAGAGCAAATAGAAAGACCAGCTTTGGTTACCGAAATAGTAAGTATTTTCGATTTAGTATTCATGTTGCGATTGTATTGTCAGTATACCATTTGTATATCCCGCCACCACCCTGATTCTCCGCACAAAGTTCCCTGACTGTGCGACAGACTCTATGATTTTGGGATCTGTTCCTGACACTATAATTGTGGCTATTCCTGCGGAAGTTGTCAATGTATTTTGAGCAAGATCGGGATTGCGCAACAACTGAAGCAATGTTTTTTCGAGACCTGATTCTGCCAATAAATAGGCCGATTGACCAAGACTCAAATTGCTAGCGGATTGAAGACTGGCGATCCCCATACTGATTGCAGCTCCGGTGACTGCTGTCGCCATAGCGACAAAAACCAGTAGTACCACGAGTACTTGGCCTGAGCGGAGTCGAAGGATCATCTTATTCCAATCGTAGTCTGATATGACCGCGATTGTCCTCCTGCTGTTAATGTAAAATTAATTTTGGTTGTACTTTCAATTTGACTTATTGAAAAATCTGTAATTTGAGTATCCGGACCATTTAAGCGCATCCCCAGTCTACTTAAGTTAGGGTTTACGTAGGTGTAATTAGCCAAAGTAGTATCGTAATGCATTCTACTTATAATATATCTGGCATCTTGTTCAAGTACTGAAACCGAAATGGCTGAAATATGGGCATCTAATACTGTGTATAGTACTTGAGAAAGCACCACTAAAAAAATGGCTAACAAGCCCACACTAATTAAAAGTTCTATCAATGTAAAGCCTTTTTTCATGGTGAATAATTGACAGTAATATCATTAAATACCGGTGTAGCTGAGGGCGTTGTGGTTGACAAGAACAATTGATACCGGAAACAAGATCCTGTGTTTAAGCCTATAGGAAAAGCCCCACCAATGGTGGAGTAAAAAGTCCCACTGGTACCATCGGGACCAATATAGGAAAAGTTTTGACAATCGGTGGATACTGCAATTTGGGCTTTTAAATCGGTATCAGCAGGGATACTGCCTGAAAAGCTCAGCCGGTTAAACGAGGTCGAATAACCGGGATTAAAACTGGCGGAGGTATAAGTCCCCGATGAAGTATATCTTCCCCCGGGTCCACCCTCGATTATTTTAAACTCTGATCCCGAATCACCGCTAATAATATAAGAGAAAGCGTCTCCATCCGGTTCCAATACAGAAGCGATTCCATTGACACCGGTATCTAAATTCAATCCCCCACAGCGTACCGGGGCTGCTTCATTTGTAATGTCCAAGACTTGATATTCTTCGCCTCCGGTTCCCACCAATAGAGCTTTATTGCCTGTGACCACGGCCAAATCTTTGGGATTCATGCCATTGGCGTCGTAAGTGCCCAATGTTGGCCGGGAACCGGATTTGCTGGTAGTATCAATGACAAAAAATTCTGGCAAACTAGCTGAGGCATTTGTCGCCAGATATACCCGAGTGGCCGTAGAGTTGACAAAAACCCGTTTGCCGTCTTGGCCATTGACATCGGCATAGCCAATCTGAAAAATACTCCAAGGATTGGAAATATCAATAATTTGCATCTCGATGGATGACCCTGAGATCGAGACAAAAGCATAATTGCCGTTTACCACGATACTGGTACCAGTACCCAAAAGCAGATGAGGAAAACCTACAAGCGGCCGCGACCCGGATTTGCTAGACAAATCAAAAACATACAGAAAAATACCGGCGGTGACAAATCCGCGGTTTCCCGATACATAAACGCTCGTGGCATTAGCTGAGGAAAAAGGAGTATTGAACCATCCTGCCTCGGTATAGGGCTGGGCCGTTAAATTTATTATCTCCACTTCTTTTGAATTGTTGTCTGTAGCCAGATACGCATAATCGGATTCGCCAAAAATTCCATTGGTTTTGTAACCATCATATGTCCCCAAGACAGAAGCCGTGGGTGGGTCAGCATCGGCTATTTGAATATTGGCAAAGGACACTCCTGAAGCATTTTCCCCGGTACCGGCAAATGCCCGGCCAATGATGGCGGAAATCGCATTTGCGACACCATTTTTTGGCAAATCGAGTGAACCCAAATTTAAATTTGGGTTACACCAATCGCCATAACCACCTGCTCCCAGAGTAATTTCGCCACCGGTTGTATTAGTAGTAATAGTCCCCATCTTGGTTCCAAAATCAAATTCTGATTGTAATGTTTGAGTAAAAATTAAATTATCCAAATAGCGGGTCAGATAAATATCTTCTATCAAAGTCCCGGCCGTCAAAGTGACTTTTTTGCTTGATTGATCGCTTCCATCATCTGCTATTTGAATACTTCTTGTCAGTCCATCGACGACTTCCGAACCCAAAGCAAGTTGCCACTGATTTGAGATTACTTGTGGATGAAATACTCCATTTACGGCAAACTGTGTCCATCCTCTGGCCCGTACAGACCGGACAGCTTCGTGCATCTCCCGCACAAGAGCCGCAGACTGCAAATTTTGATTAGCCGCCACCCTTCCTTCACGGGTAGCCATAACTGCTGTAAAAATTGCAGGTAGTAACACCGCAGCTACCCCCATCCCTACTAATATTTCGATCAGTGATTGACCTTTAGAGTACCACGCCATAACTATTTATGTATATTACCTGGACGGTTCCGTCCGTCACATCAGTAAAAGTAATAGAATTTTGACCGTTTATAAAGCCAGAAATTTCTCCTGAAAGGGGAAGAAAAATAATTTGAGTTTGGGCAAAAGCGGTCTCTAAATCGATATTATCAAGCTTTATTTCAAAATTTTCCGGAAGGAGTGTATAGGAATGGGCATTAATCTGCACACCAAAACCAGTACCAGGATTGACTCCAGACATGGCTTTGATTTGCATCGCTTTTAGATCTGAGATTAGCTGTTCCCGCGTCGAAGTTCTGGTCAGCCTTCTGGTTCCTGACAAGAGATTGACAAAAGACAATGAAGATAGTATCAGGATAATCACCATTACGACTATTAATTCGATCATAGTAAATCCTGACCGCATATTATCTTCCTCCCACCTGGCCAATTAGCCCGTAAATGGGGGCTATTATCGCGAGCATCATACCGCCCACCAACACTCCAACAACGACCAACAAGATAGGTTCCAGGATTGCAGTTAGCGCCTTGAGTGAATTGTTGACTTCGTAATCCAAACTTTGAGAAATCTCCTGAAGTGATTTGTCCAGAGTTCCAGTCCGTTCCCCTGCCTCTATTAGTTTGAGCATAAGCACGGGCACCACTCCCCGCCCCTGTTTTAATCCTTCGGAGAGCGGATGGCCGGACAAGACCATTTCTCTGGCACTTTTAATAAGTTTTTGAATTTTGTGGCTTACAACTACATCACCGGCTAAACTCAACGCGGTCATAATCGGAAGACCCGAAGACAGAAGAAGATACATACTCCGGCTAAATTGGGTAAAATCTATTAGACGAAAAAGGGGAATAAATTCCACCAAAAAACTTTTGTTCTTTTGATATAGCCATATCCCACCGGCTAGAAATAAAACTACAATCAAAATTACCAGACCCGTATAATTTATCAAAGTTTGCGATATCCAAATCAAAATTTTGGTAGGCAGGGGTAATTGGACATTAAGCCGCAAAAATACAGCCGAAATCCGCGGAACAACAAAGAATAAAATCACCCCCAAAACCCCAACAAAGACTAGCATAATTAACATTGGATAGAGCATGGCAAACCGGACCTTATCTACAAATTCAGTTTCTTGCTGAACATGAGTCCGAAGATCCCGAAGCGTTGTTTCCAAGGTTCCCGCTTCCTCGGAAGCTTTAATCAAGCTGATAGTTACTTTGTCAAAAACTTTGGGAAAATTAACGAGTGATTCAGCGATTTTTTTACCCTGACCCAAATCATCGCGTAGTTGGGTCAGTAATTTATTTAGATTACCTGTAGTGTCCTCCAAAAGCGAATTAACTGCTTCTAAAATGGGAATCCCCGCGGTAAGTAAAGTAGCGAGATTGCCCAAAAATGATAATTTTTCCTGAGTAGTTAATTTCATACTGATTCGGCTTTTGTAACCCGGAGAACTTCTTCAATTGTCGTCAGACCTTTTTCGATTTTGCTAAAACCATCTCCCAAAATCGTCTGCATACCCTCTTTGACCGCAGCCTTGAGAATAATGTCGGCGTCAGCTTTTTCGGCGATTAATCTACGAATACTACTGGTTACCTCCAAAACTTCATACAAACCCAGGCGTCCCTGATAACCTGACAAGCGACAAAGCTTGCAACCCTTACCTTGAAAAACTTTATACTTGCTTTTTTTGCCCCAGTATCTAATCACGACAGTTTCGGAAAAATGCTTGTGAAGTTCATCATTTGTTATTTCTAACTCGGTTTTACAGTGGTGACATATCTGTCTAACCAATCGTTGGGCTACAATAACCGATACTGTCGAGGCAACCAAAAATGGCTCAACTTTCATATCTATAAGACGGGGAATTGCCGTGGCAGCATCGTTTGTATGAAGAGATGAAAAAACCAAGTGTCCGGTAAGAGCTGCATTGATAGCAATTCCCGCTGTCTCGCTATCTCTAATTTCTCCCACAAAAATAACATTGGGATCCTGCCTTAAGATACTGCGAAGTCCGGAGGCAAAAGTAAGATTGGTCTTGGGATTGACTTGAATCTGATTGGCACCTTTTATTTTGTATTCCACCGGGTCTTCGACTGTGGTGATATTTTTCTCGGGAGTATTGATGATTTTTAGTATCGAATAAATAGTAGTGGTTTTACCGGATCCCGTTGGACCCGTGCACAAAATGGCTCCGTAAGATCTGGTAAAAGCCCTGGTTAGTTTGGCCAAATCAGTTTCACTCATACCCAAATCGGTAAGGGTATATTGACGCGACCGCGAAGACAATAGCCGCATGACTATTTTTTCTCCATCTGAAATTGGCAAGATAGATACCCGTATATCCAAATTTTCTTCGTCAAGCTTGACCCGCATTTTGCCATCTTGAGCTGCCATATGTTCATCGGTGCGTAAATTGGACATAACTTTGATGCGAGTAGTAATCCGGTCGTGAAGTTTTTTGTGCACTTGAGCTACTTTTTGCAAGGCCCCATCGATTCTATATCTAATCAGACAATTTTCTTCCTGAGGCTCAATGTGAATATCCGAAGCCCGGTTTTGATATGCCGTATCAATAATTGCATCGACGATTCTCGCCATAGGTGGATCCGAAAGGATAGCGTCGGGAGACCGGCCAATATCTTCAGCGAGCAGATTGTCAACTATTTTTTGCAAATCGCTCTGATAGACCCGCATGGCACTCTGCAAATCACGCATTGTAACCAAATAAGCGGTCACCTTAACTCCGGTTTTTATAGCAAGCATTTCGACCACATCCCGCTTGGTGGGATCAAGCATTGCGATCTTAATTCCCGATTTATCTTTGGCAAACACCAGGGCTTTTTGCCGGCGCATCACCCGGTCGGGTAATAAATTAAGTACTTCGTCTGGAATATCAATATCTGAAAGATTTATAAAGGGGACTTTATAATAATCAGCCAGAGCCAAGCCCAACTTATCATCAGACACTACTTCTTTCTCAATTAGTATTTCTTCCAAAGGCTGATTTGAATCTTTGGCAAACTTGACCAGTCCTGACAACTCTTTGGAATCCACCAATTTGTTTTTGGTTACAATCTCCTCAATCTTTTCGTCGGGCAGAACACTCATATTACAAACCCACGGCGTCTTGTGTCAATAAATCGAAGTCAGCTTGTCCCCCATCATCCTCAGTGAGCATCAGCTCTGATTTTAAATCCTCAGGAGGTGGTGCTGGTTTGTAAAACAATTTATAACCCAAAAAAACCAAGGCTACCAAGAGCAATACCGAAACGATAATTATCAAGGGCTTTTTCATTTTAGAGTGGCTTGTACAGCCTTTCGAGCACTAATAACCAATTCATTAACCGATTTTAGATCTGCTTCCAGTTGGCTTCTGACTTTACCTACATCCATTTTAAGTTTGTCCTCAGTGCTAATAGTAACGACATATGTTTTTGCAGCTTGGGTTGTCACTGAATCGCGGGCAGTCTGAATAGCTGAACTGGCAGAAGCGGTGTCCCCAGTAACTCTTGCCAAAATCTGACTCATTTTGTCCAAGTGCTTGGCCATTTGAGCAGTTCTCTTGGCGTTTACCTCATTAAATCTGATGTCCAGTTTCTCGACAATTTTTTGTTTCTTCCCATCCTTGATCTTTTTTAGATTAGTCTTAAATGTCTCTCGGCGCTCTTTGATATCATCTCTTAATTCCAATCGGGCACCTTTTCTCTCTGCAGCCGAAGTGGCTTTTTTATTTCCATCCCCAAATTCAGCCCTCACACTTCCTGTAACCAATAACAAAACAAAGAGAAATAAAAATTTCTTCATCTCTGTTATTTAACCAGTTGCTATAAATAATGTCAAGTATAATGGGTGCATGTTTTCGTTTGATAGCAAAACTAGAATTATAACCACTGGCCATGGGCTTGGGACTTAGACCTTCAGATCTGGTTCGGGCTGTCAAGGCTGGTTTTGATATGTTTGATTGTGTGGCCCCGACCCGTCTTGCCAGAAACGGTGCGCTTTATAATCACGAATCACCAACCGAAAGAATAAACATTTCAAAATCAATTTATTCAATTGACGAAAATCCAATTGACAATGATTGCGATTGTCCAACTTGTAAATCTTATTCTCGGGCTTATTTACATCACCTGTTCAAATGCAAAGAGCTTCTTTTTTATAGATTGGCTTCCATCCACAATCTTAGAGTGATGATAAGAACTGTTACTTCCACCAAATCTTTATAACATCCTGCAAAGATATTAGAGCAATGAGAGTCAGAAGAAAAATCATCCCCCAATTGTTTATTTTGGCTTCGAGTTCTACTGAAATCCTTTTTCTACGCACCCACTCAAGCCAGACAAAAAACATCCGTCCACCATCCAATGCCGGTATGGGCAGAACATTAAAGATGGCTAAGTTTACAGATAATATGGCAATTAATTCTATCGTCGGCAGTATGCCTTCGCCCGCTACAATACCCGTCAGCTGATAAATACCGATTGGCCCCGATATGCCTTCCGGCTTTTTTCCGGCCATCAAGCTCTGGCCAATTCCCCTAAAACCTTCAAATATTCTCTCTATCCATTTCCCGGTTACTCTCAGACTTGCTACAAATACATTCCCATTTTTACTTAATTGCACATAGGGATATTCACTAATACTTACTCCCAATGCACCTTGACCGGCAGGTGGATTAACCCGTGGTATAGCAGTCAACACAATCTCTTGAGTGGCTTTTTCGACAATGCCTTCAAACAATGCTACCGTCGGACCACGGCGAATTGTCAGCTTGGCCGGGGTCCCTGCATATTTGATCATCATCTGACCAAAGTCACTCGTCTTGTTTATATCCAAACCATTGACTGAGATTATCCTGTCATAAGCCATAAGTCCCGAGGCGGCCGCAGGTGAATTAGGTTCAATCACATTGACAGTCACTAGGTTTTGAGCATCCCCCGGAATACCCAGGACAAGATACAGACTGACAAAGAGGACAAGGGCCAAGAGAATGTTCATGGTGACACCAGCCACGAGGACAATCATGCGTTGACGGCGTCCGCGGTTCCAAAAAGATCTTAATTTATCCTCTTTGACTTTATTTTCTTCACCGTGTAGCTTGACAAAGCCACCAAAGATTAGTGGATAGATCGCGTATTGAGTTTCACCATGTTGAAACTTGAAAATCGGTTTGGTAAACGGTAACCCAAAAGCAAATTCGTCAACCCTAATCCCGAAATACCGGGCGGCTAAAAAATGTCCCAACTCATGAATCAAGACCAGGATTGATAAAACTCCCAAAAATACAAAAAACGTTCCCATGCAATTAGTCTATCACACTCTCATCAATTCTTCCTGTTTATTTTTTCCGATTACTTCAATCTCTGCCATCATTTTGTCAGTTAGTTTTTGTAACTCTTCTTCCAGACTGCTTCGTTCGTCTTCATTGATATCTTTGGATTCAGAACCATTTTTTATCTCAATCATTTTTTCGTGTCTGATCTGGCGGATCTTGACTCTGCCGTCTTCCAGTTTTTTGTGAAGCATCTTGACATATTCTAGCCTGCGCTCCGACGTCAGAGCTGGAACTGCAATTCTAATCGCTCCATTGTCAATGACTGGTGTCAAGCCTACGTTGGCGGCTTCTATGTCCCGTCTAATCTCGCCAATAGTTCCCGAATCATATGGAGTAATCAGAAGTGATTGTGCATCGGGTGTCGTAGTCCCACCCATTTCTATCACCCGCATTTTGGTGGTGCCACCATATGCATTGATAACAATGTTCTCTACCAAGGCCGGTGTGGCTCTCCCCGTCCGGATACTGGCCACATCTTCCTTGACATGTCCCATCGTCCTCTGCATTTTATCTGGTATATCTCCCAATGTCATACTGTTAGTACTTTATATTCTATCACTTGAATATTTTCACCCAATTTACCGATGGTTTCTTTGATTAAATCGGCAATGGATTTGGAGGCGTCGCGGATGTAGGGAGTATCAAGAGATCCGGTGGCGGCCAAATGCATAGCCAGCTCTTTCCCAAGTTTTTGAAAATCATCTGTCTTGGCCACAAAATCAGTCTCACAAGCCAATGAAACAATTGACCCGACTCGGCCGGTATGATGAATATAAGAAAAAACCAGACCAGCCTTGACTTCTCTTTCAGATTTTTTTTCTGCTCTCTCAAGACCTTTTTTTCTCAAAATCTCGGTCGCTTTCTTCATGTCCCCTTTTGATTCCTCCAGAGCTAATCTACAATCAGCCACTCCCGCTGAAGTTAACTCACGCAGTTTTTTTAGGTTTTCTAAATTTGTTTTCATTGTTTAAAAATTTAAAATTAAAAATTATTTTAACTTGGATTTGCCTTCCAAAATAGCTTCTGTGCAGGCGTTGACAAATAATTCAATGGCTTTGGCCGCATCGTCATTAGAGGGCACCACATAGTCAATCAAGTCCGGATCAGCATTGGTATCCACTAGACCAACGACAGGAATATTTTTCAGGTGTCCCTCGGCCACCGCTACCGCTTCCTGATGAGTATCGACAATCAATAATATATCTGGCAGTTTATCACGAGTCTCCACTCCACCAAATAGTTTCGTCAGGGAAGCAATTTCGCGGTCAATTAGCAATTGTTCTCTTTTGGTATACTTTTTGAGTTCGCCAGCAAGCTTTTTGGCCTTCAAGTCACGCAGTTTCAGAACACTTTTCTGAAGTTGGGGAAAATTAGTAAAGTAACCCCCTGGCCAACGGGTCACAAAATATGGCATTTCGGTCTTTTCTGCCGCCTGTTTGACCACTTCCTGTGCCTGTCTTTTTGTGCCTACCCACATTATAATTTTTCCATCTGCTACCGATTCTTTTAAAAACTTGAGAGCTTCGTCCAACCCAGCTTT
>ERZ1292629.3492-Hain-H43-01um-R1-3492-length-12130-cov-7_pt1 | contig 12130 bp, 14 predicted proteins | sample MGYA00564399_ERZ1292629 | MGnify/ENA primary metagenome ERZ1292629 (study PRJEB36523, sample SAMEA6512636) | groundwater metagenome | collected 2019-01-08 | study: AquaDiva: Metagenomics assemblies of 32 groundwater samples | reverse complement strand
TAGGTTAACTAATCTTTACCTAGCGTAGGTCTGTTCCGCTTTAGTTTAAAGAACCGGCTCTAATTAATCGTTGATTTCAGCCGAGTTTTACTCTAGAATTCAGTAATGCCAGCACGAAACAGATTTTCTCGTCAGTTATTTTCAGTCCTGACAATCGTCTTTATTTTGGCGATTGGCTGGAGTTTGTTTGGTGTAGGCAAAACCAAGCCGACGCAAGATGTTGCCATCTCGCAGATTGTCAAAGAAGTTAGCGATGGCCGAGTCGATCAGATAGTTGTTGAAGGCAACAAGATAACCGCTGTCACTAAAGACAAGATTCAGCTGGTTGCCTACAAAGAAGCCAGCGAGGGGTTGAAAGACTACGGCATTACTGGCGATAAAGTGACGATCAATATTAAAAATCCTGATTCTGGCGCCCTTTGGACGACGTTGCTAACGGTTTTTCTACCGTTCTTACTTATCGGGGGGTTGCTTTACTTTATGACCCGCCAAGCTCGCTCGGGCAACAATCAGGCCATGTCGTTTGGTAAAACGACCGCTCGGCTGGATGATGGAAAAAAGGGTGTCAGCTTTAAAGATGTCGCCGGTATGAAGAATGTTAAGCAGGAGCTGGTAGAGGTGGTTGATTTTCTGAAAAATCCCGCCAAGTTTAAGGCTCTCGGCGCTGAAATTCCCCACGGCGTATTGCTAATCGGACCAGCCGGTGTCGGTAAAACACTACTGGCCAAAGCTGTCGCCGGCGAAGCTGGCGTACCTTTCTATTCCATCTCCGCTTCCGAATTTGTAGAAATGTTTGTAGGTGTGGGCGCTAGCGTCACCGGCGATACGCCGGTACTGATTCGTCGCAACGGCCAAACCAAGCTATTGCCGATATCAGAAGTAGTGGATGGCTTCTACAAAGGAAATCAAGAGAATATCGTCGTGCCGGTCAAGGGACTGGAGACTCTCGGGGTTGAACGAGCCAAGACTGGTTTCCGGGGCTACAAAAATAATCCGGAAAAATTCAATGTTGGCGGATCCAGGTTCGTCAATGTATCCGGTGTTCTTCGTCACAAAGCTAAAGAGATTTATCAGATTCACTATCTCGGTGGTGTAATTGAAACGACTGGTGACCATAGCGTTTTTGTTCGCGAACATAATTATGTTCAGTCGAAGCGAGCCGACCAGCTCCAGCCAGGCGATATTTTAGCAAACCTCCCCTACAAAGTCCGCTCGACTTTCGTGCCTGGTATTGGCACAACCCATAAAGTAAAAGCCCATCTATTTGATCGAACCAGCAAGGATCTGGAGTTGGATATTTGGGGCGAGGAAAGCGTTATTAATCTTGCTAACTATCAATATGCTTTGGCTCGTGCGGGTACGGCAAGTCAAGCCGAGATCGGGCAAACGATCGGTGTTAGCCAAGCAACCGTCGGTAATTGGCAGAACAATATTCATCAACCGCGCTTCCTTAGTAATGTTAGCGTTGGTTATGGTTTGCCGGAAAAAGTAACCGCCGATGAGGACTTGATGCGTTTGTTTGGTTATTACCTAGCCGAAGGTCGAGTAACGCCATATTGTCTCGAATTTGTATTCGGTAGCCACGAGCCAGACCTTCATCGCGATTGCATCGAGTTATTACAAAAGTATTTTCATTTACCGGTAAGGGTCGAGGAGACAGAAACAAACAGCACTCGCATTATCGTTTCGTCCCGACCGCTGGCTGATTTTTTCCGCCGCCACTTTAGTACTGGTAGTCACAGTAAGATTTTACCGTCATGGGTTTGGAGTTTGCCCAAAAACAGTATCCATCAATTAATCGAGGGCTACGCCGCCGGTGATGGGTACACGACCCAGGAGGGTAAGTTGTCCATTACTTCCGTTAATCGGGAAATGATCTCCCAGCTAGCCTGGTTACTGGCAATGCATGGAGTTCAGTGTGGCATCCGCCAAACCGAAGCGCCAGAAAGAGTTATTCGTGTTCGGACCGTCGCCGCTTCCACTGCTTGGAATCTGATTATTGGCAAAACCAGCAATCTTTGGCTGGGGGCAACAGAATCGAAGTCTCCTAATCAATTCAAGAAGCCACGGGTGACGAAAATCGTCAAGAAGCCATACGACGGTTTCGTTTACGATTTAGTTGGTTGTGATAACGAGGCCTTCTTTGGCGGTCAAAAACCAGTTTTGCTCCACAATAGCCGGGTGCGTGATTTATTTGCTAAAGCCAAAAAGACGGCACCGACGGTGATTTTTATCGACGAACTTGATGCCGTTGGCCGTCAACGGGGCACTGGTTTGGGCGGTTCTCATGACGAACGCGAGCAGACCCTCAATCAAATTTTGGTGGAGATGGATGGTTTTGACACCGAGGCAAATGTTATTGTTCTAGCCGCTACTAACCGTCCTGATGTTCTCGATCCGGCCCTGCTTCGTCCGGGTCGATTCGATCGTAAAGTCACTCTCGACTTGCCCGATCGACCGGAACGAGCCGAAATTTTGGCTATCCACTCTAAGAATAAACCATTGGCCAAAGATGTTAATTTGGAAGAAGTCGCCAAATCCACCCCGGGCTTGTCTGGCGCTGATCTGCGCAATGTCGCTAACGAAGCGGCCATTTTAGCCGCTCGTGACAATCGCAAAAAAATCGAGCAAAAAGATTTTCGCAATTCGATCGAAAAAGTTCTGCTCGGTCCGGAACGAACCAGCCATTTGATGAAAGAAAAGGAAAGGGAGGTTGTTGCCTATCACGAAGCTGGACACGCGATAGTTGGACATATTCTGTCGGAAGTTGACACCGTCCATAAAGTATCAATTATCTCGCGAGGATCAGCCCTTGGTTTTACCTGGAGTTTACCGAAGGAAGATAATAAATTGACCTCTAAAAGTCAATTTGAACACGAAATCGCCAATCTGTTGGGTGGTCGGGCGGCCGAGAAATTAATTTTCAACGAGATTACGACTGGTGCCTCTAACGATCTAGATCGAGCCACTTCGATTGCCCGTAACATGGTCACTATCTACGGCATGAGTGACCTCGGGCCAGTTAAGTTGGGGGAGAACGACGAGATGGTTTTCCTTGGAAGAGAGATGGGAAGACACACAGTCCATTCAGAGAAGATGGCGGCTCGAGTTGACGAAGAGATCAGCCGATTTATCGATGACGGCTGGAAAAGAGCCTGCGCCATATTGAAAAAAGAGATCAAAACTCTCCGGTTAATGGCCAAGGAGTTAATCGAAAAAGAGACGTTGGCTGACGACGATTTACGATCAGTCTTTGCTACACTGAATGTAGCAAATAATGTCGTCGCCTAAGAGATTAGAGAAACTTTTCTGGATTACCGGGTGGATCTACGATTTTTCTAAAATCGCCACGATTTTGCTGATTGTTGGATTAGTATTTCATTACTTTATTTTCACCGTCTTGGTTGTCCGCGGTCAGAGTATGGTGCCCAATTTCACTGACGGCGAGGTGCTAATGATTAATAAAATTGCTTATCGCTATCAACAACCGGCTCGCGGTGATGTGGTGGCGATGTATTGGCCCGGCGAAATGGAGAAGCGTTTTATCAAGCGAATCATTGGCTTGCCGGGCGAGACAGTGCTAGTTGGTGCTGGTCGGGTTTCAATCAACGGCGAAGTCCTAAAAGAAAACTATCTTGATCCAGCCATCTATACTTCAGCCGAGCTGACTCGAGTCCTGCAAGCTAACGAATACTTTGTTCTTGGTGATAATCGCCTTGCTAGTTCCGACTCCCGAGCTTGGGGACCGGTGCCTAAAAGTTTTCTCATCGGTAAAATCGGCTCGGAAATCTTCCAGCTGTCCGCCCAAGCGGCTAATTAGCGGCCGGTCATAATTGGGACCTAATACAATGGCGGAAAACATCCTTTGACTGTCCCTCCGTTGCAGATTCTTGTTACACTCAAATAGATGACCAGATGACCGAGGAATTTTACAAATGCAAACAAGAAACTATTCGTGGCGAAAATTACGCAGAAATCGTTAGGAAAGCCAGGCGAATATATCATGATCTTTCCCGACAAACGAGACGCGATCCATTTATTCGATCGCCTCACTTCAACAAGGAAAAGGTTTTCTTGAATAGTTTCTGGGATCATTTGAACACCAAACGGCAAAAAGATAGAAAAAGACGCTTGAAATTCTATGGTTGCGCAATTGAATTGATAGAAAGGAATCGTCTTAGACCAGGAGCTCCTTTCAAGTCAAAAACAGAGCAACTTTTTCGATTCAAAGGAATTTCGGCAGACGGTCAGCAATTTATTGTCCAAATCCGGGAGGAGCTGAAAACCGGTCGGAAATATTTCACATCAGTTTTCCCGCTAGAGTAAACAAAAACTCCTCGCAGTGGTCTAGTAAGGACCGGCGCCAGGAGTTTTCTTGAACTAAGAGTACCAAGCTGAACCCTTTTTGTCAATAGCCAGGCCTTAAAAAATTCACCTGATTCAAGATGGTCTTGATTGGGAAAAATTTGGGTATAAAAAGTGGCGCAAAGGGGATTTCCTCTTCGCGCCGTTGAGATTGGCGGTTGTGCCGATTGGCACTTCAGCGACGCCGCCGCCGAGCGATGAATGCCAGGCTGAAGGCCATTAACCCGATCGTCGCCGGTTCAGGAACTGGGGCACCCTCGTAGACCTTGATGTTGTCCCAGTACCCAGGCTCGCTTGGCTGTTGTCCTTCCCAGCCATTAGCATATAGGTACACATACCGCCAGTGATTGGCGAAGCTGACACTCTCTTGGAACTGGTCATCAATGTACACGCGGGTCTCGTTGCCAAAAGCGTATAGATCGACTTTGTGCCAACCGTTACTCCTCATCAACGAAAGATCGTGCGAGCTGTGGCCGGCAAAAAGCGAGTACCTTGTGATTGATTGACGTGTATCGACGCCTATGGATAACATATTTGCCGAGGTTCCGCTCTGGTAAATTGCCGAGACCGAGAGTAGAAATTCGTACGGTTGCGCCCCGTTGTCGTAGAACCAGCCCGAATATGTTGTATCGCTTTGGGCGCTTCCGAGATCAACATAGATTCCCTTGTCGATTTGTCGGAGAGTGGAAACCGAATAGTTGCCCTTTTGTGCAAACCCTGCCACAACCCGAAAGTCCCCAAGACTTCCTTGCCAGGCCTGCCACTCCGGTCGAATACTCCCCTCAAAGTCGTCCTCGAAAAGAACCGTTTGAGCGAGTGACGAAGCGGCAAAAGCCGCGATTGCGATCAAAATATAAATGAACCTCAATTCCGTCCTCCTGCTGAATCATTTCCAGCCGCCAAATTGTATCGGAAAATCAGTCAAAAATCCAGGCCCTGAACTTAAAGCTATCAAAGATAGCTAGGGGTTGATGGGTTGTTTTTGGTTCTGAAAGAAGCGAATAATTCCCCAAATCGCAAAGCCCAAAAAAATGAAAGTCGCTATTCCAATAACAAACCAAAGCCAGACATTTGTGGATTTTATAAAATAAGAGATAGCGATAACCGCTAGAGGTACAATCAACCCTATTGTTATGGTGGACTGTGGAACGGTATCTTTCTGCTTCCGTTTATTGTCTCGGTTGATAAGTAATAGCCCAACTACAATCCCAAATAACACACTCCCAATATTTGTGCTATTGCCCGTTAACCAACCGAATAGAGTAAGTAGAATAAAAGCTACGCCAAACGCTGTATAACCAGTTAAATTTTCCATACTAAAATATTATACGTAAATAAAATGTTTCACAATGGGTTTGATTTCTATGTAGTTACTTCTGTTCGAAGTACCCTCTTGCCGGATTGTGTCGTAAAACAGGAAAGAGAGAATCGCCCCTTTTTATCAATCATCTGGCTAGCAAATGATCCTCACTTCAAATTATGGGAGAGCTTCACAAGCTTCGCCGTCACCATCTCGGTCAAGATTATGGTAGTCTTCGTCCGGTCCACCTTCGTCTTCAAAGAAATCTTGGGCTTCTTCTTGGGTGTCAAAATCAGAGCAATCATAGTCCCCACTACTGGGGGGACGTGTCGTCCCAGGAATATCTGGCCTATTGTTTTCTGTTCCAGCACTGGAATCTAGATAAGATCCAGTTTCATTAGCGGAAATCCACCAAATAACCGCGACAATACCTACTACAAAAAGTAGGCAACCACCCCACTCAGCCCATTTACTCCTCTCCATGGTCTACTGAACCCTAAGGGGTCTCATCTTATCTTTTGCTTGCCCTGTATCCCGCTGAAAGCGCATCACTTTCAGTTGCGAAGCACTTCTCTGCTTTTGTCCGACCATATGAAGCCCCACCGGGTACATGATATATTCCAGATTGAGCGTTACCCTTTATCGGTTTATCGACAGGACAGTCGTAGCTACTTGCCTGAGGCGTATACGGACTGATTCGAGTGTGATACCACCTCCAGCCGTACCAAAGTCCAATCGGGATGATGATGACTACTATCCAAACCCAACCTCTCTCATACCAAGGATTAGAACTGGTTCCTTTCCCCATTGTAGCCCTACTTTAGGCTGGTCTTGCCTCGTCCGATGGGAATTGGGATTAGCCACCATCGACTACCCGATCTTTCACTTAAGGCGTTGTACTCGCCAACTTTGGAGTTATATTTCTCGATGTTATTCTTGTAACGGCTGTAATATGGTTCAGCAAGACCCCCGTCCGTAGCGCGGGACTCCAGAGAGCTTATTTCGCTTTGGATGCCACTCATGTCAGTCTCTAGCTGATTCATTCTCTGGGTGTCATTGTAGTAATAGAGCTCTTGAGCGCCGTAGATCATCCCATTAAGTACTGCGTAAAGCACCACTATCTTTAGTAGCGCTGGAGTTCTTTCCCAGATATTTAGCGCCCCTTCCTTAAAGCTGGCTTCTTCCATATAAGGTATCCGATATATCGGTTATCCTATTTTTTTGTTCCGAAATCGTTTGCATGGCGGTTGTTTACTAATATCCGAATCGATAGCTGTTGTAGCCAGAGTAGTAGTCAGGCTGGGTGTAGTAGCTTGGAGTGTACCAACGAGAAGAATAATTTCGAGTGGGCGTGTAGTAGGACCTACTGTAGAGACTGCCCGATGAGTAGCCATTGCTTCGATAACTGTAGTTGTCGTACTTAAAGGCGTTCGGGTTTGAACGATAATACGGCTGAACATAAGTTCCGTTGCTCTTATAGTAACCCTTTGTATATCCAGCACTTGCAGATTGAGGTATTGCCAAAAAGACTAACCCACTAATCAAGACCGCTAATCCTAAAATCCAATATTTTTTCATTTATCCTTTCTGTTTTATACTTTCTTTTCTCTTGTAAACTTTTACTTGCACTATTATAGCATAGTTCCACGAATACTTGGTAGAGCGTTCGTGGAGTTTATTCTCTAATGAATGGGTGAAACCTGATTTTTCAGTAAAAACCAAAGAGGAACTTGCTCGTGAGAAAAGGGAATTTTCTAAACGGGTGGCTAAGAAGCTAACTAAACTACGCAAGGAAAAGAAGATGACCCAAGAACAACTTGCTTTTAAGGCGGGGTACTCCAGAAATGTGATTGGTAACTTTGAACAAGCTGTCAATTCTCCAACCGCTCATACTGTCTGGCGACTGGCCGCCGCTCTTGGTGTTGACCCAGGCGATTTCTATAAAGAAATATAGCGAGGGCTAATTTACCAGCGGGCCGCGGAGGCTAGTTAGTAGCTTGGATACTTGGCTAATAAATTCAACTAATTCATCAGCTAGTTGACCGGCATTCAATTCTTTAAAGCTGATAAACCAGTCCGGTTGAATAATAGTGGCGGAGGATCGATCAAAGCGTTGACCCCACTCGGCCGTTTTACCGAGCACAATCGCATAGGGCAGATAGTTTTCAAATGTTTGGTTGCGCGCCATCGTTGGGTCGATTGGATCGGCTGACCCTAAAAACTGCCCATAAGACAGCCAGGCCGATCTCTGTCGCAGGCCGTTAGGGGTGTAATGAGTCAGTTGAGCGGTCAATTTAATTATTAACCAAGACAAGATAATTGTGCCAACTAGAGGGATGAGAAGGTAGGGGGTACTATTAGTGGCGGCAGTCCAGATTAAACCGACGACACTAGCAAAGTAAAAACCTAAAGCAACCAATTTATAGCGAATCCTAGTAATGTGTGGGTTTTCGACGAAGTACTGATGTTGGGTAATGACCTCATAGATCTCATTGAAGGCACTGCGGATGGGCGGGCTAAAGAGCGTCTGTTTGTTTATTTCCGATATCTCTTCCGTTGATATTTTAACGCCTAGATTCGGTACGACTTGCTCTAAAATATTTTTTTCCCAGGGCTGAAGGTGTTGATCGGGCAGTCGTCGTTGCCCAAAATAATACTTAGCATCTTTCTTGATGATAAGTAGATAGCCTCGTCGGCAGAAATCTACCAATAATGCCACCACCTCTTCTGGGTAAATCTTTTTATTAACCAGCACACCCACTACCATCGGCGATAAATCAGCCGGCGGTCGGTTGACGGTTGGATCGATCGTCACCCTGTCTTGGCGTCGCTGGCGAACGATTAGAACGACCAAAATAATCAGTGCCGCTAACGGTAGGGATGCTCCCAGTACTAGCCAGGGTAGGCCGTCTAGGTTGGATAGCGCCAAGCGAATTTCTTGGTTGCGGCTCAAGTTCAAGACCGACTTTGGCCAGCTGGCATTAAGAGTCATTAAGGCGTTGGGACCAACTAGGTCGGCGGTGTAGGTAATGATTTTGCCAGAAACGGTACTAGATCGAGCACCGATAATCCCGCCGATAGCGTAGACATTGCCGACAAAAAGCTGTGGATCAACGCTTTGGCCCAAGTTAAATTGAGCCGTTACTTGGTTGATGGTAACTCCAGGGGTGTCGAGAACTTTGAAGAAAAATTGATCGCGGTCGTTATGACGGATTAGGGTACTAGTTGTGGTGTAATTAATCTCCCAGTCTCTGGCCGTGACGTTGGAGCTGATGAGTAAGCCGTTTGATTTTTTCCGTAGACTGATTTTATTTTTTGCTAACTCAACCCCATCGGCTCTAACTGTGAGGCCCTTGATATTAGAAAAGACCTCCCAGGACAACTGGCTTTTAGCGCCAAGTTTTAACTGCTGGCTTACTCCAATATTACCGCTTGTCTGAAGAGTGGCTTGCAGAAGGAGTGAATCGATTGTCCCGCCAGCCGCTTCCGCCGAACTGCTGGTTTGACCGATTACGAGCAGTATTGAAACTAACGCCAGAGTTAAATATCGCCTCATCTTCTCAATATATACTGATATGCTGGTATAAACGATGAAAAGATTGGCTCAGAGTTATTTAACGATATCGACGATACTAATCGTCTTGGCCAATCTGGCTTTAGTTGTCTTGTACGGTCGCCAATTCGGACTCCGTGCCGAAGGTGCGCTGTCATGTGTCGGGAAAACATGTACCGACCAACTGCTTCTGACCAATTTTTTAATTATCAATGCTTTCTTAATCGGACTACTGTTAGTTGGCTGGTTTGTGGTAATTAAGATTTTTCATCTCCACCGTCAATCGTAGCTGCTTGGTGGCGACTAAACCTGAAAATATATGCTAGTGTAAAGTTAAGAGCATGCGTCAAAAGCCGCTAATCATCTTGGGTTTAATAGTTATTGTCGCCTCGGCGGCCTATTACCGGCTAGCCACTCGGGCAACAACCGCCAAGGCGTCTGGCAGGCTTGAGATTGTCAATACTCCCGAGCGTTACTGCCCAACCCAGGCGCAAATAGTGGTAACGTCATCAATCAATCAAGTGCTACCCGAACACGACCAAACTGTGGCCGTTATCAATTGTCGAACGATTGAGATCAAGTCGCTAATCGGCACAACGGCTGACACTAAAATTATCTGGCTTAAATTGCCAGGCGCCTTAGCTGATAAAACTTCCATCGATTCGCCGACCGATTATTTTCAATTTAGCCCCCGATTAGGGGATGTTAACGGCGACAACGTAATTGACGAGATCGATCGTCGGTTGGTCGAAAATACCCTCCTGTCTGATGCGGCCGGCGTTATCAAGGCCGATATTGATGGCGACCAGAAAATATCAATAATTGACCTAAGTCTAACGCGGATAAATGCTGGCGTTGGTTCGGAGCGACCCGACGGTAAGAATTGGGGTGCCAATGAATCAAACACCCTGCGGACGAGCCGTCCAGGGTATGATTAATGGAATGTTTGTTAATTTTTATGTTTCACTTTGAAAAAGCGATCCGCCAGCTAGCGGAGACATCCCCGTGGCAAGCCAACGGGGTATTCACAAAAAAATGAATAACTCTCAAACACCGCCAACTCGGACGATGTTCATCATCGTTAGCATCCTAACTACAATTCTTCTTGTTGGTTCGGCAATTTTACAGCGAATTGTATTCAAAGCCGCCGAGCCAACTGCTAATATCTACTTCAACCAATCTCTAATCACTATTCGGCCGGGTCAAGATATCGATGTCGATATTCAGGCCGATTTTGGCACCAAGACAGTTTTAACCGGTGCGCAGCTCACCTTGTCATACGACAATCAGCAGCTCGAATTGGTAAAAATTATTGATGCCCCGGGCTGGCAAACAATCGCCTCCCAATCGAAAACTGATTATCAGCGGGTCTGGGTAATGACACCGACCAATCAAGCCGGTTTTATCGATAATCCAGCTGCCAAGGTGACTTTCGCAACCCTTCGGCTCCACGCTCTAGCGGAGGGATCTTCAAGCTTAAATCTCGATCCACTCGCAACCATTCTGGCGGCCAGTAGCCCCAGTAGCCCCAAAAGTGTCGACAATGTGGTGGCTTCGGTTCAAGACAGTCGGGTGATTGTGACCGCCTCGGCACCGGCGATAAAAATTGACGAGCCGGTCGACCAAGCCAGAATCAAAATTGAACAGTCTTCTCCCGAAGCTTCTTTTGGTAGCCAGCGAATAATTAATATCGACACTCTGCCAACTCCTAATTCGGCATTACTGCTAATAAACCTCCAGTATCCGGCACGAGTATCGGTTCATTTTGGCTCGACGAGGTCAATGGACAATACTGCCAGAAGTGCCACCACCAGCCAATCATCAGCCATCAAACTCACTGGGCTAGCCCCTAATCAGCGCTATTACTTTCAAGTTGTTGCTAGCTCGATTGATACGGCTGACCAAATTGTTAGTCAGACAAAAAGTTTTCAAACTCCTCAATTTAGCGTTCTGCCGATCGATCGAATCAAGTTTGTGATCTTCCCGCCCAAGGCGACTAACTCGACAGTGGCTTATGCCCTGTTTTATGATCGGGACGATCAAATCGTTGAACTAGCGACTCCAACCCTAGCAACCGATACCGATCGAGTTTCCATCAGTCCGTTGACCGCTATTGATGGTTTATATCAAGCTAGTTTAAGCAATCTTACCTCGACCAAGCGGATGGTTGACTTGACGCTTAGTCTTGATTCGAAAGAAGCTGTCAATACTTCCATGATCTTCGATCCAAACTTTTTGCCAAATCGACCAAAGAGTTTAAGTTTCCCCCTGCTAGTAGCCGATCAAACCGCCGTTAATACCATTTTAGCTCTCATCGGTCTGCTATTTGTTACTGGACTCGGATTTTACAAATTAACGCGGGCTAAATAAATATGTCGCCGATTAAACGCTTAAGTAGTATGTTTTTCGGCAGCCACAACCTCAAGCAGGCAGTCGGGATACTGTTCGTAACAGTTTTGATTAGTAATGTGTTGGGCTTAGCCCGAAATGTCATTATTGCTAACCGGGTTGGCCTGACTTACGGCACGATCGGACCGCTCGACAGTTATTACGCCGCTTTCGTTTTGCCGGATTTATTTTATAACTTTTTGATTGTTGGCGCTTTGGCAACAGCCGTTTTGCCGCTCCTAGTAAAGATCGATACCGACGGCGACGACAACGAGTTCTGGCGAACTTTTAATGTCTTAATTTCGACTGGTTTTACAGTGATTGTCGTAGCGATGATCGGGTTGTACATCGCCATGCCCTATCTATTGCCCCTACTAATTCCCGGCTTTGACCAAGCCACTCAAAAGACAACCATTGAGCTAGCTCGAGTCTTGCTCTTGAGCCCGCTCTTTTTCACCGTTTCCCAACTAGCCAGTTCGGCCCTGCAAGCCAAGCGCCACTTTGCCACTCCCGCCCTGGCCCCA
>ERZ1292629.3491-Hain-H43-01um-R1-3491-length-12132-cov-8_pt1 | contig 12132 bp, 14 predicted proteins | sample MGYA00564399_ERZ1292629 | MGnify/ENA primary metagenome ERZ1292629 (study PRJEB36523, sample SAMEA6512636) | groundwater metagenome | collected 2019-01-08 | study: AquaDiva: Metagenomics assemblies of 32 groundwater samples | reverse complement strand
GCTTGCACCCTACTCGCTTTCCAAGCGAGCGCACTCGACCACTATGCGACATCTCCTTTCTAAGGACTCTTTCGAATCCTGAAAAATCTCTCGCCTGAGAAAAACGTCCTGTAGTCTACAAGGCTTATCAGGCGAAAAGCTAGGTTAGCGTACTTCACGAATCCCGACAAGCTTCATGGTTTCGTTTTCCGGAGTACGCCCAAGAAACACCACCACACGATCTCCTGCGTCGAGCTTGCCGTCTTCTTTGGCAGAGCGCATTAAACGATCCATCATAGTGTCGTAATTTGTATCTTGTTCAAAAAGATAGGCATCCATACCCCATACAAGACCCATTTGCTGCCATGTTGCCCGCTCACTCGTGGCAATAAGCAGCCTGGATTCTGGACGAAAATGCGAAAGAAGTCGCGCAGTAAACCCGCTGACCGAGAGAATAAGAATCGCTTTCGCATTAAAGCTTTTTGCAAGTTCGTAGACGCTCCGAATCATCACCGCATAGTCATTACGGAAATTCAGATCAAGCGCCTTGTACAAATCATCAAATGGAGAGGCTTCTGTCTTTTGAATAATCTCCGTCATCATAGCGACCGCTTCTACTGGATACTTTCCCATAGCGGACTCTTCGGAGAGCATCACTGCATCAGCATGATCAATAACCGCATTGGATACATCACTTACTTCTGCTCTGGTTGGCCGAGGATTTTCCGTCATGCTCTTCATCATTTGTGTTGCCACGATAACTGGTTTGGCAGCTCGTAAACTTTCCGCAATGATTTGCTTTTGCAAAATGACGACCTCGCTTTCTGGCATTTCAATACCCAAATCTCCTCGAGCCACCATGACTGCATCTGTTTCTTCGATAATAGAAATAAGATTTTTAACCGCTTCTTTGCGTTCAATTTTGGAAACAAGTTGCGGGAAAGGGCCAGCTTCACCAATCATTTCTTTCATCTCCTTGCGAACACTCTTCACATCTTCCGCTGACCCAACAAAAGAAAGTCCAACATAATCCACTCCCTCCTCAAGGACAAACTTCAAATCCTTTTTGTCTTTTTCTGAAAGAATGGAGAGCTTGAGTTCTGAGTCAGGCAAAATAACCCCTTTTCGATTTTTGATGATTCCGGGATTTTTCGCGGCAGCTACAACATGATTCTCTCCTTCTTCAATAACAGTCAGTTCAACAGTACCGTCTTCAATGAGAATACTGTGACCAACTTTTACTCCATCAATAATGCCCTCCATATCGAGGAGAATAGCTTTCTCTTCATCTTTTGGACGCAGATCAGCATAAGCAATATCACCCACCCATATCGCGTCATCTTTTTCTACCGTAAATTCCTTCTCTACCCCTGTACGGATACGAGGACCCTGAAGATCAGCCAAAATACTGATTGGGGTTTTCAATTCATTTGAGAGCTCTCGCACCCTATTGATCACTTCTTTGTGCCACGCATGTTCGCCATGAGAAAAATTGAGACGCGTTACATTCATACCGCTCTCCACAAGGACACGAAGCATTTCTTTCGATTCTGAAGCCGGGCCAATAGTGGCCACAATTTTTGTCTGTTTCATTTTTTTTGTTTTCTGATTTCTTTTTGTGTTCTTTTCGGCTAACAAAAGACGAACAGAAGGGTCACCCCAAAGAGTTCCAAAAAGAAACCCGAAAAAATTCTTGTATTATTTCGTTATTATAACTCACAAAAAAAAGAAGGGAAAGAAAAAGAGCGATCGTTCTCTGCAAACAGTGTTTGCATCGAAGCGATCGCTCAAGTGTGGTGCGGGATGTTGCCCGCGGAATCACCGTGCCGGATCCGAGCTGACGTCTTGTTGCGCGTCCTTGGTCCAGCCAGCCATCCAGTCATCCTGGAAACGACTGCCCCGGCAGGTGCGCGTCACCTGACGATTGTTCTCGGTGTACTGGCACTGGGGTGCCATCTGGAGGGCCAGCTGCTCGCGCCGCTGACGTTCCTGACGAGCGTAGTTCGCTTCCTGCATCGCCTGCATCTGAGCATAGCTCTCGGCTTGCATTTGACGCTGGCGAGCATAGCTCTGATCCTGCAGACGTTGGTTTGCCTGCTGATTCATGCACTGCTGCATGGTGTTGTTGCCGTAGTAGACCTGCCGAGCTCCGCTCGCCTTGGTGACGAGTCTCGTGATGAGACCCTCAAGGAGAGCACTGGAGCCACAAGTGACGCCGGCGTTCACAGACTGCTCCACGCCTTGCTGGAGCCCCTGGCGAAAGCCGGGTTGCCCCTGACGATAGTCGTACAAGGGACGCTCCTGATACTGGACCTGCGGTTCCGACTGATTGTAGGGCCGGTATTCCTGGGCCGAAGCGACCGAGGAAATGGTCAGCGTGGCGAGGATCGAAGTAAGCAGAATCTTCATGGTCATCTCCTGGATGCTTTTGGCCAAAAAAGGCCTGTTTCGGTGGTGATTCGTGTATGTAGTTGTTAAATTAACTCAACTGTGTATTATACTCCAAAAATGTATAAAAGTCAAGTATATTATCGTAAATATGGCTTATATAAAGAAAAAATAAAAACCCCCGCTTGAAGCGAGGGTCCTTATTTCTCTATCTTCGGGCTTTTTAGCCTTTAGAGATTGATTTTCTTTGAAAGATCGTAGGCTACTGGAATTTCCCAAGACTTTCCAGAAAGAGTCTGGATAATAGCAATGATAGCTACAACGAGCAATCCAACATTTGCCAACCATCCAATAACAGGGATGAAGGAAAAGACAAAGGAAGCAACACAGAGAACCAGTCCCTGCTTTGCATGAAACTGACAAAAAGGACTTTCTTTCTTGGCCAAGAGTGGAACCAAGAAAAGAATACTGACGTAGGAAAGAGCTGCCACAAGCTTATTATCCTCAACATCATTTCCGCTTACAGCTGGAGCTGGTGTAGGCTCTGGGGCTGGAGCAGCGACTGGAGCTTCTGCTACTACTGACTCTGGAGCAACACTTTCTTTCTGCTCCTCTGGTACGTTTTCCATAAGAATATTTAGTGAATATTATACTTCGCCTATAGTATACCCTCATTTTCCAGCTCCTGCAAAATGTCGTCTGGGATAGGGTTGCGCTTCGGGCTTATTCCCGGGTAACGCCAGGCACTAATAACCCTGGTCTGTTCTTGGCGTAAAATAGCACTCGTACTTTTCTTCCGTACATACATTACCCAAATCTCTTGCTTCCATGTTTCCTTGCCGTTCTCTTTTTTTGGAGAGACGGGCTGCATAACCGCAGCAGTCTTTGGAACAATTCCTTCTTCTATGCGTTTTGGGTTTCGGATAACCGTGCGTACTTTTTGTTCGCTCAAATTGTACTGGCGCATCTTATACTGGGAATGGGCCGTGAAAACAAATTCTTTGTGAGCATCTCCTTTTCCCTGACGAGCCTTGAGACGCTCCCGAGCTATTGCTGCAAATTCTTTATATGAGGGCATAGCGAATTTATTTCTCCATAGCTCGAAGAAGGGCAATGCGTTCTTCGATCGGAGGATGCGTCATGAAAAGCTTGGTAAGTTTTTGTCCTTTGAACGGATTAGCAATATACAAATGTGCAGTTGCTCTGTTGGCAGCTTCAAGGGGTTCAGTATCCTGAGAAATCTTTTCCAGCGCAGAAGCCAACCCTTCTGGATAGCGCGTAAGCAAAGCTCCCGAGGCATCAGCAAGGAATTCACGCTTCCGTGAAATAGCCAGCTGCAAGAGCATAGCAAAAAACGGAGCAAGAAGAGAGAGAACAATAGCAACCACAAAGAAGATTATTTGTGCCTGACCCTTGTTGTCATTGTCGCGATCTCCTCCAAAAAAGACAAAGTGTCGGAACCAATCCGCCAAAAGAGCCACAAATCCAACCAGAATAACGACGACAGTTGATACAAGCGTGTCACGATTTCCAATATGGGAAAGCTCGTGAGCAATCACTCCCTCAAGTTCTGTCTTCTCGAGGCGATTGATGATACCAGTAGTCAGCGCTACAACTCCATGCTTTGGATCTCTTCCGGTCGCAAAAGCATTCAAAGCCGTATCTTCGATAATATAAATCTTTGGAAGCGGGAGACCGGCCGTAATAGAAAGATTTTCTACCAGACGATAGATTTCTTTGTTCTCTTCGAACAGCAACTCGTGTGCACCGCTCATAGAAAGAACGATTCTGTCGCTAAACCAATACGATGCCACACTCATACCAACAGAAAAAGCGACGGCGATGTACAAGATGGTACTATCTCCCATTGCTCCAGCAAATACATACCCCACACCAATAACGAACGCGAGGAACAAAGTGATGTACACCCACGTGAGACGGATATTCTTGTCGAACTGATTGTAAAGAGTAGCCATAAGATAAAAAAGAATCACGAGTGAGATAGAGAGTACTGGAATCGCATTCCACTTCTCCGTATCAAGACTGCGTGATTCTCGGATCAGTTAGAATGAGACTGTTACCGGGGCTTTTTCGGTTTCATTGGCTTCAAAAAACTCTCGTTTTCCAAAGTGAAAAGCTCCAGCAATGATACTGGAAGGGAACATGTCGATCTTATTATTCAGTTCAACAACATTTCCATTGTAGAAACGACGTGATGCCTGAATCTTGTTTTCTGTATCCGAGAGTTCTGTTTGGAGTTCCAAGAAGTTTTGATTGGCTTTGAGATCTGGGTAGTTCTCAGAAACAGCAAACAGGCTTTTCAGTGTATCAGAAAGCATATTCTCTGCCTGCGCCTTTCCTTCTGTGGTTCCAGCTTCCATGGCAGCAGTACGCGCTTTCGTTACATTTTCCAAAAGCTCACGCTCATGAGTAGCGTACCCCTTCACAGTGTTGATCAGATTTGGAATCAGATCATAGCGACGCTTGAGCTGAACATCAATATCGCTCCAGGCTTCTTCAACGCGATTCTTAAGACGAACTAAACCGTTGTAGATAGCTACGATGTACAAGATAACGACTACCAAAACAATAACGACAATAAGGAGTGGGTTCATATATATTTCTTAAAAGTGATAATAGACCTCTTTCTGTTTCCAGAGTATAGCAGAAAAAGGAGCTCAAATCAACGGCCTTTTTACTTCCTTTGTGCTATACTTTAGGCACTAATCTTTCTTTTTTCACTATGGAATGGCTCCAGAATTACGCCGTCTTTTTGGTTCCGATCTTTGTCGGACTTTTGATTCAGGCGATTAAATTCATCATTTTCAGTGTTCGTCATGGATGGAAGCCAGAATATATCTTTACCCACGGGCACATGCCAAGCGCCCACACCGCTTTCGCTGTTGCGCTCCTTACTTCTATTGGCTACTACGAAGGCATTCACTCTGGAGCCTTTGCGGTGACTGTTGGTCTCGCATTTCTCATCGTAGACGATGCAGTTCGTATTCGAATGTATCTCGGTGATCAGGGACGATACCTGAATATGCTCGCAGAGCAACTTGATCTCGATAAGGCTCGCTTCCCTCGACAAAAAGAGCGCGTTGGTCACCGAACCAACGAAGTGCTTGTCGGAGCCGCCCTCGGGTTTGGATTCACCCTCGCTCTTATCATGCTTCTCGCGCGATAGAAACACTTCTAGAAATACACAAAACCCCGCGAGAGCGGGGTTTTTCTTTTACTTCTTCTTTCTACTTGTTGAGAATAGCGAGCTCTTCTTGTATAACCGCTCGTTCATTCCAGGGAACTCGCTTGTCTCCAAACGCCATACTCGTTTCTGCACCCTTCCCAGTAACCAATACAATATCTCCTTGTTCTGCCATTTCGAGCGCCTTATGGATCGCTTGTCGGCGATCGAAGATACGGAAGTAATCTTTCTCTTTTTTCTTCGATACTCCCTTCTCAATTTCATCGATAATCTGCTCTGGATCTTCATGATATGGATCTTCATTCGTCAGAATCACGATATCCGAAGAGCGACTCGCAATCTCACCCATTTCTTCTCGCTTTCCTCGATCACGCTCACCGCAAGCCCCAAAAACATGAATAATTTGTGTTCCTGGAATTTTCAGCGGAAGAACCGAAGCGTACAATTTCTCAAACGCATCTGGAGTGACCGCATAATCAATAACAATATCTATACCGGAAGCATTTTCTACCAACTCCATCCTACCCGGAATACCCGTAATCTTTTCCAAGGCTTTTCTGGCAACAGAAAAATCAATGTGAAGCACTTGAGCAACAGCAAGCGCGGCAAGCGCATTCTCAATATTAAAAATTCCTGGGAGATGCAGGACGAAATGCGTCTCCGCTGTAAACCATTCCACCTTTTTAAAATCCAGAGAAACACCTCGAGCATAAATATCAGCCTCTTTGTTTTTCGTACTATACTGCACCACTGCCTCATGAAAAGGAAATACAAACTCCTCTGGTTTCTGCATATCAGCATTAATGATGGCAACCTTGGCTTTTTTGAACAACTTCTGCTTGGCCGCTCTATACGCTTCCATGGTTTTATGGTAATCCAAATGCTCGCGGGTCACATTGGTTATCACTGCTATTTCATAGGGTATACCAAAGGTTCGATGCTGATCGAGTGCGTGTGAAGATGTTTCCAACACCACCACATCGCATCCGGCCTGTACCGCTTCACGAAGAAACTTTTGTAACTTCCAAGCAGAAGATGTTGTGAATTTTGATTCATTGACCCAATGCTTACTGCCAATCTGAAAATTAATAGTAGACGCAAGTGCTACTACATATCCCGCTTCTTCCAAAACTTTTGCAATGAATTGTGAGGTGGTCGTTTTACCATTCGTCCCGGTTACCCCAATAACACGAATATTTTTTGCTGGGAAACCAAAGAAGAGAGCGGCAAACACAGCGCATATCAAGTGGTAATAATTTTTGAACGATTGCGGAAAAAGCGACGAAAGAAAGTGTTTCATAAAAACTATATACTTCGGAGAATATTTTTTATATTTCGAGAGACCCGGTAAAGAAAATATTTTGGGGCATGCAGAATGATATCATATGTTCCAGGAAACAGCGTCGGTTCCGTGTCTTGCGAAAATCCTTGCTTGAAACGAGTAATACCATCCCAATTTTTTCCGTGGGCCTTACGCGTCACTGTCTTCACTCCACCAAAATCATATCGTACAGCTCCGGCATTTTTCGCGACTTTTATCTGCTCCCACTGCAAAAGATATGGGGCCATCGCGTCTCGTCTTGTATCGCTCGATCCTCCGTGTAAATACGTAACCGTATCACCAAAAAACAAAACAAGATTTGCAGCAAGTATCTCTCCATCGAGCTCTGCTACAAACAATCGGCATACTCCTTCGGGGAATCCGGTGAAAAAAGCTTTGTAGTACGCTCGTGCATGAGGACGAATCTCTTTACGCTTCGCCGTCTTCTCCATGAGATCAAGAAAGGCTTCTCGATATTTTTTCTCTCTCGTTTCAAAAATACGTACTCCTCGCTTCTCTGCCAAACGAATATTATATCTCGTCTTGCTTTTCATACGAGCCAGCAAATCTTCTTCTGAAGAGGTAATATCTATAACAAATGTTTCTTCTGGTTGAATAGCTTTTGGAGCCTTCACAAAATTCGCACCAAACTGTTGCTGTAAAAATTGTTTTTCTTCTTCTGATTGTGGCTCTACTCGGACAAAAAAAGCCTTCTTTGATTTTGCAAAAGTAAGAAATCTTTGAGAAAAATCAGTACCTTGAAATCCTTTCTCAAATACTGGGCCATGAGGAAAATATATACAGGTTCCAAAAAGAGGAACGCTCTCTACAAAACCCATACCAGAAAATCCATCCCCTGAAAGAGAAGCGCTTTCCCTTCCAAAGTTCTCTTGAAACAAGCGCCATAAATCAGACTGAAGAAAATCTCCGCTCCTCTTTTGTTCCGCTTCTTGTGGAAACTCTGACGCGTTCATCTACTTGCCTAAATTTTTGAGTGCTTGACGAATACGAGTACTCACATCTTTCCCTTCATCGGCTGATGCCAACTTCAGAGCGTCTCGTGCTTCTGTTACAGAATAGCCAAGACCAGTAAGAGCCTCTAAGGCTTCTTGATCGCGAAGGGCAACTTCTTGATCGGCAATATCTACTGATTGCACCTTATTCTGAAGCTCGATAATAACTCGTTCAGCAGTTTTCTTCCCCACACCCGAGACGCGAGTCAAAATACTCGGATCCTTATTTACGATAGCCGTTCTTATAGTTTTTGTATCCGCAATAGAAAGGATCGAGAGTCCTACTTTCGGGCCAATACCGGAAATAGAAATAAGGAGTTCAAACATAATGAGCTCATCCTGATCGAGAAAACCATAGAGCAAAAAAGCATCTTCTCGTACATGCGTATGGATATGGAGCACTACCTCTTCTGCTCCCGCAAGTTTGCCTAAGGTATAGGTAGAAACAAACACCTGATATCCAACACCCCCTACCATCAAAATAATAGAGCTCCCTTGGATGCCGGCAATTTTCCCTGAAAGAAGCGCAATCATATAAAAAGTCTTTAATGTCCTTATTGTAGCATGCGCAAAGACTCCAGAAAATGCTTTGTTCTTGCCAAAAACCACAATACGTGATACAAATGGAATGTCTCGGGGTCTATCCTAAAATTCTCTTTCGAAGCGAGAAATTAAAATTTCAAGCGAACCGATTGAAAAATGAGAAGGAATATAAAGAATATTTCGACGAGTTTTGAACTCGGTGCAGCTGAAATTTCAAGTTCGTAGCCGAATATAGAATTTTAGGATAGACCCTCCGTTTCGAAGGAAAGAATTTAGCAACGTAATAATAAGATACTATGCCGATCAAGAAGTCAGCAAAGAAGTACATGCGCCAAACTGAGCGTCGTACCGAACAGAATAAAAGCGTGAAAGGTGTTGTAAAAAGCACTGTCCGCAAAACACGCGAAGCCGCAGAAAGTGGTGACGCAAAAGCCGCAAAAGAATGGTACCAGAAAGCTCAGCAAGCAATCGACAAGGCTGCTCAGAAGAAAGTACTCAAGAAGAACACTGCTGCTCGAAAGAAATCTCGTCTCAATGCTCTCGTGAAGAAAGCAACTTCAAAGTAAAAAAGCGCCTTTTAAAAAACCTCCTGTATACTCAGGAGGTTTTTTGTATCCTAGAATTTCCAAACAAACAGGGAAAGCGCCACACCAGGATCAATATTCCCCTGCTTGAGACGCGTATCAAATTCAGAAAGGAGGGCGAGTGCTCTCTTAAGACGAGCTGCCGGAAGAGAGCTAATAAAACGGAGCGCCTTTTCAGCTACAAACGGCTGTAATCCTGCGTACGAAGCCGCTTGTGAAGCATTTCGCGCGCCTTGATCGTATCCTTCTCGAAGCAAAAGGAGTCTTCGTACTTGCCAAGCACACATGGAAAGAAGCGGATAAATACTCTGTGGACCGTCTTCCTGCGTCCGAAACAAAAGAAGTGCTCTTCCTTTATCGCCACGGGAAAGCGCATCGAGAGCCTGAAAGAGCACTTCTTCACGTGCAAATTCTACAAGCTCATCAACACTTTCTTCAGTAACCTTCCCGTCTTCAAAAAAGAAAGCGAGCTTCTCAAGTTCCGAAGAAAGACGCATGAGTTCGCCGTTTGTTGCTCGAATAAGATTCTGGAGGGCGGTGTCGGTAATAGTACCTCTTGAGTCAATGCTCGCCAGTTCCTGACGCACCCATGCATCAAGCCCCTTCCCAACTGGTGTATCTAAAACCTCTTCTTTGGAAGCAACTTTTTTTAAAAGCATCGCCAGCTTATCATTCTTTCGGAAGCCTTTAGATTGCACAAACAAAAAAGTAACTTCTGGAAAATCAGTCTCCGTATATTTTTCTAAGAATGCGGTCAATCTTTCAGCACCCTCTTCACGAAGACTAAGCGGATGAAGAAGGAGTATGCATTTCTGTGTTGCAAAGAGCCCTTGTTCAGCAGCAGACAACGCTCTTTGAACATCGTCTGAAGAACCCGTGTCTTCAAAGTCAAAAGAGTGGATTTCACCAGTCGGATACTTCTTTGTAAACGCCTGGGTAAAAGCTTGCTTGCGTCGCTGAATGAGAAATGGGTCGTTTCCGTGAAGAAAAAATAGCATGTAGCTCGTATTAGTACTTTCACCTTATTCTACCATCCCTTATTTCCTTCCGAAAAGAGAAAGAAAAAAGGAGGCTTAAAGCCTCCTTTTGTTTCATTTTCTCTACTGAACTGGTTCCCATTTTAAGTTTTGACCTGGCTCAAGAATATCTACCCAGATCTGTCCCGGTACAAAATTTACTTCGCTTCCTGATTCATCAAAGAAGAAAAGCTTACTATCAATTTTTGATTTATCTTTCTTCCAAGTACCTCGCTTTTCTTGACCATTCATATAATAGAAGGCATCTCCTGTATCCGTGCGATCATACCATGGGTCACCGAGTTGCATGTTATTATATTGTCCTTCGATTTGTTCAGATTCCGCAATCATCACAACAACATTTTTTGGAGCAATTCGTTGCTTGTTGTTACGATCGGTATCAGGAACATTTCCCCAGGTACGGAGATACGAATTACTCTCGCGATCATAATCATACTCAGCCGCAAATGGCCCGGCGAAGGCTACGCGAAGATGCCCTCCCTTCCCTCGGCTATCCAGAGCTGCCTCAGGAGCGTGCTTGTAGCCAGCAAATTTATTCTCTGTTCGGTATCCAAAATCTTTGGCGCAGGTTGCAAAAGCTTCGGCATTGCCATATCCACTATCCACTCCTCGTTCCATTCCCTCTTTACGAAAACAAGGATTGGCTGGACAGGCATTGGCTGACTTTCCAGCATCACCGTTACAGTTTATATTTTCCACTTCCCCTCGATCCAAAATTCCTTTGGCAAGTCCTACGGGATCCGAATCAGCATGAGACTCGGAACGGCCCCAAGAAACAAAGACGGCGTCTAGTCCCTTGGCAAGATGAATAAAGTCATGACGAGCACTCCGCATGGAGCCTACTTCTGTTGGTGTATTACAGACATACACCGCCATGAGACGCGTGATACTCGAAGTAATAACTGGCATTTCAAACACCATATCGGCTTCTGAAAATCCAGCAGCAGGTCGCGCGGTTACATCTCCTGGCTGCATTACTGCGATGGCGCGCTTGTTCCAGTTTGCGCAAGAGATGCCTGAATATGGGCTGACTGGGCCATCATTTACCGGGCTCGTCTGCTCAATAGTCATGTTTTTATTATCGAGCGAGATTGGCTTGCGAGCATCTTTCTTAAAAAAGAAAAAGTAACTTACAAGAAGCACGAGAACAACGACTACTACCGCAATAATAATCTTCTGCTTTTTACTCATAGTTTTAAAAATCGCAAGTTATACTTGGCAACGAGAGCAATAAAATATGCTACGCTGACCAATTTTTTTTCGTTCTATTATTGTATCACATTTCTTGCACGGGAGTCCGGTGCGACCATACACAAACAGCGTGCGCTGAAAGCGTCCTGGCAAACCGTCCGTATCTCGAAAATCTCCATCACTCATACCGCGAAGCTTCACTGCTTTTTTCAAGACTTTTTTGATTGAAGCAAGAAGGGGTGACCATTCAGTTTCTTGGATATCGGAAACCAAACGGGTCGGCAAAATTCCCGCCAAAAACAAAGCTTCACTGCGATAAATATTCCCAATGCCCGCAATAATACCCTGATCTAAAAGAACTGTCCCAATGAATTGCTTTTTCTTTTTCAGCATAAGCTCCCGGAAACGCCTTGCGGTAAGCTCGTGAGAAAGAGCGTCGACGCCCAAAGAAGAGATACTTGGTAAATCTTCCACTTCACTGGTTTGTACAGCACGCAACCAACCAAATTTTCTCATATCCGAAAATTCCAGTGTTGACCCGTCAGAAAACGTAAAAATGTGATGAATAAATCCATTTATAGGGTCTTGTGTAAAAATAGGATCTTTCCGGTTCTGTTTATTCTTAGAAAGGAGATGGCCAGTCATCTTGAGATGAATCACGATTGAAAAACCATTGTCTAAATCTAAAACAATATGCTTCCCAAAACGTCGCGTCTTTACAATAGTCGCTCCCTTCACTTTTTTTACAAAAACAGGATACGAATCAAGAACCTTTTTCTTCCAACCACTCCAAAAACTGGCAATAGTTTTCCCTACTACCTTTTCACCAAGTTGCGTTACGACAGTCTGAACTTCCGGTAATTCCGGCATA
>ERZ1292629.3490-Hain-H43-01um-R1-3490-length-12133-cov-4_pt1 | contig 12133 bp, 12 predicted proteins | sample MGYA00564399_ERZ1292629 | MGnify/ENA primary metagenome ERZ1292629 (study PRJEB36523, sample SAMEA6512636) | groundwater metagenome | collected 2019-01-08 | study: AquaDiva: Metagenomics assemblies of 32 groundwater samples | reverse complement strand
TAATGCGAGAACGGTACACCGGGCCGCTCCGTCTCATTGCCAAGGAATTCGATGTGGCATACGGGTCAGGTAAGACCATCTTCATCGACGACTGCGGCGACTTATGGGCGAACGCAGTACCCGCCGCGATGATTGAAGCCGTACTGGCGCATTGCCGCAAGTGGCCGGACAACGTGTACGTGTTCCAGACTAAGAACCCGGACCGCTATGGATGGTTCGAGAGGCTCGGTTTACTTCCTCCGAACGTCATGCTGGGATGCACCATTGAGACAAACAGGGAGGTTCCGTACACGACATCACTGGCGCCCAGCCCGTTTATCCGGGCAACCGCGATGTGGAGGATGCCTAGGAGAATCAAGACCTTTATTACGATCGAGCCTATCATGCAGTTTGATCTGAGTAAGTTATCAGATTGGATCGTCATGGCGGCTCCGGCCTTCGTGAACATCGGAGCGGATTCAAAGCGGCATGGATTGCCCGAGCCCTCGGAGAATGACATTGTGAACCTGGGCGCCGTCTTGGAAGAGCATGGAATTGAGGTGCGCTGCAAGGACAACTTGAAGCGGATATGCAAGACCAACAAGTAGTCACTGTCACACCCATAAAAAGAGTTGACCCCGCATGAGGATGTGTCTAAACTACCGTGCCCAAGAAGGTGAAACCCCAAACAGAGGAGCGGAAACATGACGATACGGGAATGGCTCAGTCTCAACGCGAAGAAGTTCGGATCGGATAGAGGCGCGATGTATGATGCCGCGGTAAAGGAGTTGAGCATCAGCCGGAAGGCAATCATTAACCATGTAGGGGAATTCGGGATACCGACTCCAGTAAAGGGTGGTGCCGCGCCCGTGCTGCCCGCGGCCAAGCCCAAGGGGATCCGCGTCAACGATCTGCTACGTCGCCTGAACTATCCCGAGCGCATCGTGGACGCCATCAACAAGAACTGCAAGGATCAGTTCGTGCCGGAGTTTGAGTTCAGGGTACTGACCGGGCTGACCGGCAACCAGTTCAGGTCCGGCGTGAATGCCGGCGACTTCGGGGCGTACACTACGCGCATCGAGGGCGTGACGTACTGGTCCACCCAGGAGAACATCGCCAAGGCAGAGTCCATGCGGTCAAAGGTGTAGGGTAACGAAACGGTAATCGGAATTCACGGAAGGAGAAGCCCATGACGAAGAAACTCACGATTGAGGAAATGAAACACAAGCTGAGTCCGGAGATGAAGGCGCTCCATTCCGAGAATCAGGCCTTGCGCTCCGAATTGGCAGAGGCGAAGCGGGCATCCGGCGAGGTCAGTGTCATCATGGATGACGTGCTTTCGGCGGTCCAACAGGCCGAGCGCGTGAAGATCGAAGCGCGAAGCTCGGGCGGAAAGACAAAGGTTGAGGCACCGTGTTCGCACGTGATCCATCTTACGGACCTGCATATCGGGCAGGTTACGAAACCGGAGCAGGTTGAGGATCTGGGTGAGTACAACTACGCGATTGCAACGGCCCGCATGAAAACCCTGGCGGAGAAGGTTATCGCAAAGACGGACGTGCAACGGTCGGGCTACAACGTGACCGAGGCTGTGATTCTCGGGACGGGAGACTGGGTAAGCGGTGACATCCACCCCGAGTTGCAGTTCACCAACGAGTTCCCGGCTCCCGTGCAGGCGGTCAAGGCTGGCTATCTTCTCGGGGCTTTCTTCATGGCGCTGGCCCCGCACTTCAAGTCAATCCGGGCGGAGATGATTACCCTGGACAACCACGGCCGGCTTACGCGCAAGCCGCAGGCCAGTGACGGTGGGCTCAACAACTGGGGGTATGTATCCTCGGCCATCGCCAAGGAGTATTGCCGGAATCAGCCGAACATCACAGTCAACGTCCACGCGCAGCCCTGCAAGATCGTTCAGGTCGAGACGGAGCGATACCTGATATTCCACGGGCATCAGATGCGCGGCTGGGCCGGGAAGCCCTACTACGGCTTCGATCAGCGCCTCCTGAAAGAGGCACTCAAGCGAATGAACATGAGCGAGCAGGTCAAGTTCACAAAGATGGTGTTCGGCCATTTCCACGATGCGGCCATGTCGGGCTGGTGGACACTGGGCGGATCCGTCAGCGGTACAGATGCCAATGACCACAATCAGGGGCGGTTCGCCAGGCCGCACCAGACTTCGTGGTTCGTCCACTCGAAGCATGGTGAGTTCGACTTCTCGAAATGGTGGCTGTAAGAGGCACTTGACAGATTGTCTCACTGGTGGGACAATAGGTCTCTGACGATGTAATCAGGCCCGCGAAGTCTGATTGAGCTTTAACGACGTGTCGGCGTAATGCTGGCGCGTCGTTTTTGTTTTGGAGGTACTCAATGGCGGACAATGCTTCCGTTCCTTCTGCCTGGGGCGACCTGTTATCCTTTTGCACGACCACCTTCTACCGCTTGGCCAAGAACCGAGAGAAACTCCTTGAGCCCGGGTGGAACCGACACCGGGAAGCGTTCATGGGGATCATGACTGGATGGTGGAAGGCGACCGGGGACCAGAGTGATACGCATATCGGGGTCACTCGGCAGAAGGTTGTGGCCGGCGTTGCGCTCGTCATGGACCAGGAGCTACAGGGAGGCGACATCCCCTTCACGCTCGTCCCGTCCCCGATGGAGAACATCACCCTTGAGGATCTTCCGCCCGAGCAGGCCAAGAGCATTTCAGAAGCCATCGAGGACATGTCCGACGTCATCAAGCAGCAGTTGACCGACTGCCAGGCGGACGGAGTGCTGTCGCGCAACATCCTGTCAGGCGCGTTGTACGGCGAGAGCATCGCCAAGTATTACGTGCATACGCTGGTGACGCCTGGGTGGCAGCAGGTGCAGCCACAGGGCGTGCCCGGCATTCAGGCGGCTCCCGATGCGCCGTGGGAACAGATTGAGACGTCGAGGACCGGCCCGGGATGGGGCTACGTGTCGGTCTGGAAGATATTCCGGGACTTGGAGGCTGAAGTAATTCGCAAGGGCGCCGGCGTCATCGAGCGTGACATGGTGTCGGCCCACTACCTCCGAGGGAAGAAGGGCAAGGCGTTCTGGCGCGACGATGCCATTGACCGACTGATTTCCTACGCTACGCAACCTGGAGACGAATCGTCCACCCCCGAGAATCAGCAGCAACTACAGCCGGCCTTGCGCGATGTGCCGCACCGATGGAAGAACCTGGACTTCAAGGAATGCTATCTCCTGGCCCCCCGTAGTGCCGTGGAGGCGTTTGAACGGCAGGTGCTGGAGGAGGACAAGGCCAAGCAGACGGGTGTAGGCTCGTACATCCCGCCCAACGTCAACGACCTGTTCGGGTACGAGACGGAAAATGAGGCTGGCGACGACATCGCCGTGGCCGTTGGGTATGCAGGATGCTCAGGGCATGGCACGAACAATGAAGAGATCGTGTTCTATCGCAGACTGCCCCCCGAGGAGTGGCCGTACTACCGCTTTGTGTGGCAGGACCAGCTTGACGAAGTGGGCGGCGCCGGCGTTGCCGACTCCGTGGAACAGGCGCAGAAGATGCTGAATGGGTCCGTGCGGGCCTTCGAGTACGGCAAGAAGATGTCCAGTTCCCCGATTATTGGAGTCAAAGAGCGCATGTTGGTCGATGGCAAGGCTCCGGATACCGTAACCGCCGGCATGGTGGTCCGGATAGGGGACGACGCCCGCAACATCAACGACGCCATGAGCGTATTCACGGTTCCGGATGTGGCCAACGGCATTGTGCCCCTGATTGACCTGGCGTTCCGTGTGTCGGAAGAGGATTCCATGATCCCCAGGACGGCCCAGGGCTTGTCTCAATCCGAGAAGATGACGGCCTATCAGGTCGCCCAGCTCGTCGAAAAGGCGGGAAAGTACATCGGGCAGGTGATCCGCAACGTGGACAACATGCTGGAAGAGATCATCACCGATTTCTACAACTACAACATGCGGGATCCTGACCTCGATGTGGTCAAGGGCAACTACATGGTCAAGCCGATGGGGTTCACGACCTACCAGGACCGTATCGTGCGAGTGCAGAATCTCATGCAGTTCCTCGGCCTGCTCCTGAATAACCCGTTACTGGCAGCTGAATACAAGATGGGCGAGATCGCGGAGGACATCGGGAAGGCGCTCAACATCCGCGTCGAACGGTTCCGCAAGTCGCCAGAGGACAAGCAGGCTGAGGCCGAGCAGGCCGGCGCAATGACCCCTGAAGTGGCCATGCAGTTGCAGATGGTCCAAGCGAACCTTGGCAAGATACAGGCTGAGACTCAGGCCATATTGGCGAAGATTCAGCAGGACCAGGAGAAGATCAAACTTTCTCAGGCAGACATGATGCTGAAGATGGAATCTGCCGCACGTCCGCAGCCCACTACGAGTGCCCAAGTTAAACCGCAAGGAGGTCCGGCGTGACGATAGATTTGGCACAATCCCTCATTCGCAACGAAATCACGCAAGAGGATGTGCTGATACTTTCTGCGGCAAACACAGGGGTTTTGTGGCCGGTGATAGAAAAACTGTTGAGCGAAGCGAAACGGAGCGAGTACAATACCGTCATGAAGAGTGGGAAAGTAAGCGATTCCGATTTTACTCAGGATTTCAGGTATAGGTTGGGCGCACTGAGCGCGATTGAAAAAGTTCTGGCGTTACCCCACGACGCCAAGAAACTCTGTGAGCGTGGGTTGTCGGGCGGAAATCAGCATCGAATGTAACAAGGAGGTCAACGTGAAGAAATTGTTTTCAATTATGTCAGTCATTCTGTTCGCGGGAACGCTCGTTCGAGCAGAGGAGTTTGCGAACGACGTCAACTTCAAGGCGAGGGTGAACCTGGATACCGGTGCCATCTTGTCGATTGTCGGGACGAAGGTGACCGCTACGGCTGCACAACTCAATGCCGCGGGTGGCGGCAGCACGGCAACATTGACGCCTACGCTTATCACTAACAACACGCTCAAAGTGTACGGTAGCAATTTGGTTATTAAGGCCGGGGGGACAGTCGATGTTCCTGCAGGTTCAGTAGCCGCGGCTTCCATTGCGGCTGGCACGATGGCCAATACGATGATCATCTCCAACACACTGAGTCAGTATGTCGGAACGAACGTTGACATCGTCGCGGGTGGAAGGTTGACCATTGGAACTGGTGGTACAGTGACGGTTCCGGCTGGGTCTGTTGCGGCGGCGAGTATCGCGGCTGGTACTCTGAGTGGAGCTATGACTTTAGGTTCAACTCTTACGGGAACCAATGGAATGACCCGCAATGGCGATGGAGTGTTGAGCGGCTATTCAACGGGGCACACGAACTATCACATGATGGTCTGGGCGGATAACGTCGCTGATGGCGATGTGGACTTCCCGCAGGCCGCCAAGAACAGCAACGTCCTGATGATGTTCCAATGGAACGATGTTGGGCTTGCTGGATACTCTTCCAGCAACTTGACGGTTCGTTCTTACACCACAACGGCCACGAACGCGATCCTGTCCTCCGACATCATCACGGCGGGGGCTGGTACGAACATTACGTGCTGGGCGTGGTGCGAACAACTGTAGTCTGAAGCAGAAAATTTGGCTGGTTCCCTCCTTCGCGGGGTGGTGACGATCGAAGAGAAGGGCATGTCGGTGCCGACACACGATGTGCCCTTCTCTTTTGCCTTAGTGAAGCGGGCATAGACCCAAGGAGGATACAATGACAGAACAAGCTCAAGATGATGGCAAGGGCGCGGCGGCAGCCGAACCCCAGTCACAAGAAGCTCACGACGAGGCTACCGAGCAGGCGTTTGACGACCTGACGGATCAGGGTAAGACCGAGGATGGCAACGGTGACGGCGTTCAAAAAGATCAGCCCAAGGGCGACAAGCCGGCCAAGGCTGAGAAGAAAGACGACGCCGAGAAGGAGGGTTCCGACAAGAAGGTGGAGGACGGCAAAGCCGAGGCGGGGAAGGACGAGGATCCGATTGCCAAGCGGACGGCGGCTTTGGACCAGGATGAAAAGGACAACCGGTTCAGTGAGGGCTTACTGAGCGCCCGGCCAGATGCGTTTGAAGTCGCGGACTCGAAGGAATTTCAGGATTGGCTCAAGAGTCAGCCGAAGGCCATTCAGGACGCGGCCATGCAGACCGAGGACTGGGGCAAGGCTGTGCAGGTGCTGGACATGTTCGACAAGGCCGCCAGCAAAGGCGATGGCAAGGGGGCGTCTCAGGAAACTGGTAAAGGCGTGACGGACCTTGAATCCATCAAGTTCAAGGGCACCAAGGGTGACGAGATCACGATTGCCGATTTCCGGAAGGAGTACGGGGACGACGTGGCCAACGCCATGATTGCGCTGGTCCAGAATGCGGTGGGAAAGGGTGGGGCCGAGAAGCCCGGGGCCAAGACGGATGATTCAAGACTGGTACAGTTGCAGGAGAAGATTGACGCAATGCAGTTCCGGATGCAGGTCATGGAGTTTCATCCGAACGCGCAGGCCCTGGTGAAGTCGAAGGAGTGGGGCGAGTGGTACAAGGCCCAGCCGGCCGCGATTCAGCGGTTGTGGAAGCAAGGGCCGAGCCCGGACGATGCGATTGCCGTGCTGGACAAGTTCAAGAAGGATGAGGCCGAACGCCAGGCGCAGTCGCAGAAGGGTGTGGCTCGCAAGCGGAAAGATCAGCACGACGAGTTTCATGGAAGCACCCTGCAATCGGGAAAGGGTGGTCCGGAAGCCAAGGAAGGCTCCGGCGACGATGAGGATGTAGATGAAGCGGAAAAGGAGTTCAATGTCCTTACCGGAAAGAAATCATAGTTCGGTGAGTCACTTGAAGGACGCTCGGTTGGGGTATCCCCAGGTGGAAGTGGACATGGCGGCAGAGTGGCGTTGTCCGGAGTGCCACAAACTGCTTTTCAAGGGAAAGGTGAGTCCGGGAACGTCGATTGAGATCCCATGTCCGAGGTGTACGAAGAGTAAGGGCACCTTGGTCAAGAGGCGATTCGGTTTCAGATAGCAGAACACGTCGCTGTTGAGAGCCAGAAGGTCTGTGAACCTCCGAGCGTTGCCAGGTGACAACAATGTAAGGAGGTCACAATGCAGAATCAATACGGTAACATTTCTCCCAGGACGGCGGCATTTGCCGTCAAGACCCTCCTGGATGCCGGCCAGTACATCATGGTGCTGGAACGGTACGGTCAGGTCGATCCCCAGGGGAAGAACAAGACGAAGGTTCGCAAGTGGAGGCGGTACGAGTCGCTTCCCCGTGCCACGGCGCCCTTGGCTGAAGGCGTAGTGCCTGGCGGCCGGCAGATCACGTACACGGACATCACCGCGACTCTGGAGCAGTTCGGTGACTACGTGGAAATCACCGACGTCATCAAGGACACCCATGAAGACCCTGTTCTTCAGGAAATGTCCAAGCGTTGCGGAGAGCAAGCCGCGGAGACCATTGAGGTCATCCGGTTCAACGTCCTGAAAGCCGGAACGAACGTGTACTACACTGGGACGGCCACAAGTCGGGCGACCCTCGCTGCCACGATCAACCGTACCGTCCTGCACAAGGTGGTGCGCGGTCTGAAGAAGAACAAGGCCCGTGAGATCACGTCGATCATCGCGGCCAGCGCCAAAATCGCCACAGAGCCTGTGGCCCCGGCGTTCTTCGGTCTCGCCCATACCGACCTCGCGGCGGACATTCAGGCGATCACCGGCTTCACACCGGTCGAGAAGTACGCCGACAGCTCCAAGGCCATGCCCGGGGAAATCGGGAAGGTGTTGGGAGTGCGCTTCATTTGCAGCGCCCTGTTCGAGGCCTGGTTGAGCGCGGCCACATCAACGTCCGTGACGACGTTCCTCGCTGGCGGAGTTGTTCCGACGGCGGCTGCGAATCCGGATGTGTATCCCGTGCTGGTGATTGCCCGTGACGCCTACGCGATTGTGCCCCTTCAGGGGTTCAACTCGGTGGACGTTGGCGTGGTGAACCCGGCCAAGGTCATCGGTGATCCGATGGGCCAGAAGGGGTTTGTGTCCTGGAAGACGTACCAGGCTACGGCGATCCTGAACGAAAACTGGATGGCCCGCATCGAGTGTCTCGCAACGGCGAGCCCGGACTAAGGTGTAATTGAGGAGTGGGGCCGGGTGAGTGCCCGGCCCCTACCATCAAGAAAAACAGAAAGCAGGAGGAACGAACATGATGTATTGCGAACATGGTACTTTCAACGGGACGGGTGCGGCAATCTACCTGTGCCTGGGCTTCATTCCGGACGAACTGTATATCTTCGCCGGAGAGGACAGCGACATGGCGGAAGCGCGTTGGTTCCGTGATGTGGGCTGCACGGAGGTTGTGGATGGCGTGACCTTTACAACGGGCACGACATACCGTCAGATTGCGGCTCTGACCGCGGGGACCGGGATCCAGCCGTACGAAGGCGGCGATACCCTGACGGCGGCACTCCAGACCAGCACGACCTACGGTGAGGGCGTGTACCTGGGCTGGGACCTTGTGGACTACAAGGCTGACACGACCTACGGATCGGCAACGGCGCTGAGTTCGTGGACGCTGGACACCTCGGCCAACCGCACCGGCCACTTCAATGCGGACACCGTTTCGACGGGAAACCGAATCGGAGAGGGCAGCCGCATCATCATCAAGCAGAATGATGGCGTGGTCAAGGAAGCGATCATCGAAGCCCTGACGGCGGGACAGGGCGTCGCGGCTGATGAGGTTACGCTGAGCCGAGCCATCAGCACGGGCACGATTCAGTACATCGGCGGGATGTACCGCACGGCGCCCTTGGCCGTGGGCAAAATTACGCCGGCGGGAGTGAAGGTGAACAACACCACGTTGATCAACGTCAATGACGAGATCAACTTCTTCCGCGCCCTGAAGTATGCGTGATAGTTGAGAAATCTGATAGCGGGGGGATCGTTCAAATCGGTCCTCCCGCTGAGTTGCAATAAGACAAGGAGGACGAAATGAGCCAAGAGCAAGTCACAAGCCAAGAGCAGAAGCGTGTCGAGATCGTGAGTAATGAAGGAGTGCCCTTCAAGACGACAAAGGCTGGCAAGGCGGCCATGGTCGGCAAAGGGTTGGACCCCATGCAGTACACGGTGGTCCAGAAAGGCGACGGCTACATCATCACGACCGTCGAAGATGCGCTGAAGATGGCACAGGACACCACTAAACCCACAACGGGGCCAGTCGAAGTCAAGGCGACCGCGCCCAGCGTTGAGCCTGTCACCGATCACGGCTATCCCTGCAAGGGTTGGTCGAGGGTTAGGTTTCATGCCAAGGGCCACGACACGGATCCCAACGATGTCATTCTCTCAGTCAATGGAGACACCTTGGTCCTCATGCGGAACAAGATCGTCATTATCCCCAATTCGTTTAGGGAATGCGCCGACCACGCCACCTACGAGAAGTTCGAGGTGCAGCCCGGCCAGGAACGGAAGGTGTCCGCGGTCATTCAGAAGTACCCCTATGACTATCTTGGTATTGCGACGGAAGCTGAATACAGGACCATGCGCGACGCTGGCAACAAGACCCAGGCCGCGTCTTTGGCCCAAGCTGCGGCCCCGGTCGCCTGATTCAGCGGCGTAAGGGACACGGCATGTCAATGAGGAGGGTATAGGCATGGCCCAAATTACGGCCCTTACGACGTTGTATCCATTCATGGTGTCACACGTTGGCGGAGCAGATGCGCATCAGCTCAAACTGGAGTTGGAAGCTACGGCCATTGACTTCTGCCGTAGAACCGATGCGTGGCGCGAGGACATGGATCCGTTTCCCGCCTACATCTACAAGCAGGACTACGTGCTTGCGATGCCAAACGGGTACAGCGCCCAGTTCCATAGAATGCTAAGCCTGAAGATCAACAGCCAGAAGTACACCCCGAACCAATACGACCTGTACGAAGATGGTACATTGCGCCTTGAGAGTACGTCGGTGCCCCAGGACCTCGACGACCGGCTCTTGGCGTGCAAGGTACAGGCCGCGATGGTCTACACCGATTGGACCGGCGTAACTGCGGGATCCGGTACATTCAGCGTGGATTCCAACACCTATCTTGCGTCGCCCCTGGATTTCTCGTCATGCCTTACAATGGACCAAGTTGCGGCAGTCCTCCAAACCGGTATCAGAAACGCCATGGAGAACAACACGGTGTTCGTTCGGTGGGACGGAACGAGGACAAAGTTCCTGGTTTGGGTCGAGTCAGGCGAGGTGTCCTACCTAACGGCAGGCACATCCGGGACCGACATCACTGGAGACGCGTATATGGGCGGCCTTTCTACGTCGTCCGGGGTTCTGGTGGCCGGCTTGGTCGAGGCAAGGGTAGTGTTGCGTGCGGATCGTGGCGTGGATGCGTTCCCGGACTGGTTCCTGGACCGCTGGCATAACGCCCTGATAGCAGGAGCCTTGGCGCGACTCCACAAGCAGCCCAACAAGCCCTACACCGACGCCAATGCGGCCAAGGAACAGCAGTTTGCCTACAATGAGGAAATCACGAAGGCGCTTGCCGAAAACGGGAGGAGCTACAAAGATGCACCAACGATCATGGTATTCTAGTCTGGTTCTTGTTCTTGTAGTTGGCATCGTTTCCGTGGGACTGGGCGGAGTGGCTCCTATCCTTCGCTACACCTCCGTTTGTGACCGGCCCATGGAACCACAACAGCTTCCCATGATGCAGTCGTCTTCCCAAGACCTGTACTGGACGTTCAAGCAGGTTGCCACGACAAACTCGGCAACGCTTGAGGTGAAGAACATATCAGCGGCCACAAATATCAGTTTTGTCTACGCCCCAGCCGATAGAACGTGGCGCAAGACAACGGCTGGCGCCTTGGTCAACACGGGGACGAATGGACAAGTGCTGGTTAGTTTCACTCCGTCCGACCTGAATACGAACTCATTGGCCGGCGAGTTTGACTGGGTGCTTTCCGTGGTCTCCACAGGAAATGTGACCCTGGCCTACGCATTCGGGAAACTGGCCCTTGAAGAGAACGTGATAATCACGGCTGGCGGCTTAGTCACGGACGACAATGTCCTGGACTTCTCCGTGTTCAATTCCTACACGAACGTCGTTGACCAAGGCCCATACAAGCCTGGGTTCGGCATCAAATTCACTACGAACACGGATCAGAAGGCAATCATTGCCCTCAACACGACCAACAGCCCAGTCACCAACTACTACCTTGCGTATGGCGGCGGAGGATCGGCGTCCAACCTGTATTGGAAGTCCGGCATCGCGGGCGGCGGCGACATGAATGCGTCTACATATGACCCCGCGATGGGCCAGAAGCAAGTTGCGTTCTACGAGGACAGCGTTCAGACGAACGATCCATCCTACCTCAACTCCGTCACCAACCTCGTTGGCGGCACGAACATCAACGTAGTTCGGTCGGGCCGAATCTATACGATCAACAGCGATACGAATCCCATTGTTGGGAGCGCGACGAACGCGGCTGACACTATGGCGATTGCGAAGTACGCGCCGCAGAGTCAGACGAATGCGATACGGATTGGCGCAACCGGGGAAGCCTACACTGCCTCCGTGACGCTGGACACAGACGCAACCAACGCAACGCGAGTCATGGCGGACGCAAAGTACCTTGGCATTTTGCGCGCTCAAATGACGGATAATACTGTCTCGTCAGACTATGCGATGGCGATTGGGAGTGGGGCTTATGCTAATGGAAGCGGGGCGGTAGCCCTCGGATTGACGACTTGGGCGGTTGGTGCAGGAGCATTTGCTCATGGTAATGCATCGAGGGCTCAAGCGGCTGACGCCGAGGTTGGAGGGAATAACGCCTATGCCGACCACTCAAACAGCTATGTATGGGCAGATTCGGTTGAGACGCATTCCTCAACATCGCAGGAATACACGGTCTATGCCTCGAAAGGAGTCCGTCTTAATCCCACCGTGACCGTCAATGGAACCAACGTCATGCCCACCCTTTTCGCAAAGGCTGACGGAAACCATACGCACACCGTATTCACGAACGATCTTACCATGAGCGGAAGCGTAGTCAGCAACGCAACCTTCATCATGACCAACAACACGGCTCAGAGCGATTTGATCTATGGCGGGTCGAATGCGGTCCAGTGGATTCGGGGCACGAACACATACATTCTTCTATTGGGCCTCCCATGATGCGACGTATCATACTGACTCTGTGCCTGTGCCTCCTGTG
>ERZ1292629.3488-Hain-H43-01um-R1-3488-length-12136-cov-19_pt1 | contig 12136 bp, 10 predicted proteins | sample MGYA00564399_ERZ1292629 | MGnify/ENA primary metagenome ERZ1292629 (study PRJEB36523, sample SAMEA6512636) | groundwater metagenome | collected 2019-01-08 | study: AquaDiva: Metagenomics assemblies of 32 groundwater samples | reverse complement strand
GAAGACTTCATGGTGTAGAATTGCGACTCATCTCGCATTCGTGCGAGATTTTTTATGGCCGCCTTTGGCGGACACAAACCTTTTTTATGATACAACTATCATTAAATCTACCCAAACACCGTCTTTGTTTACACTTGGTAAAAAGGCGGGGGGTTGATTTGGACCTCCCTCTCTTTCCAAAGCTTGTTGATATCAAAAATACCCGGAGCGGAAATAAGCTATCCCGCTTCTTCAGGCATGTATTTGAACACAAAAACATTAAAAAATTTTTGGGAGCCAACATGGCCATAATAGTTATGGCAACACAGTTTATACCCAATATCCCATCAAATGTTGAGGCTGAGGAAACAGTTATTAGGGAAGCTCAGGCTCCAATTACAACCATCAGAGATATCCAATATCCGACCAAAGAAATTAAGATTACTCAGGGTTATTCTTTCTTTCACCCGGGATTGGACTTAGACGGAATTACCGGGGATGAAATAAAACCTGTTAAAGCAGGAAGGGTTGAGGCCGTATCACATTCAAAATACGCCTACGGAAACGCTGTTTTAATAAATCACGGAAACAGGCTTACTTCCCTTTATGCCCATCTCTCAAAGGTTATGATAAATGAAGAAGAAGAAGTTACTACTCTGACGAAATTGGGGGAAATGGGTGCAACTGGACGCGCCTTTGGTGACCATTTACACTTAGAAATCAGAGAAAACGGAGTTCCTATAAATCCATATTTAGTGCTTCCCAGGTAATATTACCTGCGCCTCTTGCCACATATAAGAAGTTATTGTAGGGTATATAATCTCAAAGATGAAGAAGGAACAGCTAAGACAACTTTTGGGGCAATTGGGAGACGTAAACCAAAATTTGGAACGAATGTTTGGAAGGGCATATATGGATTCTCCTGATAAATCCCAAGACATCCCTCCGGAACTTCAGGGTCTGGATGTATACGATGTTGGAGGACTCGTGGCCCGAGCCGTAGAGTCAGCGGCCAAAATTAATTGTCAAGTAAACCAATCTTTAATCGTAAAATCTCTTAAGGAATACATTGAGGGTGAGGATGTTTCGGTTTCTCATGAGGAGTGGTGGCAAGTAGTAAAACACATGGATACTTGTTACCGCGGGCCGTGTCGCGACCTTTATGGAATTGCTTGCCAAGACAAATGGTTGACCCCTAAAGCAATGGACGAAACTTACGGAGAAAAAATTAAAAAATGGAAAATTAAATGATTTTAGTAGTCCATTCCACCCATGCCGCCGGCGGGCATCTGAGGAGCACCTTTCTTTTCTTCAGGGGCGTCGCAAACCAAACCTTCCGTAGTTAAAACCATCATGGCTACAGAGGCTGCGTTTTGTAGTGCAGAACGCGTGACTTTCAAGGGGTCCAAAATTCCGAAGGCGGTCATTGATCCGAATTCGCCTGTTAAAGCGTTGAAGCCGTAATCGTTGTTTTTTGCCTCTTCAATTTTCTTTAAAACATATCCGTCATCTTCTCCCGAGTTTTTGGCAAGCCACCTAATCGGCTGTTCCAGCGCCGAACTTACAATATCGATTCCGACTTTTTCATCGCTATTTGCGAAATCTATCTTTGAAAGTGCCTTTCTTGCTCTAAGAAGGGCCACTCCCCCTCCCGGTAAAATCCCTTCTTCTATGGCCGCTTTTGTTGCTCCAACCGCGTCATTTACTCTTTCCTTTTTCTCGTTAAGCTCAAGTTCCGTAGCCGCTCCAACGTTAATTTGAGCTACTCCTCCCGCAAGCTTTGCCAGTCTTTCTTCCAACTTTTCTTTGTCAAAATCTGAATCCGTCTCCGCCATCTGCCTCTTTAAGAGAGCGATTCTGGAACTGATTGCTCCTTTCTCTCCTTTTCCTCCGATTATCCTGGCGTTATCTTTATCCGCCCAGACTTTGTCAGCCTGTCCCAAATCTGCTACCTCGATCGATTCAAAAGTCCTTCCCGTGTCCTCGGATATGACCGTCCCCCCCGCCAAAATCGCAATATCGTCAAGCATTTCTTTGCGTCTGTCTCCAAATCCCGGAGCCTTAATTGCCAAGATATTAAAAGTTCCGCGCAGTTTATTGACAACCAAAGTAGCAAGCGCTTCTCCCTCTATCTCATCGGCAATAATTACCAAATTTTTTGAAACTTTTACAAATTTTTCCAAGAAGGGAAGGAGGTCTTGTATCGCGGCAATTTTTTTGTCGGTTAAAAGAATGTAAGCACTTTCAATCTCGGCCTCCATTTTTTCCGGATTCGTAACGAAATAGGGTGAAACGTAACCTCTGTCAAACTCCATACCTTCCTTGTACTCAATGTCTATGGTCAAACCCTTTCCCTCTTCCACCGTAACTACCCCGTCTCTTCCCACTTTATCCAAAGCTTCCGCGATCTTGGCCCCGATTTCATCGTCTCCTGCAGATATCGTTGCGACTTGGGTTATTTCCTCTTTATTCTTAATTGGCTTTGCCGTTGCCTTAAGCTCGTCAATTACTGCTGCAACCGCTTTTTCGATACCCTTTTTAACTACCATCGGATTCGCTCCGGCTGTAATGTTTTTCATTCCGGTCTGGGTCATCACCTGTGCAAGAAGTGTCGCCGTTGTGGTTCCGTCTCCGGCGTTATCGTTGGTTTTTGATGCAGCCTCTTTCACAAGCTGAGCTCCCATATTTTCAAAAGGATCGGGAAGATCAATTTCCTTTGCCACCGAAACTCCGTCATGAACGATGCTTGGTGCTCCCCACTTTTTATCCAAAGCAATGTTTCTCCCCTTGGGACCCAATGTCGTTACAACCGCTTTTGCGACGATATCGATTCCCCTAAGCAGGGATTGCCTTGCGTCATCCGAAAATTTCAATTGTTTTGCCATGGTTCGACTTCGCTCACCATGTTTTAGCCCTCAACGGCCAAAACATCCTCGAACTTTGAAAATAAATATTCCCTTCCGCCAATCTTTACTTCATTCCCCCCCCATTTTTTGTAAATCACAATATCGCCCTTTTTACAAGGCGAAGTTTTTTTACAACCGCAACCACATTTACAGTCGGCCATTTCATCCGCTCCAACCACTAATACTTTTCCTTTTTGCGGTTTCTCCCCCGCCGAATCGGGAAGGTAAATACCGGAAACCGTTTTTGTCTCGGCCTCCAACGGCTCTATGAGAAGATATCCGGCGGTTGGTTTTAAATTTATCTTTGTTTTACTAATCATAACCTATATTCTCAAACCAAAAAACTGTTAGCAATAACTAGCAGCGAGTGCTATTCTACACAACACCCGCAGGGTGTGTCAAGAGGTAAGTTGCCGAAGTACTACCTCCCCCCAATCGTTGGGGTGGAAAATGGCACGATGGCCGTCAATTTTTTCTCTGGTAATTTTTTTCTTCATATATGCAAACTGCAATTCTTTTGCTACTTGCTCAACAACCATAGAAAATATCCCGCGGAGAGAAGGGGTGGTTTTTTCTTGTGTGTTTTCCCTCTTTTGTGTTAGTTTCAATGCCATCGGCCAATAGTCTTCAATCCATTTATTTTGACCCATAAATCTCTCGTATGTCTTACTTTTATTTATTAAGGGTTTTATTTGGGCAATTTCGTGGGCGGTATAGACATTCCTATTTCCCAAAGGCCACGACAATGCCTTTTCGTCAATCCACATGTTCATACAAAGCTTGTCTTTTTGTTCTTTGTCGCCAAATCTCCTTACGGGAAACCCAGCAAGTTTAAGCAGCAATAGCGCCAGAGCTCTGGTTGTCCATAAGGTATTATTGGCCGTCAGCAAAAGAAGGTCTATATCGGAATCGTGGGGCGCGTTTTCCATAGCCAAAGATCCCGTTATCGCAATCATCTTTATGCTCGGAATGATTGATAACAATTTTGCAGCATCCTTTGCAATATTGATTTTTCTTTTGGAGATTCTTTTTTTAAGAAGCCTTTTATAAACTACCCCTTCCCTGCCCTTTAAAAAATAAAGTCCGTTTTTTTCCTCAACAAATTGTTCCGGTTTTATTTTTATTTCTGCCTTAGGACCCACGGCCCATTTAGCAAGCTCACCGGACGTAAGCGGATAATCAAAAATGCTATGATAGAGCAAAGACTTCAACTCGTTTTCGCTCAACAGCAGCTTTTTTCTTTTGAACTCTCCCAGGTTGATATTATATAAAAAGGGCATTAATTATTTTGAGATAAGTCCATATTGACCCAAAACCTGTGTTACCCCTTGTTCTACCGCCTCTAGGGCTTTGTCTGCAGGAGTCCCGGAGTTTACTGCATTTATCGCGTCTTCGAAATATTTACTCAAAAGAGAGTTTATGCCGGTTGGGCCGTCAAAAGTGCGGGAAGCAAGATACCAGCTTTGGGCATAGGGGGCTCTTGTAATGATTGATCCCAACAAAGGGTGTTCCTTTAAAAGATCAGCCATATCAACTCTTGGATAGGGTTCGCCAAATAGCCTTTGCCGGGAGGCATTTGCATACAATTTTGTCAGGGATTCCTTTGTGGCAATGAACTTCAGAAAATCCCAAGCCGCCGCTTTATTCTTGCTCTTTGCCCAAACCCCTTCCGCCCAATAGGTTGCGTATGTGGTATCTGGATTGCTCGCTCCGGCTTTAGGTAATTGCGGTACCGGTACCGTTCTAAATTTCAGTGAAGAGTTCTGTTCCATAATATTAAAGGATCTCCACGAAGGACCAAAATACATTGCCAACTTTCCTCCGGCGAAAGCCGCGGTTGACGACGGGAGGGTAATGTCCCAAACGCCATCAACAGATGAAAAAACGGTATAAAATGTCAAAGCGTCTTCGGCAAGTTTCCCTGTCGGTTTCGTCATGTTTGCCCCGTTTTGTAACATCATGAGCCCCAATATTTCTTGCCAATGGTCCACATTCTCAGTTCTCCCCAACGCAACCCCTGATTGAATAATTGTTCCCTGTTCATCTTTTTTTGTCAGTTCAATAGCAAGCCGTTTTAGTTCGTCCCATGTTGTCGGTGGTTCCTTTGCCGCAAGGGCAAATATATCCTCATTGATATAAAGAGTAAGTGCGTCATATTCCAAAGGAATACCGACAAAACCGGTGCCACTCGACAGATCGGAAGAGGCAACGGGATAGTAGTCTTTGGCAAAATCGGAGGCGTTCATTACGGACGAGGGAACATAATCAAGGTTTCCTCTAAACATAGGAACCCACGTGTTGTGAAACCTGAATATATCAGGGCCCTCCCCTTTCGCCAAAGCGTTTGTCAATCTTTCCCGATAATCCTGCTTTGACTGATTAATATATTTTATTTTTACTTTTGGATTTGCCTGCTCATACTCAGAAATAAGCGGTGAAATAACGGAATTGTCTTCCCACAAACCCCACCAGGTAATTTCTACATTATTTGTTTTATTGTTGGTAAAGGATTTAAACAATAAAAATGCAATCACCGCCAATAGTATCACTCCTCCAACAATAATCATTAGCTTAATAGGAAACTGCTTTTTCGGTTCGGGGGGCACAGGGACCGTTGGTGGATTAGTTTGGATAAAAATCTGTTCTTCCATGATAAACTATACTTGTTTTAATGTTACCACAAACGTAAGTGGTGGCAAGATTTGAAAAATGTTCTCCAAAAAAAATACTCTAATAGTTAAACTCATAAGATATCTTGTAATCCCAATCGAGATTTTCCTTATTTTGATTACGCTGTTTAACCTATACTTTTTAGGCAAGATCTATCCGGGGATGTATATTGCCGGAACAAATGTGGGTGGCAAAAAACCCCACGATACGGAAGATTTTTTAAAAAACAACACTAAATTTCCCGAAAGCATTTCTCTCCAATCCGATGAGCAGAGTTTTAATATACCCCTCAAATCAATTGCCTTCGTTTGGGATCCTGCCCTTTCTTCCGCTCGCGCTTATTCCTATCACAGAACCGGTAATATCTTTTTAAATTTAATAAGACAACTGCAAACTTTATTTAGAAAGGAAAATATCGGAATTTCAATTTCATTTGACGAACAAGTTCTCTCTCAATATTTAGATACTATTTCCTCCACCCTTGCGGTTGATCCCACTTATCCTAAGCTGGAAATAGCCGGAAAAGAGGTCGTTGTGGAAAAAGGTAAACCCGGAAGCGAAGCGGATCTTAAAAAGCTGCGGATATTGCTGGGTTATAATTTATCGTATCTCGATTTTACTTCGATAAATATCCCTACAAAACTTGTTGATCCCACTCTTTCGGAAAGCGAAGCGGAAGTTTATAAAAAAAGAGCTGAGTCGCTTCTTAACAAAAAAATAATACTAAAATACGACTCTTATTCCCTTCCCTTAGAAGACAAGTCCATCTTTAAGTATTTGGCACCAAAGGGAGAGTATAAAGAAGACGAAATTGCCCATTTGGTAGACAGCATTGCAAACGAAGTAAATCGCAATCCACAGAATTCAGTTTTTGTTTTTAATAACAACAGGGTTGAAGAGTTTGTTCCGGCTAAAGACGGAGTAAAAGTCAAGAAAGAAACTTTAATAGATATGGTAATGGGCAACTTAAGAACCTTGGAATATTCGGACGAAAACAGTATTACGATAGAAATCCCGGTTGAACTTACCCGTCCAAAAATAAAAACGGAGGACGTAAATAATCTGGGCATACAACAACTTTTAGGAAAGGGTCTTTCATATTTTAGAGGTTCTATCCCGGGAAGAATTCACAATATCTCCCTGGCGTCTTCCAGATTTAAAGGCATTTTGATTTCTCCCGGAGATACTTTCTCTTTTAACAAAGTATTGGGAGATGTGTCGGCTTTAACAGGTTATAAGCAAGCATACATAATCAAAGACGGGCGAACTATTCTTGGAGACGGAGGTGGAGTTTGTCAGGTATCAACCACATTGTTCCGCGCAGCACTTGATGCAGGTCTCCCAATAGTCGAAAGAAAAGCCCACTCATACAGGGTAAACTACTACGAACAGGGGTCCTCTGTCGGACTAGACGCAACCGTTTTCGAACCTACCGCAGATTTAAAATTCACCAACGATACTCCCGGGTATCTGCTAATCCAACCCACATTTGACCCAACAAAATCTTTGCTAATTTTTGAAATATACGGAACTTCGGATGGAAGAAAAAGCTATCTTTCAAAGCCGGTTATATCCGGTACTATCCCCCCTCCCGAGGATTTATACACCGACGATCCTACCCTTCCTCTTGGAACCATAAAACAAATTGATCACAAAGCCTGGGGCGCAAAGGTTGTTTTTAAGTATACGGTAACGAGAAACGGCGAAGCTGTTTTTAATAAGACTTTCGTTTCCAACTACCTGCCATGGCAAGCAGTATACTTGCGCGGAACCGGGCCTGCCCGGTAATTTGCAATGAATACTTTAGAACTAATCAACAAGATAGAAATTTTTTATCAAAACTTCGGCTATTTAACTGCCTTTTTCGGAACCTTAATTGAAATGACTCCTTTGGGCTGGGCCGTCCCGGGAGGAGCAATCTTAATCCTAGGGGGTTTTTTTGCGTTCGGCGGCAAAATCTCTTTGATCGGCATCGTTATTTCCGGATGGCTGGGGGCTTGGATCTCTTTTATCGCAAGTTACATTTTAGGCTTCAAATCGGGAATGTATCTGATTAGGAAATTTAAACAAGAAAAAAATGCGGCTTTGGCAAAGCACCTTCTTGACAAGCACGGCGGCAAGATTCTGACAACCTCGATGCTTGCTAGTCTGACCCGCTTCTGGATGGCTTATGTTGCCGGAACCGAAAAATATAATTTTCCAAGGTTTCTTTTTTATTCCGGAGCCGCTTCTTTGACCTGGACTTCTTTAATGGTAGTCGTCGGCTTCCTGGTAGGAACTGAAAGAAAAAATCTGGAAGGATGGACCGCCGGTTTAGGAATTTTTTCCTGGGCCTTACTTCTGGTTGCCATAGGGTTTATTATCTGGAGTATCAAAAAGGAGCATAAGAAATTCACCGAGATAGATTCAGAAGATGAAAATTATTAGAAAAAGCAAGGGAGCGGTTGAAGAAACCGTAAGAATATTAAGAAAAGGTAGGCTGGTAATTTACCCCACCGAAACCGTTTATGGAATCGGAGCTGAGGCAACGAACCCAGAAGCGATTAAAAAACTGACACGGTATAAGAACAGGCCCTTTGGCAAACCCTACTCTATAGCAGTTGCCGATCAAAAAATGGCCGAGGACTATGTTGAACTTAATCAAACCGCCAGAGATCTTTACAAACAATTTTTACCCGGTCCGGTAACAATTGTTTCCACCGGCAAACACAAAGTTGCTCCGGGCATTGAATCCGAAACTGGAACCTTAGGAATTAGAATTCCTGCTTATAAATTAGTCATCAATATTGTTAAGACTTTAGGCAAACCAATCACCGCCACCAGCGCCAATGCCTCCTACCAAAAACGGCCTTACAAGACGTCCGACGTCTTGGATAACATTTCTCAAAAGCAAAAGCAATTAATTGATTTGATTATTGATGCCGGCGAACTTCCCCACAATGAACCCTCAACCGTAATCGATACAACCTTAGACGATCCGGTTGTTTTAAGGCAAGGAGAAATAAAATTAAAAGACAAAAACGAAGTTCTAAGCCGTTCAGAGGAAAATACGCAAAATATTGCCAAAGAACTCTTTCAGAGATACGAAGAGTATTTGGGGAAAAGACCGATTGTTTTCGCTTTAGAAGGACCGATGGGTGCCGGAAAAACTGTTTACGTTAAGGGCCTGGCCAAAGCCATGGGAATTAAAGAAACGGTTATCTCGCCAACGTTTAATCTTCTCCTTACTTATGACCAGCTTGCACACTTCGACACCTGGAGAATGCAAAACGAAAAAGAACTTGAAACGCTAGGCTTCATTAAAATGCTGGAAGATAAAAATCTGGTGATTGCCATTGAATGGGCGGAAAGAGTTGCTGATCTTATCAAAAAATACCGCGACCAAGCCATTATTGTCTGGGTAAAAATCGTCTACGGCAAGAAAGAGAATGAAAGATTAATTTCCTGGGGAACATTATGAGAATTCTAGCTATTGACACATCATGCGACGAAACGGCGGTGGCTGTGACAGAAGATACAAAAGTATTATCTAATGTGGTTTGGTCGCAGGCTTCCTTGCATGCAAAATTCGGCGGTGTTATGCCGTCTTTGGCGCAGCGAATGCACGAGGAGAGAATCGATTGGGTGATTGACAAAGCAATTAAAAATTCCGGCCTGCCGGGCGGGCGGGCAAAATTAAAAATCAAAAATGTAGATGCAATTGCGGTAACAATCGGACCGGGTTTAGCAATTACGCTTGGAGTTGGAATTGCAAAGGCAAAAGAGCTGGCAAAGAAATACAACAAACCTTTGGTTGCAGTAAATCACCTAGAGGGTCATATTCTTAGTCCGTTTGCAGAAACAGAGTTAAAAATTAGTTATCCCTGCCTTGGCTTAGCCGTCTCCGGCGGCAATACGCTTCTTCTCAAAATAAACCGAATTGGCAAATATGAAACTTTGGCCCAAACAGTGGATGATGCTTTGGGAGAAGCTTTGGATAAGGCAGCCAGAATGTTGGGCCTAGGTTACCCGGGCGGAGCCATTTTGGAAAAATTCGCCCGTTCGACAAACTCAGGGCAAGCCCAAAAAAATCCCTATTCTTTACCCATTCCCATAATTGGCCACGAAGAAAGAAAAATCTTTACTTATTCCGGCCTTAAAACCGCGATGTATCGGTTGGTGGAATCCGAAAAACCGTTAACCAAAGAAAAAATTCAAAACTTAGCTGCCTGTTTTCAAAATGCAGCCTTTACTCACCTTGTCCGCGTTATTTCTTTTGTCTTGAATCATAAATCGTATAGCATAAAACATTTACTTGTTGGCGGTGGGGTTTCCGCCAACAACGAACTTCGCAAAAGACTGAGAAAATTAGGCAAAGAATTCGAAATTAATATTTTATTTCCCTACACGAAAAAACTCTGCAGTGATAACGCCGCCATGATCGGCATTGCCGCTTATTTCAAGACCCAAAGAGAAGAATTTGTCGACCCGGAAAAAATTGATCGAATTCCAAACGCAAAAATTTAATAATGCCAAAACCCATCGAACGTCTTTGCCTAAAACCACAACTTAGGATAAAATTGCTTCAGGATGGATAAAAATTACAACCACGTCGAAAACGAAGAGAGAATCTACAAACTTTGGGAGGCGTCAAACGCCTTTGTGCCTTCGGGGACAGGTAACCCCTTCACCATCATCATGCCCCCACCAAATGCCAGCGATCCTCTACATATAGGACACGCCAGGTTTGTTGCCATTGAGGATATTTTAATTAGATATCACAGAATGAAGGGAGAATCCACGCTTTGGCTTCCCGGAAGCGATCATGCAGGAATAGAAACCCAATATGTATTTGAGAAAAAGTTGGCCAAGGAAGGTAAGAGCAGGTTTGATTATGACAGGGATACCTTTTATAAAATGGTGTGGGATTATGTACAAACAAATACCGGGATTATGGAATCCCAGCTTAAAAAATTGGGAGCTTCCTGTGACTGGACCCGATTTAAATTCACTCTTGATCCAAAAATTGTCGATATTGTTTACAACACCTTTAAAAGATTGTATGACGATGGTTTGATATATCGGGGTGAACGTATTATCAATTACTGCCCGCGCTGCGGAACCGCATACTCTCAACTTGAAGTAAATTCCGAGGAGAGAGAGGACAAGTTGTATTACCTTGACTACGGAACGATTACCATTGCAACCACAAGACCCGAGACCATATTTGCCGATGTTGCCGTCGCCGTAAACCCCAAAGACAAAAGGTATTTAAAACTTGCAGGTGTAACCGCAAATATTCCGCTTATTAACCGAAAGGTGCCTATAATAACCGATAACCTTGTGGAGATAGAATTCGGAACGGGTGCATTAAAAATTACCCCCAGCCACGACTCTCTTGATTTTGAAATAGGACAAAAACACCATTTGTCTTCGATTAACGTTATCGACGACAAGGGAAGAATGATCAATACCCCCGAAAAGTATATAGGTATGAAGGCTTTAATCGCGCGTGAAGAGATTGTTAGAGATCTTAAAGAAGCCGGGAGGATTAATAAAATAGAAACAATAAAACACGTTGTCGGTCTTTGCTACAGGGACAAAGGACTTCTTGAACCTAAAATATCGAAGCAGTGGTTTGTGAAGGTGGAACTTTTAGCCAAAAAAGCCTTACAAGCAGTGAAGGAAGGCAAAGTCAAATTTAATGTAAAGAAATATGAAAAGATTGCCTGCCATTGGCTCAAAAACCTAAAAGATTGGAACATCTCCAGACAAATTGTATGGGGTATTAGAATCCCTGCCTTCAGGTGCGAAAAATGCATGGAGTGGACCGTCTCCGGCGGGGATATGCCTGTTGAATGCCCAAAATGCGGTCATAAAATATTATCCCAGGACTCTGATACTTTTGATACCTGGTTTTCATCTGGTCAGTGGCCTTTTGCCACTCTTAAAACAACAAAGAAGGGCGACTTTGAACGTTTCTACCCCACCTCAGTTATGGAAACAGCATACGACATACTCCCCTTCTGGATAATCAGAATGATTATGTTGGAACTTTACTTAACTGACGAAGTACCTTTCAGGGAAGTTGTTATTCACGGTCTTGTTCGCGATAAAGAAGGAGATAAAATCTCAAAATCCAAAGGAAACGTTATAGATCCCATCGAAATGGCGGAAAAATACGGAGCCGATGCTCTGCGTATGGCTATGATTTGGGGAGCATTAGTCGAAAACGATATATCCCTTTCGGAAGATAATGTAAAAGGACAAAGAAATTTTGCTAATAAAATATGGAATATTTCCCGTTTTGTCCTGGACGGGCCAAACGGTAACAGATACAAAACAAAAACATCAAACGAAGACGACGGTTGGATAAAAAAAGAACTCAAAGAAACCACAAGAAAAGTTACCAAAGCTCTTGATAAATACCGTCTAAACGAAGCGGCAGAGGAAATTTATGATTTTGTCTGGCACAAGTTTGCGGATATTTATATAGAAAAAAGCAAAAACAGACGCGAAGAAGCACAGCTCACACTGGAGTTTGTACTTACGGAATGTCTAAAGCTTCTCCACCCTTTTATGCCCTTTGTCACCGAAACAAT
>ERZ1292629.3487-Hain-H43-01um-R1-3487-length-12138-cov-5_pt1 | contig 12138 bp, 23 predicted proteins | sample MGYA00564399_ERZ1292629 | MGnify/ENA primary metagenome ERZ1292629 (study PRJEB36523, sample SAMEA6512636) | groundwater metagenome | collected 2019-01-08 | study: AquaDiva: Metagenomics assemblies of 32 groundwater samples | reverse complement strand
GTTCAGGATCTTCTCTGTGGCCTCGGCCTCATCTTCGGCCATCACGCGGATGATGGGGCGGAGGAAAAACTCTTTCTCACGCGCCATGTTCTTTCACCTCCTCCTGTGTGCTCTCGTAGTAATCAGCTGTCACGTGCATTTCCTCAACCTTTCCCAGGGCAGCCTCCAGGGCAGCCGTCAGCTCCCGGCACCCCGGCCCCGACACGCCCTGGACCGCCACCTTTGTGGAGCCGTCCTTGCCTACAGTCACGATGACTTCAGCCATTCTTGGGCCCCTTCACCGGCATTAAGCGCATGCCGTCGCCTAGGTAATACGTCCCCATCGGGAGGTCACCACCTGCAACATTGGCTGCTTTTAGCCAACACTCAGGATGCCATAGGGAGATGACCCCGTTCCGACTCGAGCGATAGAGGGTGATTTTCCCCTCTATGCGGTGGCGGCAACCGTAGCACTTGAATATCTCCATCTCACTCTCCTGTCTGGATGTGGAGCTGCACGCTCCCATCCTCCTGCGCTTCTTCCCAAACCGAGAACCCCTGCCTTTGTGCCTGTGCCCGGGCCGCTTCCAGTGCATACATTTGCACCAGGCGCTCGGCATTGGGGCCCAGGTGGGCCTCTAGCCCGCCCGCCTGCCAAGAGTCCCACAGCAACCCATACCGGTCACCCTGCCGGAGTACCCCGACCTCATAGGCCGCCCCCGCCACACGGATGACATGGTCGCACTTGCCCAGGTCCTCTACCTTCACACCCTCGGGTAGCAGGGCATCGCCTACGTAGCGGCCGTACCACTTATAGGTGCGCTGGCCCTCCCTGAACTGGAAGCCCAGCCTGGTGCAGGCGGCCTTCAGCGCCTCCAGGTCCCGGATTTCAACCTTTATCATCGTGATGTGGGACATCACACCTCCTTTCAGTTCCAGGGCTCTTTCATGAAGTCCTCGCTCAGCAGCTCGGCCGCCTTCTTACAGATGCACATGCCGGCGAGCTGGTTTGCGCCCCAAGGGGCTTCCCACAGGAGAGCGCACCGGCGTGCCACCGCTCTCCAGGTGAAGTGCTGCTCAACACGCAGGTACCTCACCAGCTTCGCCTGTTCCTTCTTCAAGCGAAGGTACTTTTGGAAGACCATCCAGGTGTTGTTGGCGTCCTCGCCCATGACACTGAGCTGCTCCGGGGTCATCCGGATGAGGCCCTTCAAGTTCTCGATGGCCTCTGGCGGGGTGTCCTGGGGAGCCTCATCCAACCCTTTCTGCATGGCCTCGTAGGGCGAAAGGACAACGTCCGGGGCGGCCTCTTTCATCCAGCGGTCGCCAGTGACCAGGACCGCGCCGGCGGCCCGACAGTCCCGGATAATCTGCTCGTCGTCGGGGTCAAGCATCATTTACGCTCCCCGCAGTGGCAGCATCTCTTGCTGAAGGACTTGCTGCCACCAGGCCCCGCCGAAGCTGCCGTCTCATTATGCCAGCAATGCTCCCCTGCCGGGCTCCTACTGCACGGAGCGTAGTACCCATGTCGTGGCGGCTTAGGTGGCGGCTTAGAATACGGCCCACTCACAGCGCCAGCCTCCTTCCCGATAGTGTGGCAGCAGCCTTACTGGCGGGGATGGCGCGGCCCTTGGCCCACGTCCTGAGCGCCTCAATCTTCTCCGCCATCGTCTTCGCCATGGGGATGATGTAGGTCCCTGCCTTGACTAGGTCGCACCCCAGCATCACCGCCGTTCGGCAACAGGAGTGGATTTCGGCGCCGGTCCAGTCCCGGTCGTCGGGCCTAGGATTCTCATGAGTGGTCGGGGTGGCGATGTACTTCCTCTCATAGATGCGCCAGATGACGTCTCGCTCCTCCGCGGTGGGCAAGTCAAGCCAGAAGGTGGCGTCAAATCTGCCGCTCCTGGTGTACTCAGGGGGGAGCTGGGAGATGTCGTTGCAGGTGGCTACCACGTAGGCCACCCCCGGCTTCCTGTCGCTCATCCACTTGAGGAAGGCGCTCCCGACACCGGCCTTCACCCCAGAGTCGAGCTGGCCACTTGACTGGACGCCGGCCAGCCCCTTCTCAATTTCGTCAAGGAAAACCACCGTGCGCCCCATCGCGTCCACGGCCGCTAATGCCCCCCGGATGTTGGCCTCGGAGCTCCCCACCAGGCTGGACATCATCTTGCCGAAGTCCAGGCTGAGGGTGGGGATGCCCAGCTCGTTCCCGAGCGCCTTGGCGAAGTGGCTCTTCCCCGTCCCCGGAGGCCCCAGCAGCAGGATCCCCAGGCTTAGAGGGCTCTTGGAGGCAGCCAGAGTGTATTCCTTGATGATGTCCAGGCCCCCCAGCCCGTCGAACCTCTCCTGGAAGGTTGACACCTCTATCTTGGCTTGCCGCAGCAGGGCGGCCGCCTTCTCCCGCGCCACCACCGCTGTGTCCAGGGCCCGCTTCTCCACTATGGAGAGGGCGAAGGCATCCTCGGCCTCAGCCGCGGTGAGCCCCAGGGCGGCGTCTACCATCTCCACACCGGGGAGGGGGGCTGGCAGACCAGCATCCTGGGCAATACGGGTCACCGTTTCCGCCAGCTCGTCCCGGCCTGGCAGCGGAAAGTCCCACACTACGCAGAACCGGGCCAGCTCGGGCGGCAGCTTATCCGCGTCCGGTGCCAGCACCACCAGGCAGGAGCCGTTGGCCTTGAGGGCGGGTATGGCGTTCTGGACCGCCTGGATGACCTCGATGCTGCCCATGAACTTGTGCATATTCCAGAGAAAGGTCACCACCTTCTCGCTGTCGGCCGCCTCCCTGATGGCCTTGATAGGGGGGGACGGCTGCGCCTCGGCCTGCCCAACCCCCCGCATGCCCCCCACCACATCCCATCGCTGACATCCGTGCCCTACTGCATGGGCAGTCCGGGCCAGGGCCTCCTCTGCCCGGTGCGGCTCCAGCGTGTTCACCCAGATGACGGGGTAGGCCGCGCGCAGGTAGTTCTCAAACCGCTGCACCGGCCACCTCCAGTGTGAACCGGCGTGTCGGCTTGAGCATTAGGCCTGCATCCATTGTTGCCTTGATACCGGCCAGGGTCTGCTGGACCGCCCCTCGCAGGGAGGGGAACTTACGGAGGTCCTCAGGAGTGAGGCCCCGGATGGCATCCCTGGCCTGCTCGACCAGGGATGCCAGTCCGCCGTCCTGTGTGAGGTTCCGGGCCTCGAAGTAGTGGAAGAACTCCTCCATGTTCTTGATGAGGCTGTCCCGGAAGATGAGCGGCTTTCCGTCCTGGGCTGTCGCTAGCCTGTCCGCTGCGTGCTGCACCAGCTCGGCAAAGGCGGTCCTCAGCGCCAGGCGGATTTCGTCCACCTCAGCCGCCACGGATGCCGCTATCTTTGCCCTCTCCCTCTCCACGAGAGCCTGGGAAAGTGTCTCCGGCACCTCCAGGGTGAGGTATCTCCACTCCAGCCCGAAGGCGTCCCTGATGGCAGCCGGTTCTGGGTAATCGGAGTGGTCGTAGAGGGCCCGGAGCCTGTTCCTTGCCTCTTCTACCTTTGAGGGGTAGATGGCCACGAACCTCTCCACCAGGGCCTGGCGACTCGCCATCAGGTCATTGAGGCCCTGGTCTACCTCATCCACCAGGACCAGGGGAAGGCGGTACACGCCTTCCTTGAGGATCCCAGACGGGAGACTCCGGCCATAGACATACTTCCGGATCTGGCCGTCCAGGGTGAGGATGGCCTGGAGCTCCTCGCATTGCAGAAGCTCTTTCGCCACTGAGATGGAGCCGCGGTCGGCGTCCACCTCCACCATCCCCGCTGACACCTTCCGCCGGTTGCCCGGTTTGGAGATGTGCAGCACCAAGAGGATGGATTTGGCTTGCAGGTTCTCTGCAGCCTGTGTCATTTGCCTCCTTTCTTACTTCTCTACCTTGCCTATCCCTTCCAGTAGCGCCTGTCCATGGATGCACAGCGCAAATGGGTGGTCCCGGCATTGAGCGCAATTCTCCAGGTGCTTGTGGAAGAGACGGGCGGCTTCTTCTAGGCCCTTCTTGCCTGTGAGCTTGGGCACCCACTTCCACTCCCTGTAGACCAGGCCGGACCGAAGTCCCTCGCAGGCCACGCACTCCTGGGAGTTTTCCGGTGGGTTAATCTGGTTGTGGGCGCAAGTCTTAAGCCTACAGTTGCTGGGGGTCGTTTCCCCTTGTTTTTGCATGCTCTCCTTTCCCTAACCTATCCAGGCGAGATAGCCACGGGCTTCCAACTTGGCTACTAGGGCCTGAGCTTCCGCCAAATCCCAGCAGTCCCAAGCCCACTGTGGATACTGGTCATCCCACTGTGCATATACTGGTATCACCTTACCTCCTTTCTCTTGAAGGCCCAGCCCTGGTGTGGTATAAAAGAGGAGCAGGGGCGACACCTCCTGTGAACAGCCCGCCTCCTTCCGTCAAGCTGGAGCCTGGGCTGTTCTTTATGGGCATCTTACGCCAGAACTCGTGCCCACGCAAGTTACCCCATCAGGTGCTCGACCTCTTTAAGCCTGTGGATGATGTAGTCCGCATCTTTGGGCTCAAACTCGGAGGTCAGGTTTCGGATGAGTTCCCTGGCGTCCGGCTCCTTCCCCTGGTGAAGCAGGGCAAAGGCCTGACCTCCAGCCAGGACGCAGTTCATGGTCCTATGCTTTGTGTTGTCGGCAGGGTTCACGCACTCCCTCCTTTCAGTCCTTCCTGTATCTCTCGTACAGCCTCCCGATGAGGAAGCCGTAAGAGAGCGTTTCCCTCAGGACCTCGCCGTTCTTCAAGATGAATGCAGGGGTCAAGCCCAGCATCCCAAACCAGTCCGCGACCAGTCTGATGAAGTCCTCCTTTTCGTAGAGGTCGGCTATTGGAGCTCCGGTCTGCGCGAGAAGGAGGGGGCTGGCGTCCTCCGCGGGGATATCGAGAAGACGCTGGAGGAGCTCAAGGTTGTTCATAAGTGGACCGAGAGGTGGGGCACTTCCTTAGGCTCCTCAGGCTCCTTTCCCGGACTGAACGCGGCCTGGCGCTTCTTATCCGCCCGCTCCCACATCTCGAACGATTGGACCGCGCCCACCAGGTGCTTCAGCCGGCGGGCCACGCTCTCGAGCTCACCCACAAGTTTAGCCAGCTTGCGGGCCTCCGGGGTCATGCGGCGCAGGGTGCTTTTCCTGTATGGCATAGTCCTCCTTATGCCCGCCAGATCTGGACTCCCCTGGGCAGACGTTTACGCGAGGGGTACCAGGACCGGAGAATCATCTCCCTTACCTCCCTTTCGGAGGCGTAGCGGAGGGTCGTAGGGCCATAGGCGTAGACGTTGCCGGGCAAGAAGAAGTTCCAGCGGCTATCTCTGCGCTTGGGCATGCGTGCCTCCTTTCAGCTATGACTAGCCCCTCTCTAGATATACCAAACCTTTCCCTGGCGTTAGGGCCCCACCCCAGGCCAGGGAGGCCTCCAGGCCCGACTCCCGTTTGCTAGAAAAACTTGGCCTGGACCAGCTCAGGGGCGGTCTGGGGTGCCGGGGCCGGCCCGGGGAGGGCGGGCCCAAGTTTCTCTCCCCGGGCCTTTTTCTTCCTTGCCTCCACCCTCTTCTGGTAAATCCATCTCTTCAGGTCCCGGAGATGCCCCATGTCGTAATCGGTGAGGGCCTTCTGCTGTATATCCTCTGGCATCTGCAGCACCTGCGTCCCCAGGTAGAGGTAAATTCTCACCCACTGCTCGGACAGGGGGGCCTCCAGAGTGCGGGGATACATGTAGAGCATCGCCTCCAGGTCGGTGGCCTCGTCCCTCTCGGCCTTGCCCTGGTTGCACCGCATGAGGTGGGCCAGCCTCTCCAGTGGCAGACGCTTTTTCTGCTCCTCGGGTATGGAGTCCATCCAGGGAGAGGGGTAGACGATGAGGGGGTCCGTGAGGGCCCCCACCAGCTCCTCTATCCAGTGATCCTCCTTGCCGGGGAGGGCCGGGGCAGGCATGCCTGCCATCATGTCCGCACCCTGTAATCGGGCACACGGGTGCTGACGGGGTCCTTACAGAGGTGGGTCGTCATGCGCAGGGGCGTCTTGCAGTAGGGACAATGCGCCCCCTTCAGCTTCCAGCTCTTCACCCACCTGAAGTGGAGCCGGCACCGGGGGCATCTAGCCTGGTATGCCATAGTGCTTTCTATACTCCACTAAAGAGACAAACTCCGCGCATCCATGGTCACTATCGACCAGGTGGCCAAAGTCGGGAGCCCCTTCGTTGTTACAAATGGTGGTGCCGATTCTTAAGCTACCTTCTTTGTAGAAGGCCCCTAGACAGTCCCGGCATTTACCCTTCATCTCACTTTTGCGTGTCATTTCAGCCTCCTTTCCTACAGGATGTGTGCCCTGTGCAGCTCCTCCGCCAGGGCCTGCGTGACCTGGTGGGACTGGACCTCGTCCAGCCCCATCCCCTCCAGCCTGCGGTGGATCCGCCCCAGGGCAGCCCGGGCGCGCCCCATCCTCATGCGCCGGCTCGGCTCCTTCGCGGTGTGCGCGACCAGCCGGTGTCCGAGGGCGAGGGTGGCGTCGGGGAAGACCTCCCCACAGATGGAGCAGGCGAGCTTAGGGGGGGCCTTAGACCGGGGCACGCAGTATCCCAATGACGGACTGCAGGAGCTCCTTGACCTCGTCCAGCTCCTCTTGTGCCCCCAGTGAGACGCCGGGCTGGACATCGGAGATGATGGCCATGGCGTAAAGGAGCCTGCCCGGCACCCTCCCCCCGACCGCTTCGTAGTTCTTGACCTCGTCGCCATGCTTGACGAACACGCTCTCCATGCTGCCTCCTTTCAATCCTCCACAATGAAGCCGTTGAAGTATCTCACCGGCGGCCACCCCAGACGCAGGACAAGCCAGACCTGGCGGCTCATGTTGGCCCACTCCGTCTCTCTCCGGGCAGCCGCATACACGCTACGGTCCCACAGCTGCACCCCCACCTTGAACCGGGTCGGGCCATACTCCTGCGGGGGCTTTTGGGGCAAGCGGGCTGGGTCTATGTCCACAGCTCCCCCCTTCTCCGCCCTAAAGCGGATAAACAAAAAGCCCCCCAGGGGGTCATCCCCCCTGAGGGGCAAGGTCAAGAGTGCGCCCCAGGCCCCCGCCTGGGGCAAGGTCAAGGCCGAATTGAAAGCCAGGGGGAGGGTTAGCTCCCCTAGGAGGGGGTTCTCCGCTGTTGCGGTTGCCCCGCCCTCCCCCTGGCCTTCAGCCAGGGCTAGTTAGACAAGGCCCGTTGGACGGCCTCGTGGATGACCCGATACATTAGGTCTGCCTCAGGTTCGGGAAGGACACCCTTCCCGTAGCGGAAGAACTTCCGCCTCTTGTGCTTTGACACCCCCTTCGGGGCAGGCAAGTTGACCCAGATGGTCTTGTCCAGCCCAGGTATGTTCACCTTCAGCACCCGCTGGAAGGTAAAGGCCCCCACCCCCACCGCTTGTATCTCCCACAGGGGGCGGTCAGCCAGGAGCATCTCCTTGGTGAGGCTGTCATACTGCCCCCTCTTGTGGAACTCAGGCTGGGAGTGAAGCCTACGCCTCTCGGCTCTCCAAAGGGCCTCTCGCTCTTCCCTGTCCAAGGCTATCCATACCCGTATGTGTTCTTCCATAGCGGGTATGTCCAGCTTCCCGTCAAACAGGTCTAGCGTGATGCCCTCACCTGTGACGAGCACCTTCTGGACTAGGTGGGCAAGACTAGCCTGCCGTTGGGGGGTGGCCCACTTTGGTGCCATACGCCACCCCTTTCTACGCTGGGCGGGGCTGTGGTATCCAGGGCCATTGGGTTAGGCGGCGGCGAGAACCTTCTCGCCCTCTGAGACGGCCCCCGTAGGGGCCTCGGCGGGGGTATTGGCGGCGATGTAGGCCTTGAGGACAGCCATATCCTTGTCGGCCATCGCCTGCCCCTTGGTGCTGGCGACAGCGACCTGGGCGGCATACTGGTCGGGATAGTTCGCCTTGACCGAGGTAGGGTAGGCCATCAGCTCGGCCACGAAGTTCTCCCGTATGATGCGAACGGAGTCGGAGATTTCCTTCACGACCCGCACGATGGGCCTGCCGTTGTCGGCAAACTTGGGCGTGCCGTCCTTGTCCTTCGCCAGGCGGACAGGATACCCCAGGGACTCTGCGGAGATGTGGGACTCGCCTGCGGCGTTGGTGGCGGTGAAGAAGGGAACCCACACCCCGAATACAGGGATGCCCCAAGACCGGCGGTCCGTGGCTCCCTCTTTTGCGGGGCGTGCCTTAAGCAAGCTCTTAGCGTCCATAGCCTCCTCTTTCGTTTAGATTTGGCCCTGGACACCACACCCCCGCCCAGCAGTCATAGCTTGGGCTTTGCTTCGGATTAGGTTAGTTCTCTATCCTTTTCCGAGTGTGCGCTTTCATTGGTGCGCTTGTGAGAATAGGACTGGGGGGCTGGCGCAGTTCCCACACCTTTCGGGGGGGGCTGGAGCACCTTTGGCAAGGTGCTCCAGCGTGCCTTATTCGGTGTGCTGTGTGCTTACCTTTGACGGCTCAAGTTCCACTCCCCCCTTTTGGGGGGGAAGCTTCCCTAGCAGTGCTAGGGGGGGCTTACACGCCCCGCTTTCCGTGCCCGACTTTGGCACGATTGCCAATCGTGCCTGTGCCCTATTCTATTTTTAAGTTCCATCGCTTCCATTGAATTGGAAGCGTAGCTATCATCCCATAGTATTACCGGAATGTCAAGAGGGTATTAGAATATCGTTCTGATATATCAGATAGCTTTGACAGGGCCAGAAATTGAAAATCCCCTGATATGGTATGACAGAAATTGAACCTATTTGAACCTAGAAAATTGAAAAATTGAACCTAGACAAAGCTATCACAAAGAGGGAGAGATGGGGAGAGGGCCAGGGGCTAGGGGAGGGAGGGAGGGCTAGGCCAGCGCCCAGGCCCTCCAGGCCTGGAGGTGGCCCTCCTCCAGAGGGTCGGGCTTGGGCCGGCAGGGCTGGTGCTCCAGCTCCACCCTGGCCCAGGTCGGGGCGTCCTTTGGGGGGATGCCGGTGAGCTGGACCTCCACCGCTCCGTGAACAGGGCAGAGAAAAACCGCCGGCTGCCTCTTCCAGGAGGCCCTGATGAGCGCTGCCGCCCTGGCCTGGGCGTTGACCTTTTTCAGGGCTGCGCTGATGTCGGCACTGTGTTTCAGTCCGTGATGGTGGGCGCAGAGGGCCAGGAGATTCTCGGGCCGATTGAGGATATTCCAGGCCCTAGGCGAGCCGTTGAGGGGCTGGATGTGGTGGGTCCGGCGACTCGCCTCCGGGGTGAAGGTCCCGCACTCCTGGCATTTCCCTTCCGCCCTCTCCCAGCACCAGGCGGCGGCCGAGGGCCAGAAGAAATGCCTCCAGTATTGGCGGTGGCACCAGGAGCGGGGTCTCCCATTGTCCTCATCCCCCTCCCACTTGTGGGTCCAGGGGTCAAGATAGGACTCTACTGGCCCTATGAAGGCACAGAAGCGCCTGTTCTTGACCTCGGCCCCACACCAGAAGCACTTCCCGGGGGCCTCGTGGCCGGTGCAGATGCTGTAGTGCCCCCACTGGTCACGCTGCTGTGACCAGCCCTGGATGATGCGGCAGGCCCGGCAGGGCTTAGCCGGCATCTACCCCTCCAGGTGGGTTCCCTCCTCCGGGCCCGCCTGTGGTTCACTCTCTGGGGGCCTTGCGGGGTGCCCAGCTCCACCTATCTCTACAGAGGTTATCGGATGGCTCCGGTTCACGATGCTGCCCAGGGGTGTTACCTCCCAATAGGTGAGGCAGCGCATACACCTCCCCCACGAGTTCAGCTTCGGGTCATTAGCGGGAAAGCCCGCTATTACCTGGGTGTTGATGCATCCGTTGGGGCACGCCCGCAGCCCCTTCAGTCGGGGGTCCACCGGGCCAATCACGACATGACCCCCCGGGGGCATCCCCGGCGGGGGTGCGCCCCCTGGCATGCCTGGCGGAAAAGGCCATCTCATATCTCCTCCTTTATCTGGCTACTTGGCACAAAGCCTCAACTGCTACCCGTAGCTCATTGGCATCGACAGCGGCCTCATACTCTTTTGTCCCCTCGTCAAGAGTGATGCGGATGTAGGTTCGCACCTCGGGGTCATTGCTCGACTCCAGCTTCACGATGAATATAGATGGCTTCTCAACTGATTTCAGAGTAATTCTCATTCTCACATAACCTCCTCAGCTCCCTTTTGATATAGACCCGCTTCTCCAGGCCCTGGGCCCTGACCCACTCCTGGAGGGGGGGTAATTCCCGCCTGTAGAAAGAGGGGTCCACCGCCCGCATCATTTTGTTCAAAGACCCCACTATCCACCAGTCGCAGTAGGACTCGGACATCTCGATAATCTCCCTGGGGTGGGTGATGCCGGGCAACCAGGGCTCGATGCTAATGTAGGTGAAGCAGCCGGCCTTCTTCGCCTCCTGCAGGGCAAGGTGACGCAGGATGGGAGAGGGTGCGAAGACCTCCGGGCCGATGGGGCCCAGGCTGGAGATGGTCACGCCTATCTTGGCCCTCTCCAGAAGGGGCAGGAATGCGACAAAGGTATTGCTCTTGGTGAGGACCCAGAGTTGAATATCCTCCGACGGGAAGCCTCTATCGCACGCCTCCTGAGTGCCACCCCTGGCATAAGACAGACCCCTTAGTACTGCCTCCTGAATCCCTAGCACTAGGCGCTGTGCGGGGTAAGGCTGAAAGAAGTCGGTCGTGGCGGAGAGGAGAATATTTGAGGGTCCTTTGAGCTTCGTCGTAGCGGCGGCCACCATCCAATCTAGGCCATCTGGTGCGACCTCTGCCTTGATGACGGGCTTCTCCCACTCCTCCCGACTCATTCTTCGCATGTCCCGGGACCAGCAGTAGGTGCAGTTGTGAGCACACCCGACCCAGGGGTTGATGCTGTAGCCTTTCCTCCCGTCCTGGTTCAGCCACTCAATGTTGGAGCGGGTCAGGAGGCTCACGGCTTCACCCCTCTTGCCTCGCAGATTGCCTCATAGGCGGCTTGGAGCTGCACGAACTTGTCCTTGTCCCCGCCGGGCTTGTCTGGGTGATAGAAGGTAGCCTTCTTCTGGTAGATTGCCTTTATCATCTCGGTGGGGTCGCCGGCGGTCACGCCCAGGATAAAGTAGGCATCCTGGAGCTTGGTCTTGTCCTGGCCATTGGGGCCGGCTGCCACCAGATCCCGGGTGGAAGCGAGACCTGTGTAGGAGACGCCGTTCTTCTCCGCAATCCTGAGTCGGTCCAGGAGGAGGTAGACCTGGCGTAGGTTCTGGCCTCGGGTGGGGAAGGCATTACAGTGGACCTGCTGCCAGACCCCAGCCCTATAGTAGCGTACCGTGACCCCCGCCAACCATTTTTGGTCAGGGATAGGCTCCCACAGCTCCACATCCCACTTGTCAAACATGGCTCGGAGCTCCCGCATGGTCTGCTCAGTCTCGACGCGCTTCACTTACGCCTCCTTTTTGGCTGGCGGGGCGGGCTTCTTCTGCAACGGGGGGAACACCTCCCGTAGCTCGCCTATGGCATCATCGGGATTCTCCTCCTCGAGCGCAGAGACGGCTTTCTCGAGCGCCTCGTGCCGGATATCGAGCTCCTCAACGCGCTCATCGTTGGGATTGTCCTTGTTTCCCTCGGTATCCTGCATCTCCTCGACATCATCCACCCAGGCCTGGACACCCTCCCTGAGCTCCTCAAACTCCTCTTTTGCCTCAGGGGTCTCTATCTCCTGGCCATGAGGGAACAGGACCTCCAGGTGCTTGATGAGCTTGTTGACGGACGCCCTGGTAGCGCGAGCCTGGAACTCGAACGGCGGGAAGGGCGCTGGCGTGGGAGCAGGAGCGGGCTTCTCCGTAGTGGATACCCGGATGGCCTCCTCCAGGTCCATCGTTTCAGGCTTGGCCTTCTTCGTCTCTTTCGCGCGGGGTTTCGTTTCAGCAACCGGCTTCGTCTCAGGCTTGGCCCTCTCCGGGCTGACCTTTTCGGCTTTTTTCTTTACGGATTTTTTAACCGGCTCCGGGGGCGCCGTTCCCTCCAGCCTGGCCAGCTCTGCCTGCTCCGCCTTCAAGTGCTCCTGGGCATACTTGAGGGCCGCGGGGGTAGGAGCTTCCCGAACCTTCTCCTCCCAGTGGCGGACATACCCGCGTGCTGCCTTTACCTCTTCAGAGATAAGGGGC
>ERZ1292629.3486-Hain-H43-01um-R1-3486-length-12140-cov-7_pt1 | contig 12140 bp, 15 predicted proteins | sample MGYA00564399_ERZ1292629 | MGnify/ENA primary metagenome ERZ1292629 (study PRJEB36523, sample SAMEA6512636) | groundwater metagenome | collected 2019-01-08 | study: AquaDiva: Metagenomics assemblies of 32 groundwater samples | reverse complement strand
TGTGAGTGCTATCGCACGGTCAATGGAAGTTTAAAATGTTTTATTAGAGCAATATCATTATAAATTTCTTCTGCCGTAATAATGTTGACATGCGGATTTATTTCATAAATCTCGCATATAAACCGGATTTCTTTTTCGCATGGGTAGGGGCACACCCACACGCTTTTTTGCATTTGATAAAAGCCAATTGTTTGTAGTTTTGCTCTAAACAAATTTCTTTGCTGTTTCCCAAGTTTCCTTTCGGGTATATCAAAAACAACAATTTTCCATTTTTTATCCCATCTTTTCGGTTTTTCAATTTTCATATCATCAAACAATATTTCCTTGACGATTTTTTTTCCTTTTTCCGTCAGTTCTATTGTAAATTTGCCTTTTTCATTTTTGAGAATTATAATTTTGTTTTTATTCAGGCCTGCCAATGACTTCGATAAATTGTAATCACTTACTTTATAGTTTTTATTTTTATTGTATTTTTTGTATTTAATAATTGCTCTTGCTACATTTATCAAAAAATATGGGGAAGTGGCGGCAACGGCGATTACGCCGGCAAGAGCCAATGTTAATAAAATATCTTTGGTAATTTCACCGTATCTATTTTTCATAAATTTATTTTGTTTTTATATTATTTCGCTTTAAATTTTTTTAAATTCTTTATATTATTTTATAAATATAAACTTCCATTGTCAATGCGATCGCACGTTCAGTAGAAGTTTTTTTAATGAAGTAATTTTGGACTATTGACAAATTTAAAAAATAAAGGTAATTTGAGTATGTGTTCTTTAAATGGGGCTAATTCTTTTCGGAGGAGCGAACTATGAATGGTTTGGATGTCAAAACCCTGGCGGATTTGGTGGTGGCCAGAGCAAAAACCGACACCACTTCGCCCGACCCCAACAACCTGCGCAGCGGCTGGCGCACCGATGCTTTACTCGCGGATGTCGACAACCTGGTGGTGATTAGCTTCAACTCGCCGGCCGCTTACACTGAAATCGGACGGCAAGTGCTGGCTCAAGTCCAAGATTTGCCCGAGATGTCTGCGTTGGTTCAGCTCGCTATTTTCCGGGGTGAACGGCTTTTGCCAATCACGCCTGAGCGCGAGCAGATGCTGGTGCAGACGGCGGATGGCCTGAACAAGGACGTCGCTGCTCTCCTAGACGGCACGAGAAAGAAGCGATGCAAATCGCTTCTGGACTACCACGTGGGAGTTTTTGTCGACGCCTGCGGGCGCTTTGACTTGGCTGCTCGTCACCTTAGGCAATCAGCTAAGGAAGCAAGCAGTTTCGGCGACAAAGCGGGCGTGGCCATTGGCACTTTCTCTGCTTTTGCCTGCGATCTGAAGCAGGCGATCTTGCAGGGTGAGCCGTGGGACAGATGGTTCGCCATCTTTACGCAAATCTTGCATGAGGTCTGGCTCGAGCGGGATCTGGGCGAGTCGCAGTTATACACCCAATGGGCACAGGGCAATTACCCTGCCTTCATGATGCTGGCGTACATCTGGCTAGGCTTAAACCGTCCTGAGATGTGGGACTGTTGGCTGGCAATCGCGACTGAGCCAGCGCCAAAGTTGGGAGGATTGTTCCTTGTTGGGTTGGAATGCCTGAATGCCATGGATTTGGCTTTGAAAGGCAGTCCCGGCGTCGATGAAGCGCTCACGAAGGCCGCACAGCTTGAAGCTGATGCCCAAACAAAAGCCACAGTTTTGCTGGCACTCATGAGGCGCGCCCTGAAGGCCGGGGACAGGCAGCTGGCTGAATCTCATGTCAACCACATGCCGCAACAAGGCGCTCAGCACGTTGTTGCTCTGGCCAAGAGAGAACTGGCCCAAGCACAATAGGTGTTTAGGAATGATCCTGAACGCAACAATCATCCTCGGAGGTGGCTTACGCCTTCGGGGATTTTTTTATATTGCTTTCCCTGTTTTTTTTGTTAAAAATATGTTATCTTTAATAAAAATATGATTATTTATTTTGTTCGCCATGGAGAAACAGAGTGGAATAAAAAAAGAATTTTACAGGGTCATAAAGATTCTCCCTTAACTGCAAAGGGAATAAACAGCGCCGAAAAATTGGCAAAACTTTTATGCAATAAAAATATTGAAATAATTTATTCCAGTAATTTAGGAAGATGCTTGCAAACTTCTAAAATTATAAATAAATGGTTGAAACTAAAAATAATCAAAACAAAAAAACTGCGCGAAAGAGATTTTGGCGATTTAAACGGTTATCCCAATAAAGAAGTCATCCAAAAACTTGATTTGAAAGATGCTGGTGAAAGAGCGCCCAAAGGAGAAAGTTTTAATGAGTTAAGAAAGAGAGTAGTTTTATTTATCAAAAGAATATCTGCAAAAAAATTTAAGAATATTTTATTAGTTATCCATGATGGAATTTCAAGAGCAATATTGTCAGATTACTATAAGGCAGATTTTAATTCTAAAAAGTGCGATACATCAGCTGATAAAATTTATAAAATAATAAAATAAAAAACATGGGACAACTCTTAAAAGCTTCAAAAAAGTCAATAATTTACGAAGATGAACTGGTTTATGTTTGTTTGGCAAAAGAACCCATTGCAGAGGGCCATACGATAGTTGTCTTAAAACAAAATATTTCTGATTTAAGCAAACTGCCGGACAGAGATTACGATTATTTGATGGACACGGTTTTTGCCGCAAGAAACGCTTTAATGAAAACCTTAAAAGTCAAAAAAGTTTATCTGGTTTATATGGACGAAACAAAGCATGTCCATTGGCATTTGATTCCAAGATACAAGGAAAAAGGGTTTGATGTTTTTAAAAAAGAAATCTCGACCATAAAAGATTTTTCATTAATTCATAGAATACGAAAAAATTTGGTATTTACCAAAGATTCAAGATTTTGACACGGTTTGATACCTATTGACATTGGTTTTGGAACAGATTATGATTGGATAATCATAATCTTTCTTTTATATGCCGCAAGCGCCGCAAGAAGAAATACAGCCAAACAAAATTTACACGCCAAAAGAGACGCGTGATTTTTTGAAAGTTTCAGACAGCACAATGAAAAGGATGATAAAGAATGGGATAATAAAGGCCTACAAGGTTTCCGGCCAATACAGAATCTGGGGCCACGAGATTTTGAATCTTGTTTCACCTGAATTTGAAAAAGGTCTCTATAAGGTATATAAGAAAATAAAAAATAAAACCATAGAAACCATCACAAAATGGTAATTTTTATTGCATTTTATGCATATGAATGAACACGTATATCATATTCACGATCTTATAACCGTGCGCGTTAATCCAAAGGCGCGTCCATGGGTTTTAAAATCAATCACTCGGCAATTAGGGTCTTTTAAAAGCCAAAAGCAAGACCATTCTAACCCATTGATAATATCGGTTAATCCTTTTGAAATGTTTTCTTTCCCTAAAGAAAGCGAGATATTCCAAAGTTCAGAAGGCGGCAAAGATTCGTGGTATGCAGACCGCGACTCTCGCCTGGCAATAGAAAAAATACCGAAAGGGTACATAGTATACACCGATGCAATGTTTTCTTTTACCGGCCTTATTCAGCAGCTTTTTCTTAGGCAAGGCATTTCATTTGCGCATGCGGCCGCTTTGCAAAGCCCTGCGGGGGGCGTCACTATTTTGGCGGGCTCTGGAGGAGTTGGTAAAACAGCGCTCTCTGGATTTCTTATAAAAGAAAATGGGTATAAACTTCTGGGCGATGACATGGTGGCTCTCACGGAATCTGGCACGTGTTTGGCGTTTCATAAAGCATTTGTGCTTAAGGAATATCATAGTTCGGTTTACCCGGAGTTATTTGCTACCAGAAAACACATGAGTTTTAAAAAACGCGCCACTCGTTCTATTATATGGAATCTCTACGCTAATGTTCCGTTTAGAGGAATTATTGATAAATTTCTCAAGAGTAAAGGAGTTTATAATAGAATTGCGTTTATTCCTTTTATCCGCAGAGATTATGTAGATATTGTGCCAGCTGAACAAATATTTCCAGCCAAATGTTTGGGAACACAAGGGCTTGTTGAAAAAACAATAATGCTTCTTAGGTGCTCTGATTCTGATTTTTCAATAGAGGAAAAAGACGGAATATGGATGGCTCGCCGTATTTTTGCTGTTCTTTACGAAGAGCTTGAAAACGACCTTAAACGGCTTTTAGAAATGGGGGCTGTGGGTTTAGAAGACCTTGGAGCTAATTTTTGGCGCGCCCGCGTTATCTTGGAGAAAGCAGTGTCTCGCGCGCCTTGCCGCGTGTTGCGCATCCCCCAAAAGGCGACCCCCGAAGAGCTTGCTCGCGCCTTTGAGCAGCTGGGCTGTATAAGCTAAGCTATTTTAATAAAATATGGAACAAGAACTAAAAAACAAAAAAATAATGATAACCGGAGGAGCCGGTTCGGTTGGCAGCGCCCTAATAAAAGAACTTTTAAAATACGACGTAAACGTTATTCGTATTTTTGATTTGTCAGAAAATGAAATGGCTAAAGTGAAATGCGCCTTTCCCAATGAAGAAAGATTGCGTTATCTAATAGGCGACGTTAAAGACGTAAACAGATTAAAATTGGCCATGGAAGGGATTGATATCGTTATCCACTTAGCTGCGATGAAGCACGTGTATGCCTGTGAGTACAATCCTTTTGAAGCCATTAAGACAAACATAGAGGGCCTGCAGAATGTTATAGACTGCGCGAGGAATGAGAATGTTGAAAAAATGATTTTCTCAAGCACCGACAAAGCCGCTCATCCTTTGAGCGTAATGGGCATAACAAAATTGATGGGCGAGAAGCTTGTTTCCTTGGCGCAATATTATAAAGGCGACAGAAGAACCTTATTTGCTTCTGTTCGCTTCGGGAATGTAATCGGGTCTAACGGCTCTGTTGTTCCTATTTTCAGAAAACAGATTAAAGAGGGCCAGCCAGTCATAGTTAATGATATAGAAATGACCCGTTTTGTTATTACAATGCACGAAGCGGTGGATTTGATATTCAAGGCCATTAAGCTTGTTAAAGGAGGAGAGGTTTTTGTCTGGAGGATGAGAGCATTAAGGATTCCTGATTTAGCGCTGGCAATAATAAAAAGATATGCGAATGGGAAAGAGATACAGACAATTATTAAGGGCAAAAGCGAAGGGGAAAAAATATACGAGGAAATAATGTCAGAAGAAGAGGTTTCAAGAGCCGTAGAAATGGAAAATCTCTATATTATTTTTCCGATAGTTGACCACATACAGGTTAGAAACAAATACCAGGATGCAAAGAAAATTGAAAACCCGATAATTGTCTCAAATATGGGTGAATTTTTGTCTCAAGAAGAAATAGATAAATTATTAAAGGAAGAAATAGAATAATGCTAAAGGTTTTATTAATTGATCCGCCGTTTCCAGAGAGGCCCTGGGATATAAACTGGCTTACCCAGTTTCCGCCAAAGGGCTTAATGTATGTGGCGGCCTACTTGAGAGAGGCCGGCATTGGAGTAGATGTCTTGGATGCAAAGCAGATGCAGTATGAAAGGCCTTCGCTTTTGTCCCGCTCAATAAACGAAATACAGGAGCGCGTAAAATATTATGTAAAAGATAAAAATCCTGAAATTATCGGGATAACATCAACAACAATATCATATATTCCCGCCACAAAAATAGCTAAGGCGGCGAAGGAAGCTGCCCCTGAAGCGATAGTAGTAATTGGAGGCGTGCACGTTACATTTATGGCTAAAGAAACCCTAAATGAGTGTCCATGGATTGATATTGTTGTCAGGGGGGAAGGAGAGCGTCCGCTATCAGAGCTAGCTAAAGGCGAGCCGTTTTCCCAAATACAAGGAATTAGCTACAGAGAAAACGGAGCAATAGTTGATAATCCGGCAGGGCCTTTGTTGAACCCCGATGAAATTCCCGTGCCGGCGTACGATATGCTGGATATGACAAAATACGCCTATGTTGTTTTGATGTGCACGCGGGGATGCCCTTATAATTGCACTTTCTGCGAATTGCCGTCAGTGCACGGAAGGGGAATCCGCTGCCGTTCTTTTGAAAAAGTTTCGCAAGAATTGGAATTGGCGCTGTCATTGAACCCTAATCTTGAAATAAGATATGAAGATGAATTTATGGGTTTGTTTCCAGAGAGAACTAAGAAAATTTTAGACGTGATAAAAAGCAAACGAGCGGGGCAGTTTAGGGCAGCCACCAGGCCCGACGGCTTAACAGATGAAATTCTTGTAAAATTAAAAGAGGCCGGCTGCACCAACCTTTATATAGGAATGGAATCGGGGTCCGATGAAGTGCTTTTGTTTAACAAAAGAGCCATTACTGTGGCTAAAATTTTAGAGATTGCTGAAATGTTTTTGAAAAATGAAATGCTTTTCCATGCAGGCTTTATTTTAGGGCTCCCAGGAGAGACAAAGCAAACCCTTGAGCAAACCCTTGATATTGCCTTAAAATGCTGCGACTCAACATTTGCAACAGTAAGGAAAAATTTTAAAGAACTGCTTTCTGTAATGCCTTTTAAGCTGATTGTAGAAAATTCAAGGGCGGAGTTTAATTTGTTGGCTCCCAATCCCGGAACAGAGATATTCAGGAATCCTGAAAAAATGAGATACAAGATATTCCATAAAAACTGGGAGCTTTACGACTGCAATACAAGCGTGGGCGAACCTTACGATGTTTCGGCTCCAGAAATAGAAGCTTTTAAAAAGAAAGCTTTTCTGGCCGTGCAAGACAAAATGAAAAGCTATGGTTTGCCCGTAAATTGGTGGGACTATGGATACAAAGGCTAAAAAAATTTTAATAACCGGAGGGGCCGGGTTTATGGGGCGCTGGACAGCAAAGAACCTTCTTTTAAAAGGGCATAAAGTTTGGATTTTAGACAATCTTTCAAATGGCTCTGAGATAAACTTAATAGAATTCAGAGGCAAACTGCAAGGTTTTATAATAGGAGACGTAAAAGACAAAAGCTTGCTTTCAAAACTATTTGAGAATAATTTTGAAATTTGCATCCATTTTGCCGCGGCTATTGATGTTCAGGACAGCATTGACAACCCGGAAAATAATTTTAACGACAATTGTGTCGGCACTTTCAATGTTTTAGAGCAGTGTAGAAAGCATAATACAAAGATTGTTTTTATAAGCTCTGCCTTAGTATATAAAACAGCTTTGTCCGGCAAAAAAATAACAGAAGAACACCCCCTTAATGCCTCCTGTCCGTACTCGGCGAACAAAATAAGCGGCGAGAACCTTGTAATGTCTTATTTCAAAACCTATAATCTTCCTGCTGTTATTTTGAGGCCATTCAGCATATATGGGCCTTATCAAAGAAGCGACTTAGAGGGAGGAGTTATGTCTATATTTATAAATAAAAAATTAAAAGGCGAGCCTTTGGAAGTTTTTGGAGACGGAAACCAGGGAAGAGACTTCTTTTATATAGAAGATTGCGCTGAATTTGTCGCCAAAGCTTGCTTTTCAGAAAAAGCAGTCGGTCAAATTTTCAACGCAGGATACGGAAAAGAAGTAAAAATTAAAAATTTAGCGGAAAAAATAGCCGGAGGCAAAGCAGAAATAAAATTTATAAATCACCACCATCCTCACGCTGAAGTAATGAATATGTGCGCAGATTCAAGCAAAGCGGAAAAGACTTTGAACTGGAAGCCCAAAATAAGCTTAGAAGAAGGAATTAACAAAACAGCGCAATGGCTAAAAAACAAATAATTCCATACGGTCATCAGTGGATAAGCGCAGACGACATTAAAGAGGTTGTCAGAGTTTTGAAATCAGATTGGCTTACCCAGGGCCCAAAAATTGAAGAATTTGAAAAAGCGGTTGCCAAGTATTGCGGGTCAAAATACGCGGCAGCGGTTTCTTCGGGCACTGCCGCCCTGCATGCGGCTTATTTTGCGGCTGGCTTGAAAAAAGGAGATGAGGTTATTACAACGCCCTTAACTTTTGCGGCTACTTCAAATATGCTGGTATTTTGCGGAGCTAAACCGGTTTTTGCTGACATTGAGAGAGATACTTTGAATATTGACCCGAGTGAAATTATAAAAAAAATAAATGCTAAAACAAAGGCAATAGTTATTGTTGACTTTGCGGGCAATCCGTGCGATTTTGATAAAATTTCTAAGATTGCCAAAGACAATAATCTGCTGGTGATTGAAGATGCCTGCCACGCATTAGGGGCAGAATATAAAGGCAAAAAAATAGGCAGTTTTTCAGATATGACAATTTTAAGTTTTCACCCAGTAAAGCATATTGCAACCGGAGAGGGCGGAATGATATTAACTAACAATAAAGATTTTTATGAAAAAATAAAAATATTCAGGCACCATGGAGCGAAAAAAAAGCCGGAAAAAGGCGGATGGTATTACGAGATAAAAAAACCAGGGTTTAATTACAGGATTACTGATATGCAGTGCGCTTTGGGGCTCAGCCAGCTGAGGAAACTAAATAAATTCCTTCAGAGGAGAAAAGAGATAGCAAAAACATATAATAAAGCATTCAAAAACATTGAAAAAATTACGCTGCCGGTTGAAAAAAATTATGCAAAATCAGCCTGGCACATATATCCTGTGCAGGTTAAGGGAACTGACAGAAGAAGGGCATTTGATGCCCTGTCAAAACAAGGAGTTGGCGTTCAGGTGCATTATCTGCCCCTGCACCTGCAGCCATTTTACCAAAAGGAATTTGATTATAAAAAGGGAGATTTTCCATTGGCCGAGCAATATTATGAAAGAGCCATCACTCTGCCTCTCTTTCCAAAAATGACCAACAAAGATATCCAATATGTTATTAAGTCAGTTAAAAAAACATTAATATGAGAACCAAAAAAGAAAAAAATTATTCTAAGGCGTTAAACCAGCACTTAAGCAGTTTGATAACGCAAAAGAATAAATCTGCGATAGAAATTATTGATAATTTTCCCAAATATACTTCGCGACAGGCTATCTCGCGCTTTTTGGCGCAGCACGAGCTTTTTAAAATGATTTTGGACACTAAGGGTTCTATTGTAGAATGCGGAGTTTTTGAAGGGTCGGGATTAATGACTTGGGCGAAATTATCTGCAATATATGAACCGACAAATTATCATCGCGAAATTATTGGGTTTGATACTTTTTCCGGTTTTCCTGGCATTGATATTAAGGATAAAGCAGAAACTAAAAATGCTGATGCAAAAAAGGGCGGCATATCGGCAGATTCATATAATGAATTAAAAAAGGTGATAAATTTGTACGATTCAAACAGGTTTCTTTCCCACATCAATAAAGTTAAATTAGTTAAGGGAGATTTTTTGAAAACCGGCCCGGAATTTATTAAAAAAAATAAGCACCTCGTAATATCTTTGTTATATTTGGATTTTGATATTTATAAGCCGACCAAAGAAGCTTTAAGGATATTTTTGCCGAGAATGCCGCGCGGGTCAGTTTTAGTCCTTGATGAAATAAACAATCCCAAATGGCCCGGGGAAACAGAAGCCTTGCTTGAAGAGATAAATTTTAAAAAGCACACGTTTAAAAATTTTTATTATGAACCGGACATATCTTATGTTGTTTTATGACAAGCATAAATAATATCGGCGTTGGCCTGGACATAGAAAACATCGACAGATTTGCTAAATTGGACCTAAAAAAAAACAGAAATTTTTTTGATAGAGTTTATACCCGAAAAGAAAAAAAATACTGCTTATTAAAATCTAATCCTTTTCCTCATTTGGCCGCCAGGTTTGCCGCAAAAGAAGCAATAAAAAAAACAATTGGAGATAAAATTGCTTTTAGTGAAATAGAGATAACAAATGATAAAAACGGCGCACCAAAAGTTAAATTTTTGAACAAGAGAATAAAGAAGAAATATAAATCAATAATTAGCATTTCACACACTCAATCGATGGTCCAGGCGGTGTGCATTACTTTTAAAAATTAAAAAGTTTGGCAAAATGAGCGCTAAAAAATGCATAGTATTAGATCTTGATAACACCCTTTGGGGCGGCATTGTGGGAGAGGACGGTTTTGACGGCATTAAACTTTCCCTTTCGGGTCCAGGGGCAGGTTTTATTGCTTTTCAGCAGGCTCTTTTAGATTTATACAACAAGGGGGTGATTTTAGCTATTAACAGCCGCAATAATTATGAGGATGCCATGAGAGTTATTAAAACTCACCCCAATATGATTTTGAGGCAAAACAATTTTGCGGCCGCGCGGATTAACTGGGATGATAAAGCAAGCAATTTAAAAGAATTGGCAAAAGAAATAAATATTGGTCTTGATTCGATGGTATTTTTAGATGATGATTCGGTAAATAGAGCACTGGTCAAGGCAATTTTACCAGAAGTCGAAACTCCGGAAATGCCCTCTGACCCTTCGGAATACGTAAAGTTTTTAATTGGGCTTTCATATTTTGACTTAACTACTTTAACAGATGAAGACAAAATGAGGGGAAACCTTTATGTGACCGAAAGATTGCGCCGCGAGTCTGAAAAATCTTTCGGCAATCAGCAAGAGTTTCTTAAAAGTTTAGGGTTGGAATTGCAGATATTTACAGACGACCCGTCTCAATTGGCGCGCTTAGCCCAGCTTACTGGCAAAACCAATCAGTTCAATTTCAACAAACACGAGTTGTCAGAAAAAGATATTGCAGATTTTATAAACAACAAAGACTATCGGGTATTTTACGGCAGACTAACAGATTGTTTTGGCGATTATGGAATAATTAGTTTTGCTGTTGTAAAAAAGGGCGCTGAGTTATGGCAGATTGAGCAATTTTTGATGAGCTGCAGGGCTATTGGGAGGGGCGTTGAGGAAGCATTTTTGGCAGCTATAGCAAAAGTCGCCAAAGACAACCAGGCTAAAAAATTATTAATAACCTTTGTCCAAACTGAAAAAAACAAGCCAGCAAAAGACTTTTTAGAAAAATACTTTAAAGATAATCCAGCGCCGATTGATAATATTATTAATTCGCCATATTGGGTAAAATGGAAAAATTTAATAAAATAATTTTTGATATTTTTAAATCAGCGCCGGACAAGATTAAAGATTCCCTGCCGATAGAGGAAATTCCCAATTGGGATTCTATGAATTATTTATTGCTTATTGCTGAATTGGAAAAGCAGTTTAAAGTGTCTTTTAATATGGATGAAGTGTTGAAAGTCAGATCTTTGGGCGATATTAAAAATATGCTTCGTTCAAAAGACATAGAATTATGAAAAAACAAAAAATTATATTTAAATGCGGGGAGAAAGGGTTTGTCTTTCAGGACATAGTCAAAGCTCTTAAAAAAGCTGGCATAAAAAAAGGCGATGTTTTAATGGTCCACGCCGATTTGGCTCGTTTTGGGAAGCTTGGAGAAATTACTAATAAAAAAGAGTTCGCAAACGTTTTTATAGAAGCGTTTTTAAAAGTTATTGGGGAGCAAGGAACTTTGATTGTTCCTACTTTCACTTATTCTTTTTGTAATAATGAAATTTATGACCCAGACAACACACCGTCAACAGCAGGGCTGTTCACCGAAGAATTGCGTAAAAGAAAAGGCGCTTTCAGGAGCATCCATCCCATATTCTCGGTTGCAGCTATTGGAAAAAGAGCAGAAGAATTAACCAGTAATTTGAGCAAGAATAGTTTTGGAAAAGGTTCAATATACGACAAGCTTTTAAAAATTAAAAACAGCAAATATGCGATATTCGGCGTTGATTATTTTTCCTGCACCCAAATCCATTACATTGAAGAAATGTTAAAAGCGCCCTATAGATATATAAAGAAATTTAAGGGAAAAATAAAAAATATCGCTGCGCTAAAAAATAAAGACAAAATATACAATGATGAATATGAATATTTTGTCAGGCCGTTGGATGAAAGCGCGATTCCTGATTTTGATAAAATGGAAAAACATCTTTTAGATACAGGTTTTCTTAAAAAAATACCCCTTGGGTCTGCTTTCGTAACCGTTGCAAAAATCAGCGATATTTGCCGCGAGGGCAGAAAAATGTTCAAAAAAGACCCAACCTGCTTTTTAAAACAAACAAACAAAAATTATGATGAAACTAATTAATGATTTGTGGCTGAAAAGGAGGGATATAATTTCAAGCGGTTTTGACGAATCTTTGGAATATATTTCAAAGATAATCCCCTTAAAAGTCCATAAAATTCCCACGGGAACAAAATGCTGGACATGG
>ERZ1292629.3485-Hain-H43-01um-R1-3485-length-12141-cov-7_pt1 | contig 12141 bp, 13 predicted proteins | sample MGYA00564399_ERZ1292629 | MGnify/ENA primary metagenome ERZ1292629 (study PRJEB36523, sample SAMEA6512636) | groundwater metagenome | collected 2019-01-08 | study: AquaDiva: Metagenomics assemblies of 32 groundwater samples | reverse complement strand
GCTTCGCGCCGCGCTCCAAAATTTTTCACCTTTCCAAACAAGTTTTATTCGGGCTCCGGGAGCAGGGCTCGAACCTGCGACCAACGAGTTAACAGCTCGCCGCTCTACCAACTGAGCTATCCCGGAATAAATTCTTTTGAAAAAGAACATTGCCATTGTACCAAAATTTTGCATTGTTGCAATATTTTTCAGAAAGAGTAGCTTAAATATAGAGGAAAATATATGGATTTGAGTAAAGACAAAATTAATGCCACTTTAGTTTTTTTGATGAGAGGAGAAAGAGAGAAACAGGAAGTGCTTCTCGCCAAAAAAGTCAGGAAGTTGGTAGTCGGATGCCCCAATGGATTCGGCGGCTCTATGAATAAAAAAGAGACGCCTAGAAAATGCGCCGTCAGGGAGTTGCAGAGGGAATCGGGCTTTATCGCATTGGAAAAAGATCTTGAGTTTGCGGGGATAATGTCATTCCACAACCAAAGAGAAGATTTCAGCGAATTTACCGTCAAGGTTTATATTTTTATCTTGAGGGTCTGGAGGGGCAGGTTAAAACTCAAAAAAGACGAGATGACAGGTCCGAGATGGTATAAGGCAGACATGGCCAGTTTACCATTTAGAAAGATGGCGCCCTCTGATATTTTTTGGCTTCCGCTTATTTTTACGGGAAAGAAAGTGGTGGGTCAAGCTTGGCATGGGCCTGACCAAAAAACATTGCTCCGGCTGCCCGAAATAAAAGTGGTTAAATATCTGGACGACGTTGACTGAGGTCGGCGTCTTCTTTTTTATGCTAAGATATGCCCATGCCAAAAAAACAGTATTATTTTGATTGTGCCGCTACTACACCACTTGATGAAAGGGTGTTTTTGACCATGCTTCCCTATTTCAGCAAGGACTTCGGTAATCCATCAAATTTATATGAATTAGGAAGAAATGCCAATCGGGTCGTTGCAGAGGCCACAAAAATTATTTCTAAAATTATCGGTTGCGGGACTGATGAATTTTTTTATACCGGCTCAGCCACTGAAGCTGATAATTTGGCTATTTTAGGGGTTGCAAAAGAAATCTTAAAGGGGCACCCTTTGGGGCAAAATTCTTCAAGGGTGCCCCTTGGAAAAGAAAAACCAAAAATAATAATATCAGAAATAGAACATAAGGGAATTTTAGCCGTTTGTGATGTTTTAGAAAAAGAAGGATTTGAAATCGTGAAATTGCCCGTACAAAAAAACGGACTGGTTGATTTGGAGAAGCTAAAAAAAGAGTTGAATGACAGAACTATTTTAGTTTCTATAACTATGGCAGACAGTGAGACCGGCACAATTCAGCCCATCTCGGAAATCTCTTCTATAATTAAAAATTTCAAGAAGTCCTCTCCCCTTGCCCCTCTCCTTGCCAAGGAGAGGGGTTGGGGTGAGGTTCTCCTCCACACCGACGCTTCGCAAGCTGCCGGATATTTGGATTTGAATGTGGAAAAATTGGGTGTGGATTTGATGACTTTGTCGGCGCACAAAATTGGCGGGCCAAAGGGTATTGGTGGTTTGTATGTAAGGCGCGGCACAAAAATAAACCCTATTATTTACGGAGGTGGCCAGCAAGGAAGTTTGCGCTCGGGAACGGAAAATGTGCCGGGAATTGTTGGCTTCGCGCAAGCTTTAAGATTGTGCAATAAAAATAAAAAGAAAGAGTTTGTAAGAATTAAAAAAATGCGCGACACTTTGGAAAAGGGCATTTTTAAATCCATTCCAAAAGTGGTTTTAAACGGCCATCCCCAAAAACGCTTGCCCAACTTTTTAAATATTTCAATTTTAGATATAGAAGGCGAAGCTATGCTTCTTTATTTGGACGAGCTTGGTATAATGGTTAGCACCGGCTCGGCCTGCAATTCATTGAGTTTGGAACCGTCATATATTTTGAAAGCTCTCGGCAATTCTTACGAGCATATACACGGCAGTTTGCGTTTTACTCTAGGCAAAGGAAATTCTATAGCAGATGTAAAATATGTTCTCAAACACTTGCCTGTTGTTGTTAAAAAATTAAGGTCAATTTCTTCTCTTGATCTTTCTTTAAACCAAAAAAAATGGCAAAACAAAATAAAAAAGATGTAGTAAATAAATATACTGGTGATTTTTGGGCTTACTCCAAACAGGTCCGCGAACATTTTTTTAAACCCAAAAATTTGCTACTAAATGATCCCAAAACGGCAAAATTTGATGCCGAGGGTGTCGTCGGCTCCCCCGCCTGCGGAGATGTCATGCGGGTCTGGCTCAAAATTGACAAAAAAAACGACCGCATAAAACAATTCAAATGGCGAACATTCGGTTGCGCTTCGGCTATCGCTTCAACCTCAATGCTCTCTGTTATGATTACAGAAAAGCCTGCCCGCCATGCTTCGCAAGGCGATGCGGGCGGGGGAGGAATGAAGATTGATAAAGCCCTCCAAATAAAACCTCAAGACATAATGAAACGGCTCGGCGGTCTGCCGGATAGAAAAATCCACTGCTCGGTCCTCGGCGACAAAGCCCTGCGCGCCGCTTTAAATGATTGGTTCAAAAAAACAAAACAATTTTCACGGATTGTGGTTGACGGCAAACAAATTCTTGACCCTAATACAAAAACAACAGAAGCAGATATAGAAGAAGCCATTCTTGAAGGCGCAACTACTTTGCTCGCCGTCCAAAAACGAACCAAAGTCGGCATCGGTTTTCCCCAATGTCTCCCCAAAGTAGAACAACTCATCCGCTTCTATCGCGAAAAATATTTTGGGGTTGATAAATAATTTTTATAATAACTATTAATTTTAATTATCTTTACCGAATTTCAAGCGGTCCTATAATTGGAAGAGTGAATGGTAAAATAATTTCTTCAAGTCTATAATGTTTACTCACACCTCTTGCTTGATTGATGCAACCAGTGTACCCAAGTTCAGAAACAATATTTATAAGAGTTCCAAGATCTGTAGTTTGTCTAAAATATCTGTTCGCATTGTAACCAGCTAGAAATCCAAATTGTGAACCAAGGTTATCGTTATTAGAATAAGGTATTCCAGCACAATTTTGTTCTGAAAAATACACCTCCGAATTATCCTTAAACGAAACGATTCGATTATTATGCCCATCATCACCTAAAGATAATCTTAATCTAACCTTTTGTCCTGGTAAATACAATGTAAAACTTTCTGCCCGATTATCAGTTATGTTGAGTAAAATCCCCAAATCTTGTCCGTTTGCGTCGTAAAGATGGAGTGAAGAACCTGTAGGACCTTGTTCGCCCTGCAATCCCTGTTCTCCCATGTCTCCTTTGGGTCCAGGCTCGCCTTGAATTCCTTGTGGTCCTGTTAAGCCGACCAGTCCTCGCTCGCCAGTATCTCCCTTATCACCCTTTAGGCCTTGAGGACCAGTAATATTCCAAGTTAGAGAAGAATCATTATTTTTGCAGTCGGCTTGCTTAAAATCTTCACCAATTACATAGACCAAACCGCTCTTTTTTACACAAACCGATATTTGCTCGCCTTCCGCTTTTATATAGGTCCAGGTTCCGGCAAAAACAACGGCCAATCCCAAAAACAACACAACAAATTTTTTATTATTCATAGCAATTCTAATAACTAATAAGAGGTTCAATCTGCCACCACTATCCCTCTTTTGGGGCAAAAAAGCAAATCAAAAAATTATCAACATTTTTAGATTATTTTCCTTTTAATTTTTTCTGTTCTTGTGTTTTTTGAAAATTCAATCTGCTTATTACTGGTTTTCCTGTTTTTGATTCTATTTGTTTTCTGGCATTGCCGGCGATGCCACCGCCTTCGCGAGCCACTTTCCTATTTTCTGGAAAAGTTTTTGGTTCGCGTTTTCTAGAAATTTCAGTGGTAGCGGTTTCTGCCAGCATATTCAAGACCAATTCCAAGTTTGTCATATTGTCTCGCAAATTTTCTTTTTTCAAATCTTTATGTTTTTTGTAATCTTTTGTTTTCAACCCAGCCCAAGCAAAAGAAATATCATCAGTCAAAATGGCAAACTCATTGTTGGTTTTAACCCCTCTTTCATCCCACTCATTGGTTAGGTCTTTTCTAATTTCAATGCTTTTCAGACGCAAATCAATCCAATTTTTGGAATATCCCTTTTTCAAATAGGTAGTTAGTGCTCTTTGAATGGCTTTTTCTGGGTCTTCGATTTCCTCAATTCTTTCATAACCAATTCTCGCTAGCCAAAGCTTAAATGGCTCGGCTTTGGGTGACGGAATTGATTGAATTATTCTAAACATTGTTTCTGTGTCTGCCGCATCTGTTAAATAGAATTTGCCGTCTGTCGCTTCAAATTTCAGTTGGTTACATTTTGTAACCACCTCACTTCCTTCTTGTTTCAGGCGGTTTTTAAGCACTTTCCAATAATTTCTTGGGTCTTCACTCGCATTAAGCGCGCCAACAATATCAACCACTGAAAAATACCACAACTCTTTTTCATCATCCCAAACTCGACGAATTTTTTGGCCTTCAAATATGGCGATTTGTTTTTTGTTTTTTTTCATATTTTATTTAATTGTTTCTCTTTTTAACCAAAAAGGCAAGTTGTTTTGTTATCCACACAATATCCACAATACTGCTTTTTCGTATTTTTGGCGGTGATAATATGTACGGAGTTGTATTTTGAAAACTAGATTAGCCGAACAATTCCTTGTGAGGGAATAAGGCATAAACGAAAGGCAAGAGGACTGAGTAGTTTAGTTTGCGAGAACAACAATTATGTTGACTCACTCACAGTGAAGCGGGAGTAAATAAACTGAACCTCCCATTATCCAAAAAATTATATAGGAAATTATCTGCAGACTATTTTTTGTATAAGGATAATTTGAGCAAGCTCGCGGTCGTTTCCGCGAAGCTCCTTTTTTCCAGAGTGGGCTCTGGAAGATTGCAAAAATAAAAGCTGAATAAACGCTCGCCTTGCGGGTACAAAGTATCCCCGCATCCAGTTTTAAGAATATAACTAATTTTTTAAATCCCCTCTTAAATTAAGAGGGGTTTGGGGAGTTAGGTTTTTTGATGTAATATTTAACTATGCAAGAAAAAGTGCAGAAAATTATAGACAAAATGCGACCGTACATACAAATGCACGGAGGAGATGTTTTTTTGGTGGACATTAAAGATGGGGTTGTTAAACTTAAAGTATCGGGAGCCTGTGTCGGCTGCGCGATGTCAAACGAAACATTTGATGGAATGATAGGGGGTATGATTAAAGAAGAAATTCCAGAAATTAAAAATATTATTATTGAAAATTAATTATAAATATAATAAGAAAAACAAAATGGCAAATATAAAAGAATACGCTCGCAATAAAGAGGGCTCAAATATTGGCAAAATAGTGATTGATAGGGACCTCTGCATAGGCGCCGCTTCGTGCATTGCGGTATCGGGCGAGACATACGAGCTTGATAATGAAAACAAGGCAATAGTCACTCACGCCGATGCGGCCGATGATGCCACTCTTTTAATGTCGGCCGAAAGTTGCCCGACTAAAGCAATAGTTTTGTTTGATAAAAGCGGGGCACAGGTTTTTCCAAAATAATCACTCCCAAAGGTCTCACCTTTGGGGCAAATTTCCTAAGGTGAGACCTTAGAAAAAAATGGAAAATTATAAATACTTAATAATAGGAGGCGGAGTGGCCGGCACGACAGCCGCAGAGACATTGCGCCAAAGCGACAAAGAAGGAAACATCGCCATCATCTCTGACGAGCCGCGTATGTATTCGCGCATAATACTCTCCAAACCAAACTTTTTTCTCGGCAAAATTCCCTTTAATCAAGTTTGGCTGCGCGAAGAGAAGTGGTATGCGGAAAATAAGATTGATTTTATAGGCGAGACAATGGCCCAAAACTTAGACCCTCAAAATAAAACTATCACTCTTAAAGACGGCAGGATTTTAAAATACGAAAAACTCCTCTTGGCTACGGGCGGCGAAGCCAGGCGCTGGCCTATACCCGGCTCTGATAAAAAAGGAGTGTGTTATTTGCGCGACCTGAAAGAGGCGCAAACTCTTATTGAAAATGTTAAAACCGCCAAACAGGCCATATCTGTAGGTTCTGGCTTCGTCAGTTTTGAAATGTGCGAAATGATGCGGCAGGCCGGTCTTGAAGTCACTCTTGTCATGCGCGAACCTTATTATTGGTACCCTCTTTTGGATGAAGAATCAGCCAAAATAATTGAAAAGGGGTTAGAAGATGGTGGTGTTAAAATTTTGAGAAATTCGGAAGTAGTAGAGGTTTGTGGAGATGAAAAAATAAACGGGGTCGTTCTTAAAGATAAAAATAAAATAGAATGTGATTTAGCTCTTGTTGGTATTGGATTAGTTTGTAATTTGGATTGGCTAAAGCCGGCAGGAATCGAAATGAATAAGGGAATTATTGCGAACGAATATTTGGAAACAAATATTCCGGACGTTTATGCGGCGGGAGATGTAGCCGAATTTAACGATTTGATTCTCGGCGAAAGAGTCCAGCTTGGCAACTGGGTAAACGCCCAAATGCAAGGCAGGACTGTTGCTATGAATATGATGTCATCTTTTAGTGAGTTAGGAATTAATAAAAAACCGTTTAGAATGGTTTCTTTTTATACAGCTCAAGGTTTTGGTTTAAATATTGCCATGTCCGGAGATGTGAGATTAAAACAAGATTACAAAATAATAAAAAGTGGTTCGCCTGAAATAAATTCACTTGCCCGAATTATTGTTGACGCAAACAATGAAATAATAGGAGCCACATTTATAAACCGCACTCAAGATATGGGCCCTATAAATAAATTAATTGAATCCGATTTTAAAGTCTTCGGCCATGAATTCGAATTGGCTGATATAAATTTTGATTTGAAACAATTGTTAATAAAATAGGGTCATTGTATTTGGACGCTGTTTTGGTTATAATGGATATATAAATATGGACCCAAAAAAGAAGGAAAAATATAAGAACGCCATACTGTATTTCACCAAAAACCTCACCCCGTATCAACTCGGGAAAACCAAACTCGCTAAACTGCTGTATTACCTTGATTTTGTTAGTTATCGCGACAGAGAAAAAAATGTCACGGGCGCTTTGTATTACAAGCAGGAATTTGGACCATTAGCAAAAGATCTTACAGAAATGATAAGTGATCTTGTTTCTGAAAACAAACTTGAACTTAAACGAATAACCATTGATTCCGGAGAAAAACAAAGGGATGAATTTTATGTTCTTAAAGATCCAGAGATGGATACATTTGATGAATATGAAAAAACACTTTTAAGAAAACTGGCTAACAAATATGCAGATGTCAGTACTGATGTTATTGTTGCAAAATCACATATGGAAGCCCCGTGGGTAAAGGCAAAAAATGGGACATCGCTTAATTATAAGTTTGCTTTTGATATAGAAGATTTTGATCAAGAAATTGAAAAAGAATCAAAATTAGAAGACCAAAAAATTGTTGACGCAATAGAGAAAGAACTGGCGCGAAATCCTTAGTACTTATCAAACTTGCTATGATAGAAGAATCGGGAATATTTATTAAGCAAGTTTTACGGCTCACAAGAAAATATCCTAGTATTGAATATGACGTTCAATCTTTAAAAATCGAGTTGCCAAGATTGGCATTCAAGCATATTGCGCCACTTAACATTCATATTGTTACAATAGAAAAAGAAAATAATTTTTGCAAAAAGGTCTGGCGGATTAGATTGATCAATTCAAACAACAATAAAGGCAAACGGGGCGGTTATAGAGTTTTTTATTGCGAGGGGAAAGAAGAAAACTCCATTTTACTTCTTGGTATATACCCAAAACCTGAAATTAAAGATGACGAATACGCAAAAATCGCCAAAGATTTAGTTTCTGCATCTTATTTGTAATTTTAGTTTGAAAAATTTATTATCTAAATAATTTTATAACAAGAAGACCCCTGAATGCATACGCACCAGAGGCCCTAAAGAGCTCAATGCTCCTGGATGTACAGAACCGGTTCCCAGGAATATGGCGCACTTCCGGGACCCCAAAATGTGATTTTTCGAGGGTAATCATACTTGAGGTTTTGTTTCGTGGTGAGATACAAATCATCTTCACGAAAACTTATACCCATAGATTTTGCCTCATTCCCGGACATAATACTAAGAAACTTTTCCCCGGGTGGCAGGTTAACCGTAACCGGTTTTAGCAAGTGTAGCTTTGGTGTTGTATTCTCTTTGGCCGAATCGTGGTCAACATGCTTTTCTTGCTGTTGGGCCGTCACTGAGACAGAGTAGTCTTTTGTGATTCCTTTTTGGTTTGTTTTTCCAGTGAAAAAAAACAAGAATACCGAGGCCGCAAAAGACAAGAGAAAAAGGGAAATCCCTTTGTTTTTACTCATTACAAAATCTCCTTCTGGCTAGGATTATGCATATCTCTATATTTTTGTCAAATCATCACCCGCGCATCTACAATTATGGCAGAAGTGTCGGTGGCCATGACAGGATTTAGATCTATTTCTTTTATTTCCGGATGTTCGACGGCAAGACGGGAAAGATTAACAATAATATTTGCGAGCAAGTCAAAATTGACAGACGGCTGACCACGCATGCCTTCTAAAATTTTGATGCCTTTTATTTCACGTGCCATTTTTAGGGCCTCTTCTTTTTGAAGCGGCACAATGCGAAGCGTTGTATCTTTAATGGCCTCTGCAAATATTCCTCCGAGTCCAAAAAGAATTGTCGGACCAAATGTATTATCTCTTTTCATACCTATAATTACTTCTCTGCCTTTTATCATTTTTTGAATTAATATTCCCTCAAGTTGGCCGAATTTTTGCCATAGTTCTTCCCAAACTTTTGCCGCTTCTTCATAGTCCCTTATATTCAAAACTACCGCGCCAGCATCTGTTTTATGAACAATGGCGCTTGATATGGCTTTCATGGCATAAAAACCTTCTCCCAATTCAGAAATGGCGCCGGATAAATCATTTTTGTTTTTAACAAATTTTCCGCCGACAAAAATATCATATCCGGAAAGTAAACTTAAAGAATTTTGAAAATCCATCATTTCTCCTCTTGAAACTGATTTTGCGGAATTTTCAAGGTGTCCATAAAGCGGTTTTATTTTAGGAACGCCCCTTGCCAAATAATCCAAACTCTCTATAACATCTCTGGGAAATGTAAAATAAGCCATCCCCGATTTAATAAGTTCGTCGCGCCCGACCTGTACCGAAGAACCGCCCGTAAAGACCGGGAATATTTTTATTTTGTTTTTGTATTTTGCTAAAATTCTAGCCGTCTCTTCCGGCTGAGTCATCATCTGCGGAGTCAGTATGACTATAATTCCGTCTATATTTTCTTCTTGGCACAAAATTTCCAAAGCTTTGTCGTATCTATCCGCCAAAGCATCGCCAATAATGTCAACAGGGTTGCCGATGGCAGCCATAGGCGGTAAAACTCTGCGCAATTTTTCTTTTGTATTTTCACTTAATACAACCAAAGACAGCGATTTTGAACGATCTATGAGATCGGCCGCCACAACTGATGGGCCTCCGCCATTTGTCAAAATTACAAGGCGCTGAATCGGCTCATTTGTGTCAAGAACTTGAGGCAGTATTTTAATTAAATGAAAAAATCCGCGCAAAGACGAAACAGTTACGGCGCCCGCCTGCTTGCAGGCCGAAACAAACACAGAGGCCTCCGGAGCAAGCGCTCCGGTATGGGACCTTACAGCCAAATTCCCGTGGCTGCCCATGCCCGCCTTTATAATAACAATCGGCTTCTTTGGAGTAATCTTTTTGACGGTCTCTAAAAACTTGGGGCCATTTTTTATGTTTTCCAAGTACATAAGAATAGCTAGTGTATCAGGATCATTTTCCAAATACTCAAGAAATTCAATTTCTGTAAGGACGGCTTCATTGCCTAAACTGACAAATTTGGAAATGCCCACTCCTTGGCCATTGGCCCAATCTATAAGGGCGGCACCCAGGGCTCCGGATTGAGATAAGAACGCGATTTTGCCAGGCAGTGGTTTTTGGGCTGAAAAAGTGGCATTCAAATCATTTTTTGTATCAATAACACCAAGACAGTTTGGCCCCAAAAGAGTGATGTTATTTTCTTTGGCAATGGCGGCAATGCTATCCTCAAGAATCTTGCCAACACTACCCATTTCTTTAAATCCGGAAGAAACTATAATAACGTTTGATATTTTCTTTTTTCCGCAATCGGCCAAAATTTGAGGCGCCATATCCGCCCGCACGGCAATAATGGCCAGATCAATATTTTCCGGCACATCTAAAATTGATGCAAAGGCGGGAATACCGAGTATTTCTTTTTCTTTTAGTGTAATGGGATAAATTTCTCTTTTTTTTCCGTTAATTAAATTGGTCACTAGCGAATAGCCGACTTTATTTTTATCGCTTGAGGCCCCTATCACTGCTACTGATTTTGGATCAAAAAATTTATTTAAATTTTCCATAATTCTTCCTCAAATGTAGGTTTTTGTATTTTATAAAATATTCCCAATGGAACTTTGCTTGTGTTTTCTTGCACTTTTTCCATGGCCACTTTTAAATCATTGGTTGGAAAATTTTCGTCCAGCCAATAAATCCGTTCTTTAAAATAATCTCTTGTGTCAAAAAAAGTAATGCATGGCTGAATAATATCCACATACGAAAATCCCTTATGGGTGATGGCTGCTTGCATTATTTTTTTTGTTTCTGTTATGTTTCCGGCAAAAGTGCGTGCTACAAAAGTGGCCCCAGCAGAAAGCATAAGAAGCAAGGGATTAAGCGGCTCTTCAAGACAACCAAAGGGAGTTGATTTGCCTTTGAATCCCTTCGGGCTGACTGCGTCAGCTTGTCCAGTGGTCAGGGCAAAAACTTGATTATTATGGATAAAAAGATTGATGTCGGAATTTCTTTTGGCAGCATGAATCAGATGTTCAAGGCCTTCGTCATAAGAATCGCCATCACCCGAAAAACCGACAATGGTCAGCGCCGGGTTGGCGCATTTGGCTCCTGTCATCGCTGGAATAAGCCGGCCATGCAGAGAAGTAAAAGAATTAATATTCAGATAATCAGAAATTTTGCCATGGCAGCCAATACCGGCAAAAGCAACTAAATTTTCTATTTTTAAACTATCGCTCTCTGTCAACTCTTTTATAGCTTGCCTAAAAGAAACCAAAATCTGGGAGTTTGTGCACCCCGGACACCACGTTATTTTTGTTTTTGTTGATAAATCTTTTAGTTCCATATTGTGTTTATTTGTTCGGCTAATTCTACCGGGTCAAAAGGCGATGAATCATATTTCAAAATTTTATCTTTTATTTCAATTCCTGTTTTTTCTCTTATTAGCGAAGCCAGTTGACCATTATGATTTCCTTCAACACAAATAATTTTTCTGCCCTCCAATTCTCTTTTGACTTTTTCAGTATCAAATGGCTCAAGCCAAAGAATTTGAACTAACTTTGTCGGTTTATTAAAATATTTGGAGGCCTCTAAAACAGGGCCTTTGGTAGAACCAAAAAAGACAATTACGTTTTCTTGCCCTGAACTTATCGAAGGGTTACTATTTACATCTCCGTAAATTTTAATCGTTTCTATATTTTGCATTTCTTCTTCTATATTTTTTTGCTTTTCAAATCTTTTTTCTACAGCTCTTTTGACATCTTCCGCTTTGTCGGTCGTAAATCCATCTTTGTCATGTTCATAACTTGTTACCTTAACCACAGCATTTAGCGTACCCGGAAAAATCATATTTTCAAATATTTCCATTTTTTCATCTTTCCATCTTTCTGCGTTTGTCGTCATCATATGTTCGGACAAAATTTTATCCAACAAAACAATCACCGGGGTTTTAAATTTCCATGCCAAATTTAAGGCGTCCGCTCCGGCTCTAAAACTTTCTTCCGGATCGCCCGGCGCAATGACAATTTTCGGAAACTCCCCATGGCCGGCGTGAATCACAAAGCGCAAATCTGATTGAGAAGAACGAGTTGGCACACCTGTCGCCGGCGCCTGTCTTTGCGCCACGGCCACTACGAGCGGAAGCTCAGCCATACCGGCAAAACTGAAGGCCTCCTGCATCAAAGCAAAACCGCCTGCTGCTGTTCCAACCGCCGCTCTTTTTCCGGCGTAAGCCATGCCCAGCGCCATATTAACAACTGAAATTTCGTTTTCCGGCTGT
>ERZ1292629.3483-Hain-H43-01um-R1-3483-length-12144-cov-6_pt1 | contig 12144 bp, 18 predicted proteins | sample MGYA00564399_ERZ1292629 | MGnify/ENA primary metagenome ERZ1292629 (study PRJEB36523, sample SAMEA6512636) | groundwater metagenome | collected 2019-01-08 | study: AquaDiva: Metagenomics assemblies of 32 groundwater samples | reverse complement strand
TGTCATTGTTCCCGGACGCAAGGAATGTTATGCATCTGTTCAGCGGTAGTTTACCCCACGGAAAGTACATCCGGGTAGACTGTCAAGAGTTTGCTGGGGAACGGCCGGAGATTTTATGCAACGCCGAGAACTTAGCATCCGCGTGTAAAGGCAAAACAGCAGACTTAATTGTGGCCGACCCTCCGTACTCCAAGGAAGATGCCACTCATTATGGGACCAAAATGGTGAACAGAAAACTGGTCCTCGAGCAATGCTCCACTGTATTGCAGACCGGAGGTTTCGTGGTGTGGTTAGATACGGTCTGGCCAATGATCCACAAAAGATATCTGACCTTGGTCGGCGTCATCGGTATATTAAGATCGCAGAACCATCGTGTTCGATTCGCCTTTATCATGAAGAAGACACCATGACTGATAGGCGACTCACAACAGTTCTATTGCTCATGGCATTCTTTAATGCCCTGTTTGGATTTCTGGCCCAGGACACCGATGCCTACTGGATCGCATCACTCTATATCACAATCGCTTGTATCACATGGTTGGCCCACCACATACAACAAGGGACACCCAAATGAGATTCTCCTCTAAACTACCAACCAACCCTGGGTTCTATTATTGGCAAAGTGGTGCGGAACGTTCCAGCCAGCACGTCGATATTGTGCAAGTAGTTGGGTTCAAAGACCAGGCACGTGAGTTAGAAGTCAATATGCGGTTGGACATCATACAAGGTAAGGTTAACATTCCCATCTCCAAGTTTGGTGGTTTCTGGAGTGGTCCATTACCGCAACCAGACAATATCAAACCAATATGGATGCCAATTGAAACTGCCCCCTGGCATGTAACAGTGCTATTACGTGGTGACAGTGGTTACATCAAACCACACGACGTGTTCATAATCAACGGCTATCGTGTTCCGGACTGGCATCAAGGCGGGTGGAATGATATGACCGGAACAAACCTACTTGAATATGGATGGGAGCCAACCGAGTGGAAGAGAGTTGACTGATAAGGGTGCATCATGGCAGCTAATGACCGACAACCAGGTGGTACACATTACAAAGACAGGGCAATCCAACCTTGGGACTTTATTGTGGCCAACAACATTGGCTTCCTGGCAGGCAACGTTATCAAGTACGTTACCCGATACCAGCATAAAGACGGGCTCACCGACCTCCAGAAGGCACAGCATTATTTGGACAAACTCATTGAGGTGGAGATGGAGAACGAACAACATGCAAAGCAGATTCGGAAGCCTGCTTGAGGCCACGTTAAATATCGGCAGTGGCTTCATACTGGCGATGATGACCTGGGCATGGATCATAACCCCACTATGGGGATTCAAATCAAGCCTCTCTGATAACCTCAAAATTACTGCCATCTTTACGGTGGTCTCCATCATCCGTAGCTACACATGGCGCAGGATTTTTAATAAGTGGCATATCGAAAGGAGTAGAAGATGAACCATGAAGAACTGGTAAGAACACTGGCTAAACCGGGGCAAGATATTTGTGACAGTATGTCTCCCGACATGATGCATAATCTACACATGGCAGTCGGCATCTGTGGGGAGGCAGGAGAATTGATAGATGCTATTAAAAAGGCGGCCGTGTACAACAAGACGTTGGATAGAGACAACGTCATCGAAGAACTCGGCGATTTGGAGTTCTACATGGAGGGGCTGCGACAACAGCTCAAAATCTCCCGGGAGGAGACAATTACCAATAACATCACCAAGCTCTTGAAGCGGTATAAAAGCGGGAAGTTTTCCGACCAAGAAGCGCAAGACAGGGCTGATAAAGGAGTGTAGGTGCGCGCCAGTAGGCCGGGAAAACCGAGGTTGTGGTTTGGGCAGACATCTAATAGCATTAAAAATCTCCGTGGGGAAGAGTGGAGAAAAATACCGGGGTTGCCTACTATATATGAAGTAAGTAACAAAGGAAGGGCAAAACGATTGGCTTCTATTGACGCTCGGGGGTGGCATAGAAAAGAACAATTATTAAAGACAACTAAGGCACAACTAGGGCTAGCTGGTAAATGGCGGGCGCTGGCGGCACTGGTGCTACGAGCATTTGTCGGGCCACCACCAGAAGGCTGCCGTCTATCAAGGCATTTAGACGATATACGATCCCACAACAATGTCGAGAACCTAGCCTGGGGGAACAGACCAAGATAACATCAATGACGCGTTAAGAAATGGGCGGACTTTTATCAGTTATGGGCATTTGGGAAAACCACATACAAAAGAGGCCAAAGCCAAAATAAGCCTTGCCCTTAGTAAACCTCATGGTAGAAAAATGACGCCAGAGCATAAAGCCGCTATCTGGGCCGGGTACCGTAAAAAATTTCCAGTGAGGGAGAAGCCCCCGCGTAAACAATGTGATTGTGGTTGCGGAGGGTTAGCTCGTAGTGGTAAATCCTTTATACATGGACATGCTGGCAGAGTGAGATTTTTCAAAATAAACCACAGTCGTATAGGTAAACCAAGATCATGGTAAATAGTAAGCAGAAGGGGGCGTCATTTGAACGTCTCGTCTGTACTCAGCTCTCCCTGTGGATTAGTCAGAACAAACGTGATGACCTTTTTTGGCGAAGCTCAATGTCAGGAGGGCGTGCCACGGTACAGTTCAAAAAGGGAGGTCAGAACCGAACACAATGCGGTGACATCACCGCTATCCACCCGGACGGCAACCCATTGACAGAGCTCTGCCTCATTTCTTGCAAGTTCTACCAAGACCTAAAAATCGCCGGGGTAGTGGTCGGTAATAAGGGAGGTCTGAGCTCTTTTTGGTTGGAATGTGTGGCGGAGGCAAAAAGATATGGGAAGCTTCCAATGCTCATCGCTAAACAGAACAACACCCCTCCTTTCATTTGCCTCAATGATGAGGGGATGTCTGCCTTCCGTACAAAAGGAAATTACATAGCGCTGTTACCACTGGCGGGAGGGTTAAACATCCTGTGGTTGGAGCGGTTCCTGCAAATAGCCCACTTACCTGATTCTGGTATAGTTCTACATCGACCACGGATAAAAAACAGATGACCACCACTGTTGTCAATCAGTACAAGGAGTCTTATGATATCTCCATTATGTGCCCCGGCCCATGGGGGAATCCCTACGTTATTGGGAGGGATGGGACACGGGAGGAAGTGATTGTGCTGTTCAAGCACTCACTATTGTCCAGTACTGGATTAAAGTGGCGGTGGATGCGTAACAACATTCACAAACTCAAAGACAAGCGCTTAGGATGCTGTTGTAAACCACACGCGTGCCATGGAGATGTGTTAGCGGAGTTAGCAGATGGTGGGGAACAGAAACAGAAATTGACGGACCAAGAAATCTGGGACATCGCAAGACATAATGAGGCGCGCTGGTAAAGGCAAGCACTTACGAAAGGCACATATGAAAGGCACATATGAAATCCTATTATGCTGAATTTATTTTAATCTGCATCTTTATTTTCTTCGTCATCCTCGGCATAGGTGCATTTCTAAAGATGGTTTCGGATGAAAAACCTCACCCTGAGCCTATAATAAACATCTATGTACCTAAACCCGGGGTCACGTGCGTGATTCTAGGAGGAAGGCCTGTAAAATCAAATATAGCCATATCCATCTCGTGCTGGAAAGACTAACTGGCGTTGCCTGCCGAATGCGCACCGTGCTCTTATTGAGAGGAAAACATGACTGAAACGCGAGTGGTGCCTGAACTGTTGCCGTGCCCGTTTTGTGGATCGAAATCTCGATTTGGCATATGTCAGAACACGATAGTGACAGTCGATGACAGCGGAAATAAGATGCAAGAGGTTTCAAATCCCGATGCAGGCGGCGAATACGTCGAATGCACGAATAATTCATGTGGCGCGACCACAATGATTATTTTCCCCACGATGGCAGATGCAAAGCCGTTGCTGGTAGAAAAATGGAATCGTCGAGCCGCCGCGCCAAAGCAGGAACAACCGAACGCAGCGCCAACTGTGCTGAAAAGTGTGCTCTCAAAAGATGGAAAGCTATTGGCGCGATTTTATGACTACGGATATTTCGATAAAGTTATGAAACTCGCAAACTTGAGCACAGCGCCCGGCAGTGGCGGCCACTACCCTAAGGCGACGGATTCGCAAGAGTCCCCTGGTGGTGAACATTGCCGGGAGGCTGCGCGGCTATGCTTATGCTCTTACGACAAAAATCCATGTCCTAAAGCTGTAGCAGGAAAAGGCCGAGGTGCATCAGCATGTGAGCAAAATGGCGTTTGCCAGAGGGTAGATTTTAACTCCTTGCCGAAACTAATAATTCCGGGACAGAAGATGAATACTGCAAAAACATATTGGCTAATTGAGCGTAATAGTAAGCACTTAGATATGCCTCCCAACGAATCTGTAATGTGGTTTGCCGAACGGTTGTGTTTCGCTCAAGGGAACAAAGATCGTTGGACGCCGCATGCTGATAAAGCTATGCATTTTGCGTCAAAAGAATCTGCGGAGGCATATCCAATGGATGCATATGACCCATTGCCAGATATAACTGAGCATATGGATATTCAGGAAGATATATCTAAATCTCCTATTATGATTGAGACCGCTCCCTCGATAACCGCTGCGCCTACTACGGGACATAAAGTGTGGTGCAAGAAGTTCCCTGATCCTTTTGATGAGCGAGAGCCCACCGGGCCGTGCACTTGTGGTGCAGAATCTATTACCAGCCAGCCGCCAGATTTAATAAAAGACACATCCGCGCTGCCCTTCATGCCAGCATTTAAACGCGATAAAGTCGATGCGGGCCAGACGCCGGAGACGGATGCGGCATCATTTACTCAGTATGACGAGAGCATACAGCGTAATCGTAAGTTTGTGGCTTATGAGGACTGCACAAAGCTCGAACGCGAGCGCGACGCAGCGAGGCGGGAACTGGCTACCATGAAACACGACTATTTGCGCGACATTGCTGCGGCAAACAACGCAAACACACATCTTCAAGACGAAGTCGCGCGTCTGCGAACGGAACTGGCGAGGAAAACATGAGCTCAAACGCCCTTCTCATATCTGATACACATTTCACCGACACCCCCCGGGATTCCTATCGGTGGAAATTATTTGACTGGCTTCGTTCTACCATCCAAGAACACGAGGTTAATAACCTGTTCATTCTAGGAGATTTGTGTGAGTCTAAAGATAGGCACACAGGCAGGTTAGTGAACAGGATAGTGGATGAGATCACCACCACCTTCAAACGGACCGACCTCGGTAAAATCACTATCCTACGTGGCAACCATGATAGTCTAGACCCAAACCTTCCTTACTTCCGGTTCTTACGGAATTTCCCAAATATCTCATTCATCGAGACACCATTCACCTGCGAATACTCCGGTCGTGAGGTCACAATGCTTCCTCACACCACAGACCCGAAGAAAGCCTGGGAGCATGCAGAGCTTCATCGTGCCGACTTCATCTTCATGCACGCCACGGTAAAAGGAGCAGTGGGAGAGAATGGCATGGCACTGGATGGAATCCCCGCGGGCTATTTGAACACTGCCCGCCGCGCCAAAATTTACAGTGGTGACGTGCACGTCCCACAAAAGGTTCACGTCGGAAATGTTGATGTGGAATATGTAGGAGCACCATACCCTATTCGATTCGGTGATCACTTCAAACCACGCGCCATATTGTTGGCGGACTTCAAAAAGACTACGTCCCTCCCGATCAACATCATCCAGCGTTTAACATTAACTGTGTCATTGGCAGACAAGGAGATTGATCTCGCGGGTGCCAACAAAGGGGACCAGGTCAAAGTACGCGTTCAGTTGTCACCGTCAGAGTACAAAGACTGGGGTACGTGCAAGAAACGTGTTCTAGCTGCCTGTGCTGAGGCAGGGGTAGAACTGTGTGGTTTAGAATTGGAAAAAGTAGCGAACACCACCAGCCTAAAGACATCAGAAGCTGTGGTAACACAAACACCGCAACAAACTCTGTCTGAGTTCTGCATCAAAAACAAAATCAGCCGTGATGTTGTGTCCGTGGGGAAAAGCATATTATCTGAATCTTTAAATCAAACATGAAAATACTCCGCGCCGAGATCCAAGGCTTCCGTTCCTTCTCCTCGGCACAAGTTATTGACTTCTCCTGCATGAAGCCGGGGCTCTACCACATCACTGGAAGGAATCTGGTAGAGCCGGAACTAGATGCTAATGGCGCCGGGAAGAGCTCCTTATTTGAGTCTATGTTTTGGGCGCTGTATGGAAAAACCAGCCGAAACCTAAAAGCGGGGACCGTCAAAAACTGGAATAGTGATGAGAAATGTGGGGTGGTACTTGACGTTAAGGCAACGTCAGGCGAATTCTCCATTCTCCGTATGTGGAAACCGAATACCCTGGAAATTGCGGGAGACGCAGGGAATCGCCCTGTGAACCAGCCTGAATTGGAGCACCTAATCGGCCTACCCCCAGAAGGGTTCCTATTTTCTACATACTTCGCCCAATTTACCCCCGCCTTTGCCGACTTGGCCGCGGCAGAACAAACTGCACTGTTCGCGACCGTCCTCAATTTAGGGTTATGGGAACAGGCCTCTTCCGAGGCTAAATCGCGGGCCGACAAAACTGAGGGTGAGATCCAGCGATTAAAAGAGGCTACGGCGCGAATACAGGGGCAAGCCGAGGAGTTATTAGCCCAGGATTATGTAACGGCGGAGAAAGTGTGGGAAAAGGCGCACAAGGGGGGGTTACAAACAGCGGAAATCGAGGCGGCCAAGAAAAAGCAAGTGCTAGACTCCGTAATAACTGAAGACAACTTACATGACGTGGTACGCGGAAAGATAAAAGAGCAATCCGATCTGGTTTCAACGCTCAATGCCGAATACCGTCAACTTTCGGCTACAGTCACCGAGCTATCTAGGAAAAACATTACCAAATGCCCTATGTGTGGACAAGCTGTTGACAGCAAGCACATCAAAAAAGAGCTGGACAAAACCACTGCTTTAGTAATGCAAAAAGAAGCAGAGCTGCGCAATGAAAACAAAAAGCTCAACCAACTACGAAAAAAGATTCCGGAGGATCATGAAAAACAACGACAGGCAGCAGACGGTGAATTTCAGTTTGCGCGGGCTGCTCTACTAGAACTCAAACGCAAGACAAATCCTTACACCGCCCTCCGCGAAGTACAGGAGGCTCGTGGTGAGGAACTAGCCCAACAGTTAGAAAAAGCGGAAGAGGCCCTTGACACAGCCGAAAAGGGCATCAAGTCCGTACAGTACTGGATAAAAGGGTTCAAGGAAATTCGACTGTCCTTGATCCATGAAAGCCTGACGCAACTAACTGTAGAGGTGAATGAAACACTTTTTCAGTTGGGGTTACAGGACTGGGGGGTTGAGTTCGATATTGAGCGTGAAAATAGAGGGGGAGGCATCAACCGCAGTTTCACCATCATGGTCCATGCCCCTCATGTAAAAGAACCTGTCCCTTGGGCGGTATGGAGTGGAGGGGAAGCACAACGACTTCGCTTGGCTATTTCAATGGGGTTCTCGAACTTGATTTGTAATCGTACAGGGGCCACACCAAATGTAGAGTTCTGGGACGAGCCCACCACGTGGCTTTCCGATTCCGGATTACAGGATTTGCTCACCGTTTTGGCAGAACGAGCGGAACGTCAACAAAAAGTGATTTTATTAGCAGACCACAGAGCTCTGGATTTTGGTGGGTTCTCCGGTGTTCTCTGTGTAACCAAGGATAAAGATGGGAGCCACCTTACGGTATAATTAGGCATGAACTTCAACCCCAACCAAGACCTTAGACGGTTTCGTGCCCCATGGTATGAAAAGATACCTCCATTCTGTGCCGCGGTGCTGATCATAGTAATCCTATCCCTGGCACAATCTTTAGATTGGTGGATGTCACACTGATGTGGAGAATGCTCATGATGCTCCTAAAAATTGTGACAGTACAGTTCACTCTTGTGCTAGTTATCCTCTCCTTCCTCCTAGGCTATTTCAAGGTACTCGGATGAAAAAGCAACTGGATCTATTGCTGGTCAACGCCCCGTCCAGTCTTGACGTCTACAACAACATAAGTCCGCTGGCAGCTCTGGAGCCCCCTGTTTGGGCAGGGCTGATCGCCAGGCATTGCCTAAACAAAGGGTACAGTGTCCAACTTCTAGATGCAGAGGCGGAGGGCCTCGATGCAGTCAGCACAGCGAACGGTATTCGAGATGCCAACCCTCGTTTAGCGGCGTTCTGCGTTTATGGACATCAACCGTCCGCGTCAACACAGTGTATGCCGGGTGCGAGTTATGTGGCCAGTCTGGTGAAGGGGCAAGTACCAACGCTAGCTCTAGGAACACACCCATCAGCGCTTCCAGAAAAGACATTACATGAAGGGGCATTTGATTTTGTGTGTCAAGGGGAAGGGCCACATACTATCACAGTGTTAATAGTGGCACTACAGCAAGGACTCTCGTTTGACCATCCACTTCCGTTTTCACGACGTCCGCCGGGCTTGTTGTGGGGAATGTCTCGTACCAACTCCTATCCGTCAACAAACATCACAGACCTAGACAAAGAACTGCCTGGGCAGGCGTGGGAATTGCTGGACATGACCAAGTATCACGCCCACCAGATACATCTGTGGACTGGGGACCCTGATGGCGGTTATGCCAGTGTACAGACGTCTCTAGGATGCAGCTTTTCTTGCACGTTCTGCTGCATTCAGACACCCTTTGGAAATGAAAGTCCGAGAATGCGCTACTGGTCACCAAAAAATGTGGTCGATCAAATTGAACACCTAGTCAGAAAATACGAGATCACCAATATCAAAATACCAGACGAGATGTTTGTCCTTAACCGTAATCATGTGAGAGCCATTTGTGAGGACATCGTCGCCCGGGGGCTTGGAGACATCCTCAATATGTGGGCGTATGCCCGAGTAGATACGGTCAAGGACAAAGGACTGTTAATGCTTATGCGTGCGGCAGGTTTCCGCAGTCTAGGGATGGGGATCGAGTCTGGCTCCAAACACGTCCGAGACGGTGCGGAAAAAGGCAAATTCGACAACGAGGGTATTATCAACGCCGTACGTCGCGTTCAAAATCACGGCATCGCGGTCGGTGCAAACTATATCTTCGGACTTCCAGATGATACCAAAGAGTCGATGCAGGCGACGTTAGATTTAGCGTATGAGATCAACTCTGAGTGGGCCAACTTCTATTGTGCCATGGCCTATCCGGGAAGCGAACTTCACAGAATAGCGGAGAGGAATGGATGGCGGTTGCCAGAAGACCCTGACGGACCTGGATGGATTGGTTACTCTCAGCATGCTTATGAATCACTGCCATTACGCACAGAAACATTACACCACACAGAGGTCCTGGATTTCCGGGACAATGCACACTTACATTACTTTTCACGTCCTGAATATTTGAAAATGCTCGAGTACAAATTTAGTCAGCGAGCCGTTCGTGATGTTGAAGCTATGTTAATGTTAGGCAGACCACAAAGAAAGCACCGCGAATCTGGAGGTCTGACATGAGCGAAATGCCGCAGGAACCTGAGTACATTCAAACATTGCGCAGTTTCGCAAAAGCGGACCCAGACGCAACTGACCCAACGCTATACTACATCGACAGCATTCTGGCGCACACCGAATCGCTGGCCGCGCAGCTACGCGAGGTGCAAACTGAAGTGGCGCGCTATCAAGAAAAGGCTGACGCGATAAATAAATATGTGCGTGAAGAAAAGTTTGAAGCGGTGCGCGCTGTAGTAACCGAACTTGTTCTGGATTCTGAACGTCGTGCAGCACTCGCAAAAGGAGAGCGGAAGTGCGATACACCTGCTGCGGAGTGATGCCAGTAGGGCACTGCACGGATTGCCCTCTGACTGTGCCGATTCGCCCGTACGCAGCGCCAGCGTCGAGTATGGGCATGGTGATAGCGACGTGTGCTGAGTGTGGATTTACCTATGGTGAGTATCACGGGCACATCATCGCGTGTCCGCTTTGTGAAGTCACGCGACTCAAAGGAGACGGAAAATGACGTATGAACAAATACTCGCCGGTAAGGTTGCTCTTCCTGACCGAATGCAATGTTCTCTGAGTGAATTCACGCATAGAATCATGGTGGCGATAGACACAGAACTTCAGAAGCCACTTCCGGACAATGCGCTGATCGCGCTGCTGTGCGACGCGGCGCGGCTCGGATGTGAATACCTCGATGCTGTGACGCGCGAGAGAATTATAGGAAATCGTGCCGCTGGCTGACGTGTGGGTGGGGTAATTAAGGAGAAAAATGTCATGCGACTTGATACAAGTATGTTTCAAGCAGTAGTCGATGGAATAGGCGCGAGTTCACAACGTAAGCGCGCAGAAACTCAGATGACGCTTGGTAAATTAATCACTGCACTTGAGGGAATGCCAGCAGATGCCAAAGTGGCCAATTTGCGCGGTGCCCAAAGCTATTGAGGTTATTACGACGATTTGGCCTTCGAGCTTAACGACGGGGTACGTCTAGATTCCGAATTACTGGCCGAGTGCAAGCAAGCAATGGGGAAGGTGCCCGAAGGTAAACCGGAAACGAGCAGCGACATACATGGTATATAATAATGAAGCCTGTGGGAATTATAGAAAAACCGTGGGGACACGAATACCTGTGTTTCAGAAATGAAAATGTAGCAATCTGGGTACTCAACATCAATAAAGGCCATTCTACGTCGCTGCACTGTCACCCAAACAAAAATACAGCCCTAATTGTTTTGAGCGGTGAAATAGAACTCTCGTTCATTCGAGACACTGCACCACACCGGTTATTTGGGCTTAACAAGCTCAACATCTTCCGTGGGCGCTTTCATCAAACACGCGCCCTCACGGACAACGTCGTGTTGTTGGAAGTAGAAGCCCCAGACAACAAGAGAGACATTCTTCGGCTCGAGGATAGCTATGGCAGACAGAAAGAACCAATCGAGGAAGCAACAAAACCATTAGATGATGGATGTCTTCAAATACACAACGGGTATACCTCCGCCATTGTTGTGTACGAGTTCGCAGGTTGTTTTCTGGGGATTGTGGACCCCCCTTCTTCTGTAGGTGCCTCAGATTGTGTTTTCGTCACCCTGACCGGGGGGCTGTCTCATGGCTTAGTCCCACCAGGTGATGCTATCGACGGAGATACACTACACAGATTTATGAAGGAATTTCCACCTCTTCCAAACACCACCTTCCTCAAGATACGGAGGCTGTAAAAATGAGGTCCATCATACTCACCCACTCCCAGTACCAAGATCAAGAGGTAATCTACCCCTACCATCGCTTGCTAGAAGAGGGAGAAGTAAAAATAGTGGCGGAGAAAACGGGAAAGATCCGTGGCATTCTCGGCACGGAAATCGAAGCGTCTCAACTTCTATCAGATTTGCAAATTGGTTTCCCTGCCTTTATCACCTATGATTTACTGGTGTTACCAGGGGGAGTTAAAGCCATGGAAAAGCTTCGGCAAAATACCTCAGCACTGTTCTTCGTGGAACAATGGTATAGTTTAGGGAAGGCCATAGCCTCTCTCTGTAGCGGAGCACAAATGTTGATATCAACACGAATTCCTCTAAAAGGGCATCAGTTAGCTGCCTACCCAGCCATGGCGGTGGACGTGGAGAACGCGGGCGCGGTGTTTGTAAATACGCCTGTAGTAGTTAGTAAAAACATCATCTCCTCTCCGCACTACAACCACATGGCAGTGTGGCTACCGGAGGCCATTAAACTAGCCCGTCACAAACTTGACAGGGATATGAAAATGATGGCCTTCGATGAGAGGTCTTTGCCGGGGTAAAACTATGTCTGGATGTGACCAACAAATCCCAGTGGCACGGATCTATAAGAAGGCAGCCCTTTGTCGTGCTTTTGAAGGGGAAGTGATAAAAAGGCTTAAATCAAATGAAATTACGTGCCCAACATATAGCAGCCTCGGACAAGAGTACATTCCGGCTACTGTCTCAGTCTGGGCCGAGGATCAAGGTATCACTGATCGGCAAATTTTCATCCAGCACCGGGGGCACTCCCAATATCTGTGCTTTGGTGGTGACCTGGATGAACTAATCCTTGAACTTCTCGGTGATAAACGAGGATGCTCTGGAGGGATGGGAGGTTCAGCATCCATACAATCTGTCAAGGCTGGAATTTACGGTCACGTCG
>ERZ1292629.3482-Hain-H43-01um-R1-3482-length-12146-cov-77_pt1 | contig 12146 bp, 11 predicted proteins | sample MGYA00564399_ERZ1292629 | MGnify/ENA primary metagenome ERZ1292629 (study PRJEB36523, sample SAMEA6512636) | groundwater metagenome | collected 2019-01-08 | study: AquaDiva: Metagenomics assemblies of 32 groundwater samples | reverse complement strand
TTAGGGCGTGGACTACCGGGGTATCTAATCCCGTTCGCTACCCACGCTTTCGTGTCTCAGCGTCAGGAATGCGCCAGTGAATTGCCTTCGCCTTTGGTGTTCCCCATGATATCAACGGATTTCACCCCTACTCCATGAGTTCCATTCACCTCTCGCACCCTCCAGTCTGGCCGTTTCCTCCGCAGGTCTTGGGTTGAGCCCAAGATTTTGACAGAAGACTAACCAGACCGCCTACACACCCTTTACGCCCAATGATTCCGGATAACGCTTGGGGTACTCGTATTACCGCTGCTGCTGGCACGAGTTTAGCAACCCCTTATTCATGAAGTACCATCAATACCCAACTAAAAGCAGGGTACTTTCTCTTTCATAAAAGATGTTTACGTCCCTAGGGACTTCATCCATCACGCGGCGTCGCTCCGTCAGACTTTCGTCCATTGCGGAAGATTCTCGACTGCGGCCACCCGTAGGTGTATGGGCCGTGTCTCAGTCCCATCGGTGGGGGTCACCCTCTCAGGTCCCCTAAGCGTCATTGCCTTGGTAGGCCATTACCCTACCAACTAGCTGATACTCCGCAGGCCCTTTCCCAAGCTGATTGCTCATTTAATCCGAAGATACTATCGGGTATTAGTCCGCCTTTCGGCGAATTATTCCCGACTTGGGAGTAGGTTCCTACGTGTTACTACCTCGTCTGCCACTGATTCACAACGTGTATTGCTACACAAAGTGAGCCCGTTTGACTTGCATGCCTTATCCACGCCGCCAGCGTTCATCCTGAGCTAGGATCAAACTCTAATAATTAATCACGTTGTGATTAATTATTTTCCCAAGACCGAAGGTCTTGAGGAAGATTAACCACTAACGTGTTGAACGGGACAAAAGAGAAAACGATAACCGCTCTACTTTTTGTGCCCCAGAATTCAATCCTTCTCATACTGGAATCATTTCTTAGAATAGAACAGTGTTTTGCACGTGTTCTAAATCTTATTCAATTTTCAAAGTACCCGTCTCAACGACAGGTTTTAGTTGTAGTTAAGACGTGGAAACCATTATACCTAGATGTCTAGCCTTTGCAAGCCTTTAATTTATCCTTATTTTACAGGCTTTTGTAACTTATAAAACGTAACTAGAAGGGGCGAAGCGACGAAGATGGAAGAATACGTGCCGATGATGATGCCGAGGATGAGAAGCAGGGCGAAGTGTTCGGTCGCGGCCGGGCCGAAGAAATAGAGTGCGAGAAGGGTGATGAAAATGGTAAGAGAAGTATTGATGGAGCGGCCGAAGGTCTGTTGGACGGAACGTCCAACAGTAGTCTCGAAATCTTCTCTGGTGTTGTGCTCCTGATTCAATCTCAAATTTTCCCGCACGCGGTCGAAAACTACTATAGTGTCGTGGACCGAGTAGCCGAGAATGGCCAGAAGTCCGGTGACGAAGAGAAGGTCTATTTCAATGCCGAGATAATGCCCTAGAAAGACGAAAATGCCGGTTGGAATGATAACGTCGTGAGCGAGAGCTATCACGGTCGAGAGCCCATACTTCCAAGAAGATGGAAGGCCGCCCTGCCTGCCGGCAGGCAGGGAAACCTTGCGGAAGGCGAAGGTGATGAAGAGCACTATCATAGCTACGACAACAACTATGGCCTTTATGGCCTTGCCTTTGAGCTCAGAGCCGGCCGTAGGACCGACAGTATTTTGCCTCTCAATGCTTGATGCTTCTAGCGCCGTGAGTAATTTTGTTTTCTCTTCATCACTCAATTCCTTCGTCCGGATTATGTAATTATTCTCGCCCGACGGGCGCACAGAAAATCCGCCGATATCTAAATTCTGAATTCTTGACTCAATAAGCCCCTTGTCCGGCCTTGCATCATACCTGGCTTCGGTAATGGCGCCTCCCTTGAAATCGATAGAAATATTGAACCCATAAGCGAATACGGCAAAGAGAGATGCCGCAATGAGAATGGTGGAAAGTGAGTACCAGATTTTCCTGTATTTAACTACGATCATATATGGCAAAAAGGAAGGTGCGAGAGACAGAAATAGCGGTAATCATAGATACTAATACTCCGATACCCAAGGTGAGAGCAAATCCTTTCACGGCAGATGTTCCAAGCCAAAAGAGGATTATAGCGGTGATAATTGAAGAGATGTTTGAGTCACGGATAGAAAGCCACGCCCTGTGGAATCCCTCATGAAATGCTTCCATATCATTCTTACCTTTTCTTTTTTCTTCCTTGGCGCGCTCGAAGATAAGGATATTGGCATCCACCGCCATGCCTACCGAGAGAATGAAGCCGGCAATGCCCGCGGCCGTAAGCGTTACCGGAATCAATTTGAAAATAACTAAGCTAAGAATGGTGTAAAGACAGAGGGCTGCCACGGAAACCAGTCCCGGTAGCCGATACCATAAGATGAGAAAGAGCGACAGCGCGATAAATCCGATAAGTCCGGCGCGCACTCCGGCCGCGAGAGAGACGTCTCCAAGGGAAGCGCCGATGGTCTGAGAAGAAGAGAATGTTATCGGCACAGGCAGTGCGCCGTAGTTAAGATCCCTGGCGAGCGCCTTGGCCTCATCTCCAGTAAAGGCGCCCGTAATTTGCGCGTTGCCATCGCGGATTTCATCCTGGATGACCGGGGCCGAAAGCATTTCTCCATCGAGCACGATGGCCAATCTTTCGCCCTTATGTTCGCGGGTAATCTTGGCAAACAAGTCCTTGCCTAGGGCATTGAATTCAATGCCAATAATAGGGGCACCGGTCGTGGGGTTAAATTCCACCCGGGCGTGAGAGAGATACTGGCCGGTAAGACCGACGCTTATAAAAATATCATTCAAAGCTAATTCCGTTTCTTGATTATCGTTTAGGACAGTTTCCGCATCCGGCTTGACTAAAAGGAATTCTAGCATGGGCGTCTTGCCGATAAGGCGCTTAGCTTCCTCGGTATCTGAGACGCCCGGCAGCTCCACAATAAGGCGGTCATCATTAAGACCTGAGGCAAAGCCCGCATGCTCGGTCTGGACCAAGGGCTCCGAGACTCCGAAAATATTCACTCTCCGTTCGACCACTTCCTTGAGCACGGCCATCGCCTCCGCCCTATCGGTAATGTCTGAGGTATCAGCCCGGAATACAAGTTCGGTGCCGCCAACCAGGTCAAGGCCGAAACGGAAGGGACGTAAATCAGCTGTCCCTTGATTTACGAAAAATAACCATCCCAGAGCTCCGAAAGTTACCAGAAGAAATATTGAAACCCAGACGTGCTTGCGCATGACGTGATTATACTGATTTATTATCTTCCCGCTATTGAGGCTAGAATCTTCAACGTTCTCAAGGCAATCTTGAGATCAAGGAGAAATGAGCGGTTCTTGATGTAATAAAGGTCGTAAGAGAGCTTATTTTTTGTCTCTTCGGTGTCGATGATGTGATGCGAGTGGAGCTCGTGGTAGATTTGCGCCCAGCCGGAAAGCCCGGGCTTGATGAGATGGCGCACGTTGTAATAAGGAATCTCTTCCGCATATCGCTTGACGAGTTGCGGAAGCTCCGGGCGCGGACCAATAAGAGAGAGGTCGCCCTTGAGCACATTTATAAGCTGTGGTAGTTCGTCGAGGCGGGTCTTCCTTAAGAACTTGCCGACCTTAGTCACCGTGTTGGGTTCCATGTCGTCGCCATAATGCCCCTGGTCGTCCCGAGACATACTTCTGAACTTCAAAATCTTAATCAGGCGATTCCTCTCGCCTACCCGCTCCTGCTTTATAAAGATTGGTCCGCCGTCATCGAGTTTGATGAAAAGAAATATAAACGGATAGAAGATAAGAGAAAGCGCAAAGAGAATAAAGGAAAGTGAGATATCCATCATACGCTTAAGAGCATCGTAAGCGGCGGAGGGCGCGTTCGATATATTTTCCAGAAACCAGTTGTAGCGGAGGAGTGATAAGGGGACCCGGTCGAAAATATCTTCATATATCTTGTGCATATCGATGAAATTTATTTTCGAGAAGATAAGGTTATAAAGATGAGGAAGCACCGGTTCGACGTTCTCGTGCGCCAGATCTATGGCTATGACCGAGACGTCTTCCGAATAAATCTTCGAAGATATCTCATCCCAGAAACCGTTCTCATCGGCGCGGTTTAGGTCAACTGACGAGATGAATTTCAGATTGTATATAGGATTATTATTGACTTCATTGAAAAGTTCTTTCATCTCGTCGCCAGAGGCGATGAGGATGGCCTTATTGGGCTGACCGCGCCCGATGAGAAAATAGCCGTACATTCTCCAGCCAAGAATTACAGCAAATGATATGAAAAGGTAGATAAAAAGTATGGTCTTAGGCGTAATGAGAAAAAACGGCACGAAGTAGAAGAAGACGACAGCTAGAGCAGAGTTTATAAGCTGGGTACTAGCCAGGATATTCGGCAGTTGGGATTTTAGGATAGTCGTATGCTTCTCATAAAGGCCGGCAATGTAGAAGACTAATACCCAGGCGATAAAGAGGAGAGAAAAGGGTGTGAGATGGGTATAGAAAAGGTCCTCCCCAGGTATGGCCCTGTAACGGATAAGGAGAGTAAGCCAAAGCGAGACTAGAAAGGAGAAAACATCGCCCACCAAGAGGACTAGGGGCTCTTTTCTCTGAAATTTGCTCATAAATGTGCATTATACAACAATATTTACCTAAATAAAAGCCCTCTTCTTCAAACCTAAGGCCTAATTATTTTCACATGTTTTAACAATAAATACGATACAATTAAGCGGTAGCGTACTTATATCGTATGGGAGAAATAGAGATAAAAACTAGAAAAAGAGTCCGGAATACCCGGATTCAAAAAATCATATTAGAGTCAGTTAAAACTGCCGGAGTTCTGAGCGTTGCCCTACTAGCACCGAACGCAATTCAGGCGTTAGAAAAGCTCAGTTTAATGCCTAAACCAAGGCAAAAGGAATATGTCGTATCGTCGGCTACTAAATTAGTGAAGAAAGGATTAATGAAGTTCAATGGCAAATATTACGAGTTAACAAAAGAGGGTGATTATATCTTAAGGCGCTGGAATATCGAGAACTATGCTTTAGAACCTCCAAAAAGATGGGACAAGAAATGGCGAATGATTATCTTTGATATACCAGAAAAGAAAAAGAATGTTAGAGACAAAATCTCACGGATTTTCGAAAGAGCCGATCTGTATCGTTTACAAGAAAGCGTATGGATTTATCCTTACGATTGTGAAGATATTATCGGGTTACTGAAAACAGAATTCGGTATCGGTAAGAATGTCTTGTATGTAGTGGCAGATGAGATAGAAAACGATAAATACCTTAGAGCTCATTACCATCTGCATACATAACTTACAATTAGGCCTTGTACGATATAAATAAGCGGTAGCGTTATTAAATCGTATTAAGAACTTTAATGGTTAGAGAGTTATAAAAAGAAAGAGCCCGCGACAAGCGCGGGCCCTTCGGCGACACAGCCCTTCGCGGATTAGGGTTTGGCTAGCTGACCTGAATCAAATCTAGAAGTATCCAGACAAGCAAGCCTGCAAAGAACGTGGCGGAACCAATGAGCACGCCTTTCATTGATTGGTTCAGTGAGTGAAGTGCGATGACGAGACCGACCATTTCAATAGAGAAAGAGATTGCGTACATAAGACCTCCAGACTATCTTTTTTAATTATATATGTTAAAATGGTCTTTGTCAATGAAAATCATTTACGGCATCACTAAATCTAATTTTGGGGGAGGGCAAAGGTATGTTTTTGACCTTGCAACCGAGGCTGAAAAGGCCGGCCATGACGTTGCTGTAATGTGCGGTGGGAATGGTGATTTAGTCGAAAAATTAAGAGAAAGAAAGATTAGAGTAATTACTATTCCTGACTTACAACGCGATATTTCCCTTGTCGATGAGTTTCGTTCTTTCCACTTTATATTTCGCACATTAATGGAAGAGCGCCCCGCGCTCTTCCATACCAATAGCTCCAAGATGGGCGGGATAGGTAATCTCGCCGCGCGTCTGGCGGGAGTTAAAAAAATAATTTTTACCGTTCACGGATGGGCTTTCAATGAGCCTCGGCCTTGGTGGCAGAGAACTGCCATAACATTTTTCGCCTGGCTCACCATTCTCTTCTCTCATAAAACCATTTGCGTCTCGGATAGGACGAGAAAGGATATTTCCGGCTGGCCTTTCATAAAAAACAAATTGGTAATCATAAGGAACGGCATTGAAAAATTTGAACTTCTTCCGCGAAGTGAAGCGCGTCGAGAGCTTGGTATACATGAGGATGACACTTTAATCGTAGGCACCATTTCGGAACTCCATCCAGTCAAAGGTCTAGATACGCTCTTAGAAGCATTCGGGAAATTCAGCCGTAAAAATGATGGCGTTCTTATTATGGCTGGCGACGGCGAGATAAGAGAAAATCTGGAGGACTTCGCGGAGCACTTAGGCATAGGAAACCGGGTCTCTTTTACCGGCTATATTCCCGATGCAAGACGATATCTAACGGCTTTCGATATCTTTTGCCTTCCCTCCCGTTCGGAAGCCATGCCTTATGCCCTGCTTGAAGCGGGGCTAGCCGCTCGCTCTGTTATCGCGACTAAAGTCGGCGGCATACCGGAGGTGGTTGAAAACGGCTTAAGCGGCGCTTTAATAGAGCCGGATGATTCAGAAACCCTTTTCTCCACTCTGATGCTTTTATCCAATGACCCGGAACTAAGAAAACGCTTGGGTACGGCTCTTAAAGAAACGGTTGAAGAAAAATTTTCTCTCAAGCAAATGTTTAAAAAAACCATCGCACTATACTAAATCTTGGACCTATGCAAGCGTCCGGGGAGCGCTCGCGTGCCGTCTCATGCTCGAGAGCACGCCAAGGGCGAGCCATTCGGTCACCAGATGAGAGCCGCCGTAACTCATGAAGGGGAAGGTAATGCCGGTTACGGGCACTAGCCCCAGATTCATGCCGGCATGCACGGCGATATGCACGAATAAAAGTATGGCCACGCCGAGACCGAATAACGTCTCGAAATTAGTGGCGGCATATTCCGCGCCGCTCACTATCCTAAATAGAAGAAAAAGGGAAAGTGATAAGAGAAGTGTCGTGCCGATAAAGCCCCATTCTTCGGCAAAAGCGGCAAAAATGAAATCCGTTTCGTATTCCGGTAGATATTCAAGCTTGGACTGGCTTCCCTCGCCAATGCCCTTGCCCAACAGACGTCCTGAACCTACGGCGACAGTTGATTGATAGGCATTATAGCCGGTGCCGCGAACATCGGAAAGGGGATGAATAAAAGTGATGATACGCGCTTTCTGATAAGGAGCGAAGACAAAAAACCAGAGTGAAGCGACGATAACAGCGCTCGCAAACACTACGAAGGCCAGATGCTTCTTGGATATGCCTGATATAAGAACCATGCCGAGCCAGATGGAAAAGATGACCATCGCTCCGCCGAAGTCCGGCTGAAGGAAAACCAGTCCGAAAAGAACCAGGGCGTAAGCGCCGGAAATCAGAACGTGGCGTACATTCTTTATTTCTATGTGCCGGCGGGAAAAGTATTTTGAGAGGATTAAGACTAAGACGAGCTTAGCCAGGTCAGAAGGCTGGAAGGTGAGCGAGCCGAATTGAAACCAGCTCACAGTGCCTCTTGTTGTACCGCCCACCAAAAGAAGCAGGCCGAGAATGAGCATGGTGGCAAGAAAGAGGGGCATCAACACCTTGGTCTGGCGCAAAAATCGCCAATCGATCATGGTCGCTCCTGTAAATACGATTATCGAGATGAGTATCCAGATGCTCTGCCGGAAGAAGAAATAATTATCGCTTGAGAATGAATTCATTGTCACAAGGCCGGCAAGCGAGAGGAAGAGAGCCGGTAAGAAAAGCTGCCAATCAAATTGGATGCGTTCCAATAACTTAGTAAGTAGACTCTCTCTCATACTAACGGATAAAGCTTCTGTCCGGGAAAATCCTGGTAATAATCTCTGTGCTTACGGCCTCTCTGTCAAACGGCTTCGGCCAAGTAAAGACAGCTCCCGCTGTCTCTCCCGGCGTTATCGCATCAATGAACGTTTTGGAAGCGGCGAAAATGTTGCCATCTATATCATAGACAAGAACCACCAGGTCTATGTTTGACGCTTTTTGAAGAGAAGGATTTTCAACCTCCGCCTCAAGCCGCGGGGCGGCACTTTGATCGGAAAAAACACTTCCTTTTATTTCCAAATTTGGAGTTTTAATTGGATTTTTCTGCCAGACAAAAGCTTCCTCCTTCCAGTCAAGAGTAGCTCTCTTCGGATTCACCCCTGTCTTAAGGGTGAATGGCCCCTCGAAGACTGCGACAGTCGAAGCAACCGGGGCGTAAGTCTCCCCTTCTATTTCTTTAACAGGTATGACGCTCTCTTCATCGTAAAGCTTGATTACATAACCCGCTTTGTATATTTCGGCGCTCACGTTCGGGTTCTCGACCAAGGCTATCACCTGGTAGGTGCTCGAAGCCAGAGTTAACACACGCGGGTCGCCCTTGAGGATTAATGGCAATGATTCGGCGCGGCATAAGAGCTGGCATGAGCCGCCGCAGTCGATACCGGTCTCATCGCCATTCTCTACTCCATCAAAACAAGTGGGCGATTTATAAAAAAGGAAATACCCTGGCACCCCGACAAGCACCAGGATGGTCAAAATGGCAATGGACAAAATGATTCTCTTCCTGTTCCGCGACCATTGGTTCATCCCATTAGAAGCAGGTCTCGGTCAGCGAGCTCTGCTTAGTTAATTTAGTGATAAATGTTCGACCAGTTTTCATGTCTATATTATAGCTTTGGTTGAAACCGTGACCGAGGCTTCTAACGGGATTCATGTCTCTAGTATAACAAATTGAGCGCTTTGTTCTGGCGGCTACCTCTGAAATTGCATGACATGCAATTTCAGCCCACTCAGGACTATCATCGGCACTACGAGGCTTAACCCCAGTACTAGAGAAAAAAATCTTGTTTAGTACTCTGTTCTGGCGCCTACCTACTTTCCCCTTTCGAGTATCATCGGCACTATGAGGCTTAACTTCCGTGTTCGGAATGAGAACGGGTGTGACCCTCACGTTAAGGCACCAAAACACAATATTAAACAATTTTTCTCAGTACGGGGCATGCTGCCGTGCTTCGCCCCGTAGCGAGCTTTGCTCTGCTACTGGGGTTCGGAATGAGAACGGGTGTGACCCCGGCGACGAAGCACCAGAACTTAAGATTCAATTTTTCTTTTGTTGATTTCATTTAGCAGGATAGCTCCGACGTAAAGTCGGAGTCCCGACCACTTTGTGCGTCGGGAAATTAAAGTGTTTTTCAAGTTTCCTAATAGGATTCGGGCAATTAGTACGCCTCGGCTCAACACCTTGCGGTGCTTACACCTAGCGCCTATCAACCTGGTAATCTCCCAGGGCCCTTAACGATTTCTAATCTTGGGGTTGGCTTCATTCTTAGATGCTTTCAGAATTTATCCATGCCCGACTTAGCTACCCTGCAATGCCCTTGGCAGGACAGCAGGCACACCAGCGGTCGGTTCACTCCGGTCCTCTCGTCGCGTCGTCCCCCTGTCGCCAGGAGCGCAGACTATATCTTCATCCGTTTTAGATTTCCCTAAACGAGGATGTTGGCGTATTACCTGCATGAGCAGTCGTTTTCAAAGAAACGATTCCTCTGCATGCAAGTCTGTTCCGGACTATGTCAGGAACAAGTCGTTACGGGATCAGACCTAAGTTGAGTAAGTAATTCTTCTCTCGTTTTCTTTTTCTTAGTGACATAATTTTCTTTCTGTATCACCAGAATCAAATCGACAAGTTTCTCTAATTGCTTTTTAGAGAGCTTTGAGAATTTCGTACTGGAGAGAATATTGCAAGCACTTATCAGTGCATTACCTTGAATATTTTTGAACCGGATGTACGGAAGAAGAGATTTAAGGATGCCGGCTACTTGCTTGTAGCCATTAATTCTTAACTCGCTCATTCCATCATTTCTTCGCGAAACGTATCCGATACAAAGTTTCTCTTGTATCCAGTACAGCGTTTTATCGTGGCGAGTATCTTGATAGAAGCAGATGGTAGGCATAAATCGGAAACCGATTTTGCCGTCCGAACGCTTCTTTATCTGAAGCATCAGACTCCCATCGCCATCAAGAAACCCCGCGATATACGCCAACTCAACATTAGATCGACTTCCCACGGTATTGTCTTGTTTATTTCTGGTCCTCAAGTAAGTTTTCACACTTATTATTGTACCACTGCCTACGGACTAGGCCGGCAGTAGCTATCAACAGACCAGACTTAGCAAGATTTCACCGTTATTAGCCACTTTGTCATCAAGCATTACTGCTTGAAGTAGCAAAATTTACTAGGAGCAAATCCCCTCTGAAATCAAACGCCTGCAGTAGATAGGAGTCCAACCTGTCTCACGCTTCTTGTCTCGCATTACTGCGAGGAACGGACTATATATTCATCTCGTTTTATCGAGATGTTCAGCATGTAGTCTCTACGGGTATTAAGTTCATATTAATTGAACTAAGAAGAGCAGAACAAAAACAACTATTAAGGCAATGACCATCTTCTTAAATGCTTGTTTTTGCTGAACTCTTACGTAATCTAGTACCTTTTTCTGATTTTCTAAAGCTTCTTTTTGCACTCTCACGAGTTCTTCTAGAAGCTTTTTAATTTCATCATTCATGACACTATTTTACCTAATTTCCCTCGGTATTGTCCATTACTGGATTTCACCGATATCAGCTAACTTGTCCACATATATCGCTACATGTGGCCGCCGTGATTGGTTGAATCTCTCCTCTAGTCCTAGGGATTCAGACTGTTCAAAAGATGATTCTTAAATCCTAAATCTAGAATCTTAAATCTTTCTCCTGAACGGTCTGAACCCAGCTCGCGTAACTTTTTAAATGGCGAACAGCCATACCCTTGGAAGCTTCTTCACCTCCGGGATAAGTTGAGCCGACATCGAGGTGCCGAACTGCGCCGTCGCTATGGACGCTTAGGCGCAACCAGCCTGTTATCCCCAGGGTAGCTTTTATCCGATAATCTTCGGCCGCCTCTAACACGGACCGTCGGTTCACTATGCTCCGCTTTCGCGCCTGCTTGTCATGTACGACTCACAGTCAAGCCAGCTTATGCCATTACACTATCGGCACGGTTTCCATTCGCGCCTAGCTGACCTTAATAGACTCCTCCGTTACACTTTAGGCATTTTGTTCCCCAATTTGTATCTCATGGATGGAAGAATGTACGGCTCAATGAGTTGTTTAAACTTCTCGGCCGATTGAGACTTAACATAAAGTCTCCAGTATTTTCCTTTTTGGCTATGCAGTGATGTTTGAAGATTGAACTTTTTGTCCAAAATCTTCTGAATATTCTCTAACTCTCTTCTGCTGTACCCGAGCGTATGTATTACATAAGTTCGGTGTCTAACAGATTTTAATGAGCCATCATCCATAAACCAGATTGCCAAGCTAAGCGGAGTAAGCAACCTTTCAATTACTTTCGGAATTTCTTTTCTACCATTTTTGTAGAAAATTTTTCCGTAAGTTTGAAGTGCTTTGTGAGAATATGTTCTCACTCCTACATATACATTGTCCTTTTTAACTTTTGTGTACGGTTGGCTTGGTATCCATGATTTGAACTCTTGATAAAGCCAGTTCAGATAGTCTTTCTGGGCATCGCAATGCTCGATTTTCAATCTGAATGTCTTACCGCCATCCTGTGTCTCAAGATGTCCGTCTCCAAGCAGAGTTCCAGCGATTATTTCATGCTGGCGCTTTGTCAGAGTAAGATCTCTCTTGAGTTCACGAATAGCTTTGGTGTTCATGGGTTCTTGCTTACGCAAGACTTACTGTTACCAGTAAGATCGGACTATATCTTCATCCGCTTTCGCGGAGGTTAGCGCCTAGTCTCTACAGGCATCTTTTCAGATTCCCCTCGGTGTTGTCTATTTTATCACAATAGACTTTCACCGATATTAGCTAACTTTTCTCATAGCAATTGCTCGCTATGGTCCCCCTTATTTATTTTTTTTGGTGTGAACCACCTAGGAGGCGCCACGGATCGAGGAAACGAAATTATTTCGCGCCCTCGAGGATAGCGCCCCACTAAAACTGCCCGCCAGATACTGTCTCTCGGCGTTTTTGC
>ERZ1292629.3480-Hain-H43-01um-R1-3480-length-12147-cov-5_pt1 | contig 12147 bp, 9 predicted proteins | sample MGYA00564399_ERZ1292629 | MGnify/ENA primary metagenome ERZ1292629 (study PRJEB36523, sample SAMEA6512636) | groundwater metagenome | collected 2019-01-08 | study: AquaDiva: Metagenomics assemblies of 32 groundwater samples | reverse complement strand
AAGATTCTCTTCTTTTAAACCCCTAAAATATTTGAAGACATACCAAGAAATGATAAGAATTATTGTCGTTAAACCATAAGTCACAATATCTGCCGCCACGCTCTCGACCACATAAGGATCAGGAACCCCCTTGGGAGCAAAATGAGGATAAGCGAGAAGAACCATTATTTTTGATAAACCAAGAATCAAATTCGCGGGGACGATGCTTTGAGAAATTGCCTTAGCCGGAAGAGTAAAAACACGATAGAGATAAACTACCGGCGTAATAGGTTGAGAGACTGTCCCCGGCGGCGCCGAAGATGGCGGAGCATTAATAGCCAAAAGAATTCTTAAGCAAAAATATAAAAAGCCTACTACCAAAAGCGGAACAAGGATTTTTTTAAAATTCGCAAGGGAAATTTTTCTTTCAAAGATTAACCAAAAAACTGGCAAAAAAGCAAAAAGAAAAAGTGATGTTTCTTTAAAACTCAAAGACAAAACAAGCATCAGTAAAGATAAAACCAAATTTTTTTTGATAAAGAAAATCAAAGTTAGAAGGAGGAAAATAGTTGTTCCCACTGTTCCGGTAGTCGTCGCCACCCAAGTTACCGCCTGATGGGAGATTGAATTAACCGCAAACAGCAACCCGATGGCAAAACTTAACCATTTTTTCTTCAAAATTAGAAAACTTAGATAGAAAACCAAAAAAGAGTTTACGAGGTGTAGCCCGAGGCTAAAAAATGCATAACGACTAAAATCTAAACCGAACAATTGAAACTGGAAATAGGAAAGCAACTGACTAAAAGGCAAAATATGGACATCTTGTTCGTAAACAAACAATCTTTCAAACCAGGAAAGTCCGGCTTTCTCCCAATAAATCAAATTGCCAAAAATCGCCCATTCATCCTGCTGGAAGAATGTTTTTGGAAAACCCCAAAAAACAAAAAGGATGAAAAGGAAATATAACAAAAAAATGGTGATGGCGTCTTTTTTTCTCATACGTCGGTGGTTCCGCAACAACGGAAACATCCTGGGAAATGGCGGTTTTTCTTAAGATATCGTCGAAATTTTTTATATAAGTCACTATTCCACAAATATCTAAAATCTTCCTCCATTAGGTTGCCGGCTTTCAAGCTAAAACATGGCACTAAATCTCCATTTGGTAAAATTGTAACGGAAAACCAAGGATTAGTGCAGGCAAAATCATTAAAATATTTGCCGCTATAATAATCATCAATTTTAGCAAAAGGAACAGGGGGAGCAAAAGAAACAGAAACTGGATGTGGCCGGGAGAAGATTTTTTGAATTTGTTGTTTCAAAATCTCTGGTTTGATGCCGACAAATTTTTTCTCTGCCAGTGAAAGCATATTCCCCACCACATAACCCAAACAGCCTATTGACTGATTAAAGTACCCTATCATACAATTTTGGTGAGTTTTAGCAATTTTTTGAGTTTTATAATCCAAGTGGAAAAATACAATCTCCTCGATTTTTAAATCTCCAGCTAACTTAACCATCTCTTCCAAATAACGATAAGAAAAACCGGAAATGACGGTGGCTATTTTTAATTTGGGGAAAAGGGTATTGTTTCTTTGGCGAACCTTCCTAAGAAGTCTTATCCCCTCCACTGCTTTTTCGAAATTACCTTTACCTCTTATCTGGTCATTAATCATTTTTGGTCCGTCAATTGAAACAGCAATACCATCAACTCCAGATTTAATCAAACTTCTTGCTCTTTTGCTATTGAGCAAAATTCCATTGGTTGTAAAAGTAGTTATCAATCCCCTCTTTTTAGCGTAGGCAATTATTTGCTCTAAATCATTCCTCAAAAGCGGCTCGCCTCCGGCGATGTAAAAATGGGGCTTAAAAAAAGCAATCTGGTCAATTATTTTTTTAATTTCCAAAAGCGTCAGTTCTTTGGGAAAATCATAAGAACTAATCACACACATTTTGCAATTCAGATTACACCTGGCAGTCGGATGAAAAACAATGGTGGTCGGATAAAAACTAAAGCCATTATTGAATAATCGGTAATCCAAAAGAGATTTTTTTCGAATAACCTGGAAAACAGCAATCACACTCGCCAGTGGATTTCTTAAAAACAAAAAAAATAACAGTTTAAATCTTCTCATTTTGAAGTTTTTCCCTTATCTGTTGACTAACATCCTTAAACTCTTCGGCTTTTCCTTTCCAAGAAAAAGCAAAAACATCATCAACCGAAAGATTATTCTCTCTTAAAGCTTCTTTTAACTGATTATAATCCCGAAAATAACCAAATCCCCTTCCCTGGCATTCTTGATAACCCTGGGAAATTAAATCATGGAGAAACTGATCTTCATAAAGACATCCCGGAAAATTTTCTTTTTCTTGATACCAAATCATCAACATTCGACCAAATCCAGATTGAACCGGCAAAGTTTTCTCTTCTTCTGGCAGGCCATAATAGCAAGCATCGCTTTGGGTATAAAATATTACTTTTTGGGGTAATTCAGGATAAGATGTCTGAATCTGAATTAAAAAAGACCTTCTTAAATCACTAATAACTTTCAAATTCTTAATATCTTTTTGAATAGTTTTAATATGAAAGAATAAAAGAGGTATTAGAAAAAACAAAGTTAAAAAATTAACAATTTTAGGCTTTTTACTCAGCAAGCTCGCTAAAATATAAGAAAAAATAACCAACATAAGACTCGAACCGATTGCTAAAATATAAAGATTTCGCGGCTCAAAAATGGAAAAATAACCAGCGCGTCCGGGAACAAAAACAAAAGGCAAAGAACTGATACCCATAAAAACCAAAGAAAATACCAGGGCTTTAGTTAAGCTCTTTTCTTTATTACCTACCAGATACCTGAAAACACAATAAAATAAGAGGAGGATAATCGCTACCAAACCATAAACAACAAGATCGGCGACGGCGCTTTCAACTAAATATGGATCTGCCATCCCATCAGAGGCTATAAATTGAGGGTAAGCAAGATAAACAATTCTCCTAGAGAAACCAAGAATCATCTTTGCAGGAAAAATACTCTGAGAAACTGCCTTAAGAGGAATTGTAAATAATCGGTAAATATATGCGGGCAAAGGAACAATGCTTACATCTGTAACTTCGGGCTGCGATGAGCTAAGCCCAAAAAATAATAAGAAAACCCTTAGAAATACGTAAAAAACCCCAAAAGAAATCAGGGCTAAAAACGGTTTTTTAGCTCCTATAAGGCTGATTTTCAGATTTGAAAAATTATAAATAAGCCAAGCTAGGGGAAAGAAAACAAATAAAAAAACTGCTGTTTCTTTCAAAAGAAGAGCGACGGTTAAAAAAAACAAAGAAACCAAAAAATACTTAAAGCGATTTTCTTTCTCAAGATAATCAACAAAAAAAATTAAAGAGAGCAAGATAAAAAGAGTACTCGGCAAAGTGCCAATCACGCTCGCCACCCAACTCACAGCTTGATGAGAAATGCTGTTAACGGCGAAAAGTAAAGACGCCATAAAGGCAATTATTGTCCTTTTGGAAATTTTTTTTATCAGAAAAAAAACCAAAAACGTATTTATGAGATGAAAAGTTATATTTACCAATGCGTAAGGAGGAAAATCTGTTTTAAATAAAAGATATTCCAAAAGGAAAAACAAGTTCGAGAGGGGAAAGAAATGGGTCAACCCTCCTTTAAATGGCAGAATGATGCTTAAGAAATGATTATCGGAAGATAGGGCATAAATTATAGAACCAAAATATTGCCATTCATCTTGCTGGAAAAAAGTCTTAGGTAATTCCCAGAAAGTAAATAAAATCGCTATTGTGATTATTAAAAAAATATATCTAGTTTTTAAATTAACGACGGTGTTCATTCTTCACCAACAAAATATTAATTAAATTTAAATTGGGAGATAAATTTAGGGGAATTCCAAATTGTTTTATAATTTTTGGGAAATGTTGTTTAATATCTTCAACTGTTATTGAATACAAATGGTCTGGGGAGCGAAGGGGAAATCTTCCTGTCAAAAGCCTCACAAGCTGGAAAAGACTTTCATTTGGAATACTAAAGATAACATAACCCCCATTCTTAACTACTCTTTTTATTTCTCTCATGCTTTTTATAGGGTCGAGCAGATGTTCCAAAACATCACATGCCAGAGCCACATCGAATTTTCTATTTTTAAAAGGCATTTTCCTGGCATCAGCCTTGATTAATTCTGCTTTATTAGTGATTTTATTTTCTTTCAAAATACGCTTAAAATAAGCAATTTGAGTAGGCGAAATATCTACTCCGGTATAATCACAATTTTCCTTTACCAATTCAAAAAGACCACCATCTGCACACCCGACGTCAATAATTGAATTATAAGAGAGATTATCGAGCAAATTTTTAATAATTTTTTTCTTTCTTTGCCAAACCCATCTTTCCAAAATATTTTTTGAATGATAATGAGTCCTCATGGGAGTCGTTCTTACAACCAATTCGTTAATTTCATAAAATTTCTTGGAATCTATTTCTACTAATTTCTTCATTTTCATAATCTCCTTCCTACCCCCACAACCATTTTGCCGACTTTTTTCTTGAAAAAATTTCGGCCGTCGATGATGATTGTCTTTGGTCCAATTATCTGCTTTGCGTCTTTTTCCAACTGTTGATGGTCGGTAGCGACGATTAATAAATCAAATCGGGTGAGTCGACGGCAAGGTTTTAATCCAAAACCCCTAATCTCCGAAAGGGTATAAAAAGGATCATAAACCTCAAATTTTATTTTTCTTTTTTTCAAAATCTGACAAAGGGCGACAGCCGGACTCTCCCTAACATCCTTAACTCCAGGTTTATAGGAAAGGCCATAAACCAAAACCTTGCTTCCTGGTTGATAATTATTAGCAACGTATCCAGCCACAAACTCCGGCATACTTTCATTTTCCATTAGGGCTTTTTCTAGCATGGGCATTTTAACTCCTTCTTTTTTTGCCATATCTAAAAGATAATAAGGATCAACGGGAATACAATGACCACCAACCCCAACCCCTGGGTAATGAGCTTGAAAAGTCCATTTTGATTTTGCTGCTTCGATTATTTCTAAAACATCAAGTCCAGTTTTTTGGCAAAATTTCGCTAATTCATTTATTAGAGCGATATTCACTGCCCGATAACTATTCTCTAAAAGTTTCACCGTCTCGGCTACTTCCAAGGAGCTAACTGTTACTAGTAGCGCTTTTATAATCATCTCATAAAGGGCTTTTGTCAGGGCGAGATCCTCTTTCCCTAGTCCAGCCACCACTTTCGGAGTATTTTCCAGCCGATGTTTTAAGTCTCCGGGATTAATCCTTTCTGGTGAACAACCAAGAAAAAAATCATTTCCCCGCCGAAGGCGGGATTCTTTTTGAATAATACTACCGACAATAGAGGCGGTAGTTGAGGGGGCAACCGTTGATTCATTAACTATCAGCTTGCCTAATGGTTTGGATAAACCAATTGATTTGGCTGCTTTTTTTAATGAGTTAATGTTAGGTCTGTGCTTTTTATCAACCGGGGTTGGAACGCAGATTATAATCACATCCTGGTTTTTACACCCAGAAACAATCTCTGAACTGGCTTTTAAAAATCCTTCCCTAACGACTTTTTTAAAATCCTCATTAATTCCCATCTCTTTCAAATAATTTTCTCCGCGATTAATTGCCTTGACTTTGTTTTTATCAATATCCAAACCGGTAACCTGAAACCCATTTTTGGCAAAACAAACTGCCAATGGCAAACCAACATATCCCAGGCCAATAATGCCAATTTTGGCTTTTTTGTTTTTTATTTTTTCCAAAAGAGAATTAAAAAAATTCATAAAATGCTTATGGGATACAATTCTTTTTCCGAAATTTTTGGTTTGATATAAGGAATATTTGGAAAATTTTGGGGAGGCAAAGTATCAGATTCAAAAAGAGCCACCTCATCAAGCCAAGAAGAAAACCCCGAAGATAAATTATTCCGTTGAAAACTTAAAACTACAAAGTGGGCACCCTCGGGAGCCACCGCCTCCGCTTTTTTCTCAACCCATTCGGTAGTTCCAAAAACACGAGCAGATAAGGCAACTTTTAATCTATCTTTACTTATCTGGGCATCAGCTCTATCTTTAAAAAACTCCATTCTTAAAAATCCATCCCGGTTCCGACTATTCAATTTATCGCTGTTTTTAATCCAACCAGAAAAGATATAATATTTACCTGGCTTAATGGGAATTGGGGGCGAGGAAAAATGAGCGGTGGAAAATCCACTTGCCCCTTGATCAATTTTTAAACTCCCCTTTCCAGAATATCCTTCATTTTCATCCCAAATAAATCCTATTATTTTTTGTCCCAATGTCCCTTTAACCCGCCAGCCCTCCTCGTTTTCGGCAAAGTTAAAAGCAACAATTTTTTTCCCAGGATTATCTAGGGGTGAGGGTATTTTAAAAACAAGATAATTTAAATCGTTGGTCTGCCAAGGTTTAAAAAATTCTCCGACGGTGAAATCCAGCCATTCTTCTAAAGCTAATCCTGGGAAAGTATTAGCAAGATATTCGTAAGGAACGCCAGAATATTTAATCATCTGTTTGGGAGATAAATTAAACCAATCATATAATAACAGGTGATATGAATCTATGTTCATGACCGCAAACTGATTGTCATCCTCCTGAAATTCTTTAAGGGAATTTTCCTCAAAGATAGGCCAATCTACGCGGTTTATATTTTTCCCTTCAGGAAAGTTAACCCCCGAATGACTTTTAACCTGAACATTAGGAGGGAGATTTTTTGCTAGCCAAACAGAAAGTCTATCGATGTTCCAGGGTTTTGTATAAAAATAAGCAAGAGCGGTTGAATTTTTAATTGATTCCAAGTTAACTATAAAAAGCAAAATAAAAAAAATTGGAGCTAAAACATAAGCAGACAATTTAGTTATTTTCTTGAGCAAACGAAATGCTTCAGCCAAGAAAAATCCGGCAAAAATAACTAAAAAAGGAATAACTGTCGTAAAATTACGGGTAAAAAGTCCCCCTCCAGAGTAATAGGTCATGACAAAAAGGAAGGGAAGAATAAAAGACAAAAGGAAAAGAGTTCTTAGTGGTTTAAGAGTTAAACCCAGTAAGAACCCACTAATAATCGCCAAAAACGGTAAATTGCCAATCCCCCAATGATATAAATAAAAATAGGGGTAAAATGCAAATTTTCTTATACCCATGTGGTAGCGCATGCCAACGTATTTAATTATCGGAATTGCTTCTTTTAGATTTAGGAGCAGATAGGGGTTAATTACGGCAAAAATTATCGGAATTAAAAATAAGGCGATAACAAAATTTTTATTAAAGATCTCTTTTAAAGATTTTTTCCTAACAACCCAAGTTAAATGGATAAATATAAAAGTAAAAATGGGGAAAAATTGATATTTCATTGATAAATAAAGACCACAGGTTAAGCCTGCCAACAAATAACGACTCCGACTTTGTTTTTCCAGTAAAAAAGCACAGGCTAAAACTGCCAGAACAGCAAAAAAACCATTAGGAATATCAGATAAAGCAAAATGAGACGAGAAAACATGACGATAGTTAAATGCCAGAAAAAATGCCGCAATCAAACCGGTATTTTTATTGAAAACCCTTTTGGCTAAAAGATAAGTTAAAAAAACTATCCCCGCGCCAAGAATGGCGGTTACATATCTGGAAAAGAACAGAGCCTCGTACTCACCACGACCAAAAATAGCCACTTTAAATTCATCCATAAATCGAGGCCCGATTTGTAAGGCGGTGAAAAATACCCGTGGATGAGGGAAAAAAAGTTTAAAAAGAGCTATTGGAAGAAAAAAAATCCTGTAAAAAACCATATGAACTAGAGGAACCCCAGCTGGATAATCATAGCGTTTGGGATCCAAATTCCCATTGATAATCATATTCATGGCTGAACTATAGCTCATCGGTTCATCGGGATGATAGGGAGGATAGCCGGGGTTTGTACCAATTATTCGAATAAGAAAAGCGGCTAATAAGATAAGAACAATAGTAATATTTTCTTTTAATATCTTTCTCATTTTTTTTCTAAAACATAAATAACATGGGCAAAAGGTTTACCTTTATCGGCTTTGATAATTTTAGCTTTAAATCCCAGCTTAGTAAACAGCCTACCAAATTCATCTGGAAACCGATAGTAAATTTTATCCCCAGGATATAAAAGAAAATCAGCTAATCGCCCTAAAATAAACTTAAAAAATGGTTTTTTATCAACTTCAGCAATAATTAACTCTCCATTTCTAGTTAATTTCTTTTTACATTCAGTCAAAAGCTTCTCCTGTTCTTGAAAAGAATTCAAATGATGCAATACATGAATCAACAAAATAGCCCCTGCTTTTTTGAGGGTTATTTTGGTAATATCTGCTTCCAAAAATTTAACATTAGCCACCCCCCTATTGGCAAATTTAATCTTTTCAGAATCAAGCTCTATCCCTAAAATTTGCCTTTTCGGTCCAGTTAGACCCAAAAAATTACTAAAAATCCCATAGCCACAACCCAAATCAATAATAAAGCCTTTTTTGGGAATTAATTGCTCTAACTTCTCGTATGGAGCAGTAAAAAAACGAATACGAGTAAAAGTTGTTGGCCAACCAAGATTTTGATAAAGCTTTTTTGTTAAGGTGGTGGCGGTTTTTATATTCATCCTAGCATGTAAGCTTTCGCCCTTCTTAAAATATATTTTAATTGTTCAAATGTGCGAATTTCTTTAATCAACCGCCAGAGAATTATTGGGCGGAGGTAAAACTCCAAATGAGCCCGTCTTTGGAGGTCTTTTAATTCTTTTTGACTAATGCCCATCGGGGCGTAAGGTACGTCCGCCTGAAAAATTTGATTCCAGTCAATTCTTTTTTCTTTAAATTCGCCGTTAGCTAATAACTTTTGATATGATTCGGTTCGCGGTAAAGGTAAATAATTATAAAAGGCGGCTCGAGTGAGACCCAGACTTTTAGCAAATTTTATAGTTTTAAGAATATCTTTTTTTGTTTCCCCAGGATAGCCAAGAATAAAAAATCCGTTAATTGTCATCCTCACCTCATTTACCATCTTCGTCATTTTTTTTATTTTTTTGATGGTTGTTCCCTTTTTCATTAGTGTTAAAATCCGATCGGAGCCTGACTCAATTCCCACCGAAACATAATAACAGCCCGCTTTTTTCATTAGTTTCAAAAGCCTTTTATTTAAAGTATCAAGCCTGACTCCATTTGGGCAACACCAGCTAATTTTAAAGCCTTTTTTTAAAAGTTGGCGACAAAAATCCTCAACATAATCCCTATTTAAAGTAAAATTGTCATCCAAAAAATGAATTTCTCTCACTCCATATTTTTTATATAAAAATTCTATTTCCTTCAAAATATGACCAACGCTTCTTCTTCTTACTTTCTTTCCAGAGATTGTCCAACCGGCACAAAAAGTACAAGAAAAAGGGCAGCCTCTGGTAGCCATAATTGGAGCAATCGGTAAATTTTTAAAAATTATCCCCTGTGGGGCATCGGGATATTCTTGGGGTTTTAGCAAATCCCAGGCAGGAAATCCCAAACCATCTAAATCATCAACAAAAATTTGGGGATTGATGACTATTTTCCCTTTTTTATTTCTCCAGCCTAATCCTGGGATCTGGGAAAATCCCCTTCTTGTTTTTAAAGCCCTGACAAGCATGGGTAGTCCAATTTCTGCCTCACCACAGAAGACAAAATCGAGATTTTTAAAATCTTTAAGTGTTTCTTCTGGTAAACCTGAAGGATGGGGACCACCGGCAAGGGTAATAATTTGGGGATTAATTTTTTTTACTATTTCAAGGCTCTTTTCCAAAGAAGGTAAATCTTGGGAAAAAATCTGGAAGCCAACAATGTCGGGTCGGTATTTGTTAATTTTTTTCTTAAATGAAGGATAATCTAGCCCCTCCTTTACGCAATCAAGAATAGCGACATCTTTAAATCTCTCCTTTCGAAGAGCGGTGGCAAGATAACCTAACCCAATTGGGGGAATACAATTCAAAACTACTCCTTGAGGAGTAACTGGTTTAACCAAAAGAATTCTCAACTCTTTCTCCCTTTTTTTAACTTTTGCAGGTTTTTTCTGATTCTGATTAACTCTCTAATTGTCAGGGGGATATATTTAAAACTCACTGTTGATTTTCCAGCAGTTCGGGGAAAATGAGGAACTCCAACCTCGATAATATTGAAACCAAAAAATCTTGCTTTGGCTAAAATTTCTGTATTAAAAAAGAAGTATTTGGATTCAATTTTAATCTTTTTAAAAATGTCTTTCCTAAATAGTTTGAAAGCGCAATCAATATCTTTAACATTTAAGTCAAAAAGGAAACTGGCTAAAGTATTGTAGCCCCAAGAAAGGAATTTTCTTAAAAATGGATCTTTTCTTTTTAATCGATAACCAATAACCAAATCAACTACTTGAGTTTTAGCAATTGGAAACATTACGTCTAAAGCATCTAGCTTAAACTGCCTATCAGCATCAGTAAAAAAAACATAATCGAACTTAGCAGAATTAAATCCGTCTCTTAGGGCTTGGGCATAGCCCTTATTCACAGGGTGAGTGAGTACTCTAACTTTTTTATTCCTTTGGGCGATTTTTTGAGCAATCTCTCCAGTTTTGTCCCACGAACCGTCATTAACAATAATAATTTCATAACCATCTTTTGATTTCCGCAAATAAGATAAACACTCGTCAACCATTTGCTCAATGTTTTTTTCTTCATTGAAGGCAGGTAGAATGATAGAAATTCCAGATGGTAGTTTTTTTTCTTTTGCCATATTATCTTCTTGGACCAAAGATTAATGCTTTAATAAATCCTAATCCTCCAGTGCCAAATTTAACAATTGTCATAATGCCAATTCCCAAAGATAGACTAGGGTGAGAAATAAAATCCTTCCAGTGGCGTAAATAAGCTCTTCTGACAGGATTTATTTGCTTTAGTCCCCTTTGGGGATGTTTTTTTAAGTAAGAAAGCATTTCTTGACCATAAAAAAAATGTTTTTTAGCAATATCCAGCAAAGATTTTGGCTCTCCTAAATGTCTCTCAATCGCCCTGATTCTACCCCATTTAAACCCTGCCTTTAAAAAACGATTATGAAAATCATAATCTTCTGGTCCATATAAGGTCTCATCAAAACCACCGATTTTCTCAAATGATTTTTTACTAAAGAATCTAACGGCAACAATCAGTTCGTCGTCTCGATAGGCATTTCTTTCAAGTTTTCTGACATCAGCCCAAAAACCAAGTCCTTCAGCCGAAGTATTAATCACGGCAATACCGTCTAGGCTCTCTTTCTCACATTTTTCTACACATTGTTCAACTACTTCGGGTTCTAAAATAAAATCGGAATCAACTCGATATAAATATTGACCCTTAGCTTTCTTTATCCCAAAGTTCATTTGAGCTGCCCGTTCTGGACCATGATTAAAAACTAATTTTGTGTATTTGCAAACAATCTCCTTTGTTTTATCAGTTGAATTATTATCAACAACAATAATTTCAATGTTTTTATAAGTCTGTTTTTTGATACTTTCCAGACAGGATTTAATAAATTGGGCTGAATTTTTGGCAGGAATTATTACCGAAACAAGAGGATTGGTTTCCATCCGTATTATTTTACCATTTCTGGACTATTCTTCCATATAGTTAAGACGGTTACTCCTTCAACTTTTAACTGATAAATTGGCTTTAAAGTTTGGAGATATTTTGCTTTCGCCGGAATCCAACCTTCCCAACCCTCATGAGTTAATTCCATTATATATTCTCCTTTACCGGCTGGACCGCTAAAATAATAATCACCAAAATTAATATCTTCCCTTATCCAAATCCGGGGAATATTAGACAAAAGTCCTCTGGCTAAAGTTAAATTTGCCTGGGGAGGAGCATTTTGGTTAAACCAGTTAATCCCCTGGCGATATTCATTGCCTAAACTTAATCCCCAATTGGGAAAATTTCTTTCCGCCGCTCCTTTTAATCCCCCAATTAAGGGATTAAAATAAAGGCCTTCATTGGGATGGAGCGAAATAAGCTTAAGAGCGATAGGAAGAAAAGAAAGAGCCAGGGCAATGTAAAATGTATAATGTAAAATGTATAATTTTTTTCTGTTTTTAATTCTAAATTGTAAATTGTTCATTATAAATTGTCTTAGGCTTTCTGCTCCCAAA
>ERZ1292629.3479-Hain-H43-01um-R1-3479-length-12147-cov-7_pt1 | contig 12147 bp, 7 predicted proteins | sample MGYA00564399_ERZ1292629 | MGnify/ENA primary metagenome ERZ1292629 (study PRJEB36523, sample SAMEA6512636) | groundwater metagenome | collected 2019-01-08 | study: AquaDiva: Metagenomics assemblies of 32 groundwater samples | reverse complement strand
TGGCTCCCGCAAAATCGCTCCGCTTATTTAATTCCGACAATGTTTCGTTTGGTGGACCCGACCGGGATCGAACCGGTTACCTCCTCATTGCAAATGAGGCGCTCTACCAAGTGAGCTACGGGCCCTTAGATTTGATTCTACGTCAATATCGCCAAAATTCCAATAAATCGCGGTTCCGCACCGGATATCCACAGTTAATCCACACCTAATCAACACTTGTCTTCATGGACAATTTATGCAGACTGCAGTTGTTTTATTTTGAAGCAACCTCGTCTATTTTTGCAGCGACTATGAAATCATTTTCCGAAAGCCCGCCGATGGCATGCGTCATGAGCTCAACCGTTACATTGCCGTAGGATACGGTAAGGTCGGGGTGATGCTGTTCTTCTTCGGCAATCTCCGCAATTTTATTTACAAATTGCATCGTCTCCGCAAAATTTTTAAACCGAAAGCTCTTTGCAAGCAAACGCGCCTCATCGATCAAGCTCCAGTCGTTCAACTCCTTCATCAGTGCTTCCGCTTGTGCCCGGGGTAAGGGCGGCACTCCCCCTTCGCACGGGATGCATCGTCTTTTTGCCAACGGTTTGTCCTCCGTCTTATCGAAAGCATTACTCATTTTTTTTCCGTGCAAGGCTGATAACGTGGTCAAGAAAATCTTTAAACTTTACCCCGACCGCGTGCAAAGCTTTTGGCAAGAGCGACTCCTTGCCGAGGCCTACCCCCGCCGCGCTGTTTGCCTCTAAAAAGTAGATACCCCGCTTCGAGACGATAAAGTCCGACCGCGAATAATGGTTGAGGTTCAACGCTTGATGCACCGCGCGCGCCGCGTCCATCAGCGTACGCTTTTCCTCCGGCAAAAAGAGCCCCGGCACGCGCTCGATGCTCTGCCCGCCGTATTTTGCATCATAGTCAAAAAACGGTGACGCCGCGGCTGGCACTATTTCCACAGGCAAGAGTGCGTATGCTTTTTCCCCGCGAAAATCGTCGATGACGCCCACACTCGCCTCTTTGCCTTTAATAAATTCTTCTATCAGTGCTTTGGGCGAAACCTCCCACGCGCGCTCCAACCCTTGCGCAAGCGAATGGAAATCATTAACGAGCGTAATCCCGACCGATGACCCGCCTATTACCGGTTTGACGATTGCCGGATGCGGGAACGAACGAAATAGCTCTAGCGCCAGCGCCTCGACGTCGGGAGTTTGTTCGACCACCTTGCCGAACGGCACCTTAAACCCAAGCCCGCGCACCACAGAGCGCGTGTGGTGTTTATTAAATGCGAGTATTGAGGCGGGCGAATCTGCACCCGTGTATGGCACGCCGAGCGCGTCGAGTACGCGATGCAACCGGCCGTCCTCGCCGTACTCGCCATGAATCACATTAAAAACGACATCCACCCCCGAAAGTGCGCGGGCCGGAAGCATCGACACCCCATGGAGATGCCAATCGCCCGCGCGGTCGATAAAAATGTCGCGCGCGTCGTATTTTTCGCGCTCCAGCGCTTGCAGCACTTCGGCGCCCGTCTTGAGCGAAACTTCATACTCGCTTGAAGGCCCGCCGCGCAGAACGCCCACGATAGTCCTCATACGCTTAGTATATCTCTTTTTACTTCAGCCACGCTTCCTTCCCTCGTATGTATTTTTTGATGCGGGCAAGACCCTCTTTTATTTTTTCAACATCAAGCGCGTAGGAGAGCCGGATACGGCCGGGTGCGCCAAACCATTCGCCGTCATACACGATCACTTTGTGTTTGTGATACAACTCCGAAACCACGCGGTTCGAATTTTTTATCCGCGGCAGTACGTAAAATGCTCCTTCAGGCTTCCATAAATCAAACCCGAGCGAAATCAAGCCGCCGTAGAGTATGTCGCGGCGCTCCTGCCAAATGGCACGCTGCTTTTTGATAAACGCCCGCGGCGTGTGCATCGCATGGAGTGCCATCTCCTGTCCTAAGAGGTTGGTGTTCATCGAAGTGTGCACTTTAATGTCGACCACCTTGTCGACCAGTTGCCGGTCACGGCTCCACAGGTAGCCGATGCGCAGCCCGCACATCGAATAGGTTTTTGAAAATGAGTTGATGGTAATGACGTTTTTCCCTTTGATGAGATAGTTTTCGCGGCCGTAAATCAAATCTTTATACACTTCATCCGAAACAATGTAGATGCCGCGCTTTGCGCAGAGTTTTTCGATCGCGCGCAGCGTCTGCAACTCTTCTACCCGACCCGTCGGGTTTGAGGGAGAGTTTATCAGCACCGCTTTCACGCCGCGCACTTTTTTTTCAAAATCTTGTAAATCTATTTTGCCTTCGATAAGGTCGGTATACACCGGCGTCAAGCCCGCAAGCTCAATAATGGGCGGATACGAGTAGTAATACGGCCGGCATACCAACACGCCAACATTGCCATGGAGTTCATAAATCGCGCGAAACGCCAAATCAAGCGCTTCGGATGCGCCGTTGGTAACCACGAAATCCTGCGGGCGGGCTTGCGGATATTCTTTTGCCAATGCTTCGCGCAGGTTTTCTTCTCCCTGGATCAACCCATATTTAAAAAGTCGCGGCGCCTCAAGATGAGTAAAAATATTTTTGGGCGGCGGCAAGTCGGGCTGTCCAGAGCCGAAGGAGATGACGCCGTCGCCGTTTATCCCAATAAATGCCGCAGGGCTCGTGATCTTTTTCATGTATTTCGCACTCTACCACGCAGTCGGCGGCGGTGGTAGCCAACAGCAAACCGGTGCGCCTCTGCATTGGCAAGAAGAATATCTCTCTCGTTTACCTTGAGCGAAGTCGAAAGGCCCTTTATTTCTCGCGGACGGTGTTTTTCATCCTTAACCACGCCGACGATGGGAATGTGTATCCCGTAGGACTCGAGAGTTTTTTGCGCGGCATTAATTTGCGCAGTCGAGCCATCCACCACAATGAACCGGGGCAGCGGCCATTCGTCGTGTCCAAGCCTGCGGGAGAGTATCTCGCACAAGGCTCCGGTGTCATCGCCCGGTTTGGATGCACGGATGCGGAATGTGCGGTAGTCGCTTTTCTGCGCCTGCCCGTCCTCAACCACGGTCATCACCCCCACGGCGGCCGAGCCGCCCAAATGGGCAACGTCATACGCTTCAATGCGACTTGTCGTGAGCGAAGTCGAACGATATTCGTCTTTGATAAGCGCAATGTCTTGAATGTGTTTAAGCGCGAAGATTTGCCGCGAAAGCAGCTGCGCCTCCTCAAACTCCTCTTCGTGCGCCGCGCGCTTCATGTCGCGCTCAAGATTTTTCATGAGCAGCTGCTTTTTACCCGAGAAAAGGAGCACGATGCGCCGAATGATTTTTTTATACTCCGCTTTTGAAATTTCGCCGGAGCACACGCCCGGGCAGAGCCCAATTTGGGCATTGAAACACCTTTTGCACCTTACAAAGGTCTGACCTTGGGAAGGTTTCGAAGGTCTGACCTTTGGAAGTTGAGATGAACAGGGCGTACAGGTGTCTCTGTATGTAAATATTTTTCTGATTATTTTGAGCGCTTCTTTAAGCTGAAGCCCGTGCGGGAAGGGGCCAAACGTATATGCGAAGCGAAAATCATTTTTGGAAGCGTTCCCTCTCCTCCCTGAAGCTGGAGAAAATGATTTTCGCGAAGCTGATAACTCTTTACCACGCACCAATAGAACGCGAGGAAAGTCTTCCTTCTGTATGACGACATAATGCCAGCTTTTGTCGTCTTTGGCGTCGGTGTTGTAGCGTGGTTTGTAATTTTTTATGAGATGCGCCTCAAGCATGAGTGCCTCCAAGACCGAGTCGGTTTTACGCCAATCGAGCGAGGTTGCACGCGCGACCATGGTGCCGATGAGGGGGCTCCTGGCTTCGGCTATGTCCTGTATAAAGTATGAGCGTACGCGGTCGCGCAAGCTTGCCGCCTTGCCGATGTAGAGCACTTCTTTGCGTTTGCCCAAAAAAAAGTACACCCCGGGGCTCTCCGGCATTGCTTGAGATTTTTTCTTGAATTGCTCGAGCGTCATACTAATTTTTCCTTCACTTTCCTCAGGATCTAACCGCCTTTCAATACCTTTCGCAAATAGTTGCCGGTGTGTGAGGCCTTCATTTCTAAAACCTCTTCGGGAGTGCCTTTGGCGACAAGACGTCCGCCGCCTTCTCCCCCCTCGGGGCCGAAGTCCAAAATCCAATCGGCATTTTTAATAATATCCATGTTGTGCTCAATCAGCATCACGGTGTTGCCCGCCGCAACCAGGCGGTTCAAAATATCAATCAGCTTTTGCACGTCTTCGTAGTGCAGTCCCACGGTCGGTTCGTCTAAAAGATAGATCGTTTTTTGCAGATGCGGGCGGTACAGCTCGGCCGAGATTTTGACGCGCTGCGCTTCGCCGCCCGAGAGCGTCGTGGCCGACTGCCCGAGCTCCAAGTATCCCAACCCCACTTCGTCGAGCGTCTTAAGACGATCATAAATAGCGGGAATATCATTAAAAAACTGCAAAGCCTCCTCCACCGTCATGCGCAGGACATCGTAAATATTTTTCTTTTTATATTTAACTTCGAGCGTTTCTTTCATAAACCGCTTGCCGCCGCAAATGTCGCAGGTCACATAGACCGTCGGCAAAAAGTGCATCTCGACCGCAAGCGTACCATTGCCCTCGCACGCCTCGCAGCGTCCCCCACCGCGCGACTGCGGGATGTTGAAGGAGAAGCGCGAGGCCTTCCACCCGCGGGCACGCGCCTCGGCGGTCGAGGCAAACAGGTCGCGGATAAAGGTGAACGCGCCGGTGTATGTGGCGGGATTGCTGCGCGGCGTACGCCCTATCGGGCTCTGATCAATCAAAATCGCGCGGTTAAGATATTCGCTGCCTTCGAAACTCGCCGCATTGAAGGTTTTGTTTGAGCGGTAGCGCTTGTCAAAACGCGCACGCAAGTTTTCATAGAGAATTTCATACAGAAATGTCGACTTACCCGAGCCCGAGACGCCGGTAATCGCTATAAGCCGGCCCAGCGGCACGTCGACCGAGAGATTTTTGATATTAAACGCTTTGCCGCCGCGGACCTTCAAGGTCCCGCGGCTCTGTTCGCGCCGGTTCTCGGGTGTCGGGATCTCTTTTTCGCCGCGCAGGTACGAGAGGGTTACGGAGCCGCTCTCGTTCTTTTTTGCGGTAAGCAATTTTTCCAGCCAGCCTTCCGCCACAATAGTGCCACCGTGTACGCCTGCGCCCGGGCCGATATCAACCAGATAGTCACTCGAGTAAATCGTGTCTTCGTCATGCTCAACCACGATGATGGTGTTGCCGAGGTCGCGCAGGTTAAGCAGCGTTTTGATAAGCCGCTCGTTGTCGCGCTGGTGGAGGCCGATGGTCGGCTCATCGAGCACATACAGCGCCCCCACGAGGCCCGAGCCCAGTTGCGAGGCAAGACGGATGCGCTGCGCCTCGCCGCCGCTAAGCGTGTTGGCGCGGCGGTCGAGTGTTAGATAGTCGAGCCCCACATCGAGCATAAACTTGAGCCGAGCGCAGATTTCTTTGACGACAGTTCTGGAAATTTCCTGATCTTTTTTCGAAAGTTCGAGCGTATCAAAAAATTCGTATGCTTTTGCAATCGAAAGCGCCGAAATATCTACAATATTTTTTCGATCGCCAAGGTATACATGAAGCGCTTCAGGCCGCAGGCGCGCGCCCTTGCATACGGGACACGGCTCATCGGACCAAAAATGTTTGGTGCCAAGACCGTTGCACGCGGGACACGCGCCGTAGGGCGAGTTGAATGAAAACAAGCGCGGCTCCACCTCGGGGAACGAGAAGCCGTCGTAGGCGCACATAAACTTGCTCGAGATAAGACGGGACTCTTCTGCATCCTCTATGCGTACCAAGCCGTCGGATTCTGTAAGAGCTCTTTCTACCGCTTCGGATAAACGCTCTTTATCAGAGATCGTCACTTCATCAACCAGCATTTCGATGTCGTGTTTTTTATGTCGCGCAAGATCAATGCGTTCGCGCAATGAGAGGTCTTTGCCGTCTACGCGGGCGCGCTCAAAGCCCTTATTCAAGTAATCATAGAGCAGCTGGTAGTATTCGCCCTTGCGCCCGACGACGACGGGCGCGTAAATCTTTACCGTCCCTTTTGCAGTCTTTTTGATACTTTCGATAATTTCTTCGTTGCTGTGCTTTTTTATTTCACGGCCGCAGGTCAAACAGTGCGGTTTGCCCACGCGCGCGAACAAAATGCGCATATAGTCGTAAATTTCGGTGCTAGTCGCCACGGTCGAGCGCGGGTTGTTGGAGCGGCTTTTTTGGTCGATCGAGATTGCGGGGCTAAGGCCGGTGATCTCCTCGACATCGGGCTTTTGCATCTGCCGCAAAAACTGGCGCGCATACGCCGAAAGGCTTTCTATGTAACGCCTCTGCCCTTCGGCAAAAATAGTGTCAAAGGCAAGAGACGACTTGCCCGAGCCGGACAGCCCCGTAAACACCACCATCTTGTTTCTGGGGATTTTGAGGTCGATGTTTTTAAGGTTGTGGGTCTTTGCCCCTTTGATGTGTATGTGATCTTCCATGTGAATTCCTATTCATCCCGATACGAAGTGAGGGAACATAGATAACAGAACTGCCCCCACGCCTTGCGCGAGGGGTACCTATATACACAAGTCAGTATACCATTTTCTTCCGCAGAAAAAAACTGTAGAGCTGTTATAATTTAAAGTATGAGAGGGTTATGCACTACTGTGGTGCTCGGGCTGGCTTTTTTTATTTTTGCCTTACCCGCACATGCCGCGACGCTCACGTGGGACGGCGGAGGCACCACCAACAACTGGAGCGAGTGCGCCAACTGGACAACCGACACCTGCCCGACCTCAGCCGACACGGCGGTGTTTGACTCTACCTCGGTTAAAAACGCTACGGTAGACGCAAGCTTTGGCGGGACCATCGTAGGCTTAACTATCAGCACAGGGTACACCGGCACCATCACGCTCGCGCGCAGCCTCGATATTATTAACGGCGCGTACTCGCAAGCAGACGGCGCGTTTGATCTAAGCTCGCAGACACTTACCGTGAGAGGTAACCTCACCATCTCCGGCGGCACTTTCACGCCTGGCACCGGCACCGTCGTATTCAGGGGCAACAACTCCACTATTGATGTCCCCACCTCGCTGTCTCTGTACAACGTGGATTTTAATACCATTAGTGTCAGTTTTGGCATCACTATATCATCGGGAGATACATTGACGGCGACCAATCGAGCCAGGTTTATCGAGGGGACCGTCGGCGTTGGAACGATAGATGTTGGAGCAGGCGCGACAGTCTACGCCTCGAGCACGGCTGATGGCGGTAGCGCAACCGTAAAATTTGCTCAAGCCGGTGATGAGGTAATACAGTGTGATACGAGTAGCGCGCGGCTCCCTGGTCTGTTGGTTGCCAAATCATCAGGCACCCTTTCGTTTAATTGCCCCTCCCTGACGATTTCGTCGACTACGATTACGGGAGGAACGCTTGCGATCGGGACCAATACGCTCACGGTCGTCGGCGGGTTTACTCAAACCACAGGCACCTTCGATGCAGGCACCGGCACCGTCGTATTCAGGGGCAACAACTCCACTATTGATGTCCCCACCTCGCTGTCTCTGTACAACGTGGATTTTAATACCATTAGTGTCAGTTTTGGCATCACTATATCATCGGGAGATACATTGACGGCGACCAATCGAGCCAGGTTTATCGAGGGGACCGTCGGCGTTGGAACGATAGATGTTGGAGCAGGCGCGACAGTCTACGCCTCGAGCACGGCTGATGGCGGTAGCGCAACCGTGCAGTTTACACACACGGGGGACGAGAGCATCATTTGCGACAACAATGCGGCCATGCCCGGTATACTTGAGAACAAGTCTTCAGGAACGCTTACATATAGCTGCTCGACGCTAACCACTTATTCCTTCACGTTGCAGAACGGCACCTTTTCGCTTGGATCAAAGACGTTTACGGTTTCGACAAATTTTACTCATACCGCCGGCGGCATATTCGACTCCGGTACCAGCGCAGTCACGTTTTCGTCGGGGGGGGACTACCGACGTTTCTACAAGTGAGACATTTTACGATCTCACGATCTCTCCGCCGGGCTTAAATGGCAGGACTATTGCCTCAGGCGATACTCTTATAACCACCCATACTCTTTCACTAACTACGAGCGGTCAGGGGGTTACCGGCGGCACACTAGAAGCACAGGGAAATGTTGTTGTGTCGACAACCCTCGTGGCCTCGCCTATCGTTTTTAGCGGCTCGGGCACGCAAACATTTGATCTCACTGGTGCGACCAGTGTCGTCAACGGCGATATTACTATAAATAAAACAGGCGGAGAAGTTGATCTTCTATCGGCGCTTGTCATGGACGCGGCCAGTCAAGACCTCACCATCACGCAGGGCACCTTTGATCTGAGCGGTCAAAATCTAACTGTTTCAGGATCGGGCGGTACTTTCGTAGTGGAAGATGGCGGAAATCTCCAGCTTCAAGGCGGAGAAACGTTGAGCAGAATTCTCAATCTTAAAGGCGGCTCCACGGTAACGTATGACGGCACCGGCTCATACAGCAGGCTCGCCGCGACGAGCACGTACCAAAATCTTGCCTTCACCGGTAGCGGCTCGTGGGCGACCTCCACCCCGCTTACCGTCAACGAAAACTTTACCCAAACTGCCGGTACTTTTACGCCAAGTGCCACCACTACCTTCGCTTCAGCCAGCTCCTCCATCATCACCGCCTCCGCGGGCACGGCATTCAGCAATATCAAAGTCAACAAAACAGCCACCTCCACCTTTCTCGGCAGTAACCTCGCTCCCACGGGGAACCTCGACCTTGCTGCGGGTACGCTCGACGCAACCGCCTCAAGCTGTTCCGCCGCCTCATGCAATATCACGCTTGCAGGGAACTGGATCAAAACCGGCGGTACCTTTACCCCGCAAACCGGAACCGTCACGTTAAATGGCACCAACCAAACAATCACCGGCTCTAACACATTTTACAACTTGGTTAAAACGGTAGCTTCTGCCGCCACCCTCACCTTCGGGGCAGGAGATACACAAACGATTGGGGGTACGTGGACCGCGCAGGGCGCCGCGGGCAACCTGCTCTCCTTGCGCTCGACGGTGACCGACTCGCAGTGGCTCATCGACCCCCAGGGCACGCGTACTATTGCGTACCTCGACGTCAAAGACTCCAATAATACGAACGGGACCGCAGTGAATGCGCGTGGAACCAACAGCGTCTCCAGTGGAAACAATACCAATTGGAACTTCAACACGACCCCGACCGATCCTTCGAGCCTCGGCCCTGCAGGACTCGTCAGCGGATCATGGGGTGCCGACAATACGCCGACACTTACCTTTACGACTGCAGACGGAGACAGCGACACCGTCCAGTATCAGATTCAAATAGACGATACCGCGGGATTCGGCTCGCCGGTCGTCGATTATACATCCGCACTCGCCATCGCGGGTTCATCGTCCTTTACCGTTGGCCAAGCGGCAGGATCTGGGTCATATACTAGCGGCTCATCAGGGCAGACTCTTGATAATGGCTCCTACTACTGGCGCGTGCGAACGGGCGACTCATCGTTTGCTACTTCAAGCTATGCAACGGCGAACGGTGGTGCAGTGGCTTTTCAAGTTGACGCAACCGCACCGATCACCGGAGTTGTCCTGCTCTCCGCCACCACCACCACGTCTTTCACCGCGAGTGTAAGCGGCGCGTCTGATGCAGTGTCAGGCCTTACCGCAACCCCGTACCTTTTCTATGAATCATCGCTCGCAAGCTCCTCCAGGGCGACCTCGGACACTTCGTGGCTATTTGCTCCACTTACTCCAAACACGGAGTCCACGTTTACGGTTGGAGTAACCGATATGGCCGGAAATACGGCAACCACCTCGTCCGTGAGCGGTTACACTCTTGCAGAAGCGCCCGCCTCTGCCTCGGCGAGCGCCGACTCCTCCACGCAGATTACAGTAGTGTGGAGTGCGGGAAACAACCCGGCCGGCACCGAGTACTACGTCTCCAACAACACGGCAGGCACAAACTCCGGATGGATCACAACCAGCTCGTGGGTAAACTCGGGCCTTGGCGCCGCGACCTCGTACTCTTACACCATCAAGGCGCGAAACGGCGACGGCATCGAAACCTCAACCGAGTCCGCAAACGCAACTACGCAGACCGCCACTTCCGACGGAGGTGGCGGTCACAGCTCATCGGGCGGTGGAGGATTCGTGGATTTGTTTGGATCTTCAGCGACACAGTCATTGCTTATCGGCCCCGTATCTGCAGTGCAAGGGAGTGTGGTATTGCTCATGATTCAAGCACGAACTTTTTTGCAAATACCGTACACCTGGGGTGGAGAAGTGGTGGTTGTTTCTGTGACGGGTGCTAATACCGCGTTCCCACAGGTAGTTGACAACGGTGATGGAACCTACACCGCACAATATCTCGCGCAGACTGCGGGCACAGATATTGTAACCGCAACACTGGGCGGCAAGACAGTAGGACACGACACCGATGGTACCGACAATGGAATGCTAATTCTCACCATTACTGCTCCGAGAGTACCGCCAGGGCAGGCAAAGAACCCGGCAACTCCTGCTAACCCGCCAGTAAAGAAAGGGGTAAATAACGACGAGAGTTCCGGCTCTACCCGACCGAACCAGCATCAAACCCTTCCCCCATCAGAGGCAATAATTACATTTGAATATGGGATGATGGAGTCTTGCTTTCGCGCCTTTACCTGGAGCGGCTCAAGTGGTTCGGTGAGCGTATACAGGACAATAGGCACGGGCCACGAGACTCGGATAGCGAAACTTAACCCAAAGGCTTTTTGGTATATCGATGTCGATCGTATCGTGGATTCTGATTTGACCTACCGGCTTGCCTTTGCATCGGGTGCAAAGACGGTGGTATTTCCGATGACTCAGGTAAACAAGTGTTACAATTCCACACCCTCTACTCCACCGAACACCGGGACGACCACGACAAATACCAGCGTCGTCACAGCGTCGTCCACAACGACGGTAATAGAGGAAGATATTGACGGCGATGGCAATAACGAACAGCTAATCGGGGGTATCTTCCAAGACACCGACGGCTCTTCAGCCGCACTTGCGGTGGCTGGCGGGGGCATTTTGATAGATACAGACGACAACGATACGCCAGATGTATATTGGCGCGAACCCGGTGTGCTTTCCCGTGTTATAGCGGCCGGTGACCGGCTCTATATACCTGGATCGACCTTAACCAACATACATTCGTATAAAAAGTTTGGTGCAAGCTCCTACACTGTGCTATTGACCAAGGCGCTGGGAGGAAATATCGCATTGGCTATCTCTGCTACCGACCTGGATGAACTCTCACAAGAATCCTTTTTCCTATCCGCGCTGTTGGGCCCGCTGTTGGGCTTATTACTACTCATAATCATCGGGCTGGTACCATTCTTTCTGCGTCGATGGCTACGCAGGAGAAATGTGGTCCAAATGTGAGGCGGTTGTAAAAAACAAAGAGAACACATCACCGCACGCGAAATGCCCCCGCGGCTGCTCCGGGGGTACCTATATACACAAGTTAGTATAGCATTTTACAAAAGAAAAAGCTCCGGTCAGGGCTAGGGGCGCCATGACCGGAGCTCGGGGCTCTCGCGGAGCCGTTGCTCGACCCGCTGCTTTTCGGCCGCTAGCCAATCGGGCTCCTTCGGTTTGATCTGCGGAAGGAGCAAAAAGATAAAGCCGAGGCAGAGGGTCCAGTACACTGCGGCAAAGGCTCGCCATTGAGCTTTACTCATCGCACACTTCACTCTTGTTACTACCCTAAACCCACCATACCAAAACTCCCTGAAATGTAAAAGAAATTCTTATTTTTTGGGCTTTTTCTGTGCCCTTCGTAGCCTTGGCGAAGTAGGGTGGGGTCCGCCGCCGGTGAGGGCTAACAGTTCGTCGCGGATAAGCGCAGCAGACTCAAAGTCGAGGTTTTTGACCGCCTCGGCCATCTCCTTCTTTTTGGCTGTTATAAACTTCCTTGGATTCTTTTTATAGAGTTCCTTGTCTACCTCGAGCATCGTGACTATCGCTTTGGTGTGCTCGCTACGCAGCTCGTCGGTAATATCTTTAATAGCCTTTTTAATCGTCGTCGGCGTGATGCCGT
>ERZ1292629.3477-Hain-H43-01um-R1-3477-length-12148-cov-7_pt1 | contig 12148 bp, 19 predicted proteins | sample MGYA00564399_ERZ1292629 | MGnify/ENA primary metagenome ERZ1292629 (study PRJEB36523, sample SAMEA6512636) | groundwater metagenome | collected 2019-01-08 | study: AquaDiva: Metagenomics assemblies of 32 groundwater samples | reverse complement strand
TCCTCCTTCGCCAAGTGCTCCATCAAGAGCTTGGCCTGGGTCCCCTTCCCACAGCCAGAACGGCCCATAAATACAAACGTTTGATAGCTTTCCATACGAGCATCCTATCATAATTTTGGATGGATGTAGTGACTATACTAAGTATCGACGATTTGATAAAATGATATGAAATAAAACTATGTCATTAGTAACTATCCCTGAAGCATCAAAATGGGCATCAGAACATCTCAAAAAAGACGTTTTGCCTACAAATATTTCTTATCTTGTCCAGTATGGAAAAGTAAAAAAATATGGAGAGAACGGCTCGACTATGGTTGATTTGAATGATTTAAAAAAATATTATGACTCTTACAATGGCAAACGCGAAGTAAGTTGGAAAAATAATCTAGGCAATGATTTAAATTGGGCACTTTCCTTTGATAATTTAAGAGAGATAGATACTACAAAACATGTTCACCGACTTCATCCCTACAAAGGCAAATATATTCCACAACTTGTTGAATACTTTATAGATAGTCACACTGATGATTTTAAAAAAGAAATCTATTTTAAAACGAATGATATTATTCTTGATCCATTCTTGGGTTCTGGGACAACAATTATTCAATCGCTTGAAATGGGCATTCATTCCGTTGGGATAGACGTTTCTGAATTTAACTGTATGATCTCAAGCTGTAAAGCGGCTCGCTATGATGACAAATACTTACAAAAAGCGGTTGAAAAATTGACCGTTTCGCTCGATTCTTTTGAACATGACAATAAAATTCAAGACTTTGAAAACGAACTTTTGGCTGAGCTTGCCAAATTTAACTTGGTAAATTTTCCAGGTTCTGATTTCAAATACAAAATCAGTCAAGGAAGTTTTGATGAAAAGAATTTTGCTATTGAAAAAGAAAAAGAATTTTTACCTACTTACCAAATGCTACTCAAAAAGTATTCAATTAAGATAAAACAAGATAAGTCTGGATCTTTTCTTGATATTTGGTTTATAAATAATGTCCGTCGTGAAATTGACCATGTATTTCAAACAATAAAACAAGAAAAGGATATTAAGACACGGAGAATTCTTGCGCTTATCTTGAGTAGAACAATTAGATCGTGCCGTGCGACTACACATAGCGATTTAGCGACCCTTAAAGAACCTCAACTTACAACTTATTACTGCTATAAGCACAAAAAAATCTGTAAACCTCTTTTCTCTATAACAAACATGCTTAATCGCTATGCTCTCGACACTTTGAGTAGAATTAGGGAATTCAATAGATTACGCAAGCCCGTCCACTATTCTGTCTTAACTGGTGATTCAAGAGCAATAAATATTTTCGAGAAAATAGAAAAACAAAACCCAGAATTTACTAAAATCCTCAAGGAGCAAAAAATAGCAGGTATTTTTTGCTCACCTCCGTATGTTGGACAAATTGATTATCATGAACAACATGCTTATGCATACGATCTTCTTGGATTTAAGCGCAAGGATGATTTAGAAATTGGCCCGTTATATAAAGGACAAGGGTTGGAAGCTCGCCGGTCTTATACACAAGGGATTGTAGATGTGTTAAATAATTGTAAACAATATCTCAAAGCAGATTCCAATATTTTTCTTGTGGCAAATGATAAATATAATCTCTATCCAGAAATTGCGGAGAAAGCAGGAATAAAAATTGTAAATCAGTTTAAGCGACCTGTGTTGAACCGAACGGAGCGCGATCGAAATCCATACTCAGAAATTATATTTCATTTTAAAGTAAAATAACTATATGGCTTTATCTAAAAAATTAAAAACTGAGGTTTACCAATTTCTCAAAGAGAAAATATTAAGAAAGATTGAAGAGTATGATTTAAGCGATGAGGATTCAGCAAAACCTTTTCAATATGCCCTTTTCACAAAGAAGGGTTACCTAGCGAAGGGATTTATACATGGTTGCGAAACCGCACTTGGTAGTTGGCATGAATCAGTTGCGAAAATCATTGCCAAAGAAAATTTTAAGGTAGCAAAAAAACTACAAGGAACAGAGAAATTGCATGGTAAAATTACAAACGAAGCACAGCGAACATTTGAAAATATACTCAGCAATCTTGATAGTGTTAAGCGAGAACCAAATCATAAAAAAGAGTCGGAAGAAATTTATATTGCAAGTCAAGGTAATAAAAATTCGGTTAATAGAATTCAAACTGTTGATCTTTATCTTGAACGAGATAACGGCGAAGAAATATATTTCGAGATAAAAGGACCCAAGCCAAATAAAAATGAAATGAGGGCTGCAAAAAGAGATCTTTTAGAGATTTACGCGATGAAAGCGAAAGAGGGCAAAAAGGTCAAAGTATTTTTAGGTATGTATTATAATCCTTATGCACCACAAGAATACCAACGATGGACGTGTATTAAATTTTTCGACAAAGGCAAAGACTTCCTTATTGGAAAAGATTTTTGGGATTATTTTGGTGGGATTGGTACTTTTGAGGATTTAATCAAAATTTATGAAGAAGTTGGGGAAGAAATAAGACCAGAGTTAGAAAAGAAGTTTAAAAAGATAATTGAAACAAAAATCGATTAAAAAAATAATCATGAAAACTGAGGATACTCTATACATTAAAATCCTTATTTGGACATACCAAAGGCAGGAAGCTGGTTTTAGTTGGGGAGATTTGAAACAAGAATTTGGATTAAGTCCAGCACAGGAGCAATGGGTACAAAAAATATTTCGCTCAAATCTTCCTGCTAGTGATAATTTGATTGATCATTTGAGCTACAGTGGACAAAAAGATTCTCATCTTTTTGTCATAACATCAAAAGGTACATCTGCTGCTATTGAATATTTGAACTTAATGGAGGCAAAAAGAAATAGCGAACGAGCAGAAAAGATTGCACTTGTTGCTATTTCTATAGGAGCAACAGTGGGTGTATTTCAGATTATTGTTAGTCTCTATTATTAATTTTTTTGCGAGACTAATACTCGCGCATTGAGATTTGCGCGTCTACTTGTTTGACGAATTCAAGCGCAACCGAGACCACAATCAAGAGCGCGGTGCCACCAATAGCGAGCGCTTGGATGCCAGTAATCTCTTGCATAATAAGTGGCAGAATGGCAATTGCACCGAGGAAAGTTGCTCCCACAAGGGTTAATCGCGTAATAATGTGCCCGAGGTAGAGCGAGGTAGATTGCCCTGGGCGCACGCCGGGGATAAAGGCGCCTGATTTTTGGAGATTATTTGCAATCATATCGGGATCAAAGGTGACTGCTGTGTAGAAATACGTAAAGAGGAAGACGAGTATGAAGTAGAGTACCCCATACACAAGACGATTATTGTTAATAATCGCAAGCACATCTGAAATAGACCGGACAATTGAGTTATCAATACTGGCAAGAAATGCGGAAATCATCTGGGGAAAAAGTAAGATGGAGAGCGCAAAAATAATGGGCATCACTCCCGCTTGATTTAAACGCAAAGGCAAGTAGGTAGAGCCGCCACCGTAAACCTTCATCCCGCGGATGCGTTTTGCGTAGGTCACGGGAATAGGGCGCTCCGCCTCGGTTACCACCACTACTCCGGCCACAATGAGTATCGCGGCAATGAGGAAGCCAATATACAGAGGGATCTGTGAGACGTCAAAGTTTGCCGAGAGTTGTACGAGATCATTGGGGAGGCGTGCCACGATACCAGCAAAGATGAGGAGAGAAATTCCGTTTCCGATTCCGTACTCCGTAATGAGCTCACCAAACCACATAAGGAGTATGGACCCCGCGGTAACAATGACGATGTTTACCGTCATCTCGGGGAAGGTGATAGCACCCAAAATGCCTTGATTCTTGAGGAGCGTAAGGATGCCAAAACCCTGTACGACAGCCAAGGGCACCGTGAGCATGCGCGAGTATTGGGAAAACTTAAGCCGCCCCGCCGCACCATCCTCCTGATACATCTCTTTGAGCTTGGGAAAGACCATCGTCATAAGTTGCATAATGATGGATGCGGTGATGAAGGGCCCCACACCAAGCATCACAATAGAGAGATTACTCAACCCTCCACCTGAAAAGATGTTGAGGAGTCCAAAGAACTGGCTCCCTGCAAAAAATTGTGCGAGTGCGGCTTGGTCAACACCCGGGATGGCAATCGCCGCGCAGGCGCGGAACACCACAAACACGAGCGCCACAAATCCCAAACGCTTGAGGAGTGATTTGTCCCCTCCAATAAGTTTAATCTTATAGAAAAGTTCATCCATGGTTACGCGGTGATAGAACCACCAACTTTTTCAACTTTTTCTTTTGCTGACGCAGAAACAGCGAGACCTTTGATCGTCAACTTCTTCGTAAGGGTACCGCTACCAAGAATTTTTATCGCGGGAATCTTGCCGCTCACGCGACGCACGATTTTTTTCTCCACGAGCGCCTCGCGAGTGACAACCTCACCCGAGGAGAAAGCTTTTTCTAACGCGCTAATATTTGCTACCGCAACAAGAGAGCCGGGGATGATATTAAAACGATAGCCACGCTTCTTGGGAAGCTTTTTAATGATATCACGAAGCTCGGGACGCAGTTTTCCGCCGGCACGCGCCTTTTGCCCCTTAGTGCCGCGCCCAGAGGTCTTCCCGCGCTTCCCCCCACGACCGACTTGGCGCTTTTTTTTGAGTGGATGTTTCCTTTTTAGTTCGTGTATGTGCATATGAGTATTATGAAGTAAAGGGCTGGAGAGCAACCATGGTCGCGCGCGCTATGTTAAGTTTGTTCTTACTGCGCGACACTAACTTTGTACTCACGTTGGTCACACCAGCGAGAGAAAGCACGGTACGCATAGCACTACCAGCAACGAGCCCTCGCCCGCGCGCTGGACGTATGATGACGCGCGCGGAGCAGTACTTGGCTGTCGTTTCGTGAGGAATGGAATTTTCCTTTGTGAGAGTGAGGGTCACCATATGCTTTTTTGCGTTCCGGAGAGCCTTATCTATTGCTAAGGAAGTATCCCCCGCCTTCCCCACTCCCACCCCCACCTTACCCTTACGATTCCCTGCCACAATCACCACCGCAAAGGAAAAGCGGCGCCCACCGGCAACCACGCGCGCCACGCGGCGCACCGCAATAGTTTTTTGATCAAATTCTGGCTTCTCGCGCTCGGGGCGTGGACCTCGGCGAGGACCGCCGCCACGCCTGCCTGACGGCGAACTAGGCCCGCCTTGCCGCATCCCGCTCTTGTGTGTGGTATCTGCCATAAAATTACAGGATTAATCCTCCTTTCCGAGCGCCATCAGCAAGCGCCTTAATGCGACCCATATACTGATAGCCACCACGGTCAAATACTGCTTGTGTTATAGAATGCTCCTTAGCCCGTACAGCAATAAGTTCACCAAGTGCGGTGGCACGGAGAGCCACCGTGCCCTTTACCTCGGTATCATTTGCCTGCGCAAGTGTTTTTGCCTGCTCGTCATCAATAAGCTGCACCGAGAGGTGTTTGTTGGAGCGAAACACCGCAAGCCGCGGGCGCAGTGCAGTGCCATGCACCCGTGCACGAATGCGTCTATGTCTCCTCAACCGGTCTTGTGATCGTGTCGTATTCATAGATTATTTGGCAGACTTTTTACCCTGCTTACGGCGCACGCGCTGTCCCTCGTAGCGAATACCCTTACCCTTGTAGGGCTCTACCTTCTTGAGTGACTTGATGCGCGCCGCAAACTCTCCCACACTCTCTTTATCAAAACCCTTAATGGTCAAGGTGTTTTTTTCACTCGTTACAGTGAGTCCATCAGGGATGGGGATACTAACGTGGTGAGAAAAACCGAGTGCAAGCGTGAGATCTTTCCCTTTTACTTCCCATTTATAGCCAACCCCCTCAATGAGGAGCTTCTTCTCATACCCAGTGGTAACACCCGTGAGCATATTTTGGAGGTGTGATGCATACGTGCCCCAGAGCATGCGGGTCGTAACAGAGTGATCCTTTGGCGTTAGTATGAGAGCTCCCTCTTCCATAGTTATAGCAATAGGACTCTTGAAGTTGCGCGAGAGCGAGCCAAGAGGCCCCTTCACGCTTACTGTGCCATTAGTAATGGCTACGTCTGCGCCGGAAGGAATAGAGATCGGTTTTTTACCAAGGCGTGACATATTACCAGATGGAAAAGAGCGCCTCGCCACCGATGTGATTTTTATATGCCTCGGATCCCGTCATGAGACCGTTTGGCGTTGAAAGAATGAGAAGTCCTTCCCCTTGTCGCACCGTGCGAATATCTTTTGCGTGAACATACACACGACGTGAGGGTTTGGAAATACGCTTCACATCAGAGAGTGCAGGCGTAGCATCTTTGTAGACAAGGCCAAGAGCAAGTGACTTGCGCACCTTTTTGCCGCGTTTTACCGCGCTCGTGAGATACCCCTCGCGTACCAAGAGTTCAGCGATAGAGAGCTTGAGTTCAGAAAAAGGAACCGTAACGCTCTCGTGTCCAACACGGCTGGCATTCTTTATACGGATGAGCATGTCGCTAATGGGATCAGTGATCATAATATTACCACGAGGCCTTTTTGATGCCGGGGATGTTGCCCTCGTTCGCTTGCTCGCGGAAGCAAATACGGCAGAGATTAAAGTCGCGCATAAACCCGCGTTTGCGACCACAACGGAAACAGCGCCGCACTATGCGGCTACTGTACTTGGGTGTCTTATTTGATCGCGCGATTGTTGATGTTTTAGCCATGCACTATAAAGAGAAGGCTCGGAGTGAGCCAGATGCATACTAGCAGGAAGCTCTGCCCCTTGTCAACGATTATGTGGCTCTATTGTTTAGTCAATTTCGTAGGTGATGGTCACCGTGGAGCGATACGTATTCTCACCCACGGGGAGTGTTGGCGCTGGTGCAGTGGCGCTATCGCCGCCCATACCAAATTCCATTTTATTGGCGCCGAGAGGATACACGGGACCTCCGTTGTTGTCGGAGAAACTTACAATGTGTGTGAGAGAAACCCCAAGGTCTTCAGCGAGACTTTCTGCCTTTTGTTTTGCGTCTTTAATAGCGGCTGCGCGCGCCTCGCGTTTTACTTTGTCGGCATCATCAACAGTTAAGGTCACTCCGCTTAAGTCGGTCACCCCTAGCGTCCCGAGGCCTCCCACAATGGCGCCGGCTTCATCAATGGCGCGCACTTTTACTAATATATCTTGGCGCACGTCGTACCCCGAAAGGGTGCGGACGCCGCTCGGCGGACAGTAAGTCGGCGTACAGAGCGCTTGACGGTACTCATAGCGAGGAGAGAGTGAATAATTGTTTGTCTTTACATCTTTATCAGCAATCCCTTTTTCTTTGAGGAATGCAAGGACTTTTTTCTCCACATCAGCAGCCTTTTTTTGGACATCAGCAACTTTAACTCCTTCCGCAGTGATAGCAAATGATATTTCAGCAATGTCGGGGCGCACATTAGCCTCTCCCACACCAGAAACCGTCACCACGTTAACTGTCCCCGGAGCACGTCCGATGTACTGATAGGAACGGAGTTCGGCGAGTGCCTTTACCGCAACAAATACTGTTGCGACTCCAAGAAAAATACTAACAAACTTAACAATGAGTTTTTTATCTCTATCGTCCATCATAGATTATGCGTGTGCTCCATAGAGCTTAACTTTAAATTGTGAGACAACCGCGGATGTTGCCTCCTTAATAATAGGATCTAGGGAACCCACCGTCTTTTCAATATAGGCAATAACCGCTCCGTCATCCCCTTGGTCACAGCAGTTGAGGAGTTCGCGCCGCGCTCCCTCACTCATTTTCTCTAAAATGATAAGATTAGTTTTTGTGAGCACGTGCTCAATAAGGCGTCCCATAATTTCCTCGCGGTCCGCGTCAGCAAACTCCGCAAGCGGCAAGCGCGCTCTCAAATCATCACGTATTCGCGTGTCATCAACAAGAGCCATATTACAGAGTTATCGCGCGGCGGAGTGCAACAGCCTGTTTTGGGGACACGAACGTCGTAAGCGCGGATTCCATCTCTCGTGCCATCTCCACTAATACTTCGCGCGCTTGTTCTATCCCCACAACCTCTCCACTGTTCTCGAGATGATTAGGTACGTTTTCCATTCCCCCAATAATACTCCCTCGGTATCTACGCGCAACTAGGCACACTCTTGAGAATGTGGTAGTATGAGCGCATGTCTGTTTTCCTTAAGAGTATTGTGACTGTGAGCGTACTCCTTGTTACTCTCTTTATTGCATTCCCTGCTCTTGCGCTTGATATTTCCTTCGGTTTTAGGGGGAGTAATCCTCAATCATGCATCACCAGAGCCGTACGGTGCCAAACGCGCAAAAGTGATTGTCGTAACAGGATCCCGGAGTACCGCGCACGCTGTTCGCAAACCTACAGTAGAAGTTACTATCGCTGTGATGGTAAGAGAACGTTTGAGGCTGTCGCGCAATGCCGCGCCCGTGCTTACGACCGCTACAATAGTTGTTTGTATAACACTTCCAAAAAAGAAGCGCGCTGTGGAGAGAGCTACCAGCGCTGTATGAGCTCCGTTATGCGACGCTGTGGCCCGAGCGTAGACATCTCATTCTAAAATTACAGTAGTATGAGGGCAAAAAGTATTGCAACAATAATACGGTAGTAACCGAAGATGGTGAAGGTGTGAGTTTGGATAAAGGAGAGGAAGGAGCGGATGCTTACCCACGCGGTAATAAAGGCAGTCACAAAACCGATGGCGAGGAGGAAATACTGGTCGGAGCTAAAGGCTAAACCATTTTTAACGAGATCCAACCCCGTCGCCGCAAGCATAGTAGGTACCGCAAGGAGAAAGGAGAACTCCACAATAGTAGGGCGAGAAATACCGAGGAGGAGACCTCCCACGATCGTTGCGGCAGAGCGCGAGACACCGGGGATGATGGCGAGTGATTGGCAACAGCCAATAATAAAGGCTTGTTTGTAGCTCATGGTTTCAAGTTCGTCTAGTTCGAAGTCCGACTTCCCTAAGGAAGTCGGACTTCTGGGAGCGGAAGTCCGACTTCGGGTTTGGCTTTCATACCACTTTTCAAACAAAATAAGTGCGAGGCCGCCGAGGGCGAGTGCCGCAATAACGACAGTGGAGCTCCCTAAAAAATAAATCTTCACTACTTTGTAAAAAACGAGCCCGATAATACCGGTTGGGATAAAGGCGACACAGAGTCGCTTGAGTGTGGGGAGTGACACAAAGCGCGAGCTCCCATAAAGCACCAGCACCGCGGCAATGGCGCCCAGCTGTATTGCGATCTCAAAACTTTTTACAAAGTCCCCCGTGAGCCCAAGGAGTCGTGCAGAGAGGATGAGGTGCCCCGTGGAGGAAATGGGTAAAAACTCCGTTACCCCCTCCACAATACCGAGCACGAGTACGTCAAAAATCGTCATGGTGACAACTATAGTATACTAAGTAAGAACTATAAAGAAAAAACATGTATTTCCCACTTATTAGCGTAGCAATTGTCAGCCTTATATCCCTCGTGGGAGTTTTTACTATTTCCTTACGAGAAGAGCTCATAAAAAAATACATCTCTCTCTTTGTATCCCTTGCGGTGGGAGCGCTCTTGGGAGACGCCTTTATACATCTTATCCCCGAGGGGCTGGAGGAGATGGGAAACGCGACACTCTTCTCTTTACTTATTATTGGGGGGATACTTCTCTTTTTCGTGATTGAAAAATACTTGCACTGGCACCACCACTATGAGGCAGAGGATATAGAGGAGCACCACATCCACCCCGTGGGGAAGATACTCCTCCTCTCTGATGGTATACACAACTTTATTGACGGGTTGATCATCGGCTCAAGTTATATGGTGAGCACAGAGTTAGGCATCGCCACAACTATTGCCGTAATACTGCACGAGATACCGCAGGAGATTGGGGATTTTGCGGTTTTACTGCATGCGGGATTCTCACGAGCGCGAGCGCTCTGGCTTAACTTTGCCTCGGCGCTCACCTCTATCTTTGGCGTTGTGGTTGTTTTAATAGCAGGAACAGTATCTGAAGCACTTTCAATCTGGCTCATCCCTTTTGCCGCGGGAGGATTTATCTACATCGCACTCTCCGACCTCATCCCCGAACTCCACAAGAAATCGGAGAAGGTCTCTCACACCCTCCTTCAGCTCCTGCTCATAGCGCTCGGCGTTGTCTTAATGCTCCTCCTCCTTATTTTGGAATAAGGAAAACTTTTAACACTAACAAAAACATCCTTATATACTTGAGTTTATAAGGATGTTTTTGAGATAAAAAGAAGGGAAGTTGTTAAAAAACAAAATCCGCCCAGTCGAGTGAACCAACTGAGCGGTTAAGAGATTTAGGTAGTTGCTCCGTAGTAGAGTTTTCCCTTAGCAGGAAGCATAGGGGTCTCGTGAGCCATGTTCTCATCCCATGGCTCGGGAATTTTTCCTTTCTTTTCCATCTTCCTTTTCCTTGTCTGATTTTGTTTGTGAAGATGTTCTGCGATAACTCGGAACGCCTCTCCTGTAGTTATTTTCTTCGCTGATTGTTTCTGCCCTATCTTCTTTATCTTCCGCTTCTTACTCTTCTTTGGCATAGCCAAACCTCCTTTGTGTGAATGAACTTTTGTTGATTCTAGCACGAGGAGAGTTAATGATGCAAATACTCTCATATTCTGGAGAATATTGGAATGTTTTTTAGTATTCCTCTCTGTCTATACAGGGGTGCCTACACCCACACCAATTGTTTTATTGAAAGGTCTGTTTCAAAATTTGTTTAAGCTGATCGTGCCCTGCACCGCTTTTTAAATATACTTCTCTCGCTTCTGCATCCTCCTTGCATATAAAGTATTCGTAATGAATAAGGAGAAAAGGTCTCCGATTTTTTGTAGAGATTACTTCACCTCGAGCATGTTGCTGGAGTCTCCGCCTTACATCATTAGTAAATCCTATGTAGAGCTTGCCATCTCTACGACTTAAGAGAACATACACATAATAATGCTCCTTCATATATATGAGCGGGCCCCGTCAGACGGGGTGCCTATTGGGATTTGAACCCAAACCGAGAGTTCCACAAACTCTAGTGCTAACCATTACACTATAGGCACCATCATTGGTGAGTGTAGCTGAAGTAGATACAAAAACAAAGCCCTCCGATGTTACATCGGAGGGCATGGGGTCATAGTAAAGAGGGTGCGTTGTCGTGGTTCGCAGAGTGTTGTAACTCTTTGTGTGCGAGCGGCAATAGTGAGCTCACGGTGCTTGCGCGAGCCAAAGGCAACAGCCACCTGCTCACAGTTGGGAGCAACCTCGTACCAGTAGGGACCGTAGCGGTGAAACATGACGTTACGCACCGCCTCTTTGCGCCCCCTTGCCTGCGTCTTACCCAAGTGCCAGATAATTTTCCGACCCCTTGGCAAGGTGAGAATCTGGAACACTTCGTAGAGAATTTTTAATTGATGTGGTTTTTCAACTTCCTCCACCGTGATATCCCTCCTTTCTTTAAGTACTGTCTACCTACTATTATAGCAAGTACACAGGGAAAGTCAAGTGCTCTAAAGAAGTGGCTTTAACTGTGGGTAAAATCTTACTCCTCGCCTTTTCTAATAACTTTGTGTTCTACAACGTGCATCACTGCATCGGAAAAAGTTTTAAGTAGAAGAAAGAAAGGCAGAGCATTAACAAAAAATGAACCAAAAATTGCCGTGAGGTGCATGGGGATTATTCGTAGGTAAGGATAACCCATCAAATTACCAATATTTTGTTTTTTAGTGTCCGTGGGTCTATTGTAGAAATAAGAAAAAAGATGGTTAATAAAAAAGAGTAAAGCCGCTAGAAAAATTAATTTCCATTCTATAGAGCCTACACTCTGAGTAAAAGGTTTAGCAAACGTGCCGGCTAAAAGAAATATCATATAACCAAGGTGGAAAAATCCGTAATGTACTAAAAAGAAAAAGGCGGTTAAGATTTTTGTGCGTTGTGTGGACTCTGCAGGCTGACCATTGATTTTAAATCCTTCGGCAGAAAACTCTTTTAACTGAAGTATCCTAACAAAATTAAAAAACCCAATGGTGATACTTTGAAACCAGTAGACCCACAGTATGGTTGATACATTCCAACCCTCTTTCGTCGCAAAGAAAATCGTTACAAGGTTTGAAAATAACAACAGCCATAAAGACGGGTCCGTGAGTAAATTTCTTTTGGATTGAATAATAGACATAGTACTTACTAATCAGCTCT
>ERZ1292629.2953-Hain-H43-01um-R1-2953-length-13649-cov-9_pt1 | contig 12148 bp, 10 predicted proteins | sample MGYA00564399_ERZ1292629 | MGnify/ENA primary metagenome ERZ1292629 (study PRJEB36523, sample SAMEA6512636) | groundwater metagenome | collected 2019-01-08 | study: AquaDiva: Metagenomics assemblies of 32 groundwater samples | reverse complement strand
AAAAGCGAAGTGGTAGCTTTTGGTGACTTATACAGGTTATAGTTAGGACCAATTCATGAAGAACGCTTTTGCGACACTCTGGCACATATTCAGTCAATACCGTTGGCACATTATAGCGTTGGTGATGTTTGGCTTCCTGAGTGCCATATTGGAAGGTATTGGAATCAATGCCGTTATACCACTCATATCATTTTTCAACGGCGCTAGTGGCGGGCCGACGGATTTTATTACGCATGCAATTCAAACACTGTTTGGTTTTCTTCATATACCTTTTAGTTTCCGGTACTTACTCGGCTTCATTCTTGGGCTTTTCATACTGCGTGCCGTGTCGATGGTGGTGTTCGGCTATATTCGTGGATGGATAGGTGCCGACTTTCTTGGTAAAGAGAGCGAAGAGGTGTTGCGTCACACCCTTCTTTCTTCATGGCCGTTTTTATTGAAACAGAAGATAGGTACCATGCACAACACTCTGGTGCGGGATATTCAACAAACGGGTGGAGTTCTTGGAGGAGTCGCACAACTTGTACAATCTTTCAGCGGATTTCTAATGTATCTCTTGGTGGCAATAAATATATCGCCGACCATGACATTTTATACACTCGGTGGGGGTGTCGTTGTTCTCTTTGTAGTGCGGCCACTTCTCCGTCGTACACGAAATATTAGCGAAAAAATAACGAGCTTGGAGAAACAATTCTCGCAATTCTTGAGCGAACATATTATCGGCATGAAGTCTATCAAAGCCGCCGGTGCGGAGCATGTCGCGCTTGTCGGTGGTACTACGCACATACGTTTGTTGCGGGAGCTCTCCATACGGCAGGCACTTGTCCACTCTGTAAGCTCGAGTTTATTCCAGCCAGCCAGCCTTGTTCTTGTTGTCATTCTTTTCGTACTGACCTACAACACGCCTGGCTTCAGTATCATATCTTTTGCAGCGGCACTATACCTTATTCAAAAAATATTCACCTATCTTGAGTCCGGACAGAATGCGCTTCTTGCTATAAGTCAATTGTTACCCTACGCACAAAATATTTCAAACTTTAAGAACATGCTTGCCGAGCATCGCGAACAGACCGGACAAGGGAAGAGTCCATTTGTGTTTAGTAATTCGCTGGTATTCGACCACGTCTCGTTCGCGTATGCTGGGTCGCAGCCAGTTCTCACGGACGTGTCGTTCTCAATTGCGCGAGGGGAGACTATTGGGCTCATCGGTCCATCGGGAGCAGGAAAGACTTCAGTTGCCGATATTATTTTGCGCCTGTTTCGTCCTACTAGTGGCAGCGTATTTCTTGACGGGATTAAAGCAGATGAAATTGATATTGAAAAATGGAGAAAAAATGTCGGATATGTCGCGCAGGATGTTTTTCTCTTCAATGGCACCCTTGAAGAGAACATCCGTTTTTATCGGCCCGAACTCTCAGACAAGGACATTGTGGCGGCGGCGAAACAGGCTAGTATCTATGACTTCATCATGGGGCTACCCGAAAAGTTCGAAACGAAGACCGGCGATAGAGGCGTTATGCTCTCGGGCGGGCAGCGCCAACGTATCGCACTCGCACGGGCGCTTGCGGGCTCGCCTGCGCTTCTCATACTCGATGAAGCGACAAGTGCGCTCGATTCAGCATCGGAGAAGCTCATACAAGAATCCATTCGTGCACTCCACGGCTCCGTGACGGTCTTCATTATTGCGCACCGACTGAGCACCATTGAGCACGCCGATCGTTTATTGGTGCTCGACCACGGGAATATTATCGAAGAGGGAACGCCACACGAGCTTGCGGAACGGCCAAACTCTTATTTTTCAAAATACCACGGAGTTCATAAAGTGAAATAGAAGCCTATATGAATTTGAAACAGTATGTGACGGTAGGCGCTGGCATACTTGTATCGGTCTGCATATTTGTGCCACTTGTAGAAATAACGGATCCGAATGACTACAACCTGGTTTCAACTGATCCTGTGACAGGACTTGCCAGGTACAAGCCAAACAGTTCATTTATGACGGCGGGGGATTGTTACGAAAATAAGGTGGAAGTGAATAATCTGGGTTTCCACGGACCTCCTGTACAACTTGAGAAGGGAAAAGAAGTCTTTAGGATTGTGATAGTGGGAAGTTCGTATGTTTCGGCAATACAAGTACCGGTCCGGGACATGCACTCAACGCTGCTTCAAGAAAAACTGAATGCGAATCCCAAGCGAGCATATACCTATGAAGTCGTTCCAATTGCTATGGGAATGAATCGAATACTTCTTGATATGTTCTATTACCTCAAGTACGGCTCTATGCTTGCGCCTGATCTCGTTATTAATATTGAAAGCGGCTATGAGCTTATAGCTCAAAATCCAATCGATATGCCCGCATATGACGCGCAGGGGAATATTCTGCTCCAAACACCGAAGAGCGGCGAAAACCCTAATGTCGGGTATTTCCGCTCTATAAGTCGACACTCAAAATTCCTCGTGAACCTCTATAACCGTTTTCTTATTTTTAGAAGCTCTCTGAATTCTTTTCTCTCCGCACCATTTTCTGGAACGGCTGTGTCTATTCCGACAACGGAGGCTGCAGCAAAAGAAGTAGCCTTACGAGCAGAAGAGGAGCGTTGGCAGGTGAAAGAAAAAATACTAAGTACCTATGCGAAGCTGGTTCTAAAAAACGGTGCGCCGTTCGTCTTTGCTTCGTGGACGGGTCCATCGGCAGCGACATCAACCGCACAGGAATTCCCACGTCATATGCCGGAAATTGCGAAGCGTAATAATTTTTCCTATGTCGATCTTGTGCCGGTCTCAAGAGCCGCAGAGGCGATTACTGGCAGGGCAAGTAATTACCCATGCGATTACCATTGGAATTCAGATGGTAATCGTTATGCCGCTGAAGCTCTCTATAGTTATTTGTCTACCCATCCGGCACTTCTAACACATCACTCGCTATGACGTTCGTTTCAGTCGCTTTTCTCATCTTTTTTGTTTGCATTGTGGCTGGGTGCTACCTTTGCCCGCCCCGTTTTCGGTGGGCACTTTTGCTTCTCGGCAGTTGTTATTTCTACATGGTTTTCGTACCGCAATATATTCTTGTCCTCTTTTTCATTATCCTCGTAGACTATATTTGTGCGCTACGGATGGATCGGACGGAGGGTGCGGCGAAGCGAAGGATGTTCTTCGTAGGCATGTTCATGACCATCAGCGTACTTTTTGTGTTCAAGTATTTTAATTTCTTCAATGATAATATCGCATTGCTCGCCAGGGCTCTTGATTGGAATTACTCCATCGAAGCGCTTCAAATCCTCCTTCCCTTGGGTCTTTCATTTCATACGTTCCAAAGCATCAGTTACCTTATCGAAGTGTATCGAGGGAAATACCCCGCAGAACGACATTTTGGCATATATGCACTCTATGTCATGTTTTTCCCTCAGTTGGTCGCGGGGCCTATTGAGCGGCCGTCGCACCTCATTCCGCAATTCAAAAAAGTAGTCTTTTTTGAAGGGGCAAATGTCTTTTCCGGCATTCGATTAATGGCATGGGGATTTTTTAAGAAATTGGTCATCGCCGACCGGCTGGCATTTTCGGTCAATTATATATACGCGAATGCGCTCCATTTGTCTGGACCAAGCATACTCTTTGCGATGTTTGCGTTTGCTTTCCAGCTGTATGCTGACTTTTCCGGATATACCGATATTGCGCGCGGAAGTGCGCGAGTGTTCGGGATAGATCTCGTGCGTAATTTCAACCAGCCCTACTTCTCTCGCTCCATCGAAGAATTTTGGCGGCGCTGGCACATATCGCTCTCGTCGTGGTTTCATGATTATTTCTATTTCCCGCTGGTGTATTCGGCAAAACGAATCACTATATACTGGCTGTATTTTTGTATTGTAGCAACATTCGTTGTCATCGGTTTCTGGCACGGCGCAGCGTGGTCATACATTTGCATGGGGCTTTTCTTCGGGGGCGCTATCGTTATAGGACGTATCACGAAACCGTTACGTCGCGCATTTCTAGTCAGAACAGGTCTCACACACGTACCCCGAGTGCATACGATGATCCAGATCGGAGTTACATTTGTATTGGTAAATATCGGCTGGGTTTTCTTCCGCTCACCGGATCTGTCGAGTGCCTTTGGCTTTTTTAAGCAACTATTTGTTGGATGGGATATCTCATTTGCGCAGTTCCTGGAAGGATTCATTATTCATCCAGTTATGATGCTCGGTATTAAAAATGTAGATCTCGCTCTTTCATTCTGCTTCATTTTCCTCCTCCTCTTTGTCGAGAGTATGGAGAAACGGGGACGTCTCGCGGTATTTCTAAACACACAGTCGCTATTCGTTCTGTCCGTACTCTACAGCTCGCTCGTCCTGGTCCTTGTTCTATTTGGTAGCTTTGCGACAAACGCTTTTATTTACTTCCAATTTTGATTGAAGAAGGTGTTGCAAGGATGTTTGAGTATTACAAAAAACGCAAAGGTATATATCCTAAATGGGGGCATCTTTTGATTCTTGTAGAAGTCTAATCTTTTCTCGCGATCGCCAGTATTGAAACGCCGAATGGGAAGTTTACGAAGCGTAATACGAATGCTTCAATCCGAAATATGCCGTAGAGAAGGCTATTTATAAAAGAATTATTGAGCTCTGTTTCCGAATGCGCATGCAATGGGATAACTCGATTCGCTAGGCGCCACACAGCAATAGGCAGGAAAAGAAGTGTGTTGAAATAGGTAAACCGAATGGGGGTAAACCCTCCAGCAACTATTTTTGAACGCAATTCAGGGCGTGTGTATCGGCGGTAGTGTTCGCTGAATACATCCGTCGAACCCCATAAAAACATGAATGCCGGAACAAAGAAAATGGCGATCCCATCCGGTTTCAGCACGCGCTTGATTTCCGCGAGCGCTTTTGTATCATCCGCAACATGCTCGATAATGTCGAGCGCGAGAACGAGATCAAAATTGTTATCCGGGTAACTTATGTTGGTAACACTCCCAACACGAACTTGCTGAATGCCCCGCTCTTTGCAAAAGGCCACCGCGCGGGGCGAGACATCCACTCCGTAGGCGTCACCATACGAAGAAAGTCCAGAAAGTAGCTCCCCCGTACCGCAACCTATATCAAGAATGTGTAATGATTCTTTATTTGGAAAATAAGATCTAATGAGACTGCGTACAATTTCGCGTCTGACACGATACCACCAATGGGACTTTTCAAGTCGATAAATCGTATCGTGGTAGACATCCTTCATATGCTGCTTGCATAGTAGTGTAATAAGATTCGTTGGCCATGTCCACTTTCTGACAAATAACTCATTTATCACTATCGTCCTCGTGTGTCTCACGTTTGAGGTGTACTTCTAGTACCTCTATGTCCAGGCCGTTGCGGCCGCCCTTGTGGCTGGCGCAACATACTTTGTGTACCACCCTATCTTCCGGAGCCTAATTTTTATCACCAATACTATGGTTTGAAGGAACCCAATGTTTTCTGAATAATGTACATGGGACGACGCCTCACTTCATCATAAATCCTCCCTATATATTCTCCGAGAATGCCGATAGAGATAAGTTGTACCGCTCCGATAAAAAGAATAACGATAAGTGTAGAAGAGAAGCCGACTATTCCCAACACTCCGTACCTAAGGCGCAAATACAGTAGGACGACAATGCCAACACCTGCGAAAAGAGCCACGGAAAAACCCAACAAGGTTGCGAAGCGCAAAGGCAAGTACGAGAAAGAAAAAAGTCCGTCAAAGGCGAGGCGGAACAATTTGCTTAACGTATATTTGGGAATGCCGGCAAAACGCGATGCACGTTCATATACGATGCCGCACTGGCGGTACCCAACCCAGCTGCGCAATCCACGCAAAAATCTGGTTCTCTCTGGCATGGAGCGTAAGGTGAGTACGACCTTTCGATCAAGTAATGAAAAATCACCGGAATCAAGTACTGCATTTTCGAGTTCGGCAACGCTTTTGAAAAGTCTATAAAAAATCCAATACGCAGAACGTTTTAAGAAAAATTCCTTCCTTTTTGTTCGTACACCGTACACAACCTCATAGCCTTCCCGCCACTTTTCAAAAAAACTAGGAAGCGTTTCAGGAGGATCCTGCAAGTCAGCATCCATGACTACTACAGCATCTCCCTGTGCATAGTCGAGTCCGGCGGAAAGTGCCGAAGGTTGGCCGAAATTACGCGAGAGAAAGATGCATTTTATTCGAGGATTGTTGCGGTGCAACTCGGTCATCAACAGAGGAGTTTTGTCAGAACTCCCATCATCTATGAGTATAATCTCATACTCATGCGCGTGATGTTCCAAGACCGCGACTGTGCGCTTGCATAGCTCGAGCAGTACCTCTCCTTCGTTGTATATTGGTACAATTATTGAAAAAAATGAATTTCCCATCAAAGATTATTTATGCCTCAATATACTATACTTGTCGGACCCCTCTGGCAACGTATAGTGCCCGAGGTATTTCTGTGCCGAAGGAATCGCATCGGCACTCATAATAACTACGTCAGGGACACCATTTTTCAATGATACGAGGGAATCCTCTCCCGCAACCCATGCGCCTCCAGCCGAAAAGTATTGTGTGTAAGTGTCGTAGAGCAAGAACGGGACAACTGCCGGAGCGTCAAATACAAATATGCTCGTTTTCGAATCAAGCGATCCGAGAGTACGTTCCAAAGTACTGGTTATCTGATACTGCGAAGTGCTCGCTATCCACGAGCCAAAAACCAAGTAATACCATTGTAGCAATATACACAGACTCAACAGTACCGCTACCATGGGGCGCTCATACGTCTTCAGGCGAGCGGTATAAGAGAGGGGTAAAGCGAAGATCGTTTTGAGGGCAAAGGGCAAGAAAAAAAGAGCGACGATATCAGCTGGGAAAAGGTAGCGATACCATCCGGGAGTGCGCAGATACGCAAACATCACTAACAAAGTAAATAAAAAGGCACAGACTTCCGCGTATGAAATAACTTGCTTCTTTCTTTTCCGGATAATGAGCGCGATGGCCCAACATGCAGTAATACCAAGCGTATACAGCGGAGTTGATTCTGTGAAAAATCGCATGAAGTTCATCGCCATGACGTCTGTGAGATGTGTGAGACGGTACGGATTTGCATAAAAAGAAAGAATATCGGTAGCTGAATCGGTGAACGAAAATTGGGTCGCCAACCATACTATGATCGGCAAAGAAAAAGCGCAGGAACACCATATCAGAGCAGGCACGTTTGAAAGGGTGCGTCGCCAGCGAAAAAGGAACACCATGCCGAGTGCCACCGGAACTATAAGAAAAAGAGGTTTTGTAACCGTTGTGAGACCTAGAAATACACCAGCCAATATGGCGTATCGAACATTCTTAAAATCAGATTCTTCGAGTTTTTGAAGAAAGAAAAGAAACAGTAGTAAAAAGGAAAGTCCGGGCACTTCGCCGAGCATACTTTTCCCATCGCCGTATAACGAAGGGAAAGTCGCCACAAAAAAAGCGCCTGAAAGCGCGTACCATTTGTTCTGGAGGCGCGTCAACAGGTACAGGCCTGCGATGACAAGAAGAAAGATAAAAATAACCGCTACCGCGCGCGCGGTAATGATGCTGACGCCAAATATATAAAAGCTTGCTGCAACAGGGAAGACTACAGGGAAACCGGTCGATACATGCCCCGCAGACACATATTCGCCCGGTGCAAGTTGTAGCCCCATAACCCCATGATGGGCAACGTTTTCGGCAAGTTGCAGGATCATCCCCTCGTCGTACCATACCGGAGGGCTTTCACTGAGCTGATACAGCGAAAAGTAGGCGACACAAGAAAACAGTGCGAGCAGGAGCGCGTACAATAGGTATCTGGAGATTGCGATACTCGCAAACATGACATCTCAATCCTAGCACGGTACGCGAATTGCAAAACAAAGATGAAGAATCATATAAGATGTATACTTGTGTCCATAACCGCCATTAACATTAGCTGGAGTAATTCATATGAAAAAAAGCATATACGCAGCAGGAGTCTTCACTCTCGCGCTCGCAATGAGCGGATTACCGGCCGTCGTACGTGCCGAGAGCGGAAGCAGTGAGGGGCAGGGTGGTGTCGGCTCACAAGAGGTCGTAACGGTGCAAGGGGCGGAAGTGCCAACGGGTGTTTCTGTGCGCGCGGGTGAAAAAGATCAGTCTTCTTTAGGCCAGAAGAGAGGGGAGAGTAAGGAGCAAGATGAACAGGTTGAAGCGGTAAGTTTAAATGATCAATCGGATAATGAAGAAATGTCGGACGATCAAAATAAAGAGGACCAAGATGAGATTGATTTCGAACTTGAGGATGATGAAGATATTGCGGTTTCTCTCGGCGATCTGAAACAGAAGATAGAGAATCGAAAGCATGAGCTTAAGGATGAAGAGGCGAGCACGACGCCCAAGTTCAAGGATGTAATGAAGAATGCGAACGAGGTGCGTCTCGCCGTGCATGCACTTCTTTCTTCCAAGCATCTACTGGGTGGAATCGGAGAACAGGTGTCGGAAATTGCGAAGCATATGAATGACTCGGTTTCGACGACGACAAATGCTGAGGCGCAGATTGAATCGCGCAATTTCTTCGCGAGACTTTTCTTCGGTGGTGATGCTGTGGCAGCGGATGTGATCTCTCAAGAGGTCGCGCAGAATCAGCAGCGCATCGACGTTCTTACTAATCTACTCGGTGCAGTCAATATTTCGGCAGATATCAAGGTGACTATTCAGGCGCAGATAGTAGCATTACAAGATGCTCAGACACGTCTGCATGATCTTGCTCAGAGAGAGCAGGGACTGTGGGGACTTTTTAGTTGGAGGTTTTAGATCTTTAGAAGGCTCAATCTTCCACGTGCACAAAACGCCCCGCGACTAGCGGGGCGTTTTGTGCATTGGTGTATGATATAGTTTCTCTATCATGAAGAGCGATGGTACCGCGAAACAGATTGCTCTATGGGCAGCGCTCGGAGCGCTGTTCCTTATACCGCTTGCACCGCTCATCGTCGCCAATCCATTCTTTTTTCCGTTCATTACCGGCAAAGCGTTTTTCTTCCGCATTTTAGTTGAGGTGGCGGTCGCTGCATGGGCAGTACTCGCAGTTCTCGATAGAGAATATCGCCCGCGTTTTTCATGGATTGGAGTGACGGTCGTTGCCTTTGTCGTCTGGATGTTCATCGCCGATGCGTTTGCGCCAAATGCTACGAAAGCGTTCTGGAGTAATTTTGAGCGTATGGAGGGTTGGGTGCTTCTCATTCATTTGCTCGGATTTTTCTTTGCTGCTGGTGCAGTGTTACGTGTGCAGAAGAAGTGGCGAGCGTGGTTCATTACTTCACTTGGTGTCTCGATAGTTATTTGCATTCACGCATTTCTCCAGCTTGGCGGGTCCTCAGCGATACATCAGGGCTCGACACGTGTCGATGCGTCTATGGGCAACTCCGCATATTTGGCGGTCTATCTTCTATTCAATGTGTTCATTGCGCTATGGCTCGCTCTTACCGAGAGTCGTGCGTGGATGAAGTGGTCCCTGCTTACGCTTGCGATTGTGGAGGCGATACTTATTTTTTTCACCGAAACACGGGGTACGATAATTGGACTTGTGCTCGCGCTCACACTTGCGGCACTCCTGACTGCACTCACTGCAGGGAAGCATGTTCGGCGTATTGCGGCGGGCGGATTTATTTTCATGTTAATCCTTATAGGCAGCTTCTACGTCGCTCGCAATTCTGATTTTGTACAAAACAATCACACACTACAGCGTGTCGCGTCTATTTCGCTCCACGACGGAGCGACACGCTTCACTATCTGGAGCATGGCGTTTAAAGGAGTCCTTGAACGTCCTCTCGTCGGCTGGGGACAGGAAGGCTTCAACTATGTTTTCGATAAGCATTACGATCCATCGCTCCATCATCAGGAACCATGGTTTGACCGAGCGCATAATGCCTTTATTGATTGGCTCAGTGCAGGAGGCGTGCCAGCATTCCTACTCTACGTCTCTCTTTTTGGATCTGCCATTGTATTGCTCTGGCGGAGCTCAGAACTTTCACGTCCGGAACGGATTGTCCTCACTTCTGCGCTCGTCGGATATGCCGTGCACAACATCTTTGTTTTCGACAATCTGTATTCCTACGTATATTTCTTCGCACTCCTGTCACTCATCGACTCACAGGTCGCTCGGCCAATTCCGCGACTTGAACATGCTCCTGAGCTTGGGGCAACGGATGGTGTGACCTACGCGCTCCCAATTGCAAGTATTGTCGCGGTCGCCCTCATCTGGTCGGTAAATATTCCTGGCATACAAACGGCGTCTAAACTTATTACCGCACTCTCTCCTTCAGCTGCTGGTCTTGCGGGGAATGCTGCTGTCTTTGAGGATCTTGTTGCGCATCCCTCTTTTGCCGCACAGGAGATACGTGAGCAACTTATCTCCTTCGCCGGTGGGGTCGTACAGAATCAACAGGCGACAAATGAATTGAAACAACAGGTAGTTACGCTCGCTATAACCGAAATGCAGAAACAAGTCACTGCATACCCGCTTGATACTCGTGAACAACTTCAGCTTGCGTACGCATACCGTATAGCCGGGGATGGTGCAAATGCACTCAAGGTAATTCAACAGGCTGCTCTACTCTCGCCGGGGAAGGAAGCTATATGGATTGAAATGGGTGCGACGGCGTGGGATCAGGGCGATGTAAAAATGACGCAGCAGGCTTTCCATACCGCATACACACTTGCGCCGCAGTTTGAAGAGCTTGCAGTGTATGCCGCAGTTGGCGATATTGCAGTTGGCGATATTGCGGCAGCCGATAAAATCTTAGTAGACGTGTACGGCTCCTCTATCGTCGATAGCGACATCCTTTCAGTTGCATACTATCGTACCAAGAATTGGCCACGTCTCATTGCTATTTCAAAACTGCGTGCGGAAAAACCTGGCGCAAGTGTTGAAACATGGTTCTCTCTTGCTGCGGCGTATTACACATCAGGCGATAAGGCGAGTGCAATTGCTACAATCAATAAAGCAGTTGCACTCTATCCGGACGCGGCTGCCACTGGAGCATCAGCAATCGCACAAATAGAAGGGAAGACGTCAGGACAATAAATAATCAAACCTCTTTCACGTACGGATGTTTGATATACATCGGCAATGATTTCAAAGGATGTGCAAATTGCGCCACTCACCACATTTCATATTGGCGGACCAGCATCATTTCTCAAAGAAGTATTCACCGTCAAAGATATTGAAGATGCGATTGTCTGCGCGCGTGAGAACAAACTGCCGCTCTATACGTTAGGTGGAGGTAGTAATGTGTTGGTGCCTGATGCGGGTGTTGCTGGCGTTGTTGTGAGGATGTTGGTGGGCGATATTACATTTGAGAATGTTGGCGATGATGCGTTGCTTGTTGCAGGCGCCGGAGCTGTATGGGAAGACGTTGTCGACCGTGCGACTACACGGGGTTTTTTTGGCATAGAGAATCTTGCTGGTATTCCGGGAACGATTGGAGGTGCCTCGGTACAAAATATCGGCGCGTATGGCGGTGAGTTCAAGGACGTATTTGCATACGCCGATGTTATTGATACTGCGACGGGCTTGCCTCGGCGCATAACTTCTACCGAGGCTTCATTTGCATATCGCACCAGTTTTTTCAAACAGCACCGAGGATATATCATCATCCGGGTCGCACTCCGTCTCACGAAACGTGCAGTGCCGAACATCACGTACCCCGATCTTCTTCGTGTACAGGCAACAGGCGCTCCGCTCACAACGCCTAAAGAAATTGCCCGTACCATTCGAGGCATTCGAGCATTGAAGTTCCCACAAGATGTTCAAGAAGGAAGCGCAGGTTCTTTTTTCAAAAATCCCGTTATTTCCCGTGAGCACGCTGATGAGCTCACAAGACGTTTCCCCATCATGCCGACATTCCCTCAAACAGATGGTTCTATAAAAATATCACTTGCGTGGTTTCTCGACCACGCGCTTTTGCTCAAGGGATTTTCGATAGGTCGTGCACGACTCTATGAAAGGCACCCTCTTGTTATTGTCGCACAAGCTGGAGCACACGCGATCGAGGTCGACGCTCTTGCCTCTGAAGTTGAAAAACGTGTGCACGCCGCGACAGGCATCACGATTGAACGCGAAGTAGAAATGTTCGGTACATGATTAATGTATCTCTATGAG
>ERZ1292629.3473-Hain-H43-01um-R1-3473-length-12159-cov-31_pt1 | contig 12159 bp, 11 predicted proteins | sample MGYA00564399_ERZ1292629 | MGnify/ENA primary metagenome ERZ1292629 (study PRJEB36523, sample SAMEA6512636) | groundwater metagenome | collected 2019-01-08 | study: AquaDiva: Metagenomics assemblies of 32 groundwater samples | reverse complement strand
TACCACGCGAAGTGGGCGAAGGCTTTATTGGCTTCTGCCATACGATGCATCTCGTCCTTCTTCTTAATAGCGTCGCCTTCGTTCTTAGCGGCGAGGAGGAGCTCGGCGGCGAGTTTTTGCGACATTGGCTTTCCCTTCTTCGCGCGCGCGGCGCCGATAATCCAACGAAACGAGAGCGCGAGGCGGCGCGCCTGCGGGACTTCGCGGGGGACTTGGTAGTTCGCTCCGCCGACTCTGCGCGAGCGCACTTCCATGAGCGGAGAGACATTGCGAAGCGCGGATTCAAAAGTTTCCAGAGGGTTCGCGCCGCCTTTTTCTATCTCTGCGAGAGCATCATAAACGACTGCGCGTGCCGTATCTTTCTTACCGCTCCACATAACAGTGTTTATAAAACGTGTGAGAGTCTCCGAGCCGTACTTCAAATCCGGCCTCCACGTGCGCTTCTTCTTTAAAGGTCTGCGCATATTACTTCGGCGTCTTAGTGCCGTAGCGAGAGCGCGAGGTTCGGCGTTTCTCTAGACCGCTGGTGTCCAACTTTCCTCTGATGATTGTGTATTGAACGCCGATGTCCTTCACACGCCCTCCGCGAAGCATCACAACCGAGTGTTCTTGGAGATTGTGCCCCTCGCCGGGGATATACGCTGTAACCTCCATACCGTTAGTGAGACGGACACGGGCGATTTTACGAATGGCGGAGTTCGGCTTTCTCGGCGTCTTGGTAGTCACCTTCGTACACACGCCTCTCTTAAATGGAGACGGATAAAAGGTGGGGCGATTCTTGAGCGCATTAAAACCGCGAGCAAGCGCAGGCTTACTCGTCTTAGACGATTTATTTTTGCGCCCCCTCTTGGAAAGCTGGTTTATCGTTGCCATTTATCTATTTAATTAAACGCCCGCAAGCGCGGGATAAATGCACTATATATAAGTACTGGTTTAAATGCAAACTTAAGGTTCGAACGGTTCACGGTATGGGTCAGAGGAATTTTGCTTAATGGGAGCAGGTGGCGGAACAAAAGGAGGTTTTGGAATCGGCGGATGATATATAGCGCCAGGAAGATTAGTGGGGGGCGGAGCTGTTTTGTGAAATTCAATGTGAGGCTCCTCATGGTCTTCAAGCAATCTGGAGGGTGCTGTGCCCTCCGTAGCTTTTAGCGAAGGACGGGGGGGCTGGGGGCTGGGGGCTGGATTGAGGGACGCTAGGCGTCCCTCACGAGTAACAGAAGCTAAAACACTTCGCAAATCAGCTGTGCCCTGCGTAGCCTTTGCCGTGCCTACCGTAGCCTCTGACGAAGCAGGGGGACGCGCACTCGGCGCCGGCGCTCCTTTTTTCATCTCCTCCCTTAGCGGCACAAAAACTTCTTGATTAATGTCTGTAATTATGTCTCGAACAGTCTGCTTAGATATAGGTAACTCTGCATACAGCGCTTCTGCGAACTCGTCTGGAGTCTCAAGGCCAATAAGAAGAAGCATAAGTTCTCGCTCGAGAACCGCTCCTTGATCTATGTGGAGTGCATACCGTTCCATGAGTAGACGAGAAATCTCACCCAACTTACGTTGCTCAAAAAACTTTTGGATAGGTAATGGGAGCGTTGGTAGTATCTGTCTGATATTCTCTTCCAATGTGAGTTCGGCCATATGTTTTTATATTTACGATTTCTTTTCTCCACTAATTGATTCAGCTTTGCCTTCCGCTTTCGCGAGTATTGCTTCAAGTTTGTCCAACTGTTGCTGATTTTTATCCTTTTTTAAATCACTAATGATTTTGCCGGCAGCTTCACGTCTAGCAGAACCGACCGCCGTTGGCCAATCGTACGGTCCACGTAGAATTTTCATAACCGGTCCACTCTGCAATGCTTCTCCGTACTTCCGCTGATTGGCCGCAACACTATTGCTTGAAGTTGCGGTCTCGAGACGTTTTTTCTCTACTTCCATCTTTTGACGTATCGGGTCGAGTTTTTCACGTTCAGCTTCCACAAGCTCTTTATGAGTGTTCATGTCGTTGTTGTATGCCGCTTCTGCTGTTCTGATACGGTCTGCGTCCCCAGACTTGCGAGCTTCTTCAAGTGCTTGCCGTTTTAGTTTAAGCTCTTCACGACTTGCATTCACAATTTCTTTTGTTGTCGCGAGTTGTGCTTGCTCCGCGGCTTCGAGTGGAGCCATATTTTTATCATGTTCTGTCTGCGCCGCTTCTACAGCAGCTTTCTGTCCTGCCGACTGACGAAGCGATTTGGCGTAATCTGTACGAGACTTGATTAATTCGTCTTCTCGCGCTCGATAACCTCCTTTCTGTGCTTCGCCAGCATCAATACCCCCAAGTGCTTTCAATCCACCACCAGCTTTGATACCACGAATGTCGAAACTTGCTTTCGCTCCGCGATCGAACGTTCCAGCGAGCAATCGACCTGTTTCGCTCGCTCCCCATTTGGTTGAACGAATCTTACGCGCCGTGTAATTGGACAAACGACCGACGGTTCGACGTCCCGCGAAAGCGGTAGCTCCAAAAGTAAGTTTGCCGGCGAATTGGGAGGCCTTGTCGGCGCCGAAGGCGGAGAGCTGTTTGGAGATGACGACGACGGCGAGCAGAAGCCCCATCGCGACTAGGAATGAGAGGAGGAGCGGAGCGAATGCGCCGACGTTATTAGTTATAGTTCCAAACCAATCGGGAGTTGAATCTGCCGAGCGAAAACCGGTAAGGAAGTTTACGTCCGTGATGATTTTTAGAGCGATATAGAGACAGAGAAGCAGGATGGGAGCTGTGATTGTCTGCTGGACAAGTTTATCCCACCATTTCTTGGCTAATCCGCCGAGGTTCGGTATCGCGAGACCGGCGAAGCCGATAGGCGCAATAATTATTAAGAAAAGAAGTATGACGAATCGCGCGATGAGTATAAAAGCGAGTGAGAACATCACAAACGCAGTGATTAGAAATAGTATTATTCCCATAAAACCAATAATCCACGAATTTCCAGCTACTAGTATTTTTTTAGCTCTGTCCGTATTTCTCAAATCGCCATAAATGTTTGCGAGCCCCAATTGTGACATAATTTTATTAGAAATGCCTTCGTTTTCAATAGTTGTCTGGGATAATGTTGCTTGTATCGGCAGAGCTCCTCCTTTAATCTGCGTATAAAATTGTGTCGCGAATAAGTTGCCGGTATCTATGATCGCCTCGGTAAAGAATAGCGAGAAATTAAGGAAGATAGCACCGGCGAGAAGCATCGGGAGCATCTTGGTCCCACCTCCATACCACTTCACGTCCAAGATTACGCAGATGCCGATAGCGAGAAAGCCAAATATGAAGATGATGTTGCCGATATCTCGCATAACCTGCCAGGTAGCGCCGACGGCAGAAAGATTGTTCACATAATTTCCCATCGTAACGACTGTGTAGTAAACGGCATAATCAAGTGTGAGCGCCGCGACTCCGACAAGCCATGCGAAGAGGCTCATTATCCAAATCATAATTTTATTGAACCCTTCACTGCCACTTGGGTCACTAAGTCCGCCGGCAACTGTCTTCGCGGCGATGGGGTCAACAATATAAGTAGTGCCTACAGCCGAAGTACAGGTTAAACCACCACTGTCATCATTTACACATGTTCCAGTTCCGCCTCCCGGAAGAGTACAAGCTTGGTCCGCAGCAGTACAATCAGCAGCCTGTGCGGCGGGCGCTGCGCCCGCCGCGCTGAAAACGAGCGCGAGAGCTATGAACGGGATGGTGAAGAATCGTTTCATAATTAGTCGCTACTTCCGGAATTCGAATGCGAAGTACAGACCGATTCTTTAAGCGCCTCTGCATTCGCGCCGAGCAGAGTCATCCTGTCAATAATTGAACCGCCCGAGACCGTCAGCGACCCAGACGGGTCAGCCGTTGCTTGTCCGATGGACTGCGCGTCCTGCATCGCTCTCGCGACGTCCTCCATCGTAGGGCGCATCGTCTGAAGCGCGGGAATATCGGCAACCGTATTGCTGGTTGCCGCACCCGCGGTGTTTGAGCTCAATTCTGCCTGAACGCGCGATATCTCTGCGCGCGCCGTAGCAACCGTTGTAAAGGCCGTGTTCGCTTGGGTAAGTACCGGCGCGACCTGCGCCGTAAGCGCGGTCTGCGCCGATACCGCCTGCGCTCTGCCGGCGCTTACAAAGTCCGGATTATTTGTCGCGGTATTCGCGGCAGTTGTACAAAAGTCTATTAGAGCTTTAACGCTTGTTGATGCGGTATTCGCCGACGCCTTAATCGTGTTCCACGATGATTCATACTGTATTACGCGGACATTCACGTCTCTGCTTGCCTCCGGAGACGATGCGGCATCGCGATACACGTCTGCATTTGAAGCGCCTAGATAGCTCGCGTTCGGATTAAAAGCTCCTGAAGGAGTCGTCGGAGCGAATTGCGCAAGCCGAGATGTCGGATTGGATGCGGAGGTACTGTCAGCGCCGAGTAGGCCTCCTGTGGCTGTACCGAGAGAGGCGTCGCCGAGAATCTGCGTCGCGAAATTAACCGTACTCATAATCGTCCCTACGTCGCGCAGAATGCTTGTGATTTGCGGCCCCACATTGCCCATTCGCAGTATGGAATCTTGCTGGCTCCCGAGCGCCTTATTGAGCGTCGCTACGATAACGGAGCCGGGTGTTCTGATGACTCCTGGCGTGCCATCGGCATTAGTACACGGGTCTCCCGGAGCAACTCCGTTCTCTCCCTCCATTTCGGTACCGTCATTGCTCGCAGTCGTGCTCCCTAAGACGGCGCCGCACCACGAACCGAAGCCGTTACCCCAAGCGAGTTCTGCGGCGCGAGCACCTGTCGCTCCGCCGATTCCCGGACCGACAAGACTCGCAAGCTGGCTCTGCGAAGATTGGTAGAGCGTGTACGGATTATTCTGAATCTGCGTCGTGAGCGCGAACCATGCGCCGACACCTCCCTGCGACCAATCGCCGGCGAGATACGCATTCACATTCGGCGACGAGCGCGCGAGCGTGTTCATATTCCTCGCCCAGAACCCGGCGAGCGATGTTTTGGAGTAATAGTCCTCCCGCAGAGATGATGAAATAGAGGACGCGAACGGCGAATTAGAATTTCTGCCCATTTGCTGGAGGAATGCGAGCGCGCGCGAATCGCTGACCGTCTGTAATGATTGATTCACGTCAGTCACGAACTGCGGTATGCCCGTGCCGTTTGCTTTTCCTATCACGAACTGTATGACTCCCGCGGTTATCATTTTCAACAAATTTCCCGATAGAATGAATGCCAGCGGTTGTAGATATAATTCATTAATTTTCATCGCGACATTCGCCGCGGCGCTTATTGGAGTCGCGATGGCGGTGATGGTATTCTTGATAGTAGTAATCATGTTCGTCACAAGATTCTCTCCGACTTCTACGACCGCAAACTGCGCGTGAACATTCTGCGGTGCGACAAGAAGCGCCGACGGTGCGATGAGAACGATGGTTAGAATTATCGCGAGTATCTTCATGGTTTTGAGGCGATGTTCTCAATGAGATTTACAAACGACGCGCCGGGCGCGCCGGCGGGGAGAGAAACGCCGGCGGTCTTATATATTTTGCCTATGTTTATAAACGCGTTCCCGAGCGCCAGTACTGCTTTCGGATACTGCTGGAGCGCGAGCATCGTCGCGAGCGGGTCAGTATTCGCCTTCGCGAAGTCGCTCGCAATTCCGCTTACGCGCATCATCGCGTTTATAAGCGATAGCGTGTCGCCTGCAAGCTCGCGTGGCACAGGAAGTACAGAGAGCCCGACCGCAGTATCTCTATACATCTTCGCAATTTCAGCAATGTGCGAAAAAGCGGATTCGTCATTCTTCTCAATTGCGTCCTGCAGGTAGAGAATCTCGCTCTTAGACGCGTTGCCTGTATTCTTCAGGAAAACCGCTTCCGCCTTTGTCGCAAACTCCAAGAGAGATTCCTGTGTTGATTCAATTGTATTAATGTCTTTTGCAGATTTATAATCCGATGCCGGAACTGCGACTGACGCGAGCGAAGCGAGCGCTTCGCTCGCGACCTCGCTCATCTGGCTCTCCGTCAGGTCGCCTCCGCCATTCTCCGCCTTTTTTGCCGTAAAGATGGTGAAGAAACTTTCTGCAAAAGCGGCGGTGAGCGTTCCCCCTTTTGGCGCGGACGGAAGTCCGTCTTCGTTGAGAGACATTGGAGAAGAAGTCGCCGTCGGAATATCAGCAATCGCCTTCGGCACTACGAGTCCTCGCGCCACCGCCTCTCCATCCGTCATTCCGAGACTGAATGTGTCGGTGATATGCGAATCGGTGCCATATAGCGACTCCTCCCAATCGGGCAGACCGTCAGCGTCTGAATCGCGCGCCGCTATTGCCTGAAGAAGAGCCGTTTCGGCAGACGCTTCGGCGAACGGAGGCGAGCCGATATTGCGCGCGAGCAGATACGCGCCGGCAATAAGCACTACCGAAAAAACCGTTGCGGCCGGAATTCGCCAATTTCGCAGAATCTGCCCCATAGTATCAATACCTATTATAGCAGTCGCATTGTGAGGAAGAGTAGGTTATCTACATAATGCAAGCCATGCTGGTAATGGTATATCTTCTGCGCGAGCTCTTTCCGGAATATCTCCCTGTGGAAGTCCGACTTCCACAAGATTTTTGCGTACGTATTTGCGTTTGTGTGCGAATCCGGCGTGAATGAGCGCAAAAAATCGTCGTTCTTCGGCTCTCGTATGGAAATTCCTGCGCGAGATATCGCGAACCGTTAAAACGGCGGAATCAACTTTCGGCGCCGGTTTGAATGCGCCTCGCGGAACAAGAAATTCGCGTTTTGGGTCTCCATACGCTTTTACCGAGAGCGATAGAATACTCTCTTTTTTATCGCGCGCGACTATGCGGTCTGCGACTTCTTTCTGCACCAGAAGTGTCATCGCGCTCGGCTGATTCTCTGCCGAAAGAAACATCCTAAATATCTCACCTGTTAAATAATACGGAATATTCGCAACAAGCGAGTAATTCTTTGGTAAAGAAGAAATATCAAACGTACGAATATCGCCATGTATGAGCTTTAACTTGCCGTCTCTAATTTCATCAACAAAATCTGTTTTTAATTCTTCAAAAAGTTTTCCGTCGGCTTCTATCGCGATAACTTTACTCGCGAGCTTCAAAAGCTCGCGGGTGAGTATTCCGGTCCCGGGCCCAATTTCTAACACCGTGTCATCGGGCTTAAGCTCCGCGACAAGCGCAATCCGCTCCGCGATGCGCGCATGCATCAAGAAATTCTGCCCCAGTGATTTTCGTGCGTGCATATTTATACAAACCTGGCTTCGATACCTTGATATCCATCGCGACGATGGCGAATCGCCCCAATTAATATTTCATGTTCTCTAATACGAAAAATCACACGCCAGTCACCTACACGAAGTACCCGATAGTTTCTGAGCGTATAGCGAAGCGGCTTTCCGAATGTCTCTGGGTCGTGCGCGAGTTTCGTGTTTACCGCTTGTTCGATCAACAAGCGATCTTGCGCATCAAGTTTTCTTGCATCTGCAAGTGCTGTAGCAAGATATATAATTTCCCATTCACGCATGCAGACCAGCTTGCCTCCAAAATTCTTTAGAAGACAAATACTTAGCGTTCGGAACATCACGTTCTTTCAATATCTTCACGAGCGCTCGCCGTTCCTTTGGAGTTATGTATTCTTCTTTTTCTTCTTCAGCCCACGCATCAAGCACCTTTGACACAATAGTGGCGCGGGGTGTTTGTTCACTCTTGGCATAGATGCTTAACATTCTCGCTGTTGAGGGCGTAAGAGTTATAAGGATTCGTTCTTTGGTTGTGGCCATATATCAAAAGTGTATCACCTGCGGCTCCGGATGCAAATCGTTTTCGTCATACTTTATTAGTGATGAATCTATATCCGCGAGGAACGAAGAAGGAATTGTTACGGAGTCGCTTCCATAAATCTTACGAATACTAGCAAGAGTGAGAAAAAGTCGGTCTTTCGCGCGGGTCATCGCGACGTAGAAGAGACGCCGCTCCTCTTCTTCATCACGGTCTCCGCCGGCTGGCGGATTCCATCCGATATTTTTGTGCGGAAATAACCCCTCTTCCATACCGCTTATAAATACCGTATTGAACTCCAAACCCTTCGCCGCATGTACTGTCATGAGCGTTACTCCTGTCTTTTCTCCTTGGTCCATCTCGTCCTGGTCACTCGCGAGAGCGGATTCAGCGATAAATAGAGCAATACCTTCTTTTCCGGGGTTTGAGTCGTGTCTGGCGGCGACCGAGGCGAGTTCTTCAATGTTTTCAAACCGCTCTTTGTCCTCTTCGCTTCCTTCTTCCAGCATCGACTTCTTCATTCCATTCTTCTCAACGACGAGCTTCACGAACTCGGACGGGGCGAGCGTTTCAGCCGCAAGGGCGAGCTCTCTGATTATTTTCTCAAACGCCTCTATTTTCGCGAGTTCGCCGGCGCGCAGACTTAAACGCTGTCCCGCCGCCAATTTGCCGAGCGTAACGCGGCCGATACCGCGCGGCGGCACAGCCGCCGCGCGCAGTTTGTCCGTTTCGCGCGAGGGGTCCATAGCGAGACGCATCCACGCGAGGGCATCTTTCACTTCCTTACGGGCGAAGAATCGCGTGCCGAGAATCTTGTAGGGAACGCCTGCACGTAACAATCCTTCTTCCAGGGCTCGCGACTGGAAATTTGTTCTGTAAAGAATTGCAATTTCTCCCGGTTTCCGTCCATCTGATATCTGACGCTTTATCCGGAGGGCTATCCATCGCGCTTCATCTTCAGCGTTTAAGGCAATATGCAAAATTATTGGTTCGCCTGCCGCTTTTTCAGTCGTTGAATATTTTTCTTTTCTATTTTTATTTTTTTCAATGACTGCGTTCGCCGCATCCACCAGGTTTTTCGTTGAACGATAGTTGCGTTCCAGAACAATCGTCTGCGCCTCCGGATATTTTTTTTCAAAATTCAAAATGTTTTCCATTTTTGCTCCACGCCACCCGTATATCGCCTGGTCCCCGTCTCCGACTACGAAAAGATTCTTTTGTTTCTCTGCAAGTATTCCCGCCAACCGCTCCTGTAAACTATTTGTGTCCTGATATTCGTCTATATGGATATAGTTCCAGCGATTCTGCGCCAATTCTCTTATGTCGGCATGTTCTTCAAGCATTCGTACAGGCAGAGCGATAAGGTCGTCAAAGTCCAGCGCCTTTTCTTTTGTTAGAGTTTTTTCATAACTCTGCCAAACCTCCGATACAATCCTGTTACTGAAGCTTGAACGGCCATGTTTCTGCGCAAACTCTTCGGCACGCATACCCTCTCCTTTCTGCCGCGATATTCTGCCTAGAACAGCGCGCGGAGAGAGCTCCTTCACCGAGACATCAAGAGCTTTCAGAGCGACGGCAATCGCCTTTTCCGAATCGTCGCGGTCATAGACGCTGAAGTATCGAGAAATTCCGATAATTTTTCCGTAACTTTGGAGCAGTTCCCTGCCTAATCCGTGGAACGTGGAAATGAAAGGCGCGGCTGAATCTCCATCTAACATCGCCCTTACACGTGAGCGCATTTCTCTGGCGGCCTTGTTGGTGAAGGTAACCGCCAAAATCTTATTTGCCGAAACGCCCTCTCGAATTAAGTGGTAGATGCGAGTAGTCAACACGCGGGTTTTACCGCTGCCGGCTCCAGCCAGAACAGAAATCGGACCGCGAGTCGCGAGTACGGCGCGTTTCTGCGCGTCATTTAATCCTTCCAGATACGCCATCAACAGAATATACCCCACAAACCGCTCTCCACAGGCAGTCTTGGAGACGGTTGACTGCGCACTCCACTACGCTATACTCTAGATATAGCTGATAAGGAAGTATTCAAGGAATAGCCTATATACAACGTATATAGGCTATTCTTGTACCCGCCAGACACGCCGAAATACCTTCGTTTGCCTATTAAATTCCATTCACAACTTCTCATATTCCTCGGCTTCGCATTCACTGCAATAGTTCTACCGAATCATGCAAATGCGTTTTGGCCGTTTTCTGCAAATGCGGACGCCGCAGTAATAAGTACATTTTATCAGGATTCCGAGACACAGGCGCTCGTAGCCGCTACGAACTTTGACCCGAATCCGAACAAAGGATTCATAGACAGCATTCAGACCAGCGGAGGCAAGGCTCTTCTCGCCTATTCCGGCCCTTCCGGCACGATTGCGGATGTCGTCGGTTCCGATACGTCCGACCGTATCTCCGTCTATGTGGTGCGCAAAGGCGATACTCTCTCCGATATTGCAAAAATGTTCGACGTTTCTGTGAACACTATTATTTGGGCGAACAATCTTCGTAATTCAAAAGACATGCATCCGGGCGACACTCTTATTATCTTGCCCGTCTCGGGTGTTGAACATAAAATAGTTAAAGGTGACACCCTAAAGTCTTTGGCAAGAAAATACGGCGCTGACGCAGAAGAAATAGCGCAGTATAACGGGCTTGATGCATCTGAATCTCTTGCCATTGGTTCAACCGTAATCATCCCCGGAGGTGAAATCGCCGCTCCAGTGTCTTCTCCTGTCAAACGTCCGGCCAGTCAAATTCGCGGAGGCGGAGGTTCTTTCTTGGCGGGATATTTCAATAATCCGTTGCCGGGTGGCATCATTACGCAAGGGATACACGGCTGGAACGGCATTGATATCGGCGCCGCTCGCGGTACTCCGGTCCGTTCTGCCGCAGACGGAATCGTCATAGTTGCGCGCACTAACGGCGGATGGAACGGCGGCTACGGGAATTACGTCGTCATCACACACGATAACGGCACCCAGACCCTCTACTCGCACCTAAGGTCGGGAATTGTCTCATTCGGACAGGAAGTTTCAAGTGGACAAACGATAGGTTACGTAGGAGCGACGGGGCGCGCGACGGGTCCCCACCTCCACTTTGAAGTCCGAGGTGCGCAAAATCCGTTTATCAACTGCCGCGCCGGCTCCGTCTGCATATCTCAATGATTCACAAATAAAAAACCGTCCCTTCACACGCGTGCAGAGGGGCGGTTTTTCGTTGAGACAACGTTAGATCACATATACAGCATTCATTCCCGTCTTGTGTATCTTACTGCATGGCCGTTTTATCTGCTTTGAAAGAGAGTTGGCGAGAGTTTCGGAGAAACCGTCCGCAGCTATGGCGATGATGAGGTCGAACTGCGGAGATATAAAGTCAGCAATGCAGTCGCATCCGTCATTTGCATCCAGCTCGCCATCTCCGTTACGCAACAGACATTCGCAGATTTCGGGTTCGTCTAAGCCGAAGTGTCTGGCGATGCTTTTCGCATAAAAAATGACTTCAGGAGCTGTGGGCGCCAAAACTGCCACATTCTTAGCCACGACAAACTTTTCAAGCGACTTGAGAATGCTAAGAAGCGCACTTCTTTCATAGTTTGTGAGCCTGACTGAACTTCTTTCTTCGTAATCGGGATGCGTGATTATTACGACTTTCGTTGTCATTTTATCCTCGCTTGTTGAAGAACGAACTCGGCGCCGATGTTACCAGCGCCACCCATAATCCGATTATATGTATAGCACAAAATTCAATTTTTATTCAAACCCAAATAGGCCGCGAGGGCGGTACTGGAGCGACTCGTGTACGAATGCGGGAGTAACAGAGTCTGCGCCAGCGAGGTCGGCGATTGTACGCGCAACGCGCATAGTGCGATGAAAACTCCTCGGAGACAGATTAAGGCGCGCGGCGGCGCTCATTAACGCCTCTTTTGCAGAGGCGCTGAAACCGCTTTTCTCGTCTAATTGTCTGCTCGTGAGCGCCGCGTTCGTTGAACCTTTCTTTCCGGTCCTTTTTTCTGCGCGAGAACGCGCCGAAACGACGCGCTCACGAACTCGCGCGCTGGCCTCGCCGGTTGAAAGTTTCGCGAGAGTGTCGTGCGGAACGAGCGGGACCTCTATCCAGAGGTCTAAACGGTCAACGATGGGGCGCGAGATTCTCCGCGCCTGCTTCGCGGCCGCCCTCTGTGATTCGCGCGCGTTTGTTGACAGCGTATCTGCCGGATTCATCGCGGCGACAATCATGCAGTCTGCGGGAAATGTGATGGTCGCTCGCGCCCGAGAAACAGTGACAACGCGGTCCTCAAGCGGCTGGCGCAGAGCCTCTAGAGCCCTTGATTCAAATTCCGGAAATTCGTCCA
>ERZ1292629.3472-Hain-H43-01um-R1-3472-length-12161-cov-91_pt1 | contig 12161 bp, 22 predicted proteins | sample MGYA00564399_ERZ1292629 | MGnify/ENA primary metagenome ERZ1292629 (study PRJEB36523, sample SAMEA6512636) | groundwater metagenome | collected 2019-01-08 | study: AquaDiva: Metagenomics assemblies of 32 groundwater samples | reverse complement strand
GAGTCCCCCGCTCCCCCTGTAGGGGGGAGCGGGGGACTCTTGCCACTCGGCGCTGTGCCTTACGTTCGATGTGGGTCAAAACTCGTTGCGGTAAGAAAATTCAAATATGGCGAAAAATCAAAAAAGGATTGTGTTTGCGGCGGGAAGAAAACTATTGAGGTGAAGGTGGAAATTTAAGTTCACCGGAGGCTTTTAATAGCTCGTCGGAAAGCTCTTTATGAATGACGAGCGTTATTCCTTTGTTTTCGTACCGCTCTTCAATGAGCGTCCAGCCCAAAGGAACGAGAACGTTGAGAAGTCGATCAACTTCGTGCTTTTTTATTGAATAAGCCATTCGATTCTACCTTCGCAGTCCTTCAAATTTATCGCGAGTAATATCCCCAATGTTCTTATGCGCTTCGTGAAAAGATTCGATTAGGGATAATTGAAGGTCGTCGTTCTCCTTCTTAATTTCAGCAAACCTTTTCTTCCAAAGAGCTGATATCTCTTTGGTGAATTTATCACGAGATCTCACAATTCTACGTCGGGCTTCGGCAGCATACTTCATTACGTCCCCCCGAGTACCAGCGGGAAAATTAAGAACCTGCATGTCTTCACCAAAAACGCTTTCATATTCTGCTTTGCTTGCCATGTTTGAGCCTCCTCTTAATTTTGATTTAAAGCATTTTGAAGGTTTTATAGATCCAGGGGTAGTGTTCGTCAAAATCAAAATCTTCTTTGTTGAAAAAGTCCTGGTGGTTTTCTACGTTCTCCATTTTACGGATCTGAAAAACTCTCCAACCTTCGCCCTTCCCGCTCCTGGAAATTCCCTCGAGCTGATAACCACGCATCAGGGGGTTCCCTTCGCTGCTTATCCCAACAACAAATGGAGCCACGACTCGGTCCGAGTCGCCATACTTAAAAATAATTAGTTGAGGCCAGTCCATGGCATCAAGGATTGTCTGAATTTTCCCACGAAGTTCGGCTTCATAAAAACTAAGGTCCCAAGCCCCTACAACCCTTACTCCTTCGGCGGCCCACTTTCCGGGTTCGCTTTTTACATAGGCGGGGTTCGGCATTTTAAGCGTGCCTCACTTTTTTTCGGCAGTCTCTACAAACCACAAGATTTGAAACGACCTTAATTTCAACGGGATTAAGGCAGACTTCACAGGTCATAAAAACGGGCTTTGATGGTTCACAAAGATTATCAGGGGGGATACTACCAACTTCATTATAAAAACTCCCAGACATAGATTTTAAATGATCATCAACCCAAAGCCTTGCGACCTTTTCGGTCACTCCGTTGGCTGCAGCCATTTCAAAATGATATTTAAACGCATCGGGATCCACAATTTCTTGAAGAGTCTCAAGGGCGCTCAGGGAAATCTGCTTACGATCAACTGCAATACGGACCCAGTCGGGACATTGAGAAAAATTCAGGTACCTCCGAATCGTCATGAGGGTCTTACCCGTCCTCCTACAAATTTCGTTCGCGCTTAAACCACCATCCTCTTTCAGCGCCAAGTAAACTCGCGCTTCCTCGGAGGGGGTCAGGTCTACACGCTGAAGATTTTCAATGCCCCGTATCACTACGGTTTCACGATCGTCAAGCTCACGGACGATCGCTTTAATCTGTTTCTCTCCAAGAAGTTTGTGCGCAAGATAACGGCGATCACCAGCGACCATCTCATAGCGGCCGTTCGATGGTCTCAAAATAACCGGCTCCAAAAGCCCAACTTCCCTGATCGATTCGGCGAGCTCCCGGACCTTCTCGGGATCTATGAGCTCGCGGGCAACCTTAACCGGCCGATCGATCATGTCCATTTTGATAAGCTGGATCTGGCCTTCTTTCATAAAAGCACCTCCGAAAAAAACAATACCACACTTAAAAAAGAAAAGTCAAGTACTGGACGGCCATCGAATCATAAGGTGGCACAAGACAAAGGTCACGCCAGCCCAGGAATCGAACAGTAAAAGGCTACTCCCTGCGTGCGGCCTACCACTCCAACCCTCGTACTCAGTCGTAGCCATTTACAAAACGTTCGACCGAGAACAACGGGCTTTTAAAAACGGTGGTACGGCTTCACCGCTTTGCGGGCAACCCAACCACCAATCAAAGCCCGTTGATCTCTCTCCTTAAGCTGTCATGCCCTTTGAAGCTGTGCTTAATTATAGGCCGTCTTAAGGGTAGCTTCGCATCGTTCAATCTTTTTTGCCTTTCCATCTTCCAGTAAGAAAGGCAAAAAAGATTTAATGGTTTTTTATGGGGGGAGGTGCAATAAATGAATGACTTGAAATGTCCTGGTTGCTGTAGTATTAAGAATGCTGATGGATCGATCTTTGTGTTATGTATCCATCGGGAGTGTGTCGCTCATCCAAGCTATCGGGATGAGCAAGAGACAAAAAGTGTTAGCTTAAGCCCAATTTTGTCAGAGTGCTTATCCTGTAATGTCTGAAACAGGCTGTCAGTTGACAACTAACTTTGGCACACGGTTTGCAGTTCTTAAAGAAAAAGGAGGTGAGATCATGGAAAACCTTGAATCACTAAAAGAGATTGATCGAGCAGCAGACAGAGGGTGGGCAATAGCAGACCTCAAAAAGGACTATGAATTAAAAGACCGCTTTGAGCACATCCGCTTCCACATCCAAAAAATCAAGGACGACAACGGCCTTGACTTCATCTGGAGGCCTAAAAAATAGTAGTAGGCTGACCTATCGGCCAGGCGGGGAGAAAGGAGGTGAGAGATTTGAAGGGAATGTTGAAAGCCGTCGTCCATGATATGAATTTCAACGAGCTCAGGATCGCACTTTTAGCGGTAATTGCTTTTGTTCAAACCGGAACCCTTATCACCGTGAAGGACCTCGAAGAAATTATTGACGAGGCAAAAAGGTCATGATATAAGAAATGAGCCGTTCGGAAGGGAACCGCTTGTGAAAATCAATCACATAACTTATCACCGCAAGAACTGTGCCAACCGTCGAGCGGGGGGATCTCCAGTAAGGGGGAGGAGATCAACGGCTTACACCTACACCTAAGGTGCCTGGGGCAGGAGGTGCCTGAGGCAGGAAGGAGGGTTAAAAATGTTTAGATATTGCTACATCCATCGAGGAATTTTTGGAATTAAGCGGCCATTCTTAAGTTTCAAAGAGACGTCGGGCATCTGTAAGCGATGCCTCCCGGGAGAGCTTGAGAAGCTAAGGAAATGGAAGGAGAAAAAACAAGGTGGGGAATTATCCCGAAGAAAGGAAAATAGCCCATGAAATTTTATGTCTTGGCCTCTTTTAAAACGACGGCCGACGAAGCACGCATCAGAGAAGTAACCACCATGATCAACCTATCGTTAAAGCTGGTTGCTGAGGAAGGTTACTTCTTAAATATAACGTCAAGTGAGGCTTCTTTTTTTAACGATGCGAGACGATTGGTCAAGGGAGATCCCAAACCGACCTTCAACTCAAGTTTTAGCAACAGACGTTCTAAGAGATCAAGAAGGACCTAAGTTCAAAAACCCTAAAACTCGAAGTGATAAATGTCGCCAAGTGATTTCCAATCTCCACCCCAGGTGTGACCCGTCGACTTCCAAAGATCGCCAGCCTTTTTATAGGCCGGGTCTTCTTTCCAAACCAACACACCAAATTTAACCAGCACAAGGTCAAGCGCAAGCCATTCCGAATGTTTCGATTGAAGGGTCTTCGATTTACCCTGGGCATATAAAACGGCTTGCTCGGACTGGGTCCTGTAAAAACAGGTGGGCATAAATTCAAGGTGCTCAGATTGGAGCTGAATGATTAGAGCGCTGATCTCCTGAAAGAATTTTACCCGATCATTTGTTTGTGCCATGGCTTATTTCCTTTCCTTAAGGTGCAGGTACACTCTGTCACCAAAGAAGAACCCAAAAACAGAGGCCGAGAGATTGAGAAGAAAGTTGGCGATGTCCATGTTTTTGGTCGGGAGAAAAACATAGATGAAGGTCGCAATTAGAATCATGTCGGCAAGCACATACCGGTGCATTGCTCGAAAATTTGCTACCCATCGGCTGACTTCGCCGGCTGGGTTATCAAGGGTGGCCAGCGCCTTAAGGCGATTCGTCTGGGAATCGGTTAGACGAATGGCTTCATCAACGGTTTTCGGCTCACCTCCGCCGATCCCGGTGATCTTGGCGATCACGGATCGGATCCCATCGGTAAAAACTGGAACTAAAGCGGGAAGAATTAACGCAAGAATACCCATGATTCATAACCTCCTTTCCAAAACCTGGTTTTACACTTTAAAAGTGACCCCGAAGGGGTGATAAAATGCTTTTGATGCCTTCACCCCTGGAGAGGAAGGGGTGAAGGCTTACCTTTTATGGGAGATTTCCACAGGATTTCAACATTCCCGAAAGCTTCTTTTAAATCTCTTTTCACCGTAGGTGAAGAATTGATGGCCAATTTTGGCCGACGGAAGAAGGAGAAGACTTTCCGGGCGAATCGTGCTGCTCTTCCAACCCACTCAAACCACTTTTTAGTAAAAATATAGAGGTTGGTTCTGAACTTTTTTACCCCATTCACCTCAAACCAGTTTCTATGTACCACTTTTAGGTACCCCTGGTCGACAAGGTCCTTAAGCCGACGCCTTACTGTCCTCTCGGATCGATTCCAATCTTGATATTTTGTAAGTAGAACCTGAATTGTTCCTTGTGAAGCAAAGCAGTACCCCTTATTATGACGTTTTGCAATGGCGAATATAGTTTTCCCTACTTTTTCCATTTGTTCGGTCATAGCGATCCTCCTCTGGAATAATCTCCCCATGATTAAGCATCATGTGCAGCAAAAGGTCTTCCGCATCCATTAGCCTCATGCAATGGGCGCAGAACCCAAATGTTTTACCCTTACCCTTGTTCCACCTTGACCGAGTTCTTTCAAGGCTCATACCCCACCACCTCCTGAAAGATTTTACTTGACAAATGATATTTCAGGATTTATACCTTTGTCAAGGTACATTTTTGAACAATGGTGTACAAAATTGTACACCTAAAGTGTCCAAAAATGGACATAACGGTGACAGGATGTCACACTAACGAAAGGAGGGCTTTAAGATGGCAGAGATTAAGAGTATTGGAGCAATTCAGGAGAAGTGGGGAAGGGTCACTCCGCAACGAACTGAGGACTATTCCCTGGGTATCAGAAGTCCGAAGCGGGATTGGGCAAAGGCAGCCGGAGACGCCAAGGAAAGCCACAAGGCCGCAATGGTAGAAGCGGCATCAAAGGACTCCTACTCTAAGGGCGTCGCAAAGGCAGGCACTGCCAAGTGGCAGGCAAAGGCCATAGCAAAAGGGCCTTCCCGATTCGCTGAGGGGGTTACATTGGGAGCTCCAGACTATGGGGCGGGCTTTGCCCCCTATGCAGACGTCATTAAGGCAACCACCTTAAAGCCTCGGTTCCCTCGAGGAGATCTCCGGAACCTTGACAGGGTCAAGGATATCTCCCAGGCACTAAGGAAGAAGAAGGTTGGATAAGACGTCTTACCGCCGTATAAAAATACAGTATCCCCGAAAGGAGGGAAAAGACAATGAAGTACAGAAATGTAGAGTTATACTACGAAAAATCCCTTGATGACGTAGGAACGTGGACAGAGGAGATAAAAACAAGGGATCCCATCAGCGCCATTCGCCTCGAATTTAAGGGAACGAACGGCGCTACATACAACAAGGACAACCGCCTCAACGATGTAATCACAAAGATCGAGATCGTTGACGGATCGGACCAGTTGTGTTCTCTTTCCCTCAAGGAGGCTCAGGCCCTTGAATTTAGAAGGACTGGAAAGATGCCCTTCATGAGGATAGGAGAATCGCCGTCAGGCAGCCAGGATGAATCCTGTCTGCTTTTGTTTGGACGCTTTCTGTGGGATCCTGAGTACTACCTTGATCTCACCAAGTTCAAGAATCCCCAGCTCAAGATCACCACAAACATCGCGGCTGTTGCAGTAGCAAGCGCAACTGCATTTCTCGCGGCCTCCTTGAAGGTGACCATCGACCTATTTGTGATCGAAGAAGGCGCAGCGCCCGCAAGCGCATTCATGATGGCAAAGAATATCAGAGGCTTCACAAGTGCAACCTCCGGAGACGAACCGACACGCCTTCCCATCGATTATCCCTATGTAGGGCTCATGGTTAGGGCATACACCGCCGGGAACGATGTGGATGAAAATATCTCAAAGCTCAAGATCAATTGCGACACCGGAAAGTTCATCCCGATCGAGAAAAAGGCCAAGGATATTTACAAGGCTGAGGAACAGGACCGGGGACCGACTGAGCTACGATACCAAATCTTCAGAAAACACAACGACACCGTAACCCACGACATCAACCACGACCCGGAAATATCACTTGTGACCACGGCGATCTCACACGTCGCCTCGGTCGGATGGTCCTGGTCAAGTCGTTTTGCTCTCATTCTTGGCGATGCAGCTGGGGCAGCAGTAGCCGCAGAAGAGCTCATTCATTTAATCGTCAAGGGATCCTGTCCTCATTCCACAATCCATATCCCATTTGGTTTGAGGGCTCAGCCTGAAACCTATTTCGACCCAACGCTCTACGGGGACATCGACCTGATATTGACACAGGCGGCTGCTTCAGCGGTTTCGGTGGTCCTCGAACAGCTTCGACCCTACTAACCCTTCGACAAGCTCAGGGTAAAATCTAAAGGAGGTCGAAGATGAGATTAAAAGATATTGTCACCGATGAGGTGGCGAAGAAAGCTGTCGGGACTTCAGACGATCTGGAGTCCCGACAAGTAGAACCTGGAACTATCCTTGAAGTCAGGCATGTTGCGGTTGAAAACCGCACCACGGCCTACACCCGCCTTGTAATCGGGGTTGCCGATGGTCTTTCTTTCTTCCAAAAGGAAGAAGAAGACAGCCCCGCCGCAAACAATATCTACTGGACAAAAAGTAAGTTTCTAATCCCTGCCGGAAAAAAACTCCGTGCCCGCCTCACCGAGTGTACCTCGGGTGATGGTCTTTATATGTGTTACGAGGGTTATCTGTGGGAGGTAGAATGACGTGTCTGAAATCTCCCACGAGATAGGAACCCAAAGAGACGCCGGACTGCTTCTAAAGACCGGGCAGACCACTCAGTACGGCGGATACGAAGACGACGGATATTTCGAGAAGGGTCTATCGAAGCGCTATACAGTCCTCACCACGGGTCAGTACTCCGGAACAACCAATATCACCTTAAATGCAAAGACGGACGCACACTCAAATAACTGCGTCTATGACCAAAGAACTAAATTGATGTGGTCAAGGTACGTAGCCGGAAGCGTCGGCCCAGGATCAGACGGAAAGCTCCCATGGACAACAAATGGAAACGGAGAAGGGACCTTCACCTATACAGAAGCAGCTAACGCTGCAAAGCTAGCGGGATATTCGGATTGGCGGATACCATATGATCTGGAATTAGCAAATTTACGGGATATGGAACAACCCACTGCTGCACCAGATGCAACGGCGTTTCCAGGTTGGCCTACAAGCGATTACTTTTGGTCGTCTACTACGCTACCTTACAACGCTGATTACGCCATGTTCGTGGGTTTCAACTATGGCATCGTGTACCGCGACGCTAAGACTAGCAACTATTTCGTTGCTTTGGTCCGAGGGGGTTGATCCTATTAAAAATGTCACAATTTGGGATTTTAACAGAAAAGACTCTTACAGAACTACGAGAAATGAACCTCGACCAGGTTATGTCGGCTCAGGCCCAAGCATTGGCCGGGAAAAGTAAGGAGTGGAGAATCGAGTTTGAACTACAGCAGACAGAATTTGCGGATCCCACGACCGGCGAGGATTCTCCAAACGGGCAGGTTTGGAGACAAACTGTCATCAGGCGTGCCGAGGGAAAAATAATCAGAAGAGAAACCGCTAAATGGACATACTACCCGACGGGTGAGGTGGATATAATCACGATTTCAGAACTCGATCCTCAAGATCAGATAGTCTCTCAGAAGAAAATCAAGCACTTCACGAATGGGAGACAGCCGATCGTCCTAATTTAAAATAATAACAAACCCAATGAGCCCTGAAAAACCAACGGGAGCTAAACCAAAACCCCCTACAATAAAGGATTTTGAAACCTGGGTCGAAGGACGCACCGGACTTACTCAAACCGAGTTTTTCGACGCATGGGTAGGCGCTTACGATCTCACCCCTGAAGAGATTAAGGCGCTGCGGGGCCGGGTTAAGAAAGAGGCGCCTCCGAAGCCACCACCGGCGCCTCCAAAGCCACCGCCAGCGCCACCACCAATAAAACCGACCGTAAAACCGGAGCTTTTAATCGCCCGGACTCCATATCCTAAATGGTGGAAGGATTCACTTAACGCAAAAATAGATCTAACCGCTCCAGGATCCCAGATCTTAGCAACGGTAGCCGGAAACCTCAGGCTCTTTGTTGCAACGATTGTCTTAACGGTAACCGGTGAAACACAGATCACGTTCACGTTTGGCAATGCTGGATCAAGTGGACCAATCTACTTGGGAGGAGAAGGCCAACCCATGGGCATAGTAATTGCCATGGGCAGCTCACCTGCGCCCTGCGGATCCGGAGACTTATCAATATCAGCAACAGACCCGGGCGGCGTTCTACCATCAATCGGTGGTTTCGCAACGTGCTTTGCGGAGGAAGTAATAAAACAAAAGGTCTAGGGGGACGAGGGGTTCATCGTTTACTGCCATGAGAAGCAATAATGGGATGGGGAACGAATAAAATAATTGGTGATGACTCAACCTTCGAAGGTGGAACGGGAAGTTGGACCCAAACCCAACCCTTCGATGTTTTTGAATCCAGCGGGCTTGATTTTCATTCAGGCGCCCGTTCCCTGCATCTGCTAGATGGTCCACCAGTAATACCCAGAGCAAGGATACAGCTTTCTGGCCCAAATCTAATCGCTGGAAAAACTTACCGGGCAGGGATCTGGCTAAAAAATGTGGTAGGTAAATTAAACATGGAGTTTTATGATGCAGGAGGAGAACCTGCAGCTCCCTGGATCAATATGACCGCGCCCGTATGGACCTTTTTTGCGACGGAACTTACTTGCGTTACGGCCGGACCCTGCGTTATAAAACTTTTAAACACGGATCCACCGGGAGCCACAGAACAGTTTGTGGATGATGTAGCACTACAACAATTTATTACGGTCAGACCGCAATACCTTCCACTAATGGGAGTAGGATAAATGTCACACGAAGCCTGGATCATGATTTTTGGAATAGCCCTTGCAAACCTCTTCACCCTCACGGGTGGACTGATACACATAGCAACTAGGCTTACCAGGATCGAAACAGATGTGAAGTGGATCAAGAAGGGATGCCCTCATTGCCAACAGACCTCGGAGAACCTTTTGAAATAACATGGCGTGGGGATCCCACCCAGATGTTACCTCCTGATGTCCCGCTATGGCATCTCTTTCTCGATCGCTACGCCTCAAATTTTGAAAGGTTTTTTTATAATGTACGGGTCGGTGGACCGGACATGACAAACGTCGTGGCAGACGAAGCCATGAAAAAGATGTGGTACGCATCGACGGCAAAGAGGATCGATGCGATCGGAGAGCTCGAAGATGAGATCTGGATAATCGAAGTCGCTTCAAGCCCCTACCTTCGTGCGGTCGGACAGTGCCTGTCCTACCTCTTCCTGTGGAATGAAGACCCGAAGATCTCGAAGCCAGCAAAGATGGTGCTCCTTTGCTACTTTCTCGACTCGGATCTCGAGAGGATACTGAAACATTACGGGGTGATGATCATCGCCCTACAAAAACCAGCCACTTAAAACTATAGATTTACTCCCACCAAGGGGAGCTGCGGATCCGTAGAGATCTCTGAGCCGGCTAAAAAACGAAATCTATAGTTTGAAAAACCAAAAAACCCCCATCCTACACCCTTAACCCAGGAGAGATCTCTTAACCTGTGCCCTCCCGAGGGGTTCCCAGGGGTGACTTTGCGATCGCAAAGTGCTAAAATCATAAAAAACCATACTGGAGGCACGAAAATGACAATAAAGGAAGACCTCTTAAGGGTCGCTGAATACGGGAAAGACCCATACTACCAGGCAATCAGGGAAGTACCGTCGTATCAAAAGGAGCTGGCCCGGGTCCAGACGGATTACAATGAACGTACCTGGATTGACTTCAAGGGCTTCTTCCCTAAGTTTACAACCGAAGATTTTAATAAGCGCCGAGACCGATACCAAGCAAAGTATGGAAACACCGTAAACATCCCTGGGTTTGGAGATGTGATCCACATTATACCAAAAGCGAGAATTTCAGCAGAGGAAAGAGCTGCCCATATATGGGCAATAAAAAGGGGACTACCGTCACCCTTAAGTCCAGAGCAGCTCCAAACCATGGAATACAAAAAGTTCAGATTCTTAAAGGCATTGGCAAGCGCAACCCCAACATGGATGAAAAATTACGGCGCGGTGGCAACGGTCCTGGACAACGTAGAAGATGGCCTTATAACGGTTGTTGTGGCCGGCAGGATAGCGGCAAGGATCGCCCCAAGGCTTATGGGCCGACTGGTCCCAGGCATTGGATGGGTTTTATTAGGTTCGGATATTTTAAACGCTACAAACCTGATTTCTTGGGCGGCCGCAATGAGAGGAGGATGCAAGGGACTACATGGGGCATGGCAGGAAAAAAACCCATTCCATGCAAAGGCTGCCGCAAGGCGAACCTTGAAATTAAAAAGATCATTACTGTCTTTTGGAGAGTTCCTTGAGGTTGCACAGACAACAGACCAGCTCTTTGGGGTTGGTCTTTGTTTGGGTGGGCTTATGGGATTGGTTACTGACGCTGCAACAAAATCGACAAACCCAGCGTATTGGTCAAATCTGTGGAGAATACTATCGACCGGAAATTTTAACGAATTCTGTGTATGGGCCCTGAAATCAACCGTCTGGGACATTGTGAGAGTAAGAGATGCCATCCGAGAGGAAACCGACACTTTCTTTGAGGAAGCAGACCGCCTCAAAGACATTGACGAAAAGATTAGAAAAAAGATGTTTGACTGGACCAGGGCACAATCAGAAAAAACCTGGGGCTGGATAAAATCAAGACCGGAAGCATTCTTAAACGAGTTCTCAAAAAGCATAGTTGGATCAATGATAATGTCAACGGGAAAAGACGACTTCCTTAAAGAAGATCACACCAAGGCTTATATGATGCTCGACTCTACAATACGGGGCCTTATGCCCTGGTGGATAGAAAACGACCCGCTTGAGAATTTTAAGGACCTCCGAAACTTTAAGTTTAGGGCACCGGAGCCCACAGATCACACAACGATCGACATGCTCAACGAGCATGATCCAGAATGGGAAAAGACCATTAAGTGGCCCCACCTCGACAAGGAGTACGCAACAATCGAAGAGATCGCATTCACTTACGCTCCGATGATAAAGGATTCTTTCCAAACGTACTGCCTAAAATATCAATATGACTGGGAAGCCTATGTTGCTGCATCACAGACCGTAGACTTCTTAAAAAACGTAATAAGGTCGTACTCAGACGACGGAGAAGTAAGGATAGGCTACACCGCATGGATCGCAGCTGCGATAGACATGATGGATCGAGTGTGGATCATGGAACCAGACACACCCAGGGAGTCGATCGACTCCCTGGCCAACTACATAGGAGATTATGAAAGGGCCACTGGCGGAGCTCCCGACATCAAAGACATCGCACGATACGGAGAGTCGATCGGAATTAAGTGGATGAGAACATTCCCAAGAAGGGCCTTTGATGCGGCCGCGGAGATCTTCCCAGAATGGCAAGTAATTCAGGACCAGTTAGACGAGCTCTTCGTCGCCGATTAACGACTTGCGGACGATTGAGGACCGGCTTACGGACGATTGTCACCGGCCGAAAAGGATTCTATGACCCCACAGCACGAAACGATCCGTCAAACACTGGTCATAGAATCCTATGGCTAACGCCAAGCATTGCCGCTCCCTGTCGGCCCGAGATTCAACGCTGCAGTTATTCAAGCAAAAACAGCGGCATGCTCCCAGGAGGGCAAAAGATCCCGCCGCAAACACAAAATCAAAAACAGGAGAAGACGGGTTTGAAGACCCGCCGCAACGAGTGTGGTACTCAGATTTCTTTGTTCAACGCTACGGAAATGTCCCCATTTCCTATAGACCACGAGTGGCAAGAGT
>ERZ1292629.3469-Hain-H43-01um-R1-3469-length-12167-cov-21_pt1 | contig 12167 bp, 12 predicted proteins | sample MGYA00564399_ERZ1292629 | MGnify/ENA primary metagenome ERZ1292629 (study PRJEB36523, sample SAMEA6512636) | groundwater metagenome | collected 2019-01-08 | study: AquaDiva: Metagenomics assemblies of 32 groundwater samples | reverse complement strand
TGGTTGAACAAGTAATATTTTGGTTGACGCATGATCCGGCAGAACAAGTTTGGTTGCCCGCGCAAGTTTGTTTTAATTCTTCCTGTTCTCCGCAGGAGTTTACCCAATAAACATTATTGCCAACACATTTTTGAGAATAATGAGGAGTACAATTAGGCGCGCTAAGTTGAAGAACTAAATTGTCTATAGTAAAATCGGCGCCGGAATATGCTCTGCTCATATTTTTTCCGCAAAGCCTGGCAGAAGTTGTGCTTGACGAACTCCAAGTAGCGGTTGTTGTTCCCCATGAATTAAACGAAGAAGTAATTGTTCCTGTTATTGCAACTCCGTTGATATACCAAGCATGCAAAGCCTTACTAGAGTTAGAGTAAACACTGCGAGATGTTACAGAAAAATTATATGTTTTGTTTTGTTCTACGTTGATGTTTTGGCAAATAAATTCATTGCTGCCATTGGTTGAAGAGTTCACAACGAGAAAATTTCCGTCTCCGGTAAAGCTCGAAAAATTACTCTGCAATAACCTTGGATTTGTTGTTACTCCGGCTTGGCCATATGATTGATAGGGACCGGGATAGGGCGCATATGTAGTGGAATAGCCCACCATGCCACTTTCAAAACCCGGGTTTGTGACTAAATTCGGAGTTTGGCTGTCTGCTGCTACAGGGCTAGCCGTTGTAAGCAAAGTTAAGCAAGCCAAAACGGCAAAAGCTAAAATGCAAATCTTTTTTGTGTTTTTCATAAAAAATGAGATAAATTATATATCAATAACCCTAACACATTACATATGTTAATGTCAATCTTTAAAACAAAAACCGCGCCGAGCGGTTTTTGATGTTATTTTTACTACCCAAGGAGTCTTACTGCCACTCCTATAATTGCCAGCACAATACCCATAATCCAAGCCCTCATTACAACCTTGTAAGAGGGCCAGCCAATCGCTTCAAAATGATGATGAATCGGGGTTGAAAGAAATATTTTTTTCTTTCTAATTTTTTTTGAAAAAATTTGTAATATTATTGAAATTGTTTCTAAAAACAGAAGACCGGCAATTATGGGTAGAACCAAAACAGAATCTGTTAAAAACGCAACAACAGAAATTGTAACAGTCAGGCCAAGGCTTCCTGTTTCTGACATATAAAACCGCGCTGGCGGAATATTAAACCACAAAAATGTAAAAAGCGTTCCTAAAATTACGGCGCAAAATGCGGCCAGATCAATCTTGCCCTGTGAAAAAGCAATAATTGTAAATGCGCCAAAAATAGAAGCAAAAGTTCCGCCAGAAAGCCCGTCTAAACCATCAATTATTCCGCCCGACCAGCAAGCCAACGTCACTAAAATAAAAAGCGGCACATAAAGCCAGCCAATTGAAAACTGTCCTATTAAAGGAATTGTAATAAAATCCCAGCCTAATTTTTGATAAAACCAGATACCGCCAATCAAGCCAATCAGCGCAACCATAAAAATTCTTTTTTTTAATGAAAGCCCTCCGCCCAAATATTTTCCTTTTTCTGAAACTTGTAAAATATCGTCAACCAGCCCTAAAAGCGATGCGGAAATTAAAGCAAATAATGGCAGCCATGTTTCTTTTCTTGATAAAAAATTAAATTGGGCTAACGAAGAATCAGGAAAAATCAAAGAAAGAATAAAAAATAAAACAATAACCAAAAGCACTGTGATCCAAATTAACAGCCCGCCCATTCTAGGGGCCCTTACTTCGCTTTCCTTGTGCAAGCTATTAAAAACAACTGCGTCTTCTCCAGTAATTGCTTTCTTGCCTGACGTCTTTTTCCATAATTTGTGCTTATATAAAAAATTTATAAGCAACGGAGACCACAAAAGCGCGATAGCCGAAGATACCACTGCCAGCCCCATAACTTTAATAACACTAAAAGTAAGTGATGTCATATAAAACGAATTTGAAATTTAAAATTTTAAATTTGAAATTAGTAAGTTGAAAACCAAACATCATTTTTCCATTGCCAATTTTTATCCATTCCGCCAAGCACCCAAATTTTATCTTTAAAAACAACTACGGTAGTATCTTCTCTGCCAGTCCACAAGGGGTCGTTATTTGTTTTCTGCCAATTTATTCCGTCTTCAGAATACCAGACATCGTTTTTTCCGCTAACTCCCGGCACATCAAGCCGGCTCACAATCCACAGTTTATTCTTGTAATCAACTAACCCGTGCCCCTGGCGCGCAGCCCACGGCGCCGAAGTTGTTACCGAAACCCAATCTTTACCGTTTTCAGAATACCATATATCTTTCAGAATTTTTTTGCCAAATTCCATTCCGCCCGTGAGCCATAGTTTATTATTAAAAACTGCGGCAGCATGATCCCATCGGGCTGGCCATGCGGCATTTGCCGTGGCCTCTTTCCAATTTATTCCGTCTTCAGAATACCAGACATCGTTAAACAGCTTGTGCGTATCATATCTGACTCCGCCCATCAGCCACATTTTATTCTGAAAAACAACAAGCTGGTGTCCTTCCCTTGCCGGCCATGCGGCATGCTCAATTTCTTTTGTCCAATTAATTCCGTTTTCAGATGACCAAACATCGTTTTTACAACCTACTTTTGGACCCCAACCACCCATTAACCACATTTTTCCTTTAAAATTTACAACTTGAATAGACCGCCTGTCTTGCCACGGCGATTCTTTTACAACTTGTATCCAATTAATTCCGTCTTCAGATGACCAAACATCGCTAAAATGCGGAGCTTTTTCATACTGCACCAAACCTAGTTTTATAACAAGCCCGTTTGCATCAAGTCCGCCCATCAGCCATAATTTATCCTTATAAACAACAACTGCATGCGAATCGCGTCCTTGCCACGGAATTGATAAAACTACTTGTTCCCAATCAAGAGTGGCCGCATCAAACACTGGCTCAGGTGGCGGTTCTATTACTGGATCTGGCGCAGGAAGAGTTGTTTGACCAACTACCCCTTGTGAATAAATAAAAATAAACGCGCTGATTCCCGCAATCGTTAAAAAAATAAATAAGACTGTTATTATAAAATTTTTTATCATTTCCATATATAAGCTTTGTCTTCCCAATTTATTATTTTTTTCATTTCAACAAACCTGTTTTTTGCGCTTAAAACTACATTTATTAAAAAACCTTTATCTTCCGGAGCTTTTAATATTAAAATCAGACATTCCCCGGCATCTTTTGTCTGCCCGGTTTTTCCGGCAACAATTCTGCCTTTTAAATCTGGATCTTTTAACAATTCATTTAAGTTGTAAACTTTATGGTGAAAATCCCCTTTTGAATTGTAAAGGTAAAACTCTGGAATTGATGCTGCTTCTACAATTAAATTTTTGTTATTTAAAATATACTTTGCAAAATCAACCAAATCTTTTGCCGTTGAATAATTTGTCAAAGCCAGGCCGGTAGGGCTTGAAAAATAAGTATTTTTTAAGCCTATTTCATTCGCCTTTAAATTCATCATTTTAACAAATTTGTCAGGGCCCATGGCTTCAAAAAAAGCATAGGCTGCGCTATTATTAGATTCAATCAACATATCATATAAAAGATCTTCTGCCTTAAAAGAATCGCCGGCTCTCAATAACCCTCTTGTGTCCTGTTTTTCGGCGCCCCTGCTTATTGTAATATTTGCTGAAAGATCAAAGTTTTCAAGAACAACCACGGCTGTCATCAATTTTGTAAGACTGGCAATGGGCATCTTTTCTTCCTCATTTTTTTTGAAAAGAATTTTTTCTGGGTTTATGAAATCGTTTTGCGCCGAAATAGCAGACTGGGCATCAAGCTCAAGGTCTGCCGCGCCTTCGTCTCTATAAGGAAATTCCTGCTGGATCGGGCTATCTACAGCAACAATGCTATCAGATACGCTGGTTAAAAAATTATTCTGCTCCTGACTTAATTTAAATTGGAAAAAATTATCCAAACTGCTTGAAAACCATTGCATTCCCCACCAAAAAAAACCTAGAACAAAAATAAATGCTAAAGATAAAAAGAATCCTTGAATTAAACTCTTAAAATTCATTTTTTATTTTTTTAACTCTGATATTTAATTCCTCAAGCTGTTTTTTGCTTACCTCGCTGGGAGCCTGCATCATTAAATCTCTGCCATCACCAGTTTTTGGAAAAGCAATTACCTCTCTAATATCCGGCTCATTTTGCAGTATTGATAAATCTCTATCCAAACCCAGCGCAATTCCTCCGTGCGGTGGCGCGCCAAAACTAAAAGCGTTAAGCATATGGCCGAATTTTTCTTTTATTTCTTCTTTTTTATATCCCATAATTTCAAAAACTTTTTCGAGGGCTTCGGGGGTGTGATTTCTGATGCTTCCTCCGCCGGCTTCAACTCCGTTTAAAACAATATCATATTGCGCCGTTAAAATATTTTCTATATTTTTTTTATTTAACAAATCATCCATAAACTCGGGCTTTGGGGCTGAAAAAGGATTATGGGTAAAGGTCCATCCCCTCGCTTGTTTTTCGAAAAATGGAAAATCAATTACCCAACAAAAACCTAATAAATCTTTGTCGTTTTTATCTTTTCTTATGTCAGGCTTGTCGGAATTATATTTTTTCATAGCCTCCTTATAAGTCATGCGAGGAAAAGGAATTTCCTGAATTTTTTTATGAGGAAATAAATTTTTTACCAATGCAATAAGCATTCTTTCTATTAAATTCATAACATCCTCCTGCTCAACAAAACTCATTTCCAAATCCATTTGGGTGTGTTCAAACTGCCTGTTTCCTCTTAAATCTTCATCGCGTAAACAGCGAGCAATTTGAAAATATTTTTCGAAACCGGCAACCTGCAAAAGCTGTTTATATTGCTGGGGCGATTGCGGAAGAGCATAAAATTTTCCCGGCTCAAGCCGTGAAGGCACAATAAAATCGCGGGATCCCTCGGGCGTTGATTTTGTCAGCATCGGAGTTTCAATTTCAATAAAATCCTCTTTGTCTAAAAAGTCCCTTATAAATTTTATTACTTTATGTCGCACAATAAGATTATTTTTTAGCCTTTCCCGTCTCAAGTCCAAGTATCTATATTTCATTCTTACTTTTTCATTGATATCCATTCCGTCGCCTTCAATTGAAAAAGGCAAAGTTTCTGCCTTTGACAGAACCTTTAAGGCTTCTGCGGACATCTCAACCTGCCCAGTTTCAATTTTTGGATTTATCATTTTTTCCGGCCTTTTTACAATTTGTCCTGTAATTTCTACAACCCACTCCGGCCTTAACTGCTCGGCCAAATCATAAACTTCTTTATTTGAAGGCGCAAAAACAACCTGTAAAACTCCGCTGATATCGCGCAAGTCAATAAACAAAATTTTTCCGTGAGCTCGCCTTACATCAACCCAGCCCTGAACTTTGACCTTTTCTCCAATATATTTTGCTGTTTGATTAACTAAAAATCTTGGCATGTGAATTTTTATTATTTTATAAATTTAAAAAGCCTTAAAAGTTTTTAAAATTTCAAGAGCCTCTTTATAACCAACTGCATCTGTAAAGCCGTACCAGCGTGGCGGAGTTGCAAAAATATATTTTTCGTTCTCGCCAATTTTTTCAGGACCAATGGGAGCCGCGCTTATAGTAATAGTAGGGTTGGAACCGCTCACTAATTGCCAAACATCAGGAATAAAAACCATTATTGGAATATCCTGATACTGCTGTTTTTCTGTTGTCTGCGGATTTTTGAAAATAAGCTCAACACCCTTATAATCGCCCACTTTTTCTCCGTCAATTTTTTGCCCCTGCCAAGTTGATTTCTCAACATAAAATCCTTTCCATGAATTTGGAAACTTCATGCTAAATCCATATGTTTTGTTTTCGTAACCTGCTAAACACGGGCCGTCATAAGCATATCCTGCTTTGCTTTGCAAAGCTAAACACTTGTTTGGATAATTTTTTCCATTTGTACCACAAACTTGCATTCCGTCTGCCAGACAAGAAGGAGTAATATTAAATATTCTTGCAAGAGTTGGATGGGCAAAAAAATAGTCTGAAGTAAAATTTGTTTTAAAATAATATTCAGCCCCAAAATATCCGCCAACGAAAATTATTATCAAAACAAGAATTATTGATAAAACTAAAAATAGTTTATTCATAATAATATTTTATTTAATTTTTAGCGTAGCGATATAATAATTTTAATAAACCTGCGGCTGCCTACTTTTATAACCATTTCATTTTCTAAACTTATTTCTTTTTTCCAGTCTGTGATTTTTTCTTTGTTAATTTCTACCGCATTTTGTTCCACCAACCTTTTTGCTTCGCTTTTTGACGGCGTTAATTTTGCGTCAAACAACAAATCTAAAATCGGATATATTTTTTTAGCTGTTTCAAAAACCGGCATATCACTTGGCATTTCTTTGTTACGGAAAATTTTATTAAATTCCTCTTCTGCCTTTTCCGCCTCTTTTTCTCCGTGATACATTCTCACAATTTCCTTTGCTAATTTTGATTTTATATTTCTTGGATTTTCACCAACCGCTAACAATTTTTCGTATTCTGAAGTTTTTTGCAAATCAACCCGGGTTGCAAAAGTAAAATACTTTATAATAAACTCATCCTTAAGCGACATTATTTTTCCAAACATTTCATCGGCCGAATCAAATAAATTTACCGTGTTTCCCCAAGAAGAACTCATTTTTCTTCCATCTAAACCTTCAATTAAAAGGTTTGTAATTATATCTTGCGGATCTTGCTTATAAAATTTTTGTAAATCGCGGCCGGCAAGCAAATTAAATCTCTGGTCAGTGCCGCCAATTTCAACATCAGCTTTAACTGCCACCGAATCATATCCTTGCATCAGGGGATATAATAGTTCGCGCAAAGAAACTCTTTTGCCCTCGTCTAATCTTTTCCGAATATTTTCGCGGGCATTGAATTCAGCCAGAGAAAAAATATCAGCCTGCAATCCAATTTCAGCATAATTTAATTTTTTCAACCATTCCGAATTATATCTCACTTCGCACTTTTTAATATCTAAAATTTTTCCAGCCTGCGATACATAGGTTTTCATATTTTGTTTGACTGCTTTTTCATCAAGCATTGGCCGTTCACTTTCTTTGTCGGATGTATCTCCAATCACGCCAGTAAAATCGCCGATAATCAAAACAATTTTATGCCCTGCTTCCTGAAAATCCCTCAATTTTAGTAAAGGAATCGCTCTGCCAATATGCAAATTTGGACTAGTGGGGTCAATTCCCAGTTTTACTCTTAGTTTTTTGCCAGAGCGAAGCTTTTTTTCCAAGCTTTCTTTATCAATCACTTCGTCAACTCCCCTTGTTAAAATTTCGTCAATTTTTTGTTGGTTTGTATTTGTCATAAAAAAATAAGTTTATATCATTATAGCCCATAAATCATTGACACGCAATATTAAAAGATATAACATAAAAAAAGTTGCCGTTTGGCAAGTATCAATGTTGATCTTTGACATTCTATTTGAGAAAGGAGGTTTAAAATAGGATTACTTAAAGCGGAGAGGAGGCAAACCTTCGCTTTGTGTTTTATCAAGACACGGAAAGGACAAGTCTATGAAAACAAACGGGAGTAGCAACGACGACGGCAACGGTGAGTGGCCACGAAAGACCCCTAGTCTTATCGCCCTTCCGATCGGGCTCTTTAACACCCGTCCTGAAACCCAGAACCCGCCCCTTGCGGGCGGCGAGGGCAAGCCCAAATCCAAGGGCGGAACGGCGCTTAGCGCCAATGGCCAACAGGGGCGGATAAACCGGCACCTAAAAAAGCGCAGGTCCATGCTTGCGTAACCGTCTTCCGTCCGCCGCTACAAGTTTTCCCTCCTCTCTACTCCGCCTTCTATCTCGTCACGAATGAGAGTCTCTTACCATCCCCTGGGAGCAGACTCTCTTTTTTTTACTAAAATTTATCTGCCAGTTTGTAAATGTCTCCGGCGCCCATAATAATCAGAACATCTCCGGACTTTATTCCGCCAGCTGGCAAATTTTTTATAAATTTTTCGAGTTCGTTTGTCGCGCAATAAACAACGCTCTTCTTGTTTATTTTTTTTACAAGTTTTTCTGCGCTGACTTCCTCGTTAATTTTTTTTGTTTCTCTGCCCGCAACATCATAAATATCTGTAATAACAATGTTATCAATTCTTGCATTCCTAAAAACTTTTACAAAATCATTGAACAAATAATATGTTCTCTGGTGCTGGTGAGGCTGAAAAATGCACCAAATTTTATTTTTAGAATACTTTTCTCGCGCAGCCTGCAGTGTTGATTTTATTTCATTTGGATGATGAGCATAATCGCTTATAATTTTTAATTTACAATTTCCAATTTTCATTTCGCGTTCTTCGAAACGGCGCCATGTTCCGGTAAATTCCGAAAGCGCGTTTAAGGTTATTTCGTCTTTAATTTTTAAAATTCTTGCTACGCTCAAAACGGCTAAAGCATTTGAAACATTATGAATTCCCGGAACTTTCAGAATGTTTTTTATTTTTTTTGATTCTTTTTGTTTTAAAGAGTAACCCAAGCCTTTAAATTTTGAATTCTTATTATCTTTATTAAAAACTAAAAAGCCATCTTTTGGAAGTTTTGCAATAAAATTATTAAACGCTTTTTTGACATTAGTAAACGTTTTAAAATAATCTAAATGCTCTTTGTCTATATTGGTTACCACAATTATTTTTGGTTCATATTGCAAAAACGAAGAGTCATACTCGCATGCTTCTATGACTAAATATTTACTTTTTCCTGCCCGAAAATTGCTATTGCCGAACTCTTTTAACTTTGTACCAACAATAATAGTTGGGTCTAATCCCGCCTCAATTAAAACCAAAGCAATCATCGCTGTGGTTGTGCTTTTTCCGTGGCTACCCGAAACCGCAATTGTAAAATATTCTTTTGTCAGCTCGCCCAAAGCCTCAGGATAGCTTTGTATTTTAATTTTTGAATTTTTAAATTTTTGAATTTTTAAAGCTTCTGTCAGTTCCGCGTTGTCTTTTTTTACAGCAGGACTATAAATTACTAGATCTAAATTTTGAGAAATATTTTCAGGCGCGCTTCCAATAAATATTTTGACCCCTTTCTTCTCTAAAAACTCCGTAATTTCTGAACCAGCCAAATCAGACCCCGAAATTTCGTTGCCTTTTGCCAAATAGTACTGCGCCAACGCGCTCACCCCAATTCCCCCAATTCCAATAAAATGTATTTTCATATTAATTAGGATATATTTCTAATAATTTTTTCCAAACTTTATAAAGTGGTGTTATTTCTTTTTTAATTTTAGGGAATAACCCGGTATCTCTATAGTCTCTTTCAAGTTTTCCAAGTGCTAAATCCTTTCGTCCATCAAGTAACATATCCATATAGCATCCGTCAGTCATATGACTTAAGGAGTCGGCTATCGCCAAAATCTTTGCTTCTACGGTTTCGGGCTGGACGTCCTTACATCTGTGGGCTCTGACACAGTGTGCAACCTTACTTATTTTACCTTCTGCTAAGCCCATCTTTTTTAAAAAACGTTTTACTTCAGCTTCAGATTTTAAATCATGGTCTTTATGGTCTCCAAGCGCGTGCCCAATGTCGTGCAAATAAACAGACAATAAAACTATTTCTCTGTCGGCTTCTGAAAAATAGTTAATAATTTTATCTGCCCATTTTTCAACTTCGTTGATATGTCCCGGTAAATATAAATTTGCTTTGGCAGAACCAAAAGAGACTTTATTTTTTACCAAGATTTTCAAGCAGTGCTGTTTTGTTTGTTTTAATAATTTACTATTCATTTTACGTATCTATCTCTTATTCGCGCGAATTAGAGATGATATAGCTAACAATATTATTTTGTTTTGGAGATAACTTGTACCACATTTCAAGATTTTTCTGATTTCTATCAAGTATGTCTGCGTTGAAAAGCTGAATTAAATGTTTTGAAGTTGATGTAAAAGAAAGATCTATTGCGTCTGCAATATCGCCCACTTTTGCTTCGGGTTTCTTTTTTAAATAACAAATAATCGCCAATCGTCTTCTATTGGCAAGGATTTTTAATATTTTTTCTAAGCTTTTAATTTCAACCATTGTTGCAATATTTATATTATCATATTCGCGCGAATATGATATTAACTTATTATATCACTATCAGAACTAAATCCCAAGCTCGTGGGATTCTAAAATTGTATAAACTGGACCGCCGCGGTGCAATTCTGATTCCATAACTTCAATCGATTCAACTGGAATATTATAATCAATTTCTTCATTTATTTCGGGCCTTTCTTCCGGTTCAATTTTTCTAAATTCCCATTCTAAAATTCGCGCCAGAGTTATATGAGTAGCAAATCCCCTGCCCGCCTCCGGCCTATAACTAACCTTTTCTAATAAACATTCTTGCAAATCATTTTTCAAGTCTAAAAGTTCGTCACTTTTTTCTCCCTCAACCCAAACCATTCTTGGCGGCATTTTTCCTCGCCCGTCCGAAGCCTTGCGCGAAGGAGGGTTAGGAGGTCCATACAAAACTTTATTTAAAACAATATCAAAATTTTTATGCCTTTTTGCGACTTCGTTTACAATTTTACAAACCTCGCCAATTTCAACATCTGTTAGGTCTCCCAAAAATTCCAAAGTAATATGTAAATTATCTTTGGGTGTCCATTTTGCGGGTAGGTCTGGCCATTTTTTTTGGTATATGGCCAATTTCTTTTTTATATCTTCTGGCAAGTTTATAGCAATAAAAATTCTATGTCTCTTTTCCATATGATTATATTATCAAAATTTTCGCCATTTTTCAAACTATTGCGTTTTTCTTTTAACTATTATAAATTTAAACTGGGACTTTTCACTGCCAAAGAAGGAGTAAAAAGATGAAAATTGAACCTATGACAATTGTGGTCGCCCGTAATGCGGAAATGTTCTCACGCATCGGCGGAGCGTCCGTTACAAAGGACGCAATTGGAATCGTTGATAAGTTTGAGAATGGAATTGTGATAGTTATTTTTTCTCCTTTTATTACCGATAAACAACGGCAATCCTTTCAGGAAAAAGACGTTGTTCCGGTAATTTCTTGTGATATCAAGCCCGAACATATCACAGAAGCGATGCTTTCAAGTTTCTTTGAAGCGCATTTAGGCCAAGCGCTAATGAACATCGGCCAAGAACTCGACCGTCTAGAAAAACTTGCCGAGCCGGAGATTCAAAAGCTTTTTGACTGTGCAACTGGCGAGAGTATGATAAAGTTGCTCGGTGTAAAAGCTGGAATAAACTGCCATGAGACTTTATCGCCAATTACTGTTTTGGCAGCGAGAATCCTCCAGCTGCGCGCTCTTTTACAAAGCTGATATATGTTCGCTGCCTGAATCACGCGATTCGGGCTTTTTTTTGTAAAGAAAAATGATAGTATGAATTAAGATGAATAAAGAAGTTGCGAAAATATTTAGGGAAATGGCGGAGTTGCTCAATATTAGGGGCGACAGCGCTTTTCATATAAATGCTTACATAAAATCTGCAGAATATTTAGAAAATTTGAAAGTTGATGTTACAGAAATCTATAAAGACAAAGGGCTTGGCGGCCTGAAAGTTCCGAAAATTATTGGAGAAAAAAATGCCAAGAAAATTGAAGAATATATAAAAACATCCTTTCGCGACGGACGAGGAAAAATTACCGAGTTTGAAAAATTAAATGAAGAAACCGCCATACAAAATGTCATTACGCACTTTTTTATGTCAAAGGGTTTGGGGTTGCAAGAGTTGAAAGAAAATGCTAAAAAGAAAAAGATAATATACTCTCGATTTACCAAACCGGCAAAACAGTTGCTGGAATTGGCTGGTTCCATTGAAAAAGCAAAAGAAGCAATTGACAAAGTTGCCAGCTGGGCAAACACCAGAAAGTTAGACTACGCCATTGAAACGGTTTTTAAAAAATGGCTTGAATTAGACCGCTTAAAACCTAAAGAAATTGTTAAAAAACCGTTTTACAAAGGCGACCCGATGATTTGGTCCGAAACAAGGAAAAAATGGTTTGTTATTTCAAAATATGGAGACTGGCTGGAATATGCCGGTAAAAAAGAGGAAATTGAGTGGAGAATAATAGAATAAAGCGAGGCAAGTAAATTTTTGCAGGCCTGAGTACGCGAAGTGACTCATAGCCGGAAAAAATTTGTTGCCGAGCGAAATTACACAAATGCTTACACATACAGATTTAAAAAAAGGAGTTCAATTTATTTA
>ERZ1292629.3468-Hain-H43-01um-R1-3468-length-12174-cov-7_pt1 | contig 12174 bp, 14 predicted proteins | sample MGYA00564399_ERZ1292629 | MGnify/ENA primary metagenome ERZ1292629 (study PRJEB36523, sample SAMEA6512636) | groundwater metagenome | collected 2019-01-08 | study: AquaDiva: Metagenomics assemblies of 32 groundwater samples | reverse complement strand
TGTCGCGGTCTGCCTGGAGCCGATCACGCTCCTTGCTGCGCTCCGTCCAAATCCAGGCAAATACGGCAGTTAGCGCCGTGACAATGCCGCCAATTATTCCGAGCACCGTTTTGGCGTCGTCGCTCACAGCGTCCTGCTTTGGCGCACATGTGACCCAGAGTGCGCCTGGTGTAGTAGTACTCATTTACCGCCAGGCCAACGCAGGCGACACCCTGAAGATGCGGCTGTGCGAGATTTTGGAGGACTTGGCGCTCATTCTTTCTTTGCCTCCTCTGCTTGTAGCCGCCCCACGGCTCCAACCGACGCCGGATCAAGCAGGGCCGTCACCGACCCCGGCGCTACGTTGCGCGCGTTCGAATGGTTTCCGGCCAACACCTGTAGCGCAGCCCCCACCAATCCTACCTTCTTGTCCCACCCCGCCGGCAGCTTTGCTATCGCGTGTGGAAACAAGAAAATGATCGCGGGCGGTGCCCATGTCCACCACGTTGTAAGGCATTCGTAGCAGCTTGCTGTGATTTCAGGCATTTGCGTTGTCCTGTTGACGGCGTTCGACGACCACAGCGGCGAAGGCGAGCAGCCTCATGGCGTGACCGGGCTCGGTGCGTCGGCGGGGCTGACCGCGGCGGCGGGGGACCCGTCCTGGGCCACTTCGGCGGCCTCGGGCACGAATACTTCGGGGGCCTCGGCCGGCGGCGCTTTCGAGCACGCCGTGAGCACCAACAGAATGAACAGTTTGCTTTTCATAGGTATCCTTCTACCAGCCGTCCACGATGTGGCCGCGGTAGTCGCAGTGTTGGAACTCGCCCGACGAGGGCTGGTCGAAGTAGGTCTGAAACCCACCCGGCGACAGGCGACCATCCTGCATCGCTTCCTTGGTCAGCTTGTCCCACTCTTTGGGCGGCGTGCCTGTGCCACGCTTGACGGGCGTCATGTCCGCGGCCATGCACCGCGGCGTTTTGCCGTCGGTGTCGGTGACGTAGTGGTAGCTGTTCTTGGCCTGTCCGCCGCTGCGTGGCTTTTCCCGGTCGCGGGCGCCTGCGTTGATGTTACAGGGCACACCACCGAACACCACCAGCCGCCGAACCTCGCACATGCGTAGGACCCGGCGCACGTTAGCCATGCACTGCGGCGGAATCGTCAAGCCCTTGGCGTAGTCCGAATAGTCGAAGTGTGGCACCTTCAGCCCGCGCGCCTCGGCGTCCAAGTGCATCGCGTCCGCAGTCGCAGGACCAATCACGCCATCGGCGACCAGACCGTGCGCGTCCTGCCAGTCAGCGATCACGCTCTTGGACTCGCCGGTCACGATGCTGGTCGGCAGCAGGCCGCAGACCGATAGGCCGTAGTAGTGAGGGTTCACGCGTATCTCCACGGGCTGCGGGCCCGGTCGCTAGCTTACGCCAAAGCGCTCCAGATTTTCCAGCCCTCGCCGTCCGAGAACAAAGCGATGCTATCGCCATTGATCGCTAGGACTTGCGATGCGGCGCCGTCGATGAGCTGTCCGCCGGTGCCCCAAACCGTGATGTTGTTTGTCAGCGCGTTGCCAGCGCCGTCTTTGACGAGCAGCAGCAGACCGGCGCACTTGGTGGCGTCGGGCAGCGTTACCGCCCGGCCGCCCGTGCCGGTCATGTTCAAGATGCCGTCGAACTCTGTGAGCACCGTTTCCGCGGCGCTGGACGTTTGGTAGGGCAGCTTGAGCGGGCTGGTGACGCGATGGCTCATGGGGCGCCGCTCCGCAGCAACTGCCAGTTGCAGCCGTCCGAGTATATTTCCACCACGCCCCGCTTAGCCCGCAGCTTGTGCGAAGCCGCGCCGTCAATGAGCTGGCCCTTCTTAGGCACCAGCGTGACCTTGCCCGGTGCTTGGCCGTCCTCATCTTTGAGCAGGTATATCTGCCCCTGGCATCTGCATGCGTCCGGGAGGAACACCTCTCGGACAGCCGCCGTTCCTTCATCGCGAAGCCCGACCAGCTTGTCGCCAAGCATGATTTCGCCGGACCCCTCGATTTGTCGGTACTGCGACCGTCCGAGAGGCATTGGTCCTCGTCTGGTTAGAAGATCGACCACTCCTGGCCAGTCCAAACCAGGGTGAACGACATGTACTGCGAGCCCACGGCGAACGTGGTCGCACCGTCGATGGTCTCGGCGCCGTTGCCATCCAGCGTCACGGTGCCGGAGCTGCCGACCTTCTTGAACTTGAGCACGCGCCCGGTGGCGCCGGCCGGCAAGTTCAAGGTGTAGGTGTCGGTGCCGGACAAGACAACGTACAGCGACGTCGCCGCGACCGTGCCCGTCGCCGTGACCACCTCGACGCCCGTCTCGAACAGCGGGCCCGAGTTGGTGATCTTGGGCGTGGTCAAGCTGGTGACCAGCGAGAGCGCGTCCGCCACCGCCACCGCGTCTGCGGCGACCGTGATGCCATTGCCCGCACCGACCGCCAGCACGCCGGTAGTGGAAGTGAGGCCGCCGCCCGCCACGTCCGCAGCCAGCTTGGCCGCGGCGATGTCACCCGACGCGATGCTCAGCTTGCTGTACGCGATCGAGCCGGCCAAGTCCGCGTTGAGGATGGCGCCGGTCAAGCTCAGCTTGCTGTACGCAATCGAGCCGGCCAAGTCCGCGTTGAGGATGGCGCCGGTCAAGCTCAGCTTGCTGTACGCGATGCTGCCCGCGAGGTCGGCGTTGAGGATGGCACCGGTCAAGTTCAGCTTGCTGTACGCGATGGCCGCCGACGTCGAGATGTCCCCGTTGGTGATCGACAGCGCGAGGCTGAGCTTGCTGTAGTCGATGGCCGCCGTTGCGCTGACCAGTGCGTTGGTGATGCCGAGCGCTGCCACTGAGACGGTATTGCCGCTGATCGAGATGCCGGTGCCCGCCGTCAGCTGGCCCGCGCCAGAGAACTGCGAGAACGACAGGCTGGTGGTGTTCAGCGTGATGGGGTCTGCCGTCGACAGCACCCACGCCGAGGCGGCGTTGGCGGTGCCGGCCGACACCCAGCAGTACATGCCGCTGGTGACTTCGGCGTCGGTGTCCGCGTCCGTGGCGCGCGTCAGGACGTACGGGTTGCTGGCGTCGCCGACCGAGGTGACCGTGTAGATGCCGTTGTCCGCACCGGCCGCGCCGTTCTTGAGCAGGAGGCGGTTGCCGGCCACCAGCGTGACACCGTCCACCTGCGCCATGGCACCGTTGGCCGACGCCGTGATGACGTTGGCGGTGCGGCTGTACGCCGGCAGGGATGCCGCCGTGGCCACACGCACCGAGTCCTTGAAGTCGCGCAGGCCGGCGGCGATGGAGTCGACGTAGGTCTTGTTGGCGATGTCGGTGCCGCTGGTCGGCGTGGTCGAAATGGTACCCGCGGTCAGCGTGACCGTACCGAAAGTCGGCGAGTCCCCCGAGGTGTAGTAGCCGAGCGACGTCTTGACCTGCGCGGCCGTGCGCATGCCGAGGTTGGTGCCGTCGCCGCCCAGGAACGTGTTCGCCGTCGGCGTGACGCCCGCGACGTCGGCCAGCTGCGCGTCGTACGCCTGGACGTCCGTGCCGACGACGAGACCGAGCAAGGTCTTCATTGCCGCGTAGTTCGCGGCAGTGACCAACGACTGGGCGTTGGCCGACGGGGTCAACCCAGCCCATGTGGTCAGGTCGGCGTCGTACGCCTGGACGTCGGTGCCGATGACGAGGCCGAGGTCTGTGCGAGCAGCCGATGTGCTGGCCCAGACCGAACTAAATCCACCACGATATGCCATGGGAGGCTCCTGCTTGCTGTTTTGCGAAGGAAAGAAAGAGGGTCAGGCGAAGCGCCTTGTGGCCGCTACTTTACCCCCTGTTCCCCCGTCGCGCAAGCTATGTCGTGGGCGGCGCGGCGGTGTGTTCCTTGGCCTTCTGGAAGAAATCCTGCACCGCAGCAGCCTTGTCCGGGCCCGTGCCCTGCACTGGCGTTCCGGGGTGCACGCAGGCGAACACGCCGTCTTCCTCGGCCCATTCCATGGCGTCCACGATCGCCTGGATGCGGGTCTTCTGCTCCTCTTGCTCGTTGATCGCGCTGCGCACCACGTGCAGGACGTCGCCGGGGTTGAGCACCAGCACGCGGCACTGCATGTGCTCGGTGAGCTTTTGCAACGTGTCACAGATGTTCTGCTTGGTGACCGGTGCCATGTTGTCGCGCAGCGTCAGCACCAGCATGTCCATCGGCTGTAGCTGCGTGATCTGCAACTGCGAGAACATGCGGGTCAGGTGGAACGCCACGTTTGGCACCGGCGCGTCCTTCTCTTCTTGGAAGTCTGGCGTGACGATCTTCAGCGGTTTGTCTTTCTTGCTGCTCATGGCGTGCTCTCCAGGTGGAGCTTCAATGTAGCACGTTCTTTCTTAGCCTGCAATCAACCAGGACACACCGTCGCAGGTAAGCTCGATGGTTGCTCCGGGTGTGTTGAGCACCAGCGTTGCGGCACGCTCTATCTGCGCGCCGTTAGCCCCGGTAAAGGTCACCGTGTTGTTGGTCAGATCGTTCTTTTTCACAGTGATCATCTTGTCTTTGTTGGTCGCGGGCAACACCATGTTCAGTGGGCCGTTTGTCGCATCGCAGACCGCCATACCCACGTCGGCAGCGATGGTGGCCGACGTGTTGTACGGCTGCGTCTTGACGGTCGTGCTGCCGGCGCCTGCGGAGTACGCGGGCTGGGCCAACCACGGCAGCGCTGGGGTGGCGTTGCCTGGTGCGCCAGGTACCACCGGCGAGATGGTCAGCAAACTCCGGCGCAGCACGCAGGTGGCGTTCAGGCCGAAGTACAACCAGACCTCGAAGTAGTAGTCGCCGATTGGCAAGGCGGCGTACTGTGCGTCGGCCAACACGAAGGTGTACAGCCCTGTCGCAACGCTGTACACACCCGTGACGGACTGCACGACCTCGATACCATTGGCAAGGCCCCGGATGGCCAGCACCGATGTGGTGCTCCCCAGCGGCACCTTCAGGCCGTTGCTGTACTTGTAGTCCACCAAGAACGTCAACGCTTGGCCCCATGTCGTCAGCACGGGGGCGTTGACGGGGGGGCCGTTGCCAGTCAAGTCGTAGACTGCGTTTAGCCTTGCATACGCCACAACCGCTCCATCATCTGCACCGGTGACAGATAGTTGTCGGGCACGCACCCGGGCGCTTTTTTGTATTTCTTGACGTGCGCGACGAAGTCCTCGGCCGCGCACTCCTCCATTGTGCCGAAGAACGCCGGGTTGTCGTACTGCGCCTCGTACGCTCGTTTGGCAGCGGCGGCGTCAGGGTAGCCGATCATGCACTTGTCTTCGTCATACAATGCAAAATCAGGGTGTTTACGTTGGTGCACGATGTAGACATTGGGCGCGTCCAGCTGCGGCCCTAAGTACACGTCCACGTCCTCGCCATCGGCGCCGTCCGTCTTGCGGATGTATCCGTAGTCGCTGAGCATGTACGTGCGCCACCCAACGCCCACGCGCCAGGTGCCTCGCGGGTTCTCGATGTCGATGCGCAGGCCCTTCCAGGTCACGCGCTTGGGGATGACACCCTCTGGGATTACCGGGCCGGCCGGCAAGAGCGTCTGCAACCCGAGTTGGACCTTGTACAGCGCTGGTAGGGCGGATGCCTCGTCCTGCGCCGCCGTTTCCAAGAAGTCCGCCAAGGATTTGCAGATGCTGCTGGAACTGCGCATTAGTTCAGCTCGAAGCGGATGGACTTGGCGACGGCGCCGTTGGCAGGTTCTTCTTCTTCTTCTTCGGAGCCGAACATTTGGACGAGGTCGTCGGCGCTCAGCCCCTCCGCCGGTTGCTCGCCTTCCGCTTGCGGCGGCAGTACATCGCCGGCATCCATGGACGCCTCAGCCGCCTGCTGCTGCTGCGCCTGCTGCTCTTGCTGTTGTTTCATCTGTTCGTGCCACTGGTAGGCCGACTGGAACACGCCGTCCATCGGGCCCAGGGTGGCGGCCGGCGTCTCCAGCGGCGGCAGATCGTCAATGGCGCGAATCTCGTTGACCGTCCAGTGCGTGCGCACCACTTTGCCCAGGAACTCTTGCTTTAGCAGCTCAGTGGCCTTGTCGAAGCCTGCCAGCACCAGCTCGAAGTCGGGGTCGATGTTGTAGACGATCTTGTAGTTCCACCAGGTCTGCACCGCTCGCAGGAGCGGCCGCAGGCCGCGTTCCTTGGAGCTTTGGATGCGCTCGCCGGGCCCCGCCTGGGACAGAGTCCCGGACTGTCCCTCGTTGCCATACACGAAGCCGATTTCTGCCGGGTCCATTTGGAACCCAGAGCAGATCAACTTCAGCAGGAATCCCAGCCACGCCTGGTACTCCATCTCCCTGTTGTTGCTGTTCAGCGGCACCAAGTTGATGCTCTCTTTGGAGAGCGGGTCAATCTGCACGGTCAGCACGCGATGCGCGTTGGACGCCCCCGATGTCATCGAACGTACTTGATTGCTCCAGGCGTCGAACATTTCCTTGGACATGCTCGACGACAACGCCAGGATGCCTGCCGCGTGGGTGCCGTTGCGGAAGTTGGCCGCGTTGTACTGGATGGAGTTGACGGCATCGCCGATGACCGTCAGCAGCCGCTCTAGTTCTGGATACCCGTAGCCGTTGACGCGGATGTCGTTACGCGGGTTGCGCACGCCGAAGATGAACTCGTCCTGGCCCCACTGCGCGACAACCTTGTTGTCGACGATCTGCACGAATTTGTTGCCTCGGTTGGGCGGCGCGTATCGCAGGTTGGCGATCTCTTGCGTTGTTGGCCGGGCCCGGCGAATGGTGCGCGCGTCTACACCGAGCACCCCCGCGGGTTTACTGTCCCAGCCGCGCACGACCTCGGCGCAGAACTGGTCGTACACCAAGGAGTCGCGCACGCATGCCTTGAGGTGGTTCTCAAAGGTGTTGAACTCCTTGAGCCGCGGGTCGCCGCAGGTGAATATCCAGCGCGCAATCTCCTGGGCGCGCTTTTGGGCAGCAGCGGACGACCGTTGCTTGGGGTCGCGCAACTGCACGCGGTAGCCGACCTCGAAGGGTTGGGTCTGTGGCGTGCCATGTTCGGCGACCTGGAACACGCGAGCGCCGATGATGGAGTCGACCAAGGACACCTTGGAGATCATGTCCAAGGCGTTCATGCTCAGGCCCAGCGTCGTACTGCCGCCGTGGCGCTCGTCGTCGACGTGCGGCCCTGTGGTTGTGTACGTGTCCAGCGGGTCGATGTTGTGTGCCTTGGGCTTGTCCTTGGCCTGCAGGTTCGGAGGCGCTTCTTGGGCGATGCGCTGCAGGGGGTCTTGCGTTGGATGGGTCAGTGCGGCGTCGTCGTGCGGGCTGGCCGTATACAGGGCTTGCTGCTGCTGGTAGTCGCTGTACTCAGCCTCGGCAGCAGCGGCTTCCTGCCGCAGGCGGCTCGAAGCGCTGCGTGCCTTTTGGATGTCGCTCCACCAGCCCATTTCGTCGTCCGCGGGTTCATAGGCGGCAGGGCCGCCGCAGTATCATAGCGACAAGCGGTGGTTCCGGCTACCGCTCTCTGCCATTGGCGCTTCGTGGGCGGCTGCAAGCCGTCCCACTTAGCGCTACAAGGGCCTTGTCGTCCGAGGGCCGCAGGCCCGCGGCCGACAAAGCCCCTTGTCCCGGATGGCAGGACGCCCTATGGGCGCCTGCGACCCGGGAAGGGGGCGGGAGTGCGCTACCTCCGCATCAGCCGCGCCACCTGACTTTGCAGATCCTTGAGCTGTGCCGCAGCTAGTGTTTGCGCATTGATGTCCGCGGCCCCCGCCGGCACAGGCCTGCTGTCCGTCGGCTTACCCTCGCCATCCTGCACCACCACTCCATATGCCGTCGAGAACGCATACGTGCCCCTGGTTCCAATCGGGTTGTCCGTGAACCACGCCAACGCTTGGCTCAAGGCGTCCACTTGGTCGTCGTGCTTGACCTGCGGGAACTTGAGGGCTTCGAACAAGAAGTCTGGCAGCCAGGGACAGCCGTCGTCTGGCAGCAGCAGCTGTCCTGCGCTGCACCAGGGCGTCTGGTTGCTCATGCGTACGTGCTTGTCTTGGTGCGGCACGATGCCCACGGGCTTGTGGCCCATGCGCAAGAGCTTGCTCAGCAGCGCCGTGCCGTTGGCCGCGTCCTCGATGAGGATGTGGTGCGGCTTCCAATCGGCCAACCACTTGGGCGCGTGGAACTCCAGGTCGGCGTACTCGTAGCGCTCGCGCCGAATGTCCAGCAGGTACAGCGTGCCCTGGGCGTCTTCGCCAATGAGCATGGCCACCGTGGGGTCGTTGAGTTTGCGCGCCTTGTTGGCACAGTCAAAGCTGGCAACGAGCCGGCGCATCTGGGGCAGGAAGCGATTCTCGCTGTAGTGCCCCGAGACGTATTTATACCGGCGCCTGAACCAGTCGGCCTTGAGCAGGCCGCCCGTTGTTGGGATCGGTCGCTGTAGGTACTGCGCCGTCCACTGTCCCGGCGTCATCGTGCGCTTTTGCCGCTCCAAGACCTCCAGCGGGAACTTGGCAAGGAACAGCGGCTCGCCGGGCTCTGTGCGTGGGTCGTCGGGGTCGGCAATCTCTGGGTCGTACTGCATCGGCAGCACCAGCCCATGCCACGACGGGTCTTGCGACAAAAAGCCAATCAAATCATCCTCATGCACCCGCTGCATGATCAGCACTTGTTTACCGGTGGCAAGGTCGTTCAGTCGACTGGCAAACACGTCGGTGTACCAGCTCTGGACTTCCAGTAGCAGCTCGGACTGGCGTTGGACGCTGGCGTGGATGAGGTCGAGGATCTTTAGCGGGTCGTCGATGACCAAGCTGTCGCCGCGCTTGCCGGTGCCGCCAGAGCCGACCGTGGTGCACTGTCGAAAGCCTGCGCGGGTGTTCTCGAACTGCTGCTTCTGGTTTTGGTCTTTGGCCATCGTCCACGGCTCAAAGCCCAGCACCGCCAGCAGCTGTAGTGTTTGTCCGTATGCCTCGGACTCCACGATGCGCCGGCACTTGACGTTGTCGCGGATGACCAGCGGCAAGTCGTGGCTGGCAGCGAGGCATCGTTGTCCGGGATCTGTAAGCCACTTCCACGCGTCGTAAAAAACTGATGTCAAACTCGACTTCATACAACCGGGTGGTATAGCAATGTATAACTTGTTTGCTTGCAGCGTGTCTTGATGCAGGGCAGCAAGGTGGTTGCAAATGACATCTATATGCCAGTTCCACACCAACGGCTTTGGCTCTACCGTATGCCAGAAGAACCGCACAAAGGTTGCGTAGTCCTTTCGCAGCAACTGTGCAAACGCTACCTGCTGTTCAGGCGTCCATTCGGGATCATATTCTGCGCGGGAGTACATCTTCATGGTAACGTCACGTGATTTTCCGGCAAACCGCGAAACTGTGCGACATGCCAATCCCTTGTTTTGTTCTCTACAGGAGGGCTACGGAAAAGGTGTTGAAACGGCGGTACGCCGTTGTGCACTGTTTCACGATTGCGTACCGCTTGGCGTGCTTCTTCTGTGCTGTGCAAACGCATGTAGCAAGGCACACTGATATACCAATGCCCTTTCTGCGCTCGTCCTGTGCGCTGATGCAGGCTTGGCGGGCCGTTGATTTCATGTCTGTCAATGCGGGACAGATTGCAGGCGATTGCGCCGAACGTCGGCGTGTCTATTCGGTAGTCGTGCCAAACAGCAGGCAGCGCCGTCCAGCACATCAGCGGACCTTTGCGGTCCCAGCGCAGCGGTATTCGCGGGTGTCTTGCGTCCCAGTCGTGTTGCAGGCGGTGTACTGCCCCCCAGATGATGTCCTCATAGCCGTTTGCGTCTGCTGTTTCCAAATACGCCGCGTATAGTTGCGCTGCGGACATAGGAACTCGCCGTTGTCGCACGTTCGCGATTCGGCACGCGCGTGCAAAGTCGTATACCGTGCTCGTCAACGCACACGCGTGCAGACACTGTTCCAGCTGCGCGGGCGTAAAGGCCGTTTGCGCGACAAATACGGATACGGAGTAGAGGTCGGTCATGCGTCTCCGACCAGCGCCTTGAGCCGTTCTACGTCGGCGGTGGCTAGCACTTGCGCCGTGTTCGCGTGAATCGACACCTGCGTTGGCGGTTGGTTGTTCTTGTTTCGCACGGGTGCTCGATTGAAGGAGTCGTCGGTGCTTCGCAAGAGCGTTACAGCCGCCTTCCAGTTCTTCTCGGTGGTCGCCTCCTCCCACACCACGCCTACCAACTCGGCGGTGGCGCCCGCGCGCACCTCGGCCAACTGTTGCTTGGCGTGGTCGTTGTGTTTGACCCACCGGCGCACCTTGTCGTAGCTCAGTCCGGCGAGCGCACAGGCCCTGTTCAAGGGTACGGCCCGGCGCACGTGGCGCAGCACCTCGTCCCACTCCGGCGGGGCCGCTACAAGCTCTTCTGTAGTAATTTGGCCCGAGCGCACCTGCGCCAGATCGAAGTCGATGGCTGCTTGGCCCTGCTCGTGCAGCATGGCGATCTCCTGTTCTTGTTGGACAAGGAGGCGGGTGCGCTCCCGGTCTTGTTCTCGGCGAAGGGTCTGTTCCCATGTTCGTTGTTTTGGCCATTTGGCAGCGACGGTTTTGGCCGCTGCCCGGCGTTCGGCCTCTTCAGGCGTGTCACGAAGTAGTGTCATAGGCGGGCCTCCAGTGCGGCAGGACCTAGTCTACCCACGCGGTATCCGAGCAGGTGTAGCTGCTCCAGCGCAGCAGCCGCCCCGTGTGCGACCAATGTCAGCCAGCCCAGCCCGCTCATGCGCAGCAGCACGGCATCTTGGTTGACTTGCAGACGGCCGCCCTTCTTGCGCTTGAACTCGATGGCGAGTCCTACCCAGGGACGGCCGGCGTACCCGGGCGGCGGGTCGAGCACGAGCAGGTCTGGGGCGCCGGGCAGGAGCCCTCGTTGTGCGAATCTGGCAGCCGTGGCTGCTGTGCGTTGTCCTTCGTTGGGCACGCTGAGCACCAGGTAGCCGGACTCGCGCAGCTGTCGAACGACGATTGCCTGCTCGGCGTGCTCACTTAGATTCATTCAGGAACTCCGAGAAGGGCGGCGACCCGTGGTCGCCGAGGGATTTGTACTGTAGCACGGGGGCGTGGAAGGGCGCGACCCGTGGTCGCCGAGGGATTTGTACTGTAGCACGGGGCGTGGACAGTGTCTAATTAGGCAGGAGCCTTTGTATGCCTAGTAGCTTTGTGAGTCTCGGGATGACCCTTTGAATTCCGGCTTTCGTGTAAATTCAAGCGGTTGTAGATGTCTCCGATACCCTTTTCATACCCTTTGGTTACCCTTTGGCAAAGGGTCAACGGCCTTTGCGTATCACGTTTTTAGGCGGCAGAGGGGTAGTTTAGGTGACCCTTCGGACCCTATACCACGTGTTCGACAAGTTAACTATGAATGGTTTTGCGTATATAAATTACCCCATTTGTAAATAAGGTATGGTAGTTTAGCACGCACTTTCATAGAAACTGTGCAAACGCGTTCATGCTTAACTTAGCACCCCCCCCCCCTTACCCCCGCAAAGGGTAACCAAATCGCAAATTTCGCAATGAAAATGCAAAAAAGGGTAACCAAAAAGGGTCCCAAAGGGTAACCATTATGCGCCGAGAGGCATGGCTCGAAGGCCTTTGCGTACAGCGTTTGTGGTTTGCATACGTCGTATGCTGCTAGAGGCAGCGTCGAGGCAGCTTCGAGGTAGCTTCGAGGCGTGGGAGGCGACTGTATAGTGGACTGCATAGGGCACTGTCTACAAAAGTAGTCCCCAAAGCAATTGCGCCTGCGCGCCCGCGCGAGTATCACGGTTTTGCGAAGGCTAAACGGTGTACGTGGAGGCTTTTCGGAAAATGTGGATTAGGTCGGGTTGCCAACCCACAAGCTCGCCGAAGGGTCTCGTGGAAGACTACGAGGGGTTGCCAACCGCATAGGTACCCATGGGGGGCTACTAGGGGTTGCCAGCTGACGGGTACGCGGGCGCGTACGCATAGGTACCCATGGAGGACTACGAGGGGTTGCCAACCGCGGGGTACGCGTACGCATAGGTACCCATGGAGGACTACGAGGGGTTGCCAGCTGACGGGTACGAGGTCGCTGTCGAGCACGGACAGGACTACGAGGGGTTGCCAGCTGACGGGTACGAGGTCGCTGTCGAGCACGGACAGGACTACGAGGGGTTGCCAACCGCGGGGTACGCGTACGCATAGGTACCCATGGA
>ERZ1292629.3467-Hain-H43-01um-R1-3467-length-12176-cov-34_pt1 | contig 12176 bp, 23 predicted proteins | sample MGYA00564399_ERZ1292629 | MGnify/ENA primary metagenome ERZ1292629 (study PRJEB36523, sample SAMEA6512636) | groundwater metagenome | collected 2019-01-08 | study: AquaDiva: Metagenomics assemblies of 32 groundwater samples | reverse complement strand
GATGCCGGTTATAAACAACGTGCAAAGAGTTGCACTTGAGGTACGAATTTAGGTTTAAAGAACTACCCACATCATAATGGATGCATAAATTAATGTCAAATTACCCAAAGAAACAACCGCTCTTGAGTGAATATCGCCGAGTGAGCGTTAAAAATTACCGAGCGCGAAGGAAAGGCGTAGGAATTCATCATTGTTTGAATCCCGAATCCGCCAGCTGGCGGAGAAGTTAAGTTTGATGAATTCTGTGAACGACAAACGAGGATAATTTTAGCGAATGAGGCTATGAATGAAAAGGTGGCTGTTTCTAAAATATTCCATCGTACTCGCGCATCGTGAGCTGACTCTCCACCTGCTTCATCACCTCGAGCGCAACGGAAACCACAATCAGTAAGGCGGTGCCGCCGATGGTGAGCGCCTTAATGCCGGTCACCATCTGCGTCACGTTCGGCAGAATCGCAATGAGCCCCAAAAACAGCGCCCCGAAAAACGTGGTGCGGTGCACCACTTTGGAAATCATCTCCGCGGTAGACTGCCCGGGACGGATTCCCGGAACAAATCCCCCGCTTCTTTGAAGATTCTTTGAAATCTCCTGTGGATCGAATGTGATAGCCGTATAGAAATAAGTAAACACAACCACAAGAACGAAGTACGCGATACTGTAGAGAAAAAGGTTGTTATAGAAAGAATTCACCCATGCAGAAACCGCCGCGACGATGGAGGAAGACGAGACAGATGCGATTTGCACGAAAAACTGCGGAAGAAGCAAAAGAGAGATGGCGAAGATAATTGGAATCACTCCAGCTTGGTTCACTCGAATCGGAAGATAGCTCGCCACGCCGCCGTAAACCTTATTCCCACGCACCTGCTTCGCATACGAAACAGGAATTTTGCGCTCACCTTCACTTACAAAAACAACTCCCGCGATGACAACAATCGCAAGCACGACGAACGCGACATACGTTGGAAGCACGCCGGGCGTGTAATTTTGAATGCTGTAAAACAAATCCGCGGGAAGGCTCCCTACGATACCGGCAAAAATAATCAAGGAAACTCCGTTCCCGATCTTATACTCGGAAATGAGTTCGCCAATCCACATCAAAAATACGCTCCCCGCCGTGATCACAGCGATATTACTGATCATTTCTATCGGGGCAAGCTGTCCGATCACTTTTTGCGAAACGAGCAAATTCAGAAATCCGTACCCTTGAAGCGCTGCCAAGGGCACCGTGAGATAGCGGGAGATGCGATTAAACTTCGCACGCCCCTCCGCTCCTTCTTCGTAATATGCTTTCTTGAGCTTCGGGAAAATAATCGTAAGGAGCTGCATAATGATGGTCGCAGTAATATACGGCCCCACCCCAAGCATCACAAGCGACAATTGTGAAAGCCCGCCGCCGGAAAAGAGATCCAAAAAACCGAACAATTGATTGGAACTGAATAATTGTTCCAGCCGCGCGGTATCAATCCCAGGAATGGGAATAGCAGCGAGCAGGCGAAATACCAAAAGCAAAAAAAGAACCATTAGGACTTTCTTTCTAAGATCCGGGGCTCTGAAAATTTGTAAAAATTTCTGCATAGAGTTATTTTACACTACCTCCCGCTTTTTCGATTTTTTCCTTCGCACTCTTCGAAACGGGGATTCCTTCAATTACGAATGCTCTTTTTACTTCGCCGTTCCCCAATATTTTTACGGGATCCCACAATTTACGGGTGATTCCTTTGTCCAATAAGATTTTTCGTGTGATCTTCGGTTCGTTAAAAATCGCCTCCAGATTCCCTACATTAATGACGGATGTAGAACCCTCGAGCGACTTATGTTTTATGCCGCGCAGTTTTGGCAGGCGCATGATAAGATCTCGCTCTGCGGGGCGAATGCGATGACCCGAGCGTTTTCTCTGTCCCTTTTCTCCGCGACCCGAATACGTACCCCGCTTGCCTCCGCGGCCAATATGCTTTTTCGCTTTTCTTTTGTAGGTTGGCTTTAAGTCGTGAAGTCGCATGCGATATTATTCTTTTATTTCCGGAACGACAATGGGTTTCGGCTCCTCTTTTTTGCCGTGAGGAATTTTGATCATTTTTAGCGCCTCAAGAGCCGCCATGGCATTCGAGAGCCGATTTTTCGTGCGCCCCAGTACTTTTGCCGTAATATCTTTCATCCCTGCAAGTTCAAAAATGACGCGCGCGGGACCTCCGGCAATCAGCCCGTGGTTCTTGGATGCCGGTTTCACGCGGATACGCGCCGCTCCGTATTTTGCTTCCACTTCATAAGGAATCGTGCGGTTTTCTTTTCGGGGGATCATAATAAGTTTTTTCTCTGCCTGCCTTCGTCCTTTTGTGACGGCGGCCATAACATCAAGGCCTTTTGCGACACCAACGCCGATGCGGCCATTCCGGTCTCCCACGACCACAGTAGCGCGGAAACTGAAACGCTTCCCGCCAGCCATAACGCGGGTCACGCGCCGAATCTCAAGTAAACGATCGTCAAATTCGCTTTTGGGTCTTTTTGAAAATGATTTTCTTTCTTGTGGTCTCATGATAATTTAAATTTTAAGTCCTCCTTCGCGCGCCGCCTCCACCAGCGCCTTCACGCGACCGTGATACCGATACGATCCGCGATCCGTCACCGCCTCGGTAATTTTCGCTTTTCTCGCTTTCTCCGCAATCGCCGTTCCTACCGCTTTTGCAAAATCCGTTTTGGTCCCTTTCAGTCCCTTAATCTCCCCCGAAGAAGCGGCTACAAGCGTTTTTCCTTTTGCATCATCGATAATCTGCACCAGAATATTCTTATTACTGCGGAAAATCGAAAGCCGCGGGCGCGTCGAAGTTCCACGCACGATTGTGCGAACGCGATGCTTTCTGCGTCCTCTTAAATGATTGATAATTTTTCTGCGATCCATGGTAGTAAATAATTATGCCCCTCCCGTGGCGGTCGCCGCCTTTTTCCCGGCCTTGCGTTTAATGACCTCATCGCGGTAATGGAATCCTTTTCCCTTATACGGATCTGGTTTCTTGAGCGCGCGGATTTCCGCGGCAACCTGCCCGACGAGCGCTTTATCCGGACCCTTAATGGTCACAATCGTGTTTTTTTCCACATCAAACTGGATTTGTTCCGGTGCTTTGTATTTTACGGGGTGAGAAAACCCAAGCGTCAACGCGAGATCGTTTCCTTCTTTCATAACGCGGAATCCCACGCCTTCCAAAAGTAATGTCTTTGAAAAATCTTTTTGGGTGCCCTCCACGGCGTTTGCCACCAGTGCGCGGATTGTTCCCCAATTACTCCGACCCTGCTTCGTATTCTGCAAAAGTTCAAACGCAACTTCGTCGTTCTTCAGCACGGGTTTTACGCCCGCCAGCACGGGGAATGTTTTTTCGAATTTCCCTCCTTTTACCACAATCGTTTGGGGAGAAAGGGTGATGGTGACGCCCACGGGAATTTTAATTGGATTTTTTCCGATTTTACTCATATTACCAAATTTCAAAAAGCAGTTGCCCGCCGACACGTTCTTTTTTTGCGGCATCTCCCGGCATCACGCCTTTTGGCGTAGAAACCACAAGAAAACCGTATCCTCCTTTCACTTTTTTAAAATCGTCATACCCACCGTATAATTTACGCGAGGGCTTGCTCAAAAAACGCAATCCTTGGATGGGGTGTTCTAAGTTCAATGCGATTTCGATAATTTTCTTCGGTGCGCGGCCCTTGATTTCCACATGCGTCAAAAACCCGCGGGCTTTCAAAATTTCCGCAACTGCATAGTCCATCTTGGAATACCGCGTTTTGAGCACGGTTTTTTTCGCCGTCATGGCATTTTTAATTTTAATCAGCAAATTAATATACATGGATAGGGTTACCAAGAAGATTTTTTAATGCCCGGGATTTCACCGCGGCTCGCCAATTCACGGAAACAAATACGACACATATTGAAGTCGCGCAAATAACCGCGTTTACGTCCGCACCGGAAACAGCGCCTTACGATACGGCTGGAAAACTTCGGCTTTTTTCTTGCACGCGCTATGACGGACGTTTTTGCCATACAATATTTATCTTATTTGGCTTTTAATGGTATCCCAATCGACCTATAAAAATCAATTGCGTTCGTGCGGTTCTTTTCTCGCGGGACGAGTGTCACTTGCATCCCAAAAATCACTTTCGATTTTTCGGCGCTTACTTCGGGAAAAATATATTGTTCACGAAAACCGACATTCAGATTTCCATGCTCATCCACATTCGAAAGTTCCAGGCCGCGAAAGTCTTTCACGCGCGGAAGCGCAATATGGATCACTTTGCTCAAAAAACCTCCCATGTGCCGGCGGCGAAGCGTTACTTGAAGCCCCACAATATCGCCTTCGCGCGTTTTGAACCCCGCGATGGATCGCTTTGTCTGCCGTGTTGCCGGCTTTTGGCCCGTAATGAGCGCTAGTTCCTCCATGACGGCAGGAAGCACCTTGTCGTCAAAATTTGCGAGGTTGCGCAATTTGCCCACGCCTACGTTCACGACGATTTTTTCTAGCTTTCTTGTTTCCGTGTATTGTTTTTCTTTCGTCATAAATACTGGTTTACAACTCGCCCTTGCATCGCCGACAGATGCGAATTTTTATTCCTTTCTCTTCTTTAAATCCCACGCGGGCGGGCTTGTTGCACCTGTTACAGACAATTGCAACATTCGCGACCGATACTCTGCGCGGAATTTGGACCATTTCTCCCTTTTCTCCTTGTCGCTTCGGACGCACGTGTTTTTTCAAAAGATTCAATCCTTCCACCACCACGCGCCCCTCCGAAGGATCCACGTGCACGACTTTGCCGGATTTTCCGCGATCTTTTCCTTTTCGCATGATCACCGTATCTCCTTTCTTGATTTTTTTGATTCTGGTTTCCATAAATAATTACACTAATTCTTCCGCTAGCGACGCGATCGTCTCGTACCCTTTCTCTTTTATTTCACGCGGGATAGGTCCGAAAATACGGGTACCTCGAGGTTCTCCTTTATCGACGAGCACCACTGCATTATCGTCAAATCGCACGTGAGAACCATCGGAACGTCTCATGGGCGCCCGTTGACGAACCACAAGCGCATGCACAATATCCTTCTTTTTGACCTGCTTTCTAGGTTCCGCCGCCTGGACAGACGCGATAATAATGTCTCCGATGCGCGCATAACGCCGTTTGCTGCCTCCTGGCACGCGAAAACACCGCACCGTTTTGGCGCCGGAATTGTCCGCAACTTTCAATATGGCTCGTTCTTGTATCATGAGTTAATAATGTTCGGGTTATCGGTCCACCTTGGAGACGATCGTCCATCGCTTATACCGCGACAGAGGCCGCACTTCTTGGATTAGGACTCGATCTCCTGTTTTGTATTCATTCTTTTCGTCGTGCACTTTAAACCGCTGTGTCACTTTATAGTATTTCAAATAGCGCGGGTGCATCTTCATGCGCTCCACGGCGACGACGCGCGTTTTCTGCATTTTATCGGATACGATGGTGCCTTCGATTTTTCTCATACAATGTTTGTTTTTTCGCGACGTAAGGTAAGAAGTTGCGCAATGGTTTTTTTGATGGCTTTGATCGCCTTGATATTTTTTACTTTTCCCGCCGCGAGATCGAATTGCATGCTCTCCAAATGAGCGCGGTGCTCGCGCACTTCTTTTTCAAGGTCTACAATCGGTTTTTCTTTTTTTGTCTCCAATTCTTTTTGTTTCATACGGTCATATTTTTGCAATAAATTTTGACCGCACGGGTAACTTATGTCCCGCAAGGCGCACCGCTTCGCGCGCGATCGCTTCACTTACGCCATCCAACTCGAAAAGAATGCGACCGGGTTTCACCGGAAAAACGAAACGATCTACTTCTCCCTTTCCGCCTCCCAAAGTTACCTCCGGCGGCAGTTTGGTAACCGGTTTATCGGGAAAAATCCGGATCCACATGCGACCCTCGCGTTTCATGGCGTGCGCGATGGTTTTGCGCACCGCCTCGATCTGCTGGGCCGTCACCCATGCCGACGTGGTTGCCTGAATGCCGTATGAGCCGTAACTCAACGTCATCCCGCGCGTTTCAACGCCGCGCGAGCGCGAACGTCCTTTATGCCATTTTCGATGTTTTTGTTTTTTGGGTTCCAACATATACGTGTGCTGTTACTCCGTCCGACGGTTTTTGTTTTCTTTTTCAAAAATATCGCCTTTATATAACCATACTTTTATTCCAATCGTGCCGTACGTATTGAATGCGGTAGCTTCTCCGTAATCGATGTTCGCCCGAAGACTCGAAAGAGGCATTTTCCCTTGTGCAAGCCAATCGGACCGAGAAATTTCGGCTCCATTCAAACGACCGGACAATTTTACTTTTGCTCCTTTCACTTCGCGATTCTGCATAGCGGTCTCGATCGCTCGCTTCATAGCGCGTCGGTACGGAAGGCGTTTTTCAAGATCGAATGCCATCTGCTGCGCCATCACCTGCGCGGAAACATCCGAGCGCCGCAATTCTTCAACGGTTAAATTGATGGAAAACTTTGGAGCGATTTTATTCTTTACGCGCAGTTTGGCCATCGCCTGCGTTAACTTTTCACGCAATTCGTCGATTCCCTTCCCCCCGCGACCGATAATCAGACCGGGCCGGGCCGCGCGGATCATCACGCGCAATACCTGCGGTGTCCGCTCGATATCGATTCCTGCAATGCCTGCTTCAAGAATTTTTTCTTTCACCCACGTGCGAATAAAATGATCTTCCTCGAGGAAATATCTCTGCGATTTATGGTAAAACCACCGGCTGGACCACGGCACGGTAATGCCTAAACGCAATGTTGTGGGCTTAATTTTTTGTGCCATATATTAGACTGATTTCCGCTGAAACATTTTCCGGAACCCCCGTTTTCTCGACTCGCTTTTTACACCCGAGGATTTTTCTTCATTCGGTTTTGCCTCTTTTTTCGCCACATCCGTCTTTTTCGGATGTACTTTCGATTTTTCCTCTTTTTTGGGACGCGGACGGAACGTGTAGAGTGCTTCCTTTTCTTTGTCCATCACTCCCAAAACAATCGTTACGTGGGATTGTTTCTTTTCAATAAGCGAAACCGATCCGCGCGCGCGCGGCGTATAGCGCTTTGTTTTGGGACCCAAATCCACACGGATTTCCTTTATATAAAGTGCTGAAGGTTCCGCTTTTAAAACCTGTTTGGCGTTCGCAACTGCACTGCGCAACAACTGCATCAAGGGGACTCCGGAACGGCGGCTGGCAAGATAAAACTGTGCTTCGGCATCGTTTACCCGCAAACCTCGAACCACGTCCGCCAATAACCGGACCTTACGCGGAGCAATACGGAGATAATTCAGTTTTGCGATTACGGTAGTGGACATAATTATTTTTTACCAGGTTGAACAGCGGCCTGCGTTTTTGCCGCGGTCTCTATTTCTTTCTGCATTTTTCCTCCGTGTTTGACGAACTTCCGTGTAGGCGAAAACTCCCCCAAGCGGTGGCCCACCATATCTTCCGAAACACGGACTTCGATAAAATCTTTTCCGTTATGCACAGCAAACGCATATCCCACCATTTCCGGAGAAATCTCGGAACTCCGTGACCAAGTTTTAATCAAGGTTTTCCCATCGGGCTTTGTGTGTTGAATTTTTTTGAGGAGCTTAGGATCCACCCAAGGACCTTTTTTGGTTGAACGTGACATAATTATTTTCTGCGTTTGAGGATAAGAACATTGGACCATTTCTTCCGCTTGCGGGTCTTTCTTCCGCCAGTAATTTTCCCCCACTTTGTTTTGGGTCGCTTGGTACCACGGGGCTGTCGGCCCTCACCGCCCCCATAAGGATGGTCGCGGGGGTTCATTGCGGTACCGCGCACCGTGGGGCGGATTCCGAGCCAGCGGGAACGGCCTGCCTTCCCGATCGTCTCAAGATTATGCTCCGGATTGGACACTTGTCCAATCGTCGCGAAACAATCCCACAGCACTTTACGAACCTCGCCGGATGACATTTTCAGATGCGTATATCCTTCCTCGTTTGCCAACACCTGCACCGAAGACCCTGCGGAACGCGCAAGCTGCCCGCCTTTTCCGGGAAATAATTCCGCGTTGTAGACAAACGTCCCCACGGGAATCTTTTTGAGCGGCATCCGGTTCCCGATGGTGAACGGGGCGTCTTCGCTTGTGATGATCGCATCTCCCACCTTCAAACCATGGGGCGCCACAATATAGCGGCGGTCGCCATCGCGGTATACCACAAGAGCGATAAACGCCGTTCGGTACGGATCATACTCAATGGTCTCCACCCGTCCGGACACGTTCATTTTGTTTTGTTTAAAATCAAGAATGCGGTAAATGATTTTATTTCCGCCTCCTTGGTGGCGCGTTGTGATGCGGCCTTGGTTATTCCGGCCCGCGTTTGCCCTCAGACGTTTCGTCAGCTGTTTGTACGGCTTGGATACACTCAAAGAACTGTAGTCCACTACGGTCATGTGCCTGCGAGATGCGGTTGTCGGATTAAACTTTTTCATAGTTCTAGATGATTTCGATCTTCTGCCCTTTTTTGAGCGTCACGATCGCTTTTTTCCGAATGGATTGTTTCCCCACCGTACGCATCCATTTTTTCGGTTTTGCGGACAAGCGCACCATGTTCACGCGGATCACATCCACTTTATATAGTCGCTCCACCTCATTTTTTACAAGACGCTTATTCGCGCGCGGGTCTACCATAAAAGCGTATTGATGGAATGCTCCGATGCGCGTCGTTTTTTCGCTGACATGCGGACGGCGCAACATTAAACGACCGCGGAGCGTCGATGCGGGCGTAAGAACTTTTTTGCCGCCTTCCGGAACCACTGCCACTTTTTCCTCGGCTGGCTTTTTTACCTCCTTTTCTTTTTTGTCTGTAAAAATACTCATGGTTTTTATTTCTCCAATGCTTCAAGTGCCGCCTTTTCGACGATGATGTAATGATACGCCAGACAATCGTATAAATTCAGTGTTTCGGGATCCGCTACTCCAACTTTCTTGATATTCTTCCCCGCCATAAAAATATTCTTATTCCCGCGCGCGGGGATAAGTAGCACACTTTCGTTGGTTTTGAAAAAGTTTTTAAGAATCGCTACCATACCTTTTGTTTTATGATCGGCGAGCTTTAAATCATCGATAAAATAAATCTCTTTGTCCGCTAATTTTTTGGAAAGAACGCTTACAAGCGCGCCCCGCCGCATTTTTTTGTTCACTTTCTGCGTGTAATCACGCGTGTTCCGCGGACCGAACGTGATGCCTCCGCCGGACCATAAGGGAGACCGCGACGATCCATGACGCGCACGTCCCGTGTGTTTTTGTTTCCACGGCTTTTTCCCGCCACCGCGCACTTCGCTCCGGTCTTTGGTATGCGCGATTGGTTTCCGGGCATTCGCGAACTGCGCGACGACCATCTGCCGCACCAGCGCGGGATTCCATTTTACGCCAAAAACGCGGTCGGAAAGTTCCACCGTTCCCACTTTTTTATTTTCATGATTTACGAGATCGGCTTTCATAGATTATGCGATTTTTGTAATAACCACTTTCCCTCCGTTTGCCCCGGGAACCGCACCACGAAGCAAAATCATGCCGTCGGCAGAACGTATTTCCGCCACCATGATATTTTTTACGGAAACCGTCGCCATCCCCATATGCCCCGCCATTTTCCGTCCTTTAATAACGCGCTGAGGAGCCGTAGCGCCAATGGATCCGGGCGCCCGAAGGCGATCCTTTTGACCGTGGCTACGCGGACCTCCGTGAAATCCGTGGCGCTTGACCACACCCTGAAAGCCCTTTCCTTTGCTGGTACCGGTTATTTTCACCAATTCCCCTTCTTTAAAATTACCGAGTTTTTCTTTATCCCCTTCGGAAACCAAAAGAACCGTCACGGGAACTACCGTATCATTTTTCCACACTTGAGTCATTTTTAGTTTTTTGGTTTGAAGGATTTCCATAATAATAAAACAACAGGGTTCGGCCCTGTTGCTCCGCGTAATTTCAGCATCGGCCGACCAGGATGGTATGCTACCGAATAACTGAAGTTACGTCAACCCATAATGGGTTCGGAGGGGCCAAGTACTCCTCTCGATACGACGTACTTTAAAATTTGCGTTAATTCATCTTCATCTCCACATCGATACCGGCAGGAAGATTCAAATCGGTCAGCGCTTCGATAATCTTCTGCTGCGGATTCAAAATGTCCACTAACCGTTTATGCACCCTCATTTCAAATTGATCCGCAGATTTTTTGTGCACGAACGTAGAACGATTCACCGTGTACTTTTTGAATTCCGTAGGAAGTGGAATGGGACCCACCACGTCCCCGCCGTGACGCCGGATAGCTTCGATGATCTGCCGCACCGAATTATCGATGAGCTTTGCATCGTAAGACTTAATACGCAATCTCAGTTTTTCTTTTTGAAGTTGCTCGTCTTTTTTCGGCATAATAGAACAAACTCTAACTTACACATTATTTTCCTCTAAAGGTTTAAAATATTCTAAGTCCTCCAGAGCACCTTGTAATTCACGCTCATTTATAAAAACTCCTTCCTTCAATAAATTCTGTTTCAGGTTTTCTACTTCTTTTTCCGCTTCTTCAAAGTTGTCCGCCCCCATGGCTTCATTCTTTTTGCGGATAATTTCTTTTAATCTTTTCTGAATAGCATCTTGCTCTTGTTTCGATCGAACGTTTGAAGTTGGAAATTTTTCGCTTTCCTGTGCCATAAAACAACTTACTTAAGAATTTTTGTCACCGCACCCGCACCGACCGTTTTTCCACCCTCGCGGATAGCAAACCGCTGTTTTTCTTCCAGGGCTACGGGAGCAATGAGTTTAACCGATACCGTCACTGTGTCGCCGGGCATTACCATCTCAACGCCCGCAGGGAGCGTAATGTCGCCGGTCACATCCGTTGTGCGAATATAAAACTGAGGCTTATACCCTTTGAAAAACGGGGTATGGCGTCCGCCTTCTTCTTTCGAAAGCACATAGACCTCTGCGTCAAATTCTGTGTGTGGTGTAACGCTACCCGGCTTTGCAATAACCTGTCCGCGCTCCACATCTTCTTTTTTTAATCCACGAAGGAGAATTCCAACATTATCACCGGCACGACCCTCATCCAAAAGCTTCTGGAACATTTCAATACCAGTTACCACAGTCTTTACCGTGGGGCGAAGTCCAATAATCTCAACTTCCTCGTTTACTTTTATGATACCGCGTTCTGCCCGTCCCGTCACAACCGTTCCACGGCCTTCAATTGAAAAAATATCTTCGATCGGCATTAAAAATGGCTTATCAATATCACGCACCGGCTCGGGGACAAATGTATCGAGCGCATTGATCAAATCCAGAATCGGTTTTGCTTCCGGACTATTCGCATCTTTTGTCTCGAGCGCCTTCAGCGCCGAACCGCGGATAATCGGGGTCGTGTCGCCGGGGAACTGATATTTTTTCAGCAACTCGCGGACCTCGGACTCCACCAAATCGATAAGTTCCGGATCGTCCACCATATCCACTTTGTTCAAAAATACCACAACGGAAGGTACCCCTACCTGACGCGCCAACAGAATGTGTTCGCGTGTCTGGGGCATAGGACCATCTGCGGCGGAAACCACAAGCACCGCGCCATCCATCTGGGCGGCACCGGTAATCATGTTTTTGATGTAATCCGCGTGACCAGGCGCATCGATGTGCGCATAGTGGCGTTTTTCGGACTCATATTCCGAGTGATGGAGCGCGATCGTGATACCGCGCGCTTTTTCTTCCGGCGCGTTATCGATATCGTCTACTCCTTCTTCTTTCTTCGCGAGACCTTTCATGTGAAGTATGTGCGTAATGGCCGCGGTCAAGGTTGTCTTTCCGTGGTCAACGTGTCCGATTGTCCCCACGTTCACGTGAGGTTTTGTGCGTACAAATTTTTCTTTTTCTGCCATAGTTTTTTTATGTTTGGTTTATTTGGCAAACTTTATTCGACCTGTTTTTATTAGGTAACAGTACCGTCAATACTCGCCGATTGACATTGATTTGTCAAGCGTTCTCATAATGACTGGGGATAACATCTTGAATACGGCTACACAGAAAAGATTTTGTTCTAATTCGCCGAAACAAAAATGCTTTATTTTACCGTGCTTTTCCCGTGTTTTAGGCACGGACATTTGGCACCCTTCACTCAGAACATCCTCGGAGAAATTG
>ERZ1292629.3466-Hain-H43-01um-R1-3466-length-12177-cov-5_pt1 | contig 12177 bp, 16 predicted proteins | sample MGYA00564399_ERZ1292629 | MGnify/ENA primary metagenome ERZ1292629 (study PRJEB36523, sample SAMEA6512636) | groundwater metagenome | collected 2019-01-08 | study: AquaDiva: Metagenomics assemblies of 32 groundwater samples | reverse complement strand
CAATCGCTTCTAAAAGTTGGAGAATCAAAAGGGCTTCAAATGAGTAATCTTTGGATATATGTTTCAGTCCAAGGCTTAGAGATTTATGAACTAAATATTAATATATCTAAAAAATATCATGTTATTTTAGTTGGGGAAAATCCTAGAGATGAAGGATATGTAAGCCAAGTAACAATGAATAGAGTGGGACGTTTTGAATACTTTTATATAAGGAATACTCCATTCATTCTAGATTATCCATTTTTTGACAGTGAGTCAAGTGCAAGAATATTTCAAAGAGTAGTTAAGGGAGAATCTAGAGTTTTTTCAAACTGTCGGATGGGTATTGGAAAACATCCCTTTTTGATACGAACAGATGAAGGATTAGGATTTGAAAGATAACTTAGCTTTTCAAAATGAATTTTTCTAATTCTTTTTTAGCTTTTTCTCTTGCTTTTTGATGTTCTTTAAGGAATGCATTGATTTTTTCTATTAATATTGATTTAAGTTCTCCTGAAAGAAGCTTTCCTGACTTATAGTCTTTTTCTATTTGTGCTAGCTTTTTGTCATCTGGCTCGAACATTATTCTTAGATATTGGAATGAAACATCAATGTTAGGATTTCCTCCTAGTTTTCTATGCTCTTCTAGGGTGTCTTTTCCTCCTGAGAAAGCATATTTGTTTATTTTCTTTTTTACTTCTTCTGGAGAGTCTGTGAGATAAATAACGTCATTTGTTGAGTCAGATGATGACATTTTTGAGTTTCCTGAAAGACTAGGAATGAATTTAGCATGCAGTGCTGAGGGTTTATCAAAATTAAAGCTTTCTGCTATATCTCTTGTTAGTCTTATAAAAGGATCCTGATCTATTCCTACAGGAACTACTGTCATATGTTTTCCATTTTTGAATTGCGGAAATAGTATGTGTGCCGCCTGCATTGCTGGATAGAAACTCCAACCTATATTGTTTTCAGGTTTTAAGCCAAAAATTCCTTTTGCCTCTGAGTATGTTATCTCTTTTGCACACATTGCTGCATATTTGTAGATGTCTGTGTAAACAAAATCTTGGAATATTTTTGTTTTTTCTGGTTTAAATCCTAGTGCAATCAAATCTAGGATGTTGTCTTCTGCATATTCTTTTGCTTTTTCCATACTCAATCCTGCTTTGACATAGAATTTTTCATCATCTGAAACTGGAATGCATACATCACAGTTAAATTGTTCTTGAAGAGATTTTGCAACTAAATACGGTACTAAATGTCCTATGTGCATCTTTTCAGATGGACCCCTTCCAGTCAATACTGAGACTTTCTTTTTGTTGTCAAATGCAGTTAGCCATTTGTCAAAGTCTCTATGAGAAAAATAAATTCCTCTTCTTAGTAGAGGATGTGCTTTTTCTAATCTTTTTCTAATGTCATCTGATATTGCAGAAGTGCCAAATTCTTTTATAAGTTTGTTGTAATCAATATCTCCAGAGACTTCCCATGGATTAACTACTCCTTCTTTTTTCATATAATCATAGAGCGAAGGGCATTTATAAAAATAGCTATTGTGTTAATAATCCTTCAATCTTCTTGTTTCTTCTCTTATCTCTTCATCCATTCTAGCTATCTCTTTACTCCAATAATCTAAGGTATATGATGGAATTTTGCCTGAAAATTCTTTTATCTTTTCTTGATGCTTTTCTTTTTGCTTTTTTAATCCTTCAATTCTTTTTAGTCTCTTTTTTCTATCCATTTTTCCTGTGCTTCTATTCTAGAGAGGAGATACTTTAATATTTTTCTACTTTGTGTTGAATCAACTTTCTTTAGTTTGCTTGGTTCTTTTTTAGCTCTTTGGTACGATTCATAGGGAGAATATGAATCAGAGAGAGATTTAATGAGTGCTTTTAATCCAGAATTGCTAAATTTCTTCTTATCAATAATTGAATCTATTATGTATGCTTCTCTAAGTCTTAAAATAAGGGAATATATTATGTTGTCGGAGACATTTTCTTTTGATTCTTCTGCTATTTCAATGGCTTTTTCTGAAAAACCTAGAGCAGACTTTGTCGTTTCAATGTGCCATTTTAAGTTTTTACTATTTATTTTCGTTGAGGAGTATGTTTCTATTAATTTTTTGTTTAATAGGGGTTTAGCTTCAATTAGCATGGGCAAAAGAGGAATAATATTATTTTCCAATTCTTTCTTTAAATTTTCTTCAGAAATAAGTGTTATTTCATATTTTCCGTGTTGAATCTTTTTATTTAAACTAGTAGTTATTCCTAGAATGTCTACATCACTTTTTTGATTTTCTTCTTTCCGGGCATAACTTCCAACTAGAGCTAGACTAATTATTGAGGGCATTTCTTCATTTAGAATTTCAAATATCTCTTTTTCTGGATTTAGCGGCTTTTGAACTAAAGTTACCTTTGCTTCTCCGTTTAGCCATTCTCTTGGTAGAAGAATTCCTGCAGAATTTCCCACTTTTATGATTTTGCCTGTGATTTCTTGCTTTTCCATGTTATAACATTGTTATAACTAATATATAAACTTTGCTTTTGACCTCATCAATAGACATAAGAAGGAATAGAATTGATTAGTTGAGGAATTTCAGTTTTTTCCATTAAAATCTTAGGACATACTAACTTACTTAATTCTAGGTTTATTCTTCCTGTTTTTTCTAAATAATCTAAAGCCACAAGAAAGGTTTGCCACATCATTTTTTTTGGAAGATTGAGCCAGAGTTGCCTTTGATTGAATTTTCCTGAATTCTTGGATACAAATTTTTCTATCATTATTAGGGTATCAAGATTTGGCATTCTTGCGTTTTTGATTTTCTTAATGGTTAGAGGCATAGGGATATGTATATCAATTGATATATAAATCTTACTAAAGAATAAAATTTCTTAGAAATTAGAGTGATTATGTATGATACTTTATGAAATACGTTACTCTTACTTTTTTGTTACTTTTTCTTCTCTAAAAACATATTTTGCTACTAGGAAAACTACCCAAGCTAAAATTATGAAGTTGATTAATGAAGAGAGAAATGCACCCCATCCTATTACTATTGATCCCATTGAGAATGTAGCGGTTTGCCAAGCGCCTCCTGGAATAAATGGAGTAATTATTGGCATTATTATATTGTCTACTATAGATTTTACAAGGACAGTTGCTGCTGAAGCCATTACAAACGCAACTGCTAGACCTATAACTTTGTACTCTTTTAAGAAATCTTTGAACTCTTTAACAACCTCAAGCATATTTTATTTAATGTTTGTATGTTTTTAAATACTGTGTTAAGAACTGCATTTTTGATTAGACTATCTTTGAACTAATAATCTTGACTTCTTTTATAGGTTTATCATTAGAATCAGTTTGTACTTTTCCTATTTTATCTACAATGTCCATTCCTTCTATAACTTTTCCAAATGCTGGGTGCTTTGTGTCTAAAAAGTTATTGTCTACTAAATTTATGAAAAATTGGCTTCCTCCTGTATTTGGACCTGCATTAGCCATGCTTATTGTTGCTCTATTATTTTTATTTCCTCCAGAATGAGTAAATTCATCTTGAATTTTATATCCTGGACCACCCATACCTGTTCCAGTTGGATCTCCTCCTTGTATCATAAATCCATCTTTAACTCTATGAAATATAACTCCATTGTAAAATCCTTTTTGCACTAGAGACTCAAAGTTTTCTACAGTTATAGGCATATCATTATAAAGTTCTAAGGTTATTGATCCTAAATTAGTTTGAATTAATACTTTTGTTCCAGCTTTTTTGTTTGTCATAAAATATATTCCTCCAATGAGCACTAGAATAATTATTGAAATAATCACAATCTTCTTAGTGTTCATATTTTAATTATATAAAATTACTATATAAATATTTGGAGTTGAACATAGTTTATATATCTAGATAGGTATAATGTGGCATGATAAAAAGAGGGTTTGATGCTGAGAAGTATATTCGTTTGGAAAAAAGTGCAATATCAAAAAGAATTTCTAAATTCGATAAACTTTATCTTGAAGTTGGAGGCAAGATTTGTTATGATTTTCATGCTTCTAGAGTACTACCAGGATATATTCCTACGACTAAGCTTCAACTTTTGAAACAATTGAAAAATAAGGAGATAATATATTGTATCAATGCTAAAGATTTGGAAAGAAAAAGAATTATTCATGACTTTAATTTTGTTATTGATAAACATGCTTTAAATGATCTAAAAATTCTTAAAAAATTTGGAATTAAAGTTAATTTTATAGTTATTACTTTATTTAGTGGTCAGAAGAGCGCTTTAAGATTTAAAAGAATTTTAGAAGCGAAGGGATATTCGGTTTATTTTCATGGAGTAATAAAGCGATATCCTAATAATATTAAAAATGTTCTAAATGGTTTTGGAAAGCAAACATATATTCCTGTTAAGAAATCTTTAGTTGTTGTGTTAGGTGCAGCAAGTAACTCTGGAAAAATGGCGGTTGCTTTATGTCAAATGTATCATGAGTCTAAAAGAAGAATTAAGACAGGGTTTGCAAAAATAGAGACTTTTCCTATATGGAATCTTTCTTTAGAACATCCAATTAATTTAGCTTATGAGTCTGCAACTGCAGATTTAGGGGATAAAAATATGATTGACCCCTATCATTTAAAAGCATATGGGAAAACAGCTATAAATTATAATCGAGATATAGAAAACTTTTCTATTTTGAAAATTATTCTTTCACGTGTTTCAAAAAATAGTTTTTATAAGTCTCCAACAGACATGGGTTTGAATATGGCAGGTTTTGCAATTGTGAATGATGATGTTTGTAGAACAGCAGCAATTAAAGAGCTTGAAAGAAGGTGCAAGCAATATTATTTGGACTATAAACGAGGTCATGAAAAAATTAGTACTTTGAGAAGAGCGAAGGAGATATTGGAAAAGGTCAATGAAAAAATTTATTTTTGATATATAAACGCCCACACCAGGAATCGAACCTGGAAATCCTTACGGAAACGCGCTCTCCAAGCGCGCGGAGTACCATTGTCCCATGTGGGCTTTGAATCATGAAGAATTAAGGTGCTTTTAAGTATTACGTTTGAAGATATCCTTTATATCTTAAAATTGGATTTACTTGAGTCAGAATTAATCTATATACTTCCTCCATACTTCCTGAGGCGTTAATTAGCTTTACTCTATTAGGTTCTGCTTTGGCTATTTCATAAAATCCAGTTTGGACTCTTTTGAAGAAACTTCTATCTGCTTCATCTTCTATTCTGTCTCTTTTTTCTGGTTGTCCTGCTAATCTCGCTTTTCTTCTTTCTTCGCTAATGTCTAAAGGAATATCTAAAAGTAAAGTTAAATCTGGTCTTGTATCTCCTACTGCAAAGTCTATAACACTTTGAACCGCAGGTAGAAATAATTTTCTTCCATATCCTTGATATGCTATTGTAGAATCATAAAATCTGTCACATAAAACTATTTTTCCTTCTGATAGTGCTGGACGAATTACTTCTCTTACTAATTGAGCTCTGGAGGCATTCATTAAAAGAAGTTCTGCTTCAGGAGTCATAGCAATATTACTTTTAGAGTATTTTAGGGTGTGTCTTATTTCTTCTCCTATTGGAGTTGCTCCTGGTTCTCTTAGAGTGACTGGAGTGTGATTAAGTGCAGTAAGATATTGTGAAAGTTTCTTAATTTGAGTTGATTTGCCTCCTCCTTCTCCTCCTTCAAATGTAATAAAAAGTCCATTATGTTTCATTTTTTATACGGCTAGTGAAAATTCTATTTTAGGGTGTGATTGATATTCTGGGAATTCAGTTTGATCAGATGTCCAATCGAACAAAGATTTGAAATCACGAGTTGAGACTTTTGGTAGTTTTAAGGGAGTTCTTGTTAGCTGTTCTTTTACTCCTTGGAGTTGATTTTCGTAAATATGAACGTCTCCTAGTTGTCCTACTAATGTTCTTTCTTTTAATCCTGCCTCTTTTGCAATCAAATGCAATAAGAGACCATAACTTGCAATGTTAAATGGTAGACCTAGTGGAGTATCAACTGAACGCTGTTGCCAAATGAGATCTAGTTTTCCATCGTGAGTTAGAATCTGCCAAGAATAATGACAAGGGGGAAGAGCCATTCGGTGTAATTGTTTTGGATTCCATGCAGAAACAATCATTCTTCTGTCATTTGGATTATTCTTTAAAGTCATGATAACGTTTGCTAATTGGTCTATACCCTTTCCAGTGTAGTCTGAATCATAATTTTGGTATTCTGCATCAAAATGTCTCCATTGAAATCCATATATTGGTCCTAGATCTCTTTCTTCAAACATTTTTTTCTTTGTTTCATTATCAGTTCCATAGGGAACTTTTTGTGGATTACACCATTGATCCCAAATATGACAATTTCTTTCTTGAAACCATTTCTTATCTGTTACTCCTTTAATGAATCCTTCTAATTCAACTTTCATCGTTCTACTTGCCATTTTTTTAGTTGTTAGTAGAGGAAAACCTAAAGACATATCATGTTCAAACATTGCTCCAGTAATTGAAATGGTTTTTACTCCAGTTCTATTATCTTTCCAAGTTCCATTAGTTAATACTTTATTTAATATAGTTAGATAACTTTCCATTTGGTAACTGAAGTTTTTAGGTATTTAAATAAAATTATACTCTAAAATGATGTTTTATTTTTTAATGATTACAAGATTAAACATTTTCTAAGTACTCTTTAACAGCATTCCAGCTTAATTTTGTCCAAGTTTCTATATTGGATGAAGGGTCTTCAATCATTTTATCAATCTCTTCAATTGAATAGAACTTTTCGTCTCTAACTTCATCATTTTCTCTTTTTTCTACTGATTCTTCTGTTTCAGCAATAACCACAAGTGCAAAATGAACACTTCCAACTTGATTTGTGTCATCATTTAAAAAACCTATAACTTTTGGAATTGGATAATTAGTCATTTTTACTTCTTCATTTAATTCTCGCATCATTGACGTTTGAATTATGTCTTTTGAGGTTTCTTCTTTATCTATATGTCCTCCAAGTCCAAATGAAAATTTATCATGTAATCTCATTTCATGAAGTCCTTCCATTTTTTTGAATCGTTTATAACCAAATATTTTTTTAGTTTTAGGATTAACTATAATGATGTAAGGAATAATTTGCTTAAAATAGGCGTTATTTTCTAGCTTTTCATCTCTTAATTGATATTCATATTCTTTTGCGATTATAGAAGAAAAATCTTTTTCTTTTAAAGAAATGAATCCATGAAATGTGCCTTCTTTGAATAATTTTTCTCTTTTTATTACTAGTATTTCTTTTGTCATGTTAAACAAATAGATAGATATTTTATAAAGATTTAGATAATTGTATTTATATGAATAATAAAACAAATGACATCTTATATTGTGGAGTGAGAGATAAAATAATTAGTCTAAGCTTTTTCTTGTAATTCCATGAGTGTACCAGTCACTTCTATCTCCTAATTGGTCATTCCATTCTCTAAATCTCGTTCTAGTAATTTTGTAAAACCCTTTTTTAAATTCTTGATAAATATCATTTCCCATACTAAAAGCAAATAATCCAGTGATACAAATTCCTGCAATAGCAATATTCATTCCAGCTCTTGCAAAATCATTAATATCTTCAAGTCGGCTCATGTTGTATTTTAAGATAATTGCCTAATAAATATTATGGTAGTCAAAAACGTAGTTAATCTTTCATCTCAATCTTAATTTGAACTGATCTTGGAATTTGTAATTTCATTATAGGATGCAGGACTCTATCTTCTGCTGGAATATCCAAAATTCTTCTGTGGACTCTCATTTCAAATTTATCAAATGTAGCTGTTCCGTTTCCACAAGGACTTTTTCTTGTGGTAACTTTTAATCTTCTAGTAGGCATAGGAATTGGACCTCTCATTATTACTCCTGCTCTTGTTGTAATATCTTTTATACTTGCAATTACAGGGTTCAATGCATTTATGTCAATGCTTGCTAACTTGATTCTTACCTTTGCCATGAGTTGCTGAGATAAAATTGCTTTTTAAAACTTCCCATTGAAATGTTTAGAGTGTAAATTGACTTAATTGTAAAGAATTAAAAACCTATTAATATCGAGGTTTTAATGAGAACACTAATGAAAAAAACGTTTTCTAAGTTCAGAGATCCGTGTGAGAGAGTTTCTGATGAACTATGGACTGGAGTAATTGCAGAGTCTGCTGTTAAAAATGCAGATATTAGGGCTAATACAAAGTCAGTTGAAGATTTAATACGACAAGTATCTGCAAAAGGAGCAAAGTTTTCTTTAGGTGAAAATCTTTTAGACATAGATTATATATTACCCTCAAAATTGAAACTCTGGCAACCTTTTAGTGATCTTTCAGGCATTGAAATAGATGCATGGATTGTTCTGGCGGAATTACCAAATTATACTTCAGTAGGTGGAATTGTTTACTTTTATCAAAATGAGTATTATCCAGAAGATAAAATGATTCTTAAATCAAGAGTAGGAGTTGCGTTACCTAGAGAGCCAAAAGAAATTGAAGAGCCATTTCTTGTTAGAAGAAAAGATACAGGAGTTCTATACATAAATTCAGGACAATTGGAAGTATATGATATTGGAAGAAAAGCTTCCGAGATAATTGAAGAAATACGAAAATGAGCGGGCTCACAGCGCCGCGTGCCATGAGCCCTTTCACCCCAGCCATGTGGGATGAATATGACTACATTTTGAAATATTTAGGGTATAAAAATATATTTAAATATAAGCTAATAGTAAGGTTATAATGAAATTGGGTATGATATTAATAATAATTTTTATTATTTGTTCGATTACTTTAGGGATTATTTTTAAATCTCATAAATCTTTGAATTCAAAAAGCATTGTTTATGCGAAAGAGGCTATTATTGACAAAACGGTTTCTTCTATAAGTGTAGATGAAATCAGTCAAGGATGGTATTGGTGGGCAAATAAATCTACTAAAAAAGAGGGAACTCCTGATGATTGGATTTTTGAACTCGAAGGTACACGAGGTGCAAAGTGGACTGCTCCTAAAGAGTAAATAGCTTTTTCAAAAGCTATTTAAAACCTCTAAACTTTCTTTTAACATGGTGCAAGAGGTGTTGATTTCTATAAGTTTAATTGTAGGTATTGCTGCAATTGTAACCGTTTTTGCCAGATTTGTTAAACAACCTCCAATAATTGCGTATCTTATTGCAGGAGTGATTGTTGGACCAATGTACTTTAATCTCATTGGAGCATCTTCTTCGGTGATTTCTACTTTTGCGCATATTGGAGTTGCTCTTTTACTTTTTATTGTTGGACTAAGTTTGGACTTTAGGGTTTTGAGAGAAATAGGAAAGGTAGCAACTCTTGCTGGAATTGTTCAGGTCTTGTTGACTGCGTTTATTGGATATGCTATTACTTTATGGTTAGGATTTTCTTCTATAATTGGAATTTATGTGGGAATAGCTTTAGCATTTTCATCTACAGTAGTAGTTGTTAAAATTCTTGCAGACAAAAAGGAGATAGAGACGTTACATGGAAAAATTGCACTTGGAATATTAATTGTTCAAGACTTTTTAGCAGCATTGGCTTTAGTTTTATTTCCTATTGTGTATAATAAAGCAGGAGTTTCTGCAGTTATTTCTAAAGTAGAGATAGTGGGAGGATTGATTATAATTGTTGCATTGATTTCTATATTTTTAGTGAGAAGAGTATTGGATTATGTTGCGAGAAACCAAGAAGCGCTTTTCTTGTTTGGAATTGCATGGGCATTGATTCTTGCTTCTCTATTTGATTATTTTGGGTTTTCTTTGGAGATTGGGGCATTGATAGCAGGAATAACACTTGCTTCGAGTAAGTATACTCTTGAATTGGGAGGCAAAATAAAACCTCTTAGAGACTTTTTCGTTGTCTTATTTTTCGTATTTCTTGGAAGTCAACTTGTTGGTCCAATAAACTGGGAAATGATAAAATATGCAGTAATACTTTCCGCTTTTGTTTTATTAGGAAAACCACTTATTGTTATGGCCATTCTTAGAATATTTGGATATAAAAAGAGAGTTAATTTCTTTACAGGAATAAGTCTTGCTCAAGTTAGTGAATTTTCTATGATTCTTATGTTATTAGGTTATAATTTAGGACATATTTCTCAGGAAGTTATCAGCCTGATGGTATTAGTGGCAATAATTACAATTGGAATAAGTAGTTATGGTCTTTACTATGCTCATTTCTTATTTAATAAATTTGCAAGGATACTTTCAATATTTGAGGGAAAAAGACAAGAGAGTAAGAAGATCAAGATGGAGCAACACGAGATTATTCTTTTTGGATATCATAGGATAGGATATAAATTATTGAAATCTCTTAATGGAATTAAAGATTCTAATTTAATGGTTGTGGATTATAATCCTAAGGTGATTTTATCTTTGGCTGAAGAAGGAATTGGAGCAGTCTATGGAGACGGTTGTGATAAAGAATTTTTGAGTGAGATGAATATAGATAAGGCTAAATTGATTATTTCCACTGTTCCAGATGAAGAATCTAATCTTACTATTCGTGAATTTCTAAAGAACAGAGGGTCTAAAGCAGTCTTTATTGCAACTGCAGAACAACCTAGACAAGCTTTAGAACTTTATGAGAAAGGAATTGATTATGTTATTGTTCCTCATCATCTTGGTGGAGATTTGTTTTCTACAATAATAAAGGCATTTGGCACTGATAAGGATAAATATCATTCTCTCGGAAAGCAACATTATTCAGAGCTTAAGAAAGCTAGAAATAATTCGAATTTTATGTAATGTCAAGAACGTTAAAACCACGGGTTTTAACCCGTGGCGTTCTTGAGCATCCAAAACACGAGCGCCTGTCACAAACCACGGCTTAAAAGCCGTGGTGGCGCATCGTGTTTTTGATATATTTTGGAGTATATATTTATTTTTAAAGGAGCGTTGCTTTGAAAGAAGATGGTTAGTGTATTAGATATAACAAATGAAACGCGGATGGAAAAAAGAAAAGCGGAGTATTTGGAGATGATTGCTAGAACGTCTCTTTCTAAGGGTTTACAAATTAATAGACTTGCTCTAGGGATAATGGGTTTTTGTGTTGATCATATTGACGCCCCTGCAACTGGCGATTCTAGGGTTCTTCATGTTGATATTGTGAAAAGCAGAGTAACTTTGTATAGAACTGAATATTATCCTTATGCTCTTGATATAGCCCGCGCTTGGGAAAGCTTTCCTGGTCAAATTGAAGAAGTTATTCTTGCTACTGACTATTCTGTTGTCTGAAAAGCCTTAAATAACCCATTTTTCTAATAAATATATGCTCGACATAAAGTTAATAAGAGAGAGTCCTGAAGTTGTTCGCACGAATATAAAAAAGAAGGGACAGGATGAAAAATTAATTCTTCTTGATGATGTTATTAAGTTGGATGAGGAATGGAGAAAGCTTAAAACTAATTCTGATACACTTAGATCTCAAAGGAATGTTGTTTCTAAACAGATTAGTGAGGCAAAGAAGGCGGGAAAAGATATAAAAGAATTAATGAAAAGAGCTTCGGCTATTCCTGATGAAATAGCTAAGATTGAAGAAGAAATGATTGGAGTTGAACGTGAAATGAATGTTTTCTTGAGGCAATTACCTAATCTTATGTGGAAAGGAGTTCCAAAGGGAAAAGACGGTTCTCAAAATGTGGAAATAAAGAATGGAGGAAAAATTCACAAGTTCGACTTTCAAGTGAAAAATCATGTCGAATTAACTGAGAATTTAGGAATTGCTGATTTTGATGCTTCCGCAAGGGCATCTGGAAATGGTTTTTATTATCTTAAGGGACAGTTGGCCTTACTGAATCAGGCGTTGATTAGATATGCAATTGATTTTATGGTTAATAAGGGATATACTTATGTTGAACCTCCTTTGATGTTACATGAAAAAGAAATTTTTGCATCTATGGACAAAAAAGCTATAGAACAATCAGTTTATTCAATAAATGGAGAAGACTTGCATTTGATTGGTACTTCTGAGCAGGCGATTCTTGCAATGCATGCTACTCAAACAATTCCTGAATGGGAATTACCTAAGAAGTATTTTTCATATTCTATGTGTTTTAGAAAAGAAGTTGGGGCACATGGGATAAATGATAAAGGTCTTTGGAGAACTCATCAATTTAATAAGGTTGAACAATTTATATTTTGTAGACCAGAAGATTCTGAGATAATGTATGATG
>ERZ1292629.3463-Hain-H43-01um-R1-3463-length-12185-cov-5_pt1 | contig 12185 bp, 11 predicted proteins | sample MGYA00564399_ERZ1292629 | MGnify/ENA primary metagenome ERZ1292629 (study PRJEB36523, sample SAMEA6512636) | groundwater metagenome | collected 2019-01-08 | study: AquaDiva: Metagenomics assemblies of 32 groundwater samples | reverse complement strand
TTTCGGTGCTCACGACGCGCCTCGCTCCTCAGCCGCGCTTGTAGCCCACCTTATAAAGAACGGTCAAATCTGCTTATGTGATAACTGCAATTATCACATGTTCATTCACCAACCATCCGAGCAGTTGTGCAGTGTTTTTGCATTCACTACACATTCGGTATGGAGCGCTTCCATCCCCTCGCCGCTGACAGCGACGCCCCACCCGAAGAGCTGTCGCTCGCGCAAGGCGAATGCGCACTGGCGCTCGGCCGGCTCGACGGGCTCCTCGCCGGCCTCACCGATACCGAAAAGCGGCTGTTCTGCGTAGGGCTGCTGCGCGAGGTGCTGCTCTCGGCCTTGGCGCAGGCGGGATTTGCTGACGCCGAACACCAGTTCAACGCCTGGTTCGCCGGGCTCGATCGCGGCCCCCAAGAGACGCCCCTCACCGCCTGCTCCGCCTATGCCGTGGTCCGCGCCCTGCTGGGCGATCTCAGCCATCATCCGTGGGAACCGCTCGCCGACGCCGCGCAGACCATCGCTCTGGCCGCTCGCTTCGGGGCCGACCGCCCGATGCAAACCGAAGATGCGCTGGCGGACGACGCGATCGGCAGAGCGCTCACGCTGATGGAACAGGCCGGCGCGGATGACGAGCCCCCCCTGCCCTTCGCGGGTCTGGCGCGCCTCTACGGGCTGCTGCGCGCCGATCCGCTGTTCGCGCCGCTGGAACGCACCGTGCACATCCGTTCGCTTGGAAACCGCACGGTGGCGATCGAGCAGGCCGCCCCGCGCACCCCGCTCTGGGCGGTCGATGCCTCGCTGGGGCGGCGGCTGACCGCGTGCGGTGCGTGGCAGCTTGCCCTCCCCTGCCCCGGCGCGGTGACCGCCGAAACGCTTCAACCGCAGCTCTGGCCGGGCGAACGCGCCCTTGTCTCAGCGCGAACTCTCCACGCCAGCGCTACCCGGCTTGCAGAGCTGGTCGCGGAAGCGCGACGGCGCGCGGCGCTGATGCGCGAGCATCTGGGGCACCTGCGCTCGAGCGCGCGGGCACCGCAGGTGTGGATCCTGCTCGCTGGTTTTGCGCCGCTCGGGCTCGATCAGATGACCTCGGCGTGCGGGATCAGCCGGCGCGGCACCTATGCGATCGGCGACGCGCTAATCGCAGCGGGCATCGCGCGGCGCGTGAGCATCAAGGGCAAGGTTCTGCTGGTAGCCGAAGCGCCGCGAAGGGATCTCTTGTCGGCACCCCTGGACCACGCTCTCGCGCTCCCCCATCCGGCGCTCGCCGAGTTCGACGCGGCGATGGGTGAGATCGACCGGCTGCTCGCCGGCAGTTCTGGCCATCCTGACGCCGCCTCGCGAGCATTAGGCGTGTATGAAAAATGATCTCCTCTTGACGGTATGTACAGATATCATACATAGACAGAGAAAGAAGGAGATGGCCAATGGCCACAGCTGCCCATTCCGGCGTCCCCGCCAAAGCGCCTAGCCGCAAGGATCTGAGCGGTCCGGCGCTGCGCACCTTTTTCCGCATTGCCGACGCCTGGGGCCTTAAGGAAGCCGAGCAGATGAAGCTTCTGGGACTCGACAGCCGCTCGACCTTCCAGACCTGGAAGCGCGGCGCCGTCGCGGCGATTCCCAAGGATGCGCTGGAGCGCATCTCCTATGTCATGGGGATCTACAAGGGGTTGAAGATGCTCCTGCCCCGTACCGCGAACGAATGGGTACGCAAACCCAATGAGGCGCCGCTGTTCGCCGGACGCCCGGCGATCGAGCGGATGGCCTCGGGCAATGTCGCCGATCTCTACGTGGTGCGCCAATATATCGACGCGCAGCGCGGCTGATGGATGCCCTTACGACGACTCAAGTGCGGTGGCAGCCGTGCTATCGGATCGTCGCAAGCCGGTTCCCGCCCATATCGCTGTTTGAAGACGTCGCGGATCCGGCCGATTTAGAAGCGGTTTATGCAATCGAGGCGATGACCAACGACCGGCTTCGCGACGAGGTCGGGGACCTCGCGCTCGTCCCACCGGAGGACCGCGTATCAGGACCCGGGACGTCGGCGATCATGGCAGCGTTCACCCACCTAAATCCAGATGGCAGCCGATTCTGTGACGGCAGTTTCGGGTTGTTCTATGCTGCCAACACCATCGAGACTGCGGTTGCCGAGACGAGCCATCACCGAACCCGCTTCATGGTGTACACCCACGAACCGGCGCAGGAACTCGACATGCGCGTCTACGCGGTCGACTTGGACGCCATGCTCCACGATATTCGCGGCCTGCGGGATGAACGCCCTGCCCTCTACGCCCCGGACAGCTATGCCGCCGGCCAGGCGCTTGGCCGACACCTGCGTGAGCAAGGTTCGGATGGCATCGTATACCAAAGCGTGCGCGACGCCGACGGCGAGTGCGCCGCGGTGTTCCGCCCTCGCCTACTCGCCAACTGCCGACAGGAGCGGCACCTGTGCTACGTTTGGGATGGCCGGGCGATTGTCACCGTCTACGAGAAGAAGACATTCGCCTAAAGGTCCTGCGGACAAGCTAGCCTTTCGGCCTCGAGTGACGCCTGTCAGGAATAGACCCCGGCAGCCATACGATCGAGATCTTCCATGACGATATCGATATCGCCATTCGCAACCAATTCCGCCGCCGTTTTCCCAACTCCAGAAAGGGGTTGATGCTTGAACCAGATAACCGCCTTGCCTTCTTCGCCTGCAAGTTCTGCCGCTCGCGTTATAACTCGGGCTATTTCCTCCAGTTTAATCTGCACGGTCGGGGCGGAGGGATACAGAGTCATAGCCTTACGATCCAGGCGAGCAACGCGAGCCAAATGCGCCATGGAGAAGCGCAGGCGCTCCGCCAGACGACGGGGGGCGATGATCTCATTCTCGCGAATGTCATCCTGGAAGGCTGCAGTCATTGGGCAGTCCATATTCAACATGTGAAGACAAAACTCTCACATCTCAGAACCGCTGAAGATTGTCCTAGCTCCAATGCTGATCGAGCAGGGTTTTCAACGCGGCCTCCGCTTCAGCCCGCGTACCACCGGCCTGCGGAAGCAGGGTGAGCTTGAGACCCTTACGATCCACCGCCTCCACTTTCAGCAGTGGTTTCCCTCCTTCGGACACAATCGTTTCTGGCTTTCCTGACTTCTTGGGGGAACCTGACCTCTTGGGGGGATCGGCGGCCAAAGCGAGCGCGCGGATGACGTCAGGAACCGGCATCGGCACCCCGCGATTGGCCTGCGCCTCCGCGAGCCGCGTCGCCTCAGTAAATACACGCTGGCGCCGGTCTTCCGGTTTCAAAAGCGGCTTGATCGCGGTGACATGCTTGATTCTGAGATCCTGCGGGAGGGCGAAGGCGGCCATCAGTTCCGCCGGCAGCCGGGCAAGGTCGAGATAGCGGCTAAGCCAGCTTTCCGTCACATTGATTCGCTCGGCCATGACCTTCTGGCGCCCCTCATAATAGGCGTCGAGGGCGCGCAAATAGTCGCGCGCACGTTCCAGGTCAGTAAGATCATCGCGCGCCCGGTTCTCGAGGTCAGCAAGCCGGAACGCCTCCTCGTCCGTCAAGCTACGGATATCGACGAGGAAGCGGAAATCCGGATAGTTATGGGCGCGAAGCCAGCTGATCGTCCAATGCCTGCGCGCGCCGCAGATCACCTCGAAATCGAAAGCAGGATCGTCCTTCACCCGCCGGACGATGGCGGGCATTTCCTGTTTTCCCTGCGCTTTAATGCTCTCGATGAGATCGGCGCACCGCTCCTCGTTAAGCAGCGCATATTCGCGGTTGTGCCCGGCCCACATCCGGCAACGTGCCGGATCAACGAGTTCATGGGTGCGTGAGACGACACTGCCCGTCGCTAATTCGGCAAGTCGGCTTTCTCGACCCGCCAGGACGCTCGCACCGATGCCAGGGCGCCGCGCCGCTGGGGCTTGCGCCCCCGGGTCGATTCCGGCGACCAGATCAGCCGCGAAGTTGGCGTTTTTCTTGCTCATCATCCACCCCTTCTACCCGGAATTGCACCGGTGCAATTTTGCTCGCATCAGGCGAGGCCCTCCTTGCGCAAGCGCGCCAGATGGCTGGGCCACATCGACCGGATGTCGACCTCAATTTCACTGTTCACGCCGTCGAGATAGGCGAGGCAGCGGTTGCGCACCGCCGAACTGGTGACAGGTCCGTCAAGCTCATAGACGGTCATCAGCCGCGCCGTCGCATTGTCGATTTCCGCCGAATCCTTGAGCGGTGTGCGCACGATCGCGTGGCCGAAAAGGGTCCGCATCAGGTTCAGCAATTCCTTCTGCATCGACTTGTTCTCGTCGACCTTGGAGGCCACGAAGCGCAAGAACTGCAGCGACGGGGCCAAGCCGCGATCGGCCAGCGTCTCGATGGTCTCGTCGAGCATGGCGAGGAAGGCTGCAGTCGACGAGAAGTCCATCACCGTCGGCGGCACCGGCACGACCAGCGCATTGGCCGCACGCAGCACCGAAAGCGAGATCGCGCCGAGCGCCGGCGGCGGGTCGAGAACAACGACATCAAACCGATCGGCTATGCTCGCAATGCCTTGTGCCATGCGGTCGATCAGGTTCCCCTGCCCGCGCGCCATACGCGCCGCGATTTCATATTCCGACTGGAACAACCGGAGATTAGCCGGGACAAGCTCGAGGCCGTCGAAGTGAGTCTTGCGCAGGGCGTAATCGAGCGACTCCATGTCGTCGTGCCGCAGGAACGGATAGAGCGTGTCCTCCTCGGTTAGGTCGAGGTCGGGAACATAGCCGAACAGGGTCGTTGCCGACGCCTGGCTGTCGCAATCTATGAGGGCCACTCGGTAGCCCTTGATCGCGAGATATTGGGCCAGATGCACCGACAGGGTCGATTTCCCGACCCCGCCCTTGAAGTTCTGCACCGCGATGACGCAGCAGGGGTCGGTGGCAGCCCGCCAGGGCCGGGTGCCGAACAATCCCCGCATGTCGTTGAGCTGCGCCAGGGTATAACCGACGCGCCGATTATTTTCGGTTCGCGGAGGCGGCGGCAAGCGGCCGTCCTTCTCGGCCTCGCGAATGGCCGCCGCGGTCCGGCCGACCAGTTCGGCCGCTTTACCGATCGGGAAGGTGGGCTCGCGCCGTTCGTCCGCCCGGGCGCTACGCGCAGAGTCGCGGAGCCGCTCGAGAACAGAGCTGGTCCGTTGTGCAAGCGTTGAGACGGACAGCAGATCCTGCGTGCCCTCAATATCGAGTGATGCAGCCAAGAGAGGCCCCCTTGCGAAACTGTAGGGGGCATAGCTCAATTTGCACTTTTAGGTCAATGAAAGGCTTATTTTCGCAAATGAGTAGGCCCGGTCGGCCCAATTGCCTCGAATTGCGCCGCCAGCCTTTCGTGCACGCCTACAACCTGACCTCTTGGGGGCTAGCCACCCTGAAATTGCACCGGTGCAATTTCGGCTCAAGGGCGCCCGCGCCGCGCCAGGAAGCTCTCGCAAAAGCCGGTCCAAGACGCGATCAGTTTGGCGCCCTTCAGCTTCGCCAGCCTCTCACCCATCTGCGCGCGATAGGCGTCGGCAATCAGATCGATGTCCCAACCACCGCCGGCCGAACGGCCAATGGCCGCGAGCGTGTCCGACCCAAATCGGATCGTGCCGTTCGGGAAGGTGACCTCCCCTGCCCCAGTCTTATCCTTTGATACCAAGGCCGCCACCGCCGCCTGCGTGACGGCCTCGACGGCCACAGTCTCGACCTCGTCTTCGCGCCTCGCCTTCCTCCCCGCAGAGTGTCGGGCAATTTCATCCACGGTTGCTATCTGCTCAGGCGCATCCTTTGGCTCAAAACGAAATTCGATCTCGGTGACGGTTCGACCCTGACGGATCTCCCGCCACTCCACACGGAAATGAGCGAGCTGGTCGATTTCGGCCTTCGCCTTTTCGAGAACCTTGCGGCGCAGCTGCGCAAAGTCCTTGTAAACGTCTGGCGCGATGCCGAGCAGCGCACGCAGTGCCGTCATGTCGCCCTTCCATAGCGACTGGCGTCGATGCAGCCGCAATGCCCCGATCTCGTATAGCTTTAGCGCATAGGTCGACCGAAAGCCGAGCACCGCTTGCCGGTTCAGGACCGCATAGGTCTCCGATTCCTGGATCAGTTTCCGAGCCTCGGGCGTGAACTCCCACTCGATCCACCCCGCCTCCGCGCCCTCCTCATCCTCCACTTCTTCGCGCGATGACGAGATCAGAGAAAAGCGCAGCGTCGCCTTCTTGCCGCGCCAGGACTTATCATCGACCGCGAAAAGCGTGCGATGCAGTTCCTCGAGCATATCCGATATGCGCTCATTGCCCTTGTGGCCGCGGCGAATGTCCGCCTTTCGCATCTTGTGCGGGCGGTCCTCCCAGGCATCACCGCCCGCAGTCAAAATCATCAGCGCAAGCAAACGCGAAGCGGTCAGGCTCAGCGACTGGCCTTTGACGAACTTGACCTCGACGATGCTGCCGGGCTTGGCGAACTCGTCACCGCCCTTGGCCTGCAGGGCGGCAGCCACCCGCATCGCCCGCCCCGGAGAAGCATCATCACCGGCGGGGGAGGGCGTTACAGCGTGGTCTAGGGCTTGTTCGTCATCCATGCCATGAAGTCTGCACCGATTCGTCCGGCGTGGAAGAAAATCTGCCTGACCTGTCCTCTTGCGTCAAGTCAGGGCAGGATAGACGGCGGTTTCGGCCCCCAAGAGGTCAGGATGGAAGTTCACCCCGAAACGGCAAAACACAAGGAAGTACGCCGAGTCGCGTTTCAAAGCGATCTGACCCGCGCAAACGGCCGCGCGGAGGCCGAAGAACGTCCCTGACGAGCGATATGACGAGCGAATCGCGCCCAACAGAGCCTGGCCCCCATGCGGTCAGGAAAGCCCCAACCGGTCAGGTTGCATCCCCCGATCGGTCAGGAATGAGCCCCCACAAGGGCAGGCAAAATCCCCCGTCCGGTCAGGATAGGCTTGCTCAAGCCCGCAGAAACGCTGGGCTTTCGGCTTCCCGAATCTGAATCCTTTTGAATCGGAAAAGCTTCCGCTGCGAGCAGCGGCGTTTTGATATTTTTATTTTGAGAAAGAGATTGGCGCTGCGCTTGAAGCAAACGTTCAATCCCCCTGCCTGGAGGGATACGCGAAGTTGGCCGTCCACGATAGGCTTCCTCGCCAAAGGACGTCACGAATGGAGGGTGCATGATCAACTTCGCCAAGTTCGAGATCATCGGCCGGATCGGCGAAATCGATGCGCGACCGAAAGTCACCCTGCTGTCGGTCTGCGCGAATTGCCGCCGCAAGGGTGACGATGACGAATGGCAGGAAGACAGTCACTGGAACCGCGTGAGCGTCTTCAGCGAGGGCCAGCGCAAGCATATCGCCGACCGAGCCCAAGTCGGGGATCTGGTGCGGATTGCCGGGCGGCTCAAGGACAGCTCCTATGAACGCGACGGCGTGACCCATTACACAACCGATCGCATCGTCGAGGAATTCGGTATCCTCGCAGCCAAGGGCATGCCTGGCTGAATTGGCGGAGAGGGGAGGGCACAACCGGCAGCGGCGCTCCACCACTTTGCAAGGATTAGTTGATGCCCTTAGCTGCTTCCCATCGCGCCAAAGCCATTGTCGAGGCCCTCGGCGGAACGTGGCGCGGGACGCGCGGCGAATGCCGTTGCCCGGCTCATGACGATCATGGCCCCAGCCTGTCAGTGCGCCTGGGCGAACGGGCGATCTTGTTCCACTGCTTTGCTGGCTGCGATACGCGTGACGTTCTGACTGCCCTGCGCCGGCGCAAACTTCACGATGCAGTGCCGCTCACCATGCCGCGCCCGAAGGCGGTGGCCGACCATCGCGCTCTCGCGCTTCGGCTATGGAAGGCAAGCCAGCCCATAGCCGGCTCGCCAGCGGCCGATTACCTTGCCGCACGCGGTCTTGCTCCTCCCTATCCGCGTTGTCTGCGCTACAATCCCCGCACCATTGTCGGGGCAGGTGACCAGCGCCGGTTCTTTCCGGCGATGATCGCTGCGGTCGAGAACGATCTGGGCGTCGTGGCCGTCCAGCGGACCTGCCTCGATCTCGCTGACATCTTGCACAAGCCCCTGTCAAAGCCGAAGATTGCCCTTGGCCTGCTTGGCAACGCGGCCACCGGTTTGAACCTGGCCGGGGAGGGTGGGGGGCTCACTGAGACCTTGCCCACGATCCAGCGGTGGTTGAACCGCATCCTGGCGCTGCGCATCGACCTGCAGAACGCGATCTTCGACGAATATCTGGGCTTGATCGAAGCACGGGTGGAAAAGGCCCGCGAGGCTGGCACCCTCGATCTTGGCGTCGAAACGATCGCGGCCGACCGCATTTCGATCCTCGACCGCACGGTGATCCGGTGCGATCCCGTGAGCGGCGCCGAAACCGAAATCCTGCGCATCGAAACCGAGGAACGATATCGACCGCTGACCCTGGAGCGCGCGCATTGGCTTCTGGCCGACCCGGAAGCGCGTGGGTTAATCAACCCGCGCTCCGGTAAGGCCGCCATTTGCCGGCCGACCTTCTCGCTGACGGACGAAGAGGGGCGGACCGTGCGCCGCTACGAGCTGGTGCGTCCAACGCGCACCGAACGGCACCGGCAGGACCTCTTCGCCGAAACCCATTGGACCGACGCGGACTGCGCGAACTTCGATGAAGCCTGGCAGGCCGAATGCGACGCGATGGCCGCGCAGACGCGTACGCAGATCATCTATCTGGTCACGGGCCTGCTGCTCCCGGTCTGGGGAAAGCTGCCCGACGATCATGTCCAGGTCTGGCGGTTGACGAGCGATGACGGCCAGTCGCTTCTCGGGCGTCTTATTCCGGCGCCGCTGGTGGAGCGGATCGCCAGCGCATTCGGCATCGCCGCCCATGTCGCGATCGATCTAGGCGCGCGGGTCGAGCACGTTCGCACCTCGGGCGAGATCATGCCGATCGGGTCGCTTCGGCTGAAGCGGGCCTTGGTCGCCGGCGACCACCGCCTCGAATTGCTCGACTGGCAGTCCGACGCCCTTCCTCATCTCAAGGCGGCGGGCTGCTTCACCGAGATCATCCAACACCGCACGCGGCTCTTCGTCCCACCGAGCCGCGCCGTCGAGATCCTTGGCGAGATCGTAGGCTGAACAGCGGCAGCGTCAAGCGATCGAAGAGAGGGGAGGGGGCCTTCGGCCGGGTGGGCCTGAGTGGCTCAAGCCGGCCGACGACGTCGGCGCAACCCTCGAAGGAGACAACCGATGATCCAGTCCGTGAAGGTCAAGAACCTCTCGCTCTCCAAGGATAATGTCCGCAAATCCAATCGCGATGCCGACCTCGACAGTCTGGCCGAGAATATCGCTGCGCATGGCCTGTTGCAGAATCTCGTGGTCACGCCGCTCAAAAAGGCGGGCCACTTCACCGTCAAGGCGGGCGGCCGCCGCTTGCGGGCGCTCCAACGCCTGATTGAGACGAACCGGCTTGCCGCGGACCATGAGGTTCAGGTGCTGGTGCTCGAGGATGATGCCGGATCGGCCGAAGCGAGCCTTGCCGAGAATTTCCATCGCGTAGCGATGAACCCGGCGGATGAATGCTCGGCCTTCAAGCACTTCCTCGACCTGGGGGCGAGCGGCGAGGATGTGGCGAAACGCTTCGGGGTCACGACCCGCTTCGTCGAGCAGCGGGTCCGGCTTGCCGAACTGGCTCCCGTCGTCTTCGCGGCGCTTGCCGCTGGCGAGATCACGCTCGGGGTCGCGCAGGCTTATGCCGTCACGCCCGATGTCGACCGCCAGGCGCGTGTGTTCGAGAGCATGAGCCGGTCCTATTATGGTGACAATCCCGACAATGTCCGCCGTGCGCTCCTCAACGGGACGGTGAAAGCGACCGATGCGAAGGCGCGGTTCGTTGGCCGCGATGCCTATGTCGGTGCGGGTGGCCGGATCGAGCGCGACCTGTTCGGCGATGATGCGGACGAGAGCTGGGTCGACGTGGAGATCATCGAGCAGCTTGCCGCCCAGAAGCTCGAAGCAGAGGCACAAACACTCGCTGCCGAGCAGAAGCTGGCATTCGTGACACCGGTCCTCGCGACTCATGTGCCCTATGACATGGAGTGCCAGCTCCACGAATATCATCCGGCGCTGCGCGAATTGAGCGAGGACGAGCAGGATCGCGTCGACAGTCTTTCCAATGAGGGCGATGCGCTCATCCGCGAACTGGAAACCGAACTTGAGGACGGCACACCAGAGGCCGAGGCGGCTTCGGTGCGGCTCGCCGACATCGAGCGGGAACTCGATGCGATCGAGGCGGCGCGCACGATGGTCGACGATGCGGTCAAGGACCAGCTGGGCACCTTCATCTATCTTGCCCCTGACGGCACCCCGCGGGTGCACAGCCGCATGTTCAGCGAGCGCGCCATTCGTCAGGCGGGCGAGGACGGCGAACCCGAGGCGGCGTCCGGCAAGGTCGCGACCTCCCGGCTCAGCGCGACGCTGGTCGACGAACTCGCGACCCAGCGGCGGCAGATCCTGGCGTCCCATGTCGCCTCGGATGCGGGGTTCGCGCTCGATCTCGCGATATTCCTGATCGCGCACCGGACCGTGTTCGCCAGCGGCTATGTCCAGGACCACTCGACGCTGCAAGCGGCCGCCGCGAGCTTCCCGATCGTCGGCTTCCGCGACGAGGGCAGCGCGGCCAGCAATGTCCTGGCCGAACAGCGGCAGAGGCTCGATGTGAGCTGGGCAGGCGGGAACACGCTGTCGTCGCGTTTCGATGCCTTCCGGCAACTGGATGAACAGGCGCGCGCCGATTGGCTCGCCCATGTCATGGCGCAGACGCTCGAACCGACGCTCAACGTCGACGATGGCGGGCGCCGCAACGGCTTCCACGATCATCTCGGACGGCTGCTTGACATCGATGTCGCGCAATGGTGGCGGCCCGATGCCCAGAACTTTTTCGGGCGCGTGAAGAAGGACGTAATGCTCGAAGCGCTTGAAGAGATCGGCGGGCCAGTGCTGCGCGGCCGCTACAAGGACGCCAAGAAGGGTGACTTGGCCAATGCCTGCGCGGCGCTCTGTTCCGGGCAGGGCATCGTAGAGGCCGAAGTCCGGGAAAAGGCGCTCTGCTGGCTGCCCGACGAGATGCGGTTTGGCGCGGTGGAGAAGCCCGAAAGCTTCCGCAGCTATTCCGCCTTCCTCAGCGACGAAGACGGCAGCGACGGCGGGGCAGGGGAGATCGCCCCCAATGGCGATGCTGATGACCTCGACGAGGCGGCCTGAGACCAACGCCTAATGGCGGGCGGCGCTCTTGCGTCGCCCGCAGTCCTTCATCGGCGGCGCTGGCCGCCGCTCTTTCGCGGAGTATCCGCCATGACTCAATCATCGGACCGGCCCTCGCCGGCCGAAACCATCACGTGCGCCATCATCGACCGGCTCGAGGCCGGTGTGCGACCCTGGGTGCGGCCCTGGCGTTCGTGTGCGGCGCAGGGTCGTCCGCTGCGGGCCAATGGCGAGCCGTATCGCGGCATGAACACCTTTTGGCTGTGGCTGGCTGCTGAGCAATGCGGCTATCGGTCACGCCATTGGATGACCTACCGTCAGGCGCAGACCCTTGGCGGGCAGGTCCGTGCCGGTGAGCAGGCGCAATTTGCAATCTTCTACAAGGCCTATTCGAAGAAGGTCGATTCCAGCGAACGTCCCGGCGAGCTGGTCGATGAGCATCGCCGGGTTATGCGGTCCTATGCGGTCTTCAATGCAGACCAGATCGACGCACTCCCGGGCGATTTCTATCCCGAAGCCCTCTCCCTCGTCCCGCCGGGCGACCGGCTCGGTTCGCGGGCGGAGCGCTTCGTCGACCGGCTGCCCGCGCGGCTGCGATGTGGCGGCGATCGTGCTTATTACGATCTGCGCGCGGACGTTATCACTATGCCGCCGGTCGAACAATTCGACACGCGCGCCGCCTGGGCAGCCACCATCGCGCATGAGGCCGGTCACTGGACGGGTCATCCAGACCGGCTTGCCCGATCCTTCGGCAAGCGCTTCGGCGATCAGGCCTATGCGTTCGAGGAGTTGGTGGCTGAACTGACGGCAGCGCTGGTTGGCGCCGATGTGGGTCTCCCAACCACCCATCTCGACGATCATGCCGCCTATATCGGTTCCTGGCTGGAGTTATGGCGAGGTGAGCATAACTCCAGTAATCGCGAGGTATCGATAATGTGAAGGA